>Ga0222664_1000006_pt1 | contig 324678 bp, 272 predicted proteins | sample AntAcemetagen604_FD_181147 | JGI IMG/M metagenome (GOLD analysis project Ga0222664, IMG submission 181147) | Saline water microbial communities from Ace Lake, Antarctica - #604 | ecosystem: Environmental > Aquatic > Non-marine Saline and Alkaline > Saline | place: Antarctica: Ace Lake... | reverse complement strand
AGAGAAGGCATCAGTCACTTGACCGACAAACACCGGATCAGGTTTACTGTGAAAACGTAACCAAGAAGGCTGCGTAAATTAATGGGAAGCACTTATAGGGCTGTCCAATCAATGGGGTCCACTACTGTCCATGGGAGTTATGGGTTTTATCTTTAGCCTCGTTTCTATGGGGAAAATCGATAAACTTGAGAAACAGCTTATAGAGCTAAATGTTTTAAATCAGGATTTTAAATCAAGCTAATACTCAATTTGTTATTGTTCAGGGCAATCGCAATAAGAAGAAATTAAAGACGGACAAAATAAAGTTGACTATTATGCCCACTCCGTGCCCCTATTTTAGCCAACTGTATTTTCCACTTAAGTAGGCATCATGTGAATATGCAATTAATTCAACCACTAGAGGAGCATCTATTAGAAATGATGAGTGGCTTCTCCAGTGAGCAAGAGCTTACTGATTGGTCAGGGCCTAATTTCAGGTATCCATTTAACTTATCTTCGTTTGTTGAAGACTCAAAGCTTACCACCTTGAGGTCATTAGTCATGATTAACACCAAAATATATAAGTCCGTTTATAGCCTGTCTGAAAAGCTAATGGCGGCAGCAAAAAAAGATAATATGGCGGCGTTCGACTCGCTGTATGCCGACCTAAAGGCTGTTTGTATCGATAACGAAGATACCGACAAAGATCATCCGGAACAATGGGAAACGCTGGCTGACTTTACCGAAGAGTTAGAAGATGCTGTGGCGGGCTACGAAAAAGCTTTAGTAAAAGCGACGGCGATTAATTCGAAGGACCACCTGTCATCGATCGCATTTTCCATGGCGACATTGCAAATTGAATTAGGTCAGACAGAGACTGCTATTAAAAATCTTCAGGAGGCAAAAATAAACGCTAATAAGATTGCAGATAAAGACCTTAAGAAAGAGATAGATGACTTACTTGAGACGCTAGTAGCCGTCTAGGACAGTTACCTCGAGACAACCCGAGGTTTTATAATAGTAAAAATCATTAGAGTGGGCTGAATTAACCAACGCTGCACTGTATTGGTTATGTTGCCTAAATAGAAGAAAGCCAGGTTGTAAGCGGTACAACTCTGGCTAGTATGTCTCTATTTATGTTGTCGGTGTGGCATCAAAGTCACTGGCGTCATGGCGCTCAGCCATTTGTTTCTCTTCTGCTCCCCAGACTCGATTGACGCGTTGGCCGCGTTTTACGGCTGGCCGCTGCTGGATTTCTTGTGCCCAGCGAACGACGTTGGTGTAAGAGGCTACATCAAGAAACTCCGCAGCTTCGTAGAGTACCCCAGACACAAGCGCTCCGTACCAGGCGACGTTGACCATGTCTGCTATGGTGTATTCTTCACCGCAGAGGTATTGATTGTCAGCCAATCTTTGGTTTAGCACGTCGAGTTGGCGTTTGACTTCCATGGCGTAGCGGTTGATAGGGTACTCAAACTTTTCCGGTGCATAGGCGTAGAAGTGGCCAAAACCGCCCCCCAAAAATGGAACGCTGCCAATATTCCAAAATAACCAAGACAGACATTCTGCACGCAGGGGCGAGCCGACCGCGGGTACAAAGTGGCCAAATTTCTCTGCCAGATAAAGCATGATGGCGCCAGATTCAAATACTCGGATTGGCGTGTCGCCACTATGATCTGCCAGTGCCGGGATTTTTGAATTGGGGTTGATATGTACAAACCCATCGCCAAACTGTGACCCCTCAGAGATGTTGATTAGCCAGGCATCATATTCGGCCTCGCTAATGCCCAATTCCAACAGTTCTTCAAGAAGCGTTGTGACCTTAACGCCATTAGGTGTACCCAGCGAATAAAGCTGCAGCGGGTGCTTGCCAACAGGCAGTTCTTTCTCGTGCGTAGCTCCGGCGATAGGGCGGTTTATGCTAGCAAATTGACCGCCGTTTTCTTTGTCCCATTTCCAGACCTTGGGTGGAGTGTAGGTTTCGCTCATGGTGTTTAGTATCCCCTGGTGGTTGACTTATTTAGCTGCAGGCGCGCATTCAGAGCTGACTAGTATAATTATTACGTTGTTTCTTGCAATTGTTCTATTGGAAGGACGATAGGAATCTGCTGACAAACGAATCCATTGTTCTTGCCAACTTGTCCTCCTCGACAAGCGATTAATAGTGATTTAAGTTAGTTTGATATAAAAATTAGTAATGGACAGTAGACTGAAGTGCAAATTAGTCTCACTGTGGCGTCCTCTCGTCACACCGCAGAGATTAGATTATCTGGATAGCAATAAGTGAGCAAGCAAAGGTTCCTTTTTTTCGACACCGATCAAGAAGAGGTTGATCATATGAAGTCTTGGTACATCAATAGAATGGATTGGTTAGAAACTGCCTTTGGTAACCTTCAAAAGGGCTCGCTAATTAATCTGCCTCTCTTTACCTTCCCAGTAGGGCTTTCTAAGCTCTCGCTTGAGTAGTTTGCCAGAGGGGTTTCGTGGCAGTACGTCGGTAAAATCAACGCTTTTGGGAATCTTGTAGCCGGCAATCTTACCTCGTGAATAAGCAATAATTTCTTCTTCGGTGGTGGTCGCCCCAGGCTTTAGTACAACCACAGCCTTGACTGCCTCGCCCCATTTTTCATCGGGAACGCCAATGACCGCAACATCGCCTACGGCCTGATGACCGAACAACGCATTTTCTACCTCTGCGGGGTAGACGTTCTCTCCCCCAGAGACAATCATGTCTTTGATTCGGTCGTGAATGTAAAGATAGCCATCTTCATCTAAGTAACCCGCATCACCGGTGTAAAACCAGCCATTTTTAATAGATTTAGCGGTCGCCTCATCATTCTTCCAATAGCCTTTCATCACGCTCTTAGACTTATAGGCAATTTCACCCACTTGGTTGGCCGCCATGGTTTGACCATTATCCCCAAGAATACACAACTCTGCAGAGGGTGCTGCCTTGCCACAAGAGCGCAGTTTACCGCGAGCGGGATCATGATCTTCTGGGAGCAATATAGTACCTGCGCCGCAGGTTTCAGTAAGGCCATAGACTTGGCAGAAATCACATTTGAAAATATCCCTTGCCGTCAGCAGCACATCCTCTGAAATGGGACTGGCGCCATACAGAAGGAAGTCCAGGTTAGAGAAGTCTCTGTCACGAACCCCCGGGATAGAATTTAGGAATAAAATAACGGCGGGAACAAAAAATGCATATTTAATTCGGTATTGCTCTAGTAAATCTAATATCACCACCGGGTCAACATCTTTAAGAATAACATTGGTTAAACCTTGGGCTAGACCGACTAATCCAACGTTAACACCAGCAACGTGAAAAATGGGCATAGCGACGATACTTGCCTCACCTTCAAGCCAGTCACCCCAACCACCGTTTGCGGCCTGGTCTAAAATATCGAGATAGTTGCCATTGGTTAACTGCACGCCTTTGGGGTGTCCAGTGGTGCCACTGGTGTACATTTGCAGTACATCGTCGTCCGGTAAGATAGGCAGCAAGGGGTCAGTGTCGTCTTGAGAATTGCGCCATACGCCGTAGTCTGGCCATACGTCGTGGTTGCCATCAATAGCAATGATCTGGCGAATAGAGGGAATGTCCGTTGCTAGCTCTTGAACAACCTGGTAAAACTCTGCGCCGACAAATAGAACTTCAACGGCTGCATTATTAAGAATGTATTCCATCTCGGGCGCTGCGAGCCGCCAGTTGACTGCGGCTATCACCACATTGGCTTTGACTGCCCCGGACATGACTTCAAAATAATAGTCGCTGTTTTTACCTAGGTAACCGATTCTGGTCGAGGGAGGGCATTGGGCGGAAATTAAACCATTGGCCACTTGGTTAGCCATGCGGTCAAGGTCTTTGTATGTGGTTTCTCGACCTTCGAAAATTTGTGCAATACGGTTGCCGTTTATCTTTGCTTGGTAGCGGCTAATATCGGCAACGCAGTGCAGTTGGTCTAGAGCGATCATAGCTTATTTTCCTCTTGAGCTGACCCGTCTTTGCGAATCTATTGATTACGCCAGTGTACTTGCCTTTAGGCGAGGTGCAACTAAAACTCTTATTGCTAGGGATCGTAAGCCTTAAAGATTAGCGGGATGGTCAGGCTGGGTTTCAGGACTAGCTTGAATGAATTCAGACTTCGACATGCAGTGGGCCCATATTTCATTAATAAGTGGGTACTTATCCATAGGGCAGTCAAAACGCTGTGCATTATAGACCTGCGGTATCAGGCAGATGTCAGCAAGGGTAGGAGTGCTGCCAAAGCAATAGCGGCCGTTGCTACCTAGCTTCTCAAGTCTGGTTTCTAATGCGCTAAAGCCCTCTGTGATCCAATGGTGATACCAAACCAGTTTTTGAGATTCGGAAAGGCCTAAATCCTCAGTTAAAAACTGGGTCACACGTAGATTGTTCAATGGATGAATGTCGCAAGCGATAATTTGAGATAGCGCCCGAACGACTGCACGGTTAGAGGCCGAAGAGGGCAATAGCGGTGGCTCTGGATACTGTTCTTCGAGATACTCAATAATAGCTAAAGATTGGTGAATCGACGTTTGGTCGGTCACTAAGGTGGGTACCATACCTTGAGGGTTCTGCTGTAAATACTTATCTTGTTGGTGTTCTTTAAGAACTAGACTGACGGGTAGACTCTTCCATTGAAGATTTTTAAGCGCCAATGCAATACGCACCCGAAAAGCCGCAGACGAGCGAAAGTATGTGTATAAGCTAATGTCAGAGCGGTTCGTGATAGGCCACCACCTGTTGATCAATTTGACCGAAAATCGTTTGTTGTGTTGAGTCTAGCATCTCAATCTGTATGCGGTCACCAAAACGCATAAAGTCGGTTGTCGCTTGTCCCTTAGCGATAATTTCGAGCATCCTCACTTCGGCTAAGCAACAGGAGCCTTGCGAGCGGTCAAGGTTTGACACCGTGCCCGATCCGATAATGGTTCCTGCACATAGTGCTCGAGTTTTGGCGGCATGGGCAATAAGTTGACCAAAGTCAAACGTCATATCAACGCCAGCATTAGGTTGGCCAATCAGCTTATCGTTGAGTATTGCTCTTAAGGGTAGGTGCAATTTGCTACCGTCCCATGCATCACCTAGCGCTTCTGGAGTTACAGCGACGGGTGAAAATGCACTGCTGGGTTTAGCTTGATAAAAACCAAAGCCCTTGGATAATTCACCTGGAATGAGGTTGCGCAGAGAGACATCATTGACCAACATAACTAATTTAATATGTTGTAGGGCGTCCTGTTGGTTGATACCCATTGGCACATCATCAACGACGACAGCCACCTCGGCTTCAAAATCAATGCCCCATGCTTCGTCCGCCATGGCAATATCTTCGGTTGGCCCTAAAAAAGTATCTGATCCGCCTTGATATATCAGGGGATCAGTCCAGTAGGTCTCGGGCATTTCGGCGTTACGAGCTTTACGAACAAGCTCGACATGGTTGACGTAAGCACTACCATCGGCCCAGTGATATGACCTCGGTAGTGGTGACGCGCACTTGCTAGGTTCAAAAGGGAAGCTATTAGCGGTGCCGGCCTCTAGTTGTTTCGCTAGACCATTTAGCTGAGGCGAAACGGTTTCCCAGTTATCTAATGCTGTTTGCATGGTCGGCGCGATATGGGTTGCTAAAACGTAGTGCTGCAACCTGCTGTCAACAACGATCAGTTGACCATCTCGGGCGTGATTAAGAGATGCCAGTTTCATCTATTGCTCCTGTTGTAAGCTGCCATCATGAAGCCAGGCAGCGTGTTGTGGGGCTCTTTTTGTTCGATCCCATTCGTCTAGCATAGCTGGAGCCACGGTATGCAATTTATCGAGCATTTCTGCAGTGCTAGTATTGACCGCTAGCTCTAGGCGATGGCCGTTGGGGTCAAAAAAGTAGATAGATTTAAAGAGGGTGTGATCAATGGGTCCGATCACACTGATACCAGAAGCCTCCACTCTAGCCTTTGCTTCGAGCAGGGTCTCCATATCGGCTACTTTAAAGGCGATATGTTGCACCCAACTGGGCGTGTTGGGGTCAGGCTGCATTTCAGGAGAATGAGGCACTTCAAAAAAGGCCAGAACGTTACCATTTCCAGCATCAAGGAACACATGCATGTAGGGATCAGGCTCTCCAGTACTAGGTACCCTGTCCTCTGCTATGGCTAGCTGAAAATCCATATCAAGCAGCTGTTGATAGAACTCCACCGTCTGTTTAGCATTAACGCAGCGGTAGGCGACATGGTGAATGCCTTGGATATTCATTGTTAGGCCTCCTTTGTTCCGGCGTTGTCGATAACGCCGCGGTTTAGCTGGTCGCGTTCGATTGACTCAAATAGCGCTTTGAAATTACCCTCTCCAAAGCCGTCATCTTTTTTACGTTGAATAAACTCAAAGAATACTGGACCGACTAAAGCCTTGGAGAAAATTTGTAATAGTAAGCGTGGATCATTGTCTTGAGTTGATCCGTCCAGCAAGATTCCTCGCCATTGCAGTTCTTTAGTGGGTTCGCCGTGGCCGGGTAATCTCTCATTGAGCATTTCATAATAGGTGTCAGGGGGCGCATTCATAAAGGGTACACCCCGGGCTTTAAGTTGATCCCAGGTATCTAAGATGTTATCTGTTGAAAAAGCAATATGCTGTATTCCTTCGCCGTTATAGGCCATTAGAAATTCTTCAATTTGCCCGCCTTGGGTCGCTTCTTCATTAAGTGGAATACGAATCTTACCATCGGGTGCCGACATGGCACGAGAGCGAAGACCTGTATATTCGCCGGTAATATCAAAGTAGCGGACTTCCCGAAAGTTAAAGATACGCTCATAGAACTTAGCCCAATGGTCCATACGTCCTCGATATACATTATGGGTTAAGTGATCTATCACATTAAAACCACAGCCCACTGGATTACGATCTGAGGAGATGAAATCAAAATCTATGTCGTATATAGACTCGCCCGCAGTGTAACGGTCTATCAGATAGAGTGGCGCACCACCAATCCCTTTAATAGCAGGAAGTCTTAGCTCCATGGGGCCGGTAGGAATGTCCATCGGCTGAGCCCCCAATTGTAGTGCTCTGGCGTACGCTGAGGGGGCATTTTCAACACGAAAGGCCATCCCGCAAGCGGATGGGCCATGCTCTTCAGCGAAATATTGAGCATAACTGCCCGGTTCGTAGTTGATGATAAAGTTGATATCGCCTTGACGAAATAAAACGACATCTTTAGACCGATGATTGGCGATATGAGAAAAGCCCATCATTTTAAAGACAGGTTCTAGCAGGCCACGCTTTGAAGATGCAAATTCAACAAATTCAAATCCATTTAGGCCCATGGGGTTGCTGTCAGCGCTACTCATATCAAATCCTTTGGCGTTAAATAATTGGTTGTATATGCAACTATTATTAGTTGAAATTACAACTAATGTCAAGCATCATGCCTGTATGAAAAAAACAAAACATCAATTTCTCAACCTAGAACGCTACTTACCCTACAGGTTATCAATGCTGTCGAATAGGATTAGTGCCAATATTGCCAATACTTACAGCGATAAATTTGGTTTATCGGTCACTGAGTGGCGAATTATGGCCGTGGTGGGCGAATACCCTAATGTTTCTGCTGACGAAGTGTCGGTTAAGACTCAGATCGAAAAATCTATGCTTAGTAGGGCAATTACCAAGCTTTTACACAGGAGTTTATTAGAACGAGAATTTGATCCTAAGGATAAACGACGTTCGATGCTGCGTCTCACTGATACAGGCCTGTCGGTTTATGACGAAGTTGTCCCCATATCCTATGATTATGAGCGTGAATTACTTAAGTGTTTTAGCGATGCTGAGAAGGGCCAATTTAGTGAATTAATTGATCGTCTTTATCAACAGGCTGAATCTATTACTTAAATTTGATAATAAATAGATGCTAAAGTTCTGTATGTGCATCTGTTTTTGTCGTGCCTAAGACAACTTACATTACAAAGTATTTCGGCTAGCCTTATCGAGATACCGATGTGTTAAAGCTTGGCGCTAAAAGGAAGAATTATGTTTTGAGGAAGATTTTGAGAGAAAGGAAGTTCTCTGCTATTCGGCCCAGCTACAAAAACTATTTTATCCCTCGCTACAATGTTTGGTGGCTGATAGTTTTATTGATATTTATAGCTGTAGCCGGGATATGTACGTCGTGGCAATACCGAATAGAAACTGCCGTTCAAATCATTAATAACCATCAGCAACGGCTGGTAGACCTAGCATTGAGTGGCGTCCATACAACGGCCGCGGAGGCAGTCAGACATGCTTCTGAGTTGCGTGATTTGCCTACTATTAAACAATTTTTACTAGAAGAAACAGATAACAACAAGAATGACCTGCAGAGCCTTCTTTCAAACGCCATCGACGCACATTCAACATTCGATTTTATAAACATTCTCGATAATGCTGGTATGGAAATTATACGAGTTTCTGCTGGTAGAGAGAGTGCCTTAGCGGTGCCGTCAAGGGAGTTCAAAGATTACTCTGAAGACGTTATTTTCAGTCGGGCAGGAGAGCTTTTAGATAATCAATTTTTGGTAAGCCCTGTTATCCCATTGGTTGGTGAGGGTGCTTTAGTCACTGACGCCATTCCGACGTACCATATAAGTACTCCCTTAGTGGTTTCAGGGAAAAGGTATGGGTACCTGGTCTACCACCTCCGACACAAGACTTTATTCAATAGGGCTAAAGCGATTGTGTTAGGCGATCTACCTAAAGCTGAGTTAGATGTTTATACCCAGGGTGGTGTTTGGTCGACTCAATTGACACCTTCTGAGTGGACCTGGGCTCCTCTTCCCAGCGAGGCAATGAGGCGTAGAATGTTCGGCGGCGGGGTGGTTAGGCCTTCACCGGAAAGGATATCTGAGCAGTGGATGCAGTTTGTTTATCTGTATGACAGAACAGCACCTCAAAATACTGATATAGCCGCAATTTATTGGCGAGAATTTCGTGATGGCCAAGAGCTGATTAGTTCTGTAAATGCCGTCGTACCGGTTGTCTTAAGAGTAGACTATGAGGGTATACTTTCTACGATTAGTTTAAGTGCACGCGAGCGATGGGCCGAGTTAGCAACGGCTGTTTTGGCAGCAATTATATGCGCGTGGGGGATTAATTGGCTTTGGCTCAAAGTGTCAGGTTGGGATTCTAATAGACGTCGAGAGGAGCGAGAGCTTAAAGATATTGTCAATAAGGATTTTTTAACGGACGTTATGACTCGAAAAGCATTTTTGGCCTATGCCGCATCAGATTTTATTCCGTCGCCAGCGTTGCCTCAGGCCTGTACGATATTGATGCTTGATCTTGACTTTTTCAAGGATGTTAATGACAGCTATGGCCATTTAGCCGGGGATTCTGTGTTGAAGCAAATGACAGAGGCCTTTCAAATTGGGTTTGGTGAGTATGATCAGATCGCAAGATGGGGTGGCGATGAATTCGTTTTACTCTTGACCAATATTGAACCCAGCCAAATTCTGGCTGTTGCAGAGCGCATTAGACGTCGCGTTATCGAGATCAAGCATGATGTTGGTGGAGCAGTTAAGGTTCAGGTATCAGTCTCTATCGGGGCGGCATCTGTCAGGGGTGGTTCGGCGATGGATTCTGTGTCTCTGATGGATTCTATAAAATGTGCTGATAAGGCTCTATATCAGGCCAAGAGGGCCGGAGGAAATCGAGTAGCGATGATTTCTGAGGAGGCCGGAGGGGGTATCAGCAACAAACGATGTAAGCTAGAACTCCCTTAGGTGTCGTCTAAGGAGCTGCTATTGGGCGACTTGAGGGTAAAATTGTCAGCTTGCTGTAATTTCAATGAAAGGAAAAAGCTATGTCAATGATTGTAAATCGTCGCGATCTCGATTTTGTACTTTACGAGACTTTGGGTTTAGATAAGATTCTTCAGTCTGAACGTTATGGTGACTACGACCGTGAATCTTTGGATTCGATGCTGGACCTATGTCAGACCATTGCCGAAGAAGAGTTTTTGACCTGTGCCGCTAAGTTGGATGCGAATGAACCCCTGTTTGTCGATGGTAAGGTTGAAACAATACCGGAACTCAAAAGCGCGATTAGGGCTTATCAGGAAGCGGGACTCTGTGCATCGGCTTATGACTCGGATATTGGCGGCATGCAGCTTCCGATGATGATGGACCAGGCACTCAACGGAATGTTTGTCTGTGCCAACAATCCCGCTCACATATACTTGTTCTTGACTCAGGGCGTGGCCAATATGCTCGCCGTGTGCGGTTCGGAATGGCTAAAGAATAAATATTTACCTGATTTAGTTAATGGAAATTGGTTCGGTACAATGTGTTTGTCTGAGCCTCAAGCGGGCTCCTCTCTTGCGGATATAACAACCAAGGCCGATTTAAATGCCGATGGTTCGTACTCGATTACAGGAACCAAGATGTGGATATCGGGTGGCGAGCAGGATATCACCGAAAATATCATTCATATGGTATTGGCTAAAATTCCTGGTTCGCCGCCGGGCGTTAAGGGTATTTCCCTGTTTTTGGTCCCCAAAAATCGTGTCAATGACGATGGTAGTCTAGGCGGTTTTAACAATATTGCACTTGCCGGTCTCAACCATAAGATGGGCTGTCGCGGAGCAACGAACTGTCTGCTCAATTTTGGCGAGTCAGGTGAATCCATAGGCTATCTGGTCGGAAAGGAAAACCATGGTCTGGCGAATATGTTCCATATGATGAATGAAGCACGTATTTCAGTCGGTATGTCTGCGGTTATGAGCGCGCTCGGCGGATATTTGTATTCATTAGACTATGCGCGAAACCGACCTCAGGGTCGCCCGTTGGTGAATCGTAATCCAGAAGACCCACAGATCATGATCAGTGAGCATGCGGATATCAAACGCATGCTGATGACCCAAAAAGCTTTTATTGAGGGCGCTCAGACTCTTATGTATTACTGTGCTGAGATGATTGATACGAAGAAAACGAGCAACGATCAACAGCAAATTCAGCGTCTGGACCTGTTGCTCGATTTGTTAACTCCGATATGTAAATCATGGCCCTCTGAATACTGTCTTGAGGCGAATAAACTGGCTATACAAGTCCTGGGTGGCTATGGATATACGCGCGAGTATCCGGTCGAACGACTTTATCGTGACAATAGATTGAATCATATACATGAGGGTACGTGGGGGATTCAGGGTATCGACATCTTGGGGCGCAAAGTGCGTATGCATGATGGCGCTGCCGTAGCTATCTTGCGAGAGGAGATGGAGTCAACGATGGACGTTGCCTCTAAACACCCGGAGCTTGTCAGTTACTGTGGTCAGCTTAAGGATTCGCTCAGTTTAGTCGAAAAAACGATTGCCGCAGTCGCTAAAGCCGATGACCCGGCTTTGGCTCTAGCTAATGCAACTATTTTTCTCGATTCTATGGGCCACTTAGTTGTGGCATGGATGTGGCTTAAACAGGCCGTTGCCGCGGTCGAGGGTAAGTTAGATCACAATGCTAGTGATAGCGCATTTTATGATGGAAAGCTCGCAGCTACAGGCTTCTTTTTCCGTTATGAGTTACCTAAGATTAAACCCAACTTGGAGCTTGTCGCAGATCTTGATAGCACCTGTTATGACCTTACGGCTGATCAATTTATAGGCATTTAGGAGAATAATTGAAGTCTCTAGGATCGCTCTACCCATTTTGCTAGGGCGTTTTTGGCTTGATGTTATCAGGGTGATATATTTATCGATTTTGTTGGTATTGCCGTCACATTAAGGTTTGAGCATTGTCTGGGCAAAAAATTCAAGTCAATTGACACATCAAAAAATCAGAGCATAGACTAGGTAGTCATTCCTTTTAGTTTACAAAAATCAATTCGAATTAGATAATTAGTCTTATTTACAACAGCTTGAGTCTTGGTGATCAGCCGAGATACAGCGAAATAGGATAATCTTACTCATGTCAGTTTACAAAGCTCCAGTGGAAGAATTCTCATTTATTTTGGAAGAACTAATTGGCTATAGTACCCATAGTCAGCTTCCTGGGTATGAAGACGTTGGGAGCGATATGCTGCTGGCTATCATGCCTGAGGCGGCCAAGTTTTTTGAACAGGTTGTTGCGCCCACTAATTCCGTGGCAGACGCTCAAATGACCCATCTAGTGGATGGTGAGGTTGTTACCGCGCCAGTATTAGATGGTGTTTATGAGCAGATGATAGGGGCTGGCTGGTGCGGTTTAAGTGGCTCTACCCAATACGGTGGGTCGGGTTTTCCTGGTGTGGTGGATGTGGTTGTTCAGGAGATGCTCCAATCGGCTAATATGGGTTTGAGTTTACTTCCCATGCTCAGTCGAGGGGTTATTCATGCCCTAGACCTTTACGGTTCAGATCAATTGAAAGATTGCTACTTAGAAAATCTCGTTACTGGCGTTTGGTCGGGAACGATGAACCTCACTGAGTCTCAAGCTGGTAGCGACCTGTCGGCAGTTCAAGCCAAAGCAGTAGCCCATGAAGATCATTACTTGGTGACTGGTCAAAAGATTTATATTACTTGGGGTGATCATAAGCAGGTCGAGAACGTGATTCATATGGTTTTAGCCCGGCTTCCGGACGCCCCCGCGGGTAATCACGGTATTTCACTGTTCTTGGTGCCCAAATTTTTAGTCAATTCTGATGGTAGTTTAGGCCAGCGTAATGATGTTAAGGCTGTGGGTGTTGAACACAAATTGGGTATTCATTGCAGTCCTACCTGCACAATGGCGTTTGGCGATAATGGAGGGGCTGTTGGCTATTTAGTGGGTCCTGAAAATCAAGGGTTAATGTGCATGTTCAGTATGATGAACAATGCTAGATTGTCAGTCGGGCATCAGGGTGTATCGGTGGGTGAGCGAGCCTACCAACAGGCCGTTGATTATGCGGCGCAGCGCATTCAAGGCCGAGTACAGGGTGTTGACGGTCGAGCTCCGATTATCCACCATGCCGATGTTAAGCGGATGCTTTTACAGATGCGTGCTCAGGTAGAAGCTGGTCGAGCATTGTCGATTTATACCATCGCTGAGGAAGATCGAAGTAAACATCATGCAGATCAATCAGTACGTGAATCTAGCGCACGTGCGGTTGAAATATTAACCCCTTTGGTGAAAGGCTGGTGCACAGAAGTTGCAATGGAGGTTACTTCTCTTGGTGTTCAGGTGCATGGTGGTATGGGCTTTATTGAGGAGACAGGTGCTGCTCAACATATGCGGGACGCGAGAATATTGCCGATTTATGAGGGGACTAATGGCATTCAGGCTCTAGATTTTGTCGGGCGAAAGTGCCTGCGTGACGGCGGGGATGGATTACGAGCATTATTGCGTGAGATGAGCGGCACGGCTGAATCTTCTGGAGGTGAGTCAATTCAACTAAGGCGGGTATTGGAGGCACTTCGGAATACTGTTGCCCAGTGCCGAGATGCTCTAGCGCATGTGCTTGCCCATCCAGAGAAGTCACAGTACTTAGCTTATAATTTTATGATGCTCTTTGGTAATTCAATCTCTTATTGGTTGATGGTAAAATTGGCGATTGCCGCCCAGAGACATATTGACGCAGGCGACGCCAATCGGTTTTATATTCAAAAGGTAGCAACCACCGAGTTTTTTGCAACTCAAGTGCTTAATCGCAATGCCTCATACCTAGGCGGAGTGCTAGGGGGTATTGAAAGTTTTGATGTATTTTCTGTCGAAGATTTTTATCGTAGTTAACAAACAAAAACCTTCTATAAAAGAGGGTAAACTTTAGGGAAAGTATAGAAAGATTGCGATATCTTTGGGTTTTTTTATGTTCGATGGAGCCTGTTAATTGCTCTTCGTAGCCAGTGTGTATCGCGTTATGTTTGGAAACTCTAAATGTCTAATCTGCCTGCCAGTCGACACAATTACTCGGTAAAGCTAGAATTTGGGGGTAACTGATTCGCAGATGATACCGACAGGCGTTACCTTCTACGCAGACTCGAAACGCAAATAGGGCTAAGCGTTACAAGCAGTAGATGTCGCTACTTAGTTTGAATTGCTCAGGACTAAACCAACTACCACGGCGATACAGGCTATAAATAGGATGGTGAAGATAAAGCCGCCAATAATAAAGGCAAGAGGACTGCCATTGGCAAAGTCTTCTTCGCGGTTCTTATCACTTTGCACGCCCATGCCGGCCGCTAGAATACTCTTGACGACAGATCTGAGTTTGAGTTTCTTCTTCGGTGGCTTTGACACTTTACTGACTCTTTTATTTAATCGATGAGAATCGGCGTGAGCCATCGTTCGAGCTCGGTTACCGACATACCCTTGCGCTTAGCCAGAGATTCTACTTGATCTGGAGCTATTTTACCCGTATTAAAATACTTCGCGTCGGGGTGGCCAAAGTACCACCCGCTAACAGCTGCTGCGGGGGTCATAGCGAAACTTTCGGTTAACTCTAGGCCGATATTTTCTGTTACGTTCAGCAGTTCAAAGAGGGCTGCTTTCTCTGTATGGTCCGGGCAGGCAGGGTAGCCCGGGGCAGGGCGAATACCGCGATACTTCTCTTTAATTAGCGACTCATAGTCTAAGCTTTCCTCCGCGGCGTAGCCCCAGTATTCAGTTCTTACACGATGGTGTAGATGCTCGGTAAAGGCTTCAGCCAAACGGTCTGCGAGGGCCTTGACCATAATCGAATTATAATCATCATGCTGTGCTTCGTACTCAGCAGCCAGTTCGTCGGCGCCGATGCCTGTAGTCACTGCAAAAGCACCCATATAGTCGTTTAAATCAGTTTCTTTAGGGGCGACAAAGTCAGCCAATGAGCATAGTTGTTCACTGGCGCCGGGCTTTTGTATCTGTTGCCTAATCTGATGCAGCGTCGCCAATGTGTCAGATCGACCGCTGTCAGCATAAACCTCGATATCATCGTAGTTAACCGTATTGGCTGGCCATAGACCAAATACCGCGCGGGCGGTAAGACGCTTGTTGTCGATAATATCTTTTAGTAGCGCTTGGGCATCCGCGAACAAATCAGTGGCCGCCTCGCCGACGACGTCGTCATTTAGAATTTTCGGGTACTTGCCGACCAGATCCCAGGTAATAAAGAAAGGCGTCCAGTCGATATAGGGTACCAAGGTTTCCAGTGGATAGTCATCTAATACGGTAACACCTAATTTATTGGGGATCTCGGGGTGGTGGTCACGCCAGTTGATCTGAGGTTTTTGCTTCACGGCATCGCTGTAGGCGAAAAGAGTGCCTCTGGGCGTTCTATTAGCCGTACGGAGTCTTACAGCTTCATAATCAAGCTTTATGCCGGCAATAAAGGCATCTCTGTGTTCTGTGCTAATTAGCTTGCTAGCGACGCCGACGGCTCGGGACGCATCTGAGACGTAGATGGTCTGATTGTTTTTATAGCCGGGTGCAATCTTAACTGCTGTATGCGCCTTGGAGGTGGTGGCGCCGCCAATCATTAGAGGTATATCAAAGCCTTGGCGCTGCATCTCTTTGCCCAAATTTACCATTTCATCTAATGAAGGGGTAATCAGCCCAGATAGACCAATAATATCTACCTTGAGTTCTTTAGCCGTATCCAGAATCTTTTGGGCGGGTACCATTACGCCCAGATCAATGACTTCATAGTTGTTACATTGCAGCACTACGCCGACAATATTTTTGCCGATATCGTGCACGTCGCCCTTAACCGTTGCCATTAGAATCCTGCCATTGGCACTGGCGGCGACATCTTTTTCGTCTTCGATATAGGGCTGCAAATGGGCCACGGCTTGTTTCATTACGCGAGCGGATTTCACTACTTGAGGCAGAAACATTTTTCCGGACCCAAAAAGATCACCGACAATATTCATGCCGTCCATTAAGGCGCCCTCAATGACATGTAGCGGCCGTTCTGCCTCTAGGCGAGCTTCCTCAGTGTCTTCTTCAATAAAGGTGGTAATACCTTTAACTAGGGCATATTCAAGGCGTCGATTAATGTTGCCTTCGCGCCAGGTTAAATCTTCAGTTTTTGCCTTAGTTGTGCCGTCACCACGGTAATTGTCGGCGATGGCGAGCAGATTTTCAGTTCCTTCGGTGTTGCGGAATAAGACCACATCTTCTACGACCTTACGCAACTCCTCCGGCAGGTCGTCATAGACCGCCAGCTGGCCAGCATTAACAATGCCCATGCTTAGACCCTCGCGGATGGCATGGTAAAGAAATACTGAGTGAATAGCCTCGCGCACCGGGTTGTTGCCGCGAAATGAAAATGACACATTGGATATGCCGCCGCTAATCAGAGCGTGGGGCAGGTTCTTTTTAATCCAACCGCTGGTTTCAATAAAATCAAGACCATAACGGTTGTGCTCTTCGATACCGGTGGCCACCGCAAACACATTGGGGTCAAAAATAATGTCTTCAGCAGGAAAACCAATCTCATTCACCAAAATATCGTAGCTACGTTGGCAGATTAGTTGGCGCCGCTCAAGATTGTCGGCTTGGCCATTTTCATCAAAGGCCATCACCACAATGGCCGCACCATGCTTTTTACACAGTTTGGCTTTTTCGATAAACTCGGCTTCACCTTCTTTCAGGCTAATACTATTGACCACCGACTTACCTTGAATACACTTTAGACCGGCTTCAATTACCTCCCATTTTGACGAATCAACCATAATGGGTACTCTGGAAATATCCGGTTCCGAGGCTATTAGGTTTAAAAATTTAGTCATAGCAGGCAATGATTCAAGCATGCCCTCATCCATGTTCACATCAATAATCTGCGCGCCATTAATCACCTGCTGACGCGCCACCTCTAGGGCTGCATCATAGTTCTCTTCAAGAATCAGACGTTTAAATACAGCGGAGCCAGTGACATTGCAGCGTTCGCCAATATTAACAAATAAGGAGTCCGCGTTGATGGTGAACGGCTCCAGGCCTGAGAGGCGACAGGCTGGTTCAATGGTTGGTATTTTGCGGGGAGTCAGGGTGGAAACGGCATCGGCAATGACACGAATATGATCCGGTGTAGTACCGCAGCACCCGCCGACAATATTGAGTAGACCAGAACTAGCAAATTCTGCCACTGTTTCAGCCATAGCATCTGGATCTAGATCATAACCGCCAAACTCATTCGGCAGTCCAGCATTTGGGTGTGAACTGACCATGGTGTCGGCGATGGTGGAAATTTCAAAAAGATGAGGACGTAACTCTTTGGGGCCAAGAGCACAATTTAGACCAACACTTATGGGTTTGGCGTGACGGACCGAATTCCAGAAGGCCTCCGGAGTTTGCCCAGATAATGTGCGTCCACTAGCGTCAGTAATGGTGCCGCTGATCATAATAGGGAGTTCAAAACCTTGTTTTTCAAACACTACTTGCACGGCAAAAAGTGCCGCCTTGGCATTCAAAGTGTCAAAAATAGTCTCGACCATGATCAAGTCAGAGCCACCTTCGATCAGTGCTTCACAAGACTCGATATAGGCTTCTACAAGCTCATCGAAGGTGACATTGCGCGACCCTGGGTCATTTACATCAGGGGATAAGGAGGCTGTGCGGCTTGTGGGCCCCAATATGCCCGCGACAAAACGTGGACGCTCAGGCGTCGAAAATTCATCTGCAGCTGCACGAGCCAACCGCGCAGAAGCAACATTTATCTCTCGCGAAATTTCCTGCATTTGATAGTCAGCTTGGGAAATGCTGGTGGAATTAAAAGTGTTGGTCTCAATTATGTCAGCGCCAGCCTCTAAGTAGGCTCTGTGGATATCGCAGATAATATCCGGTTGAGTGAGGCTTAGTAGATCATTGTTACCTTTGATATCGCAGTGCCAGTCGGCAAAGCGCTCACCCCGAAAGTGTTCTTCTTCAAGCCTGTGTCGCTGAATCATAGTCCCCATGGCGCCGTCTAAAACTAGAATCCGCTGTTGAGCTGCTAGAGTGATCTTATCAAGCATAATACTTTTCTATACCTTTAATCCTATACTCCATCGAAATATTTCGATGGATGTCTATCATAGCATCTATTATTTATAATGCGACTTGTGTTTATTACTTTTGGCTATGTCTATGCTAAAATAGCGGCTAATAATCGAGTTTAATGGAATTAGGATAGAAGTATGTTAAACGTCAACATTACTGAATCAGGCCAAGAATATTTGGCTGGGCTGCTTGAAAAGCAGAACTGCGAAGGTATCGGTATCCGTATGTTCGTGTCAGACCCTGGGACCCCGAAGGCTGAGACCTGCATCGCGTATAGTCGTCCCGGCGAACATAATGAAGACGACCTTGTTGTCGAATATGGGAAATTTAAAGGCTACTATGAACAGCGCAGTATTCCATTTTTAGACGATGCCAAAGTGGATTTTGCTGAAGACAAATTTGGTGGTCAACTTACTATCCGCGCACCAAATTCTCGGTTACCCAATATAAATGATGATAGCCCGGTTGAAGATAAGGTTAATTATTTGCTTTATAACGAAATCAATCCCAGCTTGGCATCCCATGGTGGAGTAGTCTCTTTGTCAGAAATATCTGAAGGTTTTGCCGTGCTGGAGTTTGGCGGAGGCTGTCAGGGCTGTTCGTCGGTTGATATAACCTTGAAACAGGGCGTTGAGAAAACGCTGATGGAGAAAGTTCCAGAGTTAAAGGGCATTCGCGACGTGACCGATCATACCGATACAAGTAATGCCTATATGTAGCTGCTGATTGATCATATTATTGATCGCCAGCAGTTAGACTGTCATATTTTCAATCTGACCTGATGTAAACACCCCTTTTGGAACGAATTCACTCAGTAAAGTTTGAATGGTGGGCAGTGCCGTTTCGGCGGTACAGAAATCCTCTTGATACAGATACTGCATAGCTTCTTCCAAAGATTCTGTGGAGTTGATAGCCTGAAGTCCTGCGTACTCGAGCTGAGTCAGTGGTTGTCGATAGACCTGAAGTTTCTTGCATATAAGTAGCAGGCTAGAGGTAAGTTTGGCTGCTGGAGTAAAACTTAAGTTCAAGCTTAAAAATCCATCGGGTCCCGCTTTAGCCAGTGCTGCTAAGGTAATCGTTGCCGGCTGAGGTTGGTCGCGCAACTCGCTTATTATCGATTCGGTTAAGGCTACTTCTGCCTGCTCAGGGGAATGTTGCTTTAGGAAGTTGGCGAACCCCTTGATATATGGATCTAGAGAATAAAATGTCGAGGGATTATGCTCGATGTAAGTTCGCAGTAGTAGGTCAAAGCGGTCGATTCCAAGTATAGATCGACTTTGAGGATATTCCTCAACTATTGAGTCAAACAAGCGTTTTCGGTAGGCAAATCGATAAACGTCCATCTGATCGACTGCGGTGAAGCCTTGTTTGTCGTTGACCCAGCTCTGAGGCTTTATATTATTTAAAACACAGGATTGAAAGAGATGCATCAGTTCGTTGTAAGCCGTGTTGGGCTCTGTTGTTGTGGATTTACTGTTTTTTTTGTGGCTAAAATCAGGCAAGTTTTCGGTTTTACTGAAGAGTCTGACTCGCTTTAATTCCATTAGCATGGTTTCAAAATTTGGGATATTACTATCCCATTCGATCATTGTACTTTTTTGTCCCTTGGTGCGCATAGCGTAAGCATATAGCGCTAGGACTTCTTCATTGATGTGGCAGTCATGGGTGTCTATTATGTGAGTGCCGTGATTTTCATGGCCAGCCAAATGAACCTGGCCTATCCGTTCGGCGGGTATCGAATCAATATAGGCTTTGGGATCTAACTTATGGTTAAAACATGTGACATATATGTTGTTGATGTCGAGTAATAACATGCAGTCAGCTTGCTCTAATAGCTGTCTAATAAAATCCCATTCACTCAAAGTATTTGCCGAAAATTCCATATAATTCGATGGATTTTCCAAGAGAATGCGTCGGCCAAGATAGGTTTGTACCTCATCAACCTTATTGACCATTTGACGCAGTGAATCTTCGGTGTAGGGCACAGGTAAAAGGTCATGGGTATTGATATGGTTAATTCCAGTCCAGCAAATATGATCCGATATCCACGCGGGTTCCAACCAGTCTGCAAGAGCCTTAAGGCTGGCAAGGTAATCTCGGTTGACCGGATCACCACTGCCAATTGAAAGTGATACGCCATGCATGGCTACTGGGTAGGATTCCCTTATTTTACTGAGAACCTCTTGAGGGTAGCCTTTATTATTCATAAAGTTTTCGGAAATGATTTCAAACCATTCAACATCTGTCGGCTGTTGAATCAACACATCGTCCCAGTGCTGACTTCGTAAGCCCAGTCCATATCCAAGGTTAGGAGTTGTGATCATTTCAAACTGACCTTATTTTTGTAGGTTTAGGCTGAGTTATTAAGGGAAATGAGGTTAAAGTGTTTTAAGAAGAAAAGAGCCTAGAAGACTCTTTTCTTCTTGGTTTAGTTAAAAATCACAACGTACTTGTGGTGGTAGAGCCATTGACTAGTTTGCCACAGGTTCCCTCTGCCAAATAAATCCACTCGCCCTTATCGCCATCCATTGTTGACTGGCCAGCACAGCTATGAGTTTTACTGACGTTAGCGCAGTCGTTCTTTCCCGCTTTGACAACACCGTAACACTTTTCCATGCCTTGCTTAGCCGCAAAGGCGTCCGTGCTGTTTAGGCCTAGTACGCCCACGGCAGCAATTAAAGCTACGGCTGGGATGATTAGTTTCGCTTTCTTCATGATCAATGTCTCCAGATTAATTAGGGTTAAATCGAAAGTTTTCGCAACCTTCTATACTTCCTTCGCTTATCAGAATCAAAACATTACAAGTAATTTAAATATTACCATCTCAGAAAATTTCTACCGGAAATAAGGCCTAGAAGTGTGAGAATTAGAATAGGAAAATAGCACCACACTAGAACGTCTGAGAAGCTGGCAGCCTGGCCGATAGTACGCATAAGTAGATGGCCAGTAGCACTAGCGGAGAGCAAGATCATTGAACCCACAAAATTTAATTGGGTGGGGGCTCCCTGACTAATCTGATAAAACAAAAATCCAACAGCCGGCAGCGCGCCCACCATTACACCCAATGACATATAAGAGAGGCTAAAGGTTTGTATTGATGTAAAAAATACAGAGCTATTTACATCACCTAGAACCCAAATCATGAGGCCCATCGCAACCGCAAGTATTGGTAATAATTGGCTGGCCGAATAGCCCATTTTCCTAGGGACAGAAAAGTTGATCGCGGTGACTCCAGCGCCAAATATTAGAACGACACTGCAAAGCATCTCTAGTAAATAGGTTAATTCATGAATTTGTTGGAGCCAATCATCTCGCAATCCAAATGCGGTAATGGTTGTTACTAAATATATGAGGAGAAAGAGTATAGTTTTGTAGCCGGATCGAGTTACATTAAAGGAATCCGTACTCGACGTTTCCGCATCATCGACCAGCTTAGTTATCAATCGGTGGTTAGTCATTGGTTTTGTTCGCCCGCGCTTTAATCAATTTAATAGATCGATGCGCAGTGGTGCGCACATTTGATACTGAAATTTCTAGCGCTTTAGAAACTTCTTGTGCCGAATTTCCATTTATATACAGCATTTCAAGTATTGTTCGTTGTTTCGGTAGTAAATATGACAATAATTTTTGAATGAGATTCCTATACTCCCAATCTAGCTTAGGGTCGGTTGTATAAGTTGCTTCCACATTAGGTGTAAGCTCTGAGGTTAGGTGCTTTTTTAAACGATAGTGAGTACGCAAGTAATCTTGGAAGCGATATCTAAAGATCGCATACAACCATGGAAGCACTGGTTTTGTTGCGTCAAAGGTATGTTTTGCATTGTGAACCGTAATCAATATCTCTTGGGTTAAGTCATCGATGTCACTTGATATTTTTAATCTAGATGATAAGTATCTGCGGGCCAGTTTCTCAACTGAGACAAGAAGCTGGGTATAAGATTTTTTGTCACCATTCTGAGAGAAAAGCATTAACTGATGGCATAACTGCTCGTCAGAAATCTTCGAATCTTTGCGTAGCGTTTGGGTTGTCAAGCTAATTCACCTTGAATTGTTGGGCCCCTGCCTTGTAAGCTTTCGGTTGCAAATTAATATTGAGCGGAAACTATAGTAATACAAATACTCATAATTATTGTAATGTTTGTTAATGTTTGACCGAACCCGATAGGAACTAATTGTCAACCATCGGTAAAATAATGAATTATGTAAATAAAATTTATCTAAGAATTAACGAAGTATTAATTAATTGGCATGATGTTGTCTTAATATTTATTCGGTTTTGGATGGCTAAGGTGTTCTTCATGGCAGGTCTAACTAAGATTGATAACTGGGAGAGCACACTGTCCTTATTTGAGTATGAGTACGCAGTGCCTTTTCTACCAGTTGCGTTCGCGGCTTTATCAGCAACCTTCTTCGAACTGGCGATGCCAGTATTGATAATCTTGGGATTATTTACTCGTTTGGCTGCTCTGCCGTTACTTGTCATGACTGCGGTGATTGAGCTTACCTACGGCTCTTTTCCCGAGCATGCTTACTGGGCGTTACTCTTAGGAGTCTTAATGACTTATGGAGCAGGGAAATTTTCCATAGACCAATATTTCATGAAATCTATGATAGATAAACCCTAGGGCATTACTTGCGTCATATAAAACCCGCTCTCGCGGGTTTATGATTAATAGGTAGAGTTCACAATTTACGAGACGTCTACAATTTGTTGTGCGGCAATTAATTTACCTTGCTCGGCTGACTTTTGAAATGATTCAATCTGATCAAAGTTCATGTAGCGATAGATCTCTGAAGCCATGGAGTCAATCTTAGTCGCGTACTCCATATATTCGGCAACTGTGGGCAGGCGGCCCAAAATTCCGCCTACGGTAGCAAGCTCTGCAGAGGCTAAATAAACATTAGCGCCATCCCCTAACCGATTGGGGAAGTTGCGAGTTGACGTTGACAATACCGTGGCTCCGGCGAGGACTCGTGCCTGGTTGCCCATGCACAGTGAGCAGCCTGGCATTTCAGTACGAGCGCCGACTTTTCCGTAAATGTTGTAGTAGCCTTCTTCCATTAGCGTATGAGCATCCATCCGTGTTGGCGGGCATATCCAGAATCTAGAATCGACAGAACCTGCTTGATCAAGTAATTTGCCCGCAGCGCGAAAGTGCCCGATATTGGTCATACATGAACCAATAAAAACTTCGTCTACATTATCGCCTGCAACTTCGGATAACAGTTTGGCATCGTCTGGGTCGTTCGGACAACAGACGATTGGCTCTTTAATGTCGGCTAGATCAATCTCGATGACGGCGGCATACTCTGCGTCCGCATCAGCTTCCATCAATGTGGGGTTTGCCAACCATTCTTCCATTTTAGTAACGCGACGTTCTAGTGTGCGCACATCTCCATAGCCCTCGGCAATCATCCAGCGTAATAAAGTTGTATTGGAGCGTAGGTACTCAGCAACAGAATTTTGGCTTAATTTAATGGTACAGCCTGCGGCTGAGCGCTCTGCCGATGCATCGGAAAGCTCAAAGGCCTGCTCAACGGTTAGACTTTCGATGCCCTCACCTTCAATTTCCAGAATACGACCACTGAAGAAGTTCTTTTTACCTTTCTTTTCTACCGTCAAGAAGCCTTCTTTGATACCGTAGTAAGGAATGGCATGTACCAAGTCTCGCAAGGTTATGCCAGGCTGCATTTTACCTTTAAATCGCACTAGCACTGACTCTGGCATGTCCAGTGGCATAACGCCTGTGGCTGCCGCAAAGGCGACTAGGCCCGAGCCGCCGGGGAATGAAATACCCATTGGAAATCTTGTGTGAGAGTCTCCGCCCGTACCTACGGTATCTGGCAGTAACATACGGTTTAGCCAGCTGTGAATAATACCGTCACCTGGGCGCAATGAAACACCACCGCGATTCATGATGAAGTCGGGTAGGTTATGCTGAGTGTCGATATCAACAGGTTTAGGATAAGCCGCTGTATGACAGAACGACTGCATGACTAAATCTGTAGAAAAGCCAAGGCATGCCAAGTCTTTTAGTTCATCTCTGGTCATGGGGCCAGTGGTGTCCTGGGAGCCCACAGTTGTCATTTTGGGTTCGCAGTAGGTGCCGGGGCGTATGCCATCAGTACCGCAGGCTTTACCCACCATTTTTTGTGCTAACGTAAAACCAGCGTCTGATTCGATAGGTGCGGCTGGATGACGAAACGCATCTGAAGGCGCAAGACCCATGTGCTCGCGTGCACGTTGAGTGAGACCTCGGCCAATGATGAGATTTATGCGGCCATCGGCCTGAACCTCATCGAGAATAACGTCTGACTTATGTTTAAATTCAGAAACCACTTGGCCTGCTTCATTGAGAATTTTGCCCTCATAAGGGAATATTTCAACGACATCACCGTTGTTGATGTTGTCAACAGGGGCTTCGAATACTAGGGCGCCAGCATCTTCCATAGTATTAAAGAAGATTGGGGCCACATTACTGCCGAAGCAGATACCACCGGAGCGCTTATTAGGTACGCCGGGCATGTCTTCACCGAAGAACCAAAGGACCGAGTTTGTCGCTGACTTGCGAGATGAGCCAGTGCCAACGACATCACCGATAAAGGCAACCGGTAGGCCGCGACTTTTAAGTTCCTCGATCTGAGCCATGGGACCCGTCACGCCGTGCTCGTCTGGATGCATACCATCGCGGGTCATTTTAAACATGGCGCGAGAATGCAGAGGGATGTCGGGTCGTGACCAAGCATCCTGTGCAGGGGAGAGATCATCAGTGTTAATCTCACCAGTCGCTTTAAAGATTACCACTTTAATGCTTTTCGGAACGGCATCGTTAGAGGTGAACCATTCGGCATCAGCCCAAGACTGCATGACAGCTTTGGCATCAGCATTACCAGAGTCGGCTTTTTCAGCTACATCATGAAAAGCATCGAACACTAAAAGTGTGCTTTTTAACTCTTCAGCCGCTTGGCCTGAAAGTTCTTTATCATCAAGTAAACTCACTAAGGTGGCGACGTTGTAGCCACCGTGCATATTGCCCAGCAGCGTAACTGCGGCAGAGCGGTCAATCAGCGGAGAACTTGCTTCACCGTTAACGATGGCACTTAAAAATCCGGCTTTAACGTAGGCTGCTTCATCAACCCCAGGCGGCACCCGGTTAGCTATCAGGTCGACGAGAAAGTCTTCTTCACCCTGTGGCGGGTTTTTCAATAGTTCAACCAGTCCTGCGGTCCATTCGGGATCGAGAGGCTTAGGTGGGATTCCTTGTAATTGACGTTCTTCAACGTGAGCGCGATATGCTTCAAGCACTTATAGCCTCTCCTTTAATTTAAATAATCATTATAATTTTAAAGCCACAGGTATGGGCTTTATACGGCGGCTATTATACTGTTTTTTATTCTTTAATTATAGGGTGACGGCCAGTCTCAGGTTTGATTAAGTGGTTGCCTCAGAGTTGGATAAACGCCGTTAAAGTCAGCTATAATCACCCGCTGTTTAGTTTTGAGTTGCAAAATCTGGCTTTCCTAAGTCTATACAGCCTGTTTATAGTGGCTATAAGGCTAGGGCTGGATTCGATCAGTGATTTACAGTTCCTGATGCAGAGATTTTCACATAAACAGGCTTTTAAGTCCTCAGCCCTAACCAACCAAGATGCCGACAATGAAAACACCGCTCGAAGAAATCCAAGACTTTTTACTCTGTCAAACGCCTGATAAATGGTTGGAGAATGCCCTAGACAATCCGGCATTGATGTTGATCGATCACGCTAATTGCGAAAAGAAAGCGGCTAGTACCGCGCTTAATCTAATCTATAGGTACGTTGATGACTTTGAATTAATGAACAAAATGTCGAAACTGGCGCGGGAGGAAATGCGCCATTTTGAGCAGGTGATCGCCATTATGAAGCGGCGCAGTATCGCCTATCAGCATCTGTCTGCCTCTCGGTATGCTTCAGGTTTAAGGGCCATGGCACGCACCGACGATCCAGGAAGGCTAATCGATGTGTTGATCATAGGCGCCTTTATTGAGGCACGGTCTTGCGAGCGCTTTGCGCGACTTGCTCCCTGTTTGGATTCCGAGTTAGAGCAGTTTTATACGTCTTTGCTAAAGTCGGAAGGGCGGCATTATCAAGATTATCTCGGCCTTGCTATAAAAGCGGCGAAGGGAGAATCACTAGACCAACGGATCAGGATGTTTGCCCAGGTCGAGCGGCAACTTGTTGAGGCGCCTGATACTGAATTTAGGTTTCATTCTGGCCCAACATATTAGCTACATTATCATTATTTAAACGGTTAATTTGTTCCTGCAACCCTCTCCCGCTGTCTTTAGATATAGGCTAGTATAGGATAGATATAAGTCTTGATGTTAATTAGTCCACGAATTTAGTAGAGGTATAAGAAGCAATGATTACTCTTTCCAAGAAACAGTCCAGTGTTGTAACGATCTTCGTTTTATGTTGCTTTATCGTAGCGCCGGCATTTTCCTTTGGCATCGCCGAAGAGGAAAATGATAGTGACTGGGACGTCAAGCAACCTCAGGGTGAGATGAAAACAATTTCGATTGATACTACTGAAAGTACTTGGTCAAATCTTAGTGTCAGTGGGGATGGGTTGACTCTGGCTTTTGACATGCTGGGCGATATTTACACTATGCCTATTGTCGGTGGTGAGGCGACACCCTTGGTGCAGGGCTTCGATTGGAATATGCAGCCCTCTTATAGCCCTGATGGTAAAACTATTGCTTTCATCAGTGACCGAGATGGCGCCTCTAATTTATGGACAATGGATGCTAGCGGGAGTAATCCGCGCCAGATTAGCACAGAAACAACGGCCCTTATCCACACGCCTAGCTGGAGTCCTGATGGTGACTATATTGCAGTGACCAAAGGTTTTATGTCGTCGCGTTCTATTCCCGCTGGTGAGATTTGGATGTATCACCGGTCTGGGGGTGATGGAGTAATGGTTACCAGTCGAGCTCACGGACCACATACTCAAAAAAATATGACTGATCCTGCTTTTTCGCCTAATGGCAAATACCTTTATTACACAGATGATGTTACCGAGGGCCGAATCTGGGAATATGGGAAAAACTCAACCACTGAGCTATTTAATATAATGCGCCATGACCTTGAGACTGGCGAATCATCCAGTTATATCGGCGGCGCTGGGGGTGCAATTGTTCCTACGCCCTCGCCAGATGGCAAAAGTATGGCTTATCTTAAACGCGAGAACACCAAAACAGTCCTTTATCTCAAAGACCTTAAGTCAGGGATTGATCGCAGACTATCTACAGAGATGGAGAGAGACCATCAGGAAACCTTTGGTTCCGAGGGCAATTTTGCCTATTTCGACTGGACTCCGGACGGTCAGCACCTGATCTACTGGACTGGAGGTAAGTTCCATAAACTGAATGTTGAGAATTTAGATGTTTCTGTTATTCCAATGCACATTAAGACCGAGAAGCAGGTGCAGCAGTCGGTGCGTTATGCAGTCGATGTGGCGCCAGATACCTTTGAGGTGAAAATGATCCGCTGGGCCAGCATGTCGCCCACAGGAGACTCTGTTGTTTATCAAGCGCTAGGTAAGCTATACCTTCGTGATATAAAGAGCGGTCGGGTTAAGCGGTTGACCAGACAGAGCGACCATGACGAGTTTTATCCCAGTTTTTCCCGTGACGGAAAATCGATAGTCTATACCACATGGAATGACGAAGATCTTGGCACAGTTAAGGTGGTCAGTACCCGTGGTGGCCAAGGATTAACTATCACCACTGAGCCGGGTATCTATGTGGAACCTAAGTTTTCACCCCAGGGAGATAAGGTTGTTTTTCGCCGTTTGACAGGCGGTTATCTGCTGTCACCTGAGTGGTCCATGGAACCCGGTATTTATATCGCTGAGCGCCAAGCCAAGACGATGAGAAAAATCATGGAAGAAGGCTTTAATGCACACTTTGCCGCTGAGGAAGATCGTGTGTATTTCACCGACTATGAACCTGAGAGCAAGTATACAGAGCTTGAACTCTATAGCGTTGATTTACAGGGTAACGATGAGCGCAAGTTATTGAAGGGCGACAAGGTTACTGAATACCAACTATCGCCAGATGGGAGATGGATCGCCTATACACATCAAAATAATGCCTTTGTGGCCCCATTTTTAAGCACTGGGGCACAGCAAGAGTTGGGCGCCGAAACTAGTGGTCTGCCGGTGGCCCAGGTATCCAAGCGCGCCGGTGAATATTTGAATTGGTCTGAAGATAGTCGTCGTCTTAGCTGGTCTCATGGTGCGACTGTATACAGCCGTGAGCTCAATAAGGCCTTTAATTTCCTCGCCGGTGCGCCTGATGAGCTACCTGAGCCGGTGTCCGAGGGTTTAGACTTAGGGTTTACCCAAGATTCGGATAAGCCCAGTTCGACAATCGCACTGGTGGGCGGCCAAGTGGTTACTATGCGTGATGCGGACAATATTCAGGAGGTTATCGATAGGGGTGTGGTGCTGGTACAAGGCAATCGCATTGTTGCGGTGGGTGCCATAGGTGAGGTTGACATTCCGGCCGATGCGCAGCAAATCGATGTTAGTGGCAAAACTTTAACACCAGGTTTAATTGACGGGCATGCCCATGGTTCTCAGGCTAACGAGGAAATTATCCCGCAGCAAAATTGGAAGAACCTCTCGAGTTTGGCCTTTGGGGTCACTACTATCCATGACCCCTCTAACGACAGCTCTGAGATATTTGCGGCCTCGGAAATGCAACGTAGCGGAAAAATTCTGGGGCCGAGAATATTCTCCACCGGAACCATTGTATACGGCGCTAACTCGCCCACCGTGCATGCTCGAATTGATAGCTATGAGGATGCATTCTTCCATTTACAGCGACTCAAAGATATGGGTGCTGTGTCGGTCAAAAGTTACAATCAGCCTCGCCGAGAGCAACGCCAGCAAGTACTTAAGGCAGCCCGTGATCTGGAATTAATGGTAGTGCCAGAGGGTGGCGGTAAGCTATACCAAAATATGAGTATGATCGCTGATGGTCATACCACATTAGAGCACTCACTAAATATTGCTTCAGGGTACAGCGATCTCACTCAGTTCTGGAGCCAAACCGAGGTGGCTTACAATCCGACACTGGTGGTTGCCTACGGTGGATTGGAGGGCGAAAAGTACTGGTATGATCGCACTAATGTTTGGCAGAACCCGCGCTTAATGCGTTATGTTCCACGTTATATTATTGAGCCACGCTCGATTCGTCGACCCACTGCGCCAGATGACCACTATAACCACATCAAAGTAGCCTCTTATGCGAAACAATTGAGAGATGCGGGCGTACGGGTGTTGATTGGGGCCCATGGCCAGCGAGAGGGGTTGGCCGCACACTGGGAAATGTGGATGCTTAACCAGGGCGGATTTACCCCTTGGGAAGCGCTGCGCGCCGCCACCCATGACCCGAGCATTGCCCTTGGCATGAGCGATGATTTGGGCTCTATTGAAGCGGGTAAACTAGCGGATATAGTGATCATGGATGATGAAGTGTTAAATGATATCCGTCGCAGTGAAATGATCACATACACCATGATTAATGGCCGCTTGTACAATGTTGCTGACATGTCAGAGCTAGGAAGTGGGAAATCTAAAATAGATCCTCTGTTTTTTCAGCGCTTGAATATTAATGCTATGCCCGCGGCTACCGCCAAGGCCTTAGCGGAGAAGTCATCAAGGCATCATTGGGTGCACTAAAATAGCTAGAGAATAGAGTATTAAATCTCGCTAAATCGGCCAGACATTAAAAAAGGTGACCATTGCTGTGTTCTATCGCTCATCGATCGGCGTAGTATAAAAGTGAGGAAGAAACTGAATGAATTCCGAAATTCAAAAGAAAGCCGATTTAGATAAATACTCGATTATTGCCCTAATCATAGGCTTAGTTGCTTATCCCATTTTATATAGTACTGATTTTGTTGGCTCGATATTTCTTCCGTTTTTTTCAGATCAATTTACCTCATCTTTACTAAATGATAACGAAAGAACCGAATGGTGGTATTTTATTTTTTCTAATTTACTATTTCATTGGATCCCATTTTTATTTATTAGATATTCATTAATAAAAAACAACGAGACCTGGAGCTCTATTGGAGTCGATTGGTCATGGTTTTTCAGACATAAAAATTGGTTTATCGGACTTTTTTCAATATTAATAATTGCGGCATTCATTCTGCCTACAATATATTATGAAAATGAGCTTCCAGTGAGATCTCAGGCAGGATTTATCGGTCCAATTAGTACATTGGAACGCTTAGTGGCTATTGTTGTTATAGCATTTACAGCGGCTATTACAGAGGAGGTTATATTTAGAGGGTTTGCATTAACCCGCCTAAAACGCGTTATACCCAACCCTTGGTTTATAGTACCAATAATTGCTATTTCATTCGTTTTTATTCACGGTGAGGTAAGGGACTTTGGTCAAACTTTAAACTATATTGTTTTTAGTTGTGTTTTTTGCATCGGTTTCATATTAAAGGGATTTAAACGTTTGGAAATATTGATTACGATTCATTTTTTAATAAACGCAAGTTTGATTTTTGTGCCCTAGAGAGAACAGGTTTGAATCGGAAGTAAAAAGGCAGCCTTAGCTGCCTTTTTTAAGTGTTACACCGCGTAAACACTGCTGTGTTCTATCGCTCGTCAATCGGCGTATAGTCTCGGACATCTGAGCCGGTGTAGAGCTGGCGAGGACGACCGATACGATATGGATGAGTAATCATTTCGTTCCAGTGTGAGACCCAGCCAACTGTGCGGCCTGTGGCGAAAACCACTGTGAACATCTCTTCCGGAATGCCGATGGCTTTCAGGATAATGCCCGAATAAAAGTCGACATTCGGGTATAGCTTTCTAGACACAAAATATTCGTCTTCTAAGGCGATCTGCTCTAACTTTTTGGCTAGGCGGAATAGTGGGTCGTTTTGCACGCCCAACACCTCTAAGACCTCGTCGCAAGTCTGACGCATAAGGGTGGCGCGTGGGTCATGGTTTTTATAGACACGATGGCCAAAGCCCATTAAGCGGAAGGGGTCGTTCTTGTCTTTGGCCTTGTTGATATATTCTTCGATATTGCCTTCATGGCCAATTTCAGCAAGCATACTCAACACTGCCTCGTTGGCTCCACCGTGAGCGGGGCCCCATAACGCAGCGATGCCAGCTGCTATACATGCGAAAGGGTTGGCGCCAGATGAGCCGGCTAAACGCACCGTGGAGGTGGATGCATTTTGTTCATGGTCGGCATGAAGTAAAAAGATTCTATCCATTGCTTTGGCGATCGCTGGGTGGCACAGATACTTTTCGCAGGGAGTACCAAACATCATATGTAAAAAATTTTCTGAATACGACAATGTATTGTCTGGGTAAATGTAGGGCTGGCCTACAAAATGTTTGTAACACATTGCGGCGATGGTCGGCATTTTAGCGATTAAGCGGTGGGCAGAAATTGTTCTATGTTCTTGATTGGTTATATCCAATGAATCGTGGTAGAAGGATGACATTGCTCCGACAAGACTGCATAGCATGGCCATTGGATGAGCATCATAGCGAAAGCCACTGATGAAATGCTCAATCGAGCGGTTAACCATAGTGTGGTACTTGATGGTGTGCTCGAATTTGGCTTTTTGCTCTGCGTTTGGCAATGTACCTTCAAGCAGTAAATAGCAGACTTCAATATAGTCCGATTTTTCAGCCAGCACCTCAATAGGATAACCGCGGTAAAGAAGTATCCCTTTTTCACCATCAATGTAGGTGATGTCCGACTGGCAGGCTGCTGTTGCAGAAAAGCCTGGGTCGTAGGTGAAGAAGCCATGACTTCCAAGAGATCCTACATCGACAACATCTTGCCCTCTAGTACCTTTATAAACGGGCAGTTCGATTGGCTTTTCGCCGTCGATTGTCAGAGTCGCTTTGCGTTCGGTCATACTAAATCCTCAGAAAACTAGTTAGGCTTGGTCAAAAACACGGTTGGCAACTATAGATGTTCAGCGAAAATTGTCAATACGATGTCAATCTTAGTCGGGTCTTTGCAAAGGATCAACAATCCCCCAATTGATGATCTATAGCAAGGGATGGTCGTTAATTTTGGCCGGATATCAGAATAATCATTATTCACAAATCCAATGGCGTTCTGGCGTATATTAGGCGTTCGCAGTGAGGCAGGCGGGATTTTGAGTTTTTTTTTGGCAAAGCCAATTGAATTCGTCTCATTGAGTAATTATACTCCTGCGCCATCAAATGATGCTTCCCTGTTACGGGATTGCCCCACTACCCTGTTAATTTTTAGACTAATATTAAATAATGTCACATTGTTACGATAACCAACGATAACCAACGATAAGGCGCCGCCCGTGGTAGATAAGAAAAGACCGGTTAATCTAGATATAGGGACCTTTAGTCTCCCGCTCACTGCCTGGGTTTCAATTTCGCACCGTATCTCCGGTGTGATTATGTTTTTTGCTCTAGCAGGATTTTTATGGATGCTGGATGCTAGTCTGGAGTCACCAGAGAATTTCGCTGCGATCAAAGGTTGGTTTGCACATCCGCTCTGTCAAATTACGATTTGGGCTAGTCTAGCCGCGCTGGCCTATCACGTAGTGGCTGGGATAAGACATTTGATGATGGATTTTGGTTTTGGCGAAGACAGCTTTGAAAGTGGTTTGACCAGTGCCAGGATTGTAGTCCTGGTGTCTGTGGCCATGATTATATTTATCACCGCGTGGATTTTCTTATGGTAACTACAGTAACAAGTTTTGGTCGCAGCGGACTTTCTGATTGGCTAGTCCAAAGAGTCAGCGCAGTTGTCATGACAGCGTATCTCATTTTTATAGTAGGCTATTTACTGTTGAATTCTGATGTGAGTTATCAGCAGTGGGCTGGTCTGCATAGCGGGTTACCCATGCGCATGTTTAGTTTGCTAACGATGCTTTCTGTGGCGGCCCATGCGTGGATTGGCATGTGGAGCGTATTGACAGATTATATCACTGTTAGAACGATTGGCCCGAAAGCCACGGCTATCCGTATCTTTTTCCAACTTGGCATGATTGCCATGATTTTAGTCTATTTATTGTGGGCCATTGATATTCTCTGGGGAATCTAATTACATGTCTAACATACGAACAATGAGTTTTGATGCCTTGATTGTTGGCGGTGGCGGCTCTGGACTTCGCGCCTCACTTCAGTTGGCCCAATCAGGTTTCAAAACGGCAGTAATTACTAAGGTATTTCCCACGCGCTCGCACACTGTATCTGCCCAAGGTGGAATTACCTGTGCGATCGGCAGCGACGACCCCAATGACCAGTGGCAGTGGCACATGTACGACACCATCAAGGGGTCGGATTATATAGGCGACCAAGAAGCCATAGAATACATGTGCCAGACTGGCCCCGAGGCCGTTTTTGAGCTTGAGCATATGGGTTTGCCCTTTTCTCGAACAGAAGAAGGGCGAATTTATCAGCGTCCCTTCGGTGGTCAGTCAAAAGACTATGGTGCTGGTGGCCAAGCGGCGAGAACCTGTGCTGCTGCAGATCGCACCGGCCATGCGCTGCTGCACACGCTTTATCAGGGTAATTTAAAGAATAAAACTGTTTTTCTTAACGAATGGTTTGCCGTCGATATTGTTAAGAATGCTGATGATGCCGTTGTAGGTGTGGTGGCTATTAATATTGAGTCTGGCGAAACCGTCTACGTTAAAGCTAAGGCTACTGTTTTTGCCACTGGTGGTGCGGGTCGAATTTACGCATCGACAACTAATGCTCATATCTGTACTGGCGATGGTATTGGTATGGCACTGAGAGCTGGCTTTCCCGTTCAAGATATCGAAATGTGGCAGTTTCATCCAACGGGCATTCATGGTGCCGGAACCCTGGTAACTGAAGGTTGTCGTGGAGAGGGTGGTTATCTGGTTAATAAAGATGGTGAGCGATTTATGGAGCGCTATGCTCCCAATGCTAAAGATTTGGCCGGGCGCGATGTCGTTGCTAGATCTATGGTATTGGAGATTTTAGAAGGTCGCGGCTGCGGGCCAAAGGGGGATCACGTATTTCTAAAGTTGGATCATTTGGGTGAAGAGGCGCTCAACGCTAAGTTACCTGGAATTCTTGAGCTGTCACGCACCTTTGCTCACGCAGATCCGATTAAAGAGCCTATTCCTGTCGTACCCACCTGTCACTATATGATGGGCGGTATTCCAACTAATGTTAATGGACAGGCCCTGTCCATTGACCGTGAAGGAAAAGAACGGGTTATTGATGGTTTTTACGCTTGTGGGGAAGCGGCCTGTGTGTCGGTGCATGGCGCTAATCGTCTAGGCGGCAACTCGTTGCTTGACTTGGTTGTATTTGGCCGCGCATCAGGTATGTTTATCGAAAAAAAGCTGCGTGAAGGCATAGTGTTGAAAGATGCGTCAGAGGCTGACATTGATCGGGCTATGGCAGGATTAAATCGCCTTAACGCCTCGTCGGAAGGTGAGAATGCCGCGGTACTTAGAGCTGAATTACAAACCATTATGCAGAATTTCTTCGGCGTTTTCCGGCGAGGTGATTACATGCAAGAGGGTATAGGAAAACTCGAGGAACTGCGCCCAAGGATTGAGAGTGTGTATCTAGAAGATAAGAGCAACTCCTTTAATACGGCGAGAATCGAAGCCTTAGAATTACAGAATCTTTTCGAGACAGCTTATGCCACAGCGATTGCCGCTGAAGGTCGCACCGAGAGTCGCGGCGCTCATGCGCGGGAAGACTTCCAAGATCGTGATGATGAAAACTGGTTATGCCACTCTATTTACTTCCCTGGGAGTAAAGAAATTGGCAAGCGTCCAGTGAATTTTAAGCTTAAAACGCGTGAGCCTTTTGAGCCAATGGCCCGTACCTACTGATATATTGCCAGAGAAGCCAAATTTATGTTGAATGTAAGTATCTATCGCTACAACCCAGAAGTCGATGATGAGCCGTACATGGAGGATTTTCAGTTCGACACTGAGGGTAAAGACATCATGGTCTTAGACGTTCTTGAGAAACTTAAGATCAAAGATCCTACCCTTGTATTTCGACGCTCCTGTCGAGAGGGTGTCTGTGGTTCCGACGGGGTAAATATTTCAGGTAAGAATGGGTTGGCCTGCATCACCCCTTTGTCTGAGGCGGTGAAAGGAAATAAACTGGTGATACGTCCTCTTCCTGGGTTGCCGGTGATTCGTGATTTGGTCATCGACATGAGTCAGTTCTATGCTCAGTACGAAAAAATACAACCTTACATGATCAATGATTCGCCTGCACCAGCTATTGAGCGGCTGCAAAGTCCCGAGGAGCGATCCAAATTAGACGGTCTGTACGAGTGCATACTGTGCGCTTGTTGCTCAACTGCCTGCCCATCTTTTTGGTGGAATCCAGATAAATTCATTGGGCCCGCAGGTTTATTACAAGCCTACCGGTTTCTAGCCGACAGCAGGGATACAGCAACAGAAGAGCGTTTAGCTAGATTAGATGATCCGTTCAGTGTTTTTCGTTGTCATGGCATCATGAATTGCGTGCAAGTTTGTCCAAAAGGATTGAATCCTACAAAAGCGATCGGTCATATTCGAAATATGTTGATCCGTAGTGCGACTTAAGACACCATCTATTCAATAAGAAGTATTACAGATTTTACTGGCAGTTGGAGGCTTAGCCCTTTAGAATAACGGCAAAATCTGTAGTCAAAAGGACATATCATAAATGCCCCAGGGCCCAATGGAGCGATTTCTCAGCTCCTCCCACTATTCCGGTGGAAATGCCGCCTATCTTGAAGGGCTTTACGAAACCTACTTGCACGACCCAAATGCAGTATCAGATGAGTGGAGCAGTTTTTTTGACTCTCTACCTCGTACTAATGGTTCAATAGCACCCGATATATCCCACGATACGATTATTCAGCATTTCGAGTTGCTTGGCCGGCGACAGGCGAGACCAACCCCCGCCCCAGGGTCTGGTGGAATGCATTTAGCGCATGAACGTAAACAGGTTAAGGTTGTCCAGTTAATCAGCTCTTATCGTTTTCGTGGACATCAAAAAGCTAAGTTAGATCCCTTAGGGATAATGATTCGTGAGACCGTGGCTGATCTTGAGCTACATTTTCATGGCTTAACCCAAGCCGATCTTGATACGACATTTCAAACAAGCCCCCTTTACATAGGTAAACAAGAAGCCACCTTGCGCGAGATTATAGGTGCCCTTGAAGAAACTTACTGCGGTGACTTAGGTCCCGAATTTATGCACATCACTTCTTTTGCCGAAAAGCAGTGGTTGGCGCAACGTTTTGAGAGTGTTCGTTCCAAACCAACTTATGGCGACGGTGCGCGCATTGATGTTCTTAATCGACTGACCGCAGCAGAAGGATTGGAGAAACATCTCGATTCTAAGTATCCAGGTACTAAGCGATTTGGCTTGGAGGGTGGCGAGAGCCTGATTCCTTTGCTTGATTGTTTGGTTCGGCGTTCCGGAGAATATGGCGCCAAAGAGATTGTGATGGCGATGGCCCATCGTGGCAGACTGAATGTTCTTGTTAATATTCTGGGAAAAAATCCAGCGGAAATGTTTGAAGAATTTGAAGGCAAACGGTTGGTCAATACCTCGGGTGACGTAAAGTACCATCAAGGTTTTTCATCGAACGTGATGACCCCTGGTGGCGAAGTCCACATGGCGTTGGGCTTTAATCCGTCGCACTTGGAAATCTCTTGTCCAGTAGTTGTCGGCTCAGGCCGTGCACGTCAAGATCGACGCAATGACCCTACCGGCCAAAAGGTTGTACCTATTTTGATGCATGGTGACGCGGCGTTCGCAGGGCAAGGGGTGGTGATGGAGACTTTTCAGCTATCCCAAACCCGAGCCTATAAAACCGGCGGCACCATCCATATTGTGATCAATAATCAGGTTGGTTTTACTACCAGTCGCCAAGATGATGCCCGATCAACAGAATACTGCACCGATATTGCCAAGATGGTCGGCGCGCCTATATTGCATGTTAACGGCGACAATCCTGATGCGGTGATGTTTGCCGCGATGCTGGCTACAGACTATCGGTATGAGTTTGGTAAAGACGTGGTTATTGACTTGGTTTGTTATCGTCGCCGCGGACACAATGAGACTGATGAGCCCTCGTCCACTCAGCCTTTGATGTATGAAACTATTCGTAAGCATTCCACCACTAGAACACTTTACGCGCAAAAACTTGTGTCTGAGGGTGTTCTTGAGCAAGACCAAGCCAATGAAATGACTAATGTGTATCGGGCAAGCCTAGATAAGGGTGAGTTCGTTGTACACAACTTAGTGCGAGAGCCAGATACCAGTTTATTTGTAAATTGGTTACCTTATTTGGATCATGATTGGCGAACGCCAGCCACTACGGCTATTGCTCTAAAAGAGCTGCAAACTATCGGAACTAAAATAACGACGATTCCTGATGGGATTCAAGTTCAGCGACAGGTGGCCAAAATTTATGACGACCGGCGCAAAATGATAGGAGGGGCACTGCCTCTAAATTGGGGTATGGCCGAGCTTCTGGCTTACGGCACGCTGCTTCATGAAGGCTACCCAATCCGATTTACTGGTCAAGATATACGCCGCGGCACCTTCTCTCATCGTCATGCGGTGGTTTTCAATCAGAAGGATGGCGAGGCTTATTTACCCCTGGCAAACTTGTCGGATGATCAGCCGCGCTTTGATATTTATGACTCAGTTCTTTCAGAGGAAGCCGTGCTGGCCTTTGAATATGGATATGCGACCACTGCACCCGCCGGCTTAATTATTTGGGAAGCCCAGTTTGGTGACTTTGCTAACGGCGCTCAGGTTGTGATTGATCAATTTATTGCCAGTGGTGAGCACAAATGGGGCAGATTGTGCGGCCTGACTATGCTGCTGCCTCATGGCTTTGAAGGGCAGGGTCCTGAACACTCTTCGGCCAGGCTAGAGCGGTTCTTGCAACTTTCTGCTGAACATAACATGCAAATTTGTAATCCAACAACGCCAGCACAGATTTTCCATTTACTGCGACGTCAAGCTATCCGCCCAATGCGACGGCCTCTGATCGTAATGAGTCCGAAATGGATCTTGCGGCATAAATTAGCCACTTCAACCCTTGAAGAGTTGGCCCAAGGCGAATTTTTCAATGTGATTGCTGATAGCACAGTTGAACCCGCCGAGGCAAAGCGCGTGGTTCTTTGTTCAGGTAAGGTCTACTATCATCTTCTTGAAGAGCGTGATGAACGAGGCATTACTGATATCGCACTGGTTCGTCTTGAGCAGCTATACCCCTTCCCAGATCTGGAGCTAGATACGATTTTGGCTCCGTATAGCGGTTTGGAAAGTGCAGTTTGGTGTCAGGAAGAGCCAATGAATCAGGGTGCTTGGTATAGCAGTCAGCATCATATACGTAATGCATTGCAAAGGTTAGATCCAAAGCTGGATCTCAGCTACGCGGGTCGAATCGGCTCAGCCGCTCCTGCGAGCGGATACATGTCTGTTCATCTTGAGGAACAGAGAAAATTTATTGATGAAGCGCTGACCTTAGACGCTTAAACTAGGAATAGATTAATGGCCACAGAAATTAAGGCACCGACTTACCCCGAATCCGTGCAAGAGGGAACTCTGGCAACTTGGCATAAACAACCTGGTGACAGGGTTGAACGCGACGAACTTATTGTCGATATTGAGACTGATAAAGTTGTCCTTGAGGTTGTTGCGCCAGCTTCTGGCACCCTGCTCGAGGTGCTTAAAGCCGAGGGAGATATCGTCCTTAGTAACGAGGTTTTGGCTCGTATTGAAGAAGTTGGGGCCGCTGCATCTCCTGTAAAAGTGACGACTGCCTCTGAGCCTGACCAGCAAGTGGGTGATGCTTTAGTAAACCCTGCCGCTAAAAAATTAGCTGATGAGCGTGATATTGATCTCTCTCAAGTTTCCGGCACGGGTAAAGGCGGGCGTATTACTAAAGAAGATGTGGTCAATTTCACTCCTGCAGTAGTGCCTGTAGTGGCTGCTTCTGCTCCGGCGGTGAAAACAGAAGCAACCAGTGAGCCCAGGATGCAAGAGGGCGAAAGAGTTGAACGTCGTGTGCCTATGACTCGCATGCGTGCGCGCATCGCAGAGCGTCTATTGGATGTAACTCAGACGACCGCTTCATTGTCTACATTTAACGAAGTCGACATGTCAGCTATGATGAGCCTGCGTAAACAGTACCAGGATGAGTTTACTAAGATGCACAATGGCACTCGGTTGGGCTTTATGGGCTTGTTCGTCAAAGCCGCCGTAGAAGCACTTAAGCGCTTTCCATTGGTTAATTCTTCTATTGATGGCTCCGATATTGTTTATCACGGATACCAAGATATTGGCGTTGCCGTTTCAACAGAGCGCGGCCTAGTTGTGCCAGTCCTAAGAAGTGCTGAGAACATGAGCATTGCTACTATTGAGAATACTATCAGCGCTTATGCAGGCAAGGCCCGTGACGGCAAACTAACCATCGATGAAATGACCGGTGGCACCTTTACTATTACTAATGGAGGGGTCTATGGTTCGTTGCTTTCAACGCCGATTCTTAATGCACCTCAGGCGGCTATTTTGGGTATGCACAAGATTCAAGAGCGGCCAATGGCGGTTAATGGAGAGGTCGTTATTCGTCCTATGATGTATTTGGCGCTGTCCTATGACCACCGCTTGATCGATGGAAAGGAAGCAGTGCAGTTTTTAGTGGTGATTAAACAATTGATTGAAGATCCAGCTAAGATTTTACTTGAGATTTAATCTGTAAATAATTGATATATAGGTATATAGATGTCTGATAAGTATGATGTTGTTGTAATTGGTAGTGGCCCCGCGGGTTACGTTGGTGCGATTCGCGCCGCGCAACTCGGACTAAAAGTGGCCTGTATTGAGAAGTGGAAAAACAACGAAGGGAGCGGCGTCCTTGGTGGTACCTGCCTCAATGTTGGCTGTATTCCATCGAAGGCATTACTCGACAGTTCTTACAAATATCATGAAGCTACAGAAGGTTTAGCGGTTCATGGTATCAGTACTAAGGGCGTGGAAATGGATATCGCAGCCATGCTTGACCGAAAAGACAAAATTGTTAAGCAACTCACTGGCGGTATTAGCGGACTGTTTAAAGCTAATGGCGTCACTGCGCTTTATGGCATGGGTAAGCTTCTTGCTGGTAAAAAAGTGGAACTGACTGATAATAATGGTGTTGTGTCTGTAATAGATGCGGAAAACGTTATTCTGGCCTCAGGCTCTTTGCCCATCGCCATCCCGGTTGCGCCGGTTGATAACGATTTAATTCTTGATTCTACTGGTGCTCTGGAAATTGGTGAAGTGCCAAAACGTTTAGGCGTGATTGGTGCGGGTGTTATCGGGTTAGAGTTAGGCTCTGTTTGGAGTCGGCTTGGCTCTAAAGTGGTATTGCTAGAAGCGCTTGAAGACTTCTTGGCTATCATGGACAAAGCAATTGCGAAAGAGTCTAAGAAAATCTTTACCAAACAGGGTTTAGATATTCGATTGGGTGCTCGGGTTACTGGTACCGAAATTAAAGGTCGCGAAGTTGAAGTGACTTATAAGACCACGGCGGGTGAAGAGCTAAAAGAAAGTTTCGATAAGCTGATAGTCTGTGTAGGCCGTCGGGCTTTTACTCAAGGGCTTCTGGCGCCAGACAGTGGCGTAGATTTAGATGAGCGTGGCTCAGTTTATGTTAATGAGTTCTGTGCGACGAATGCGCCTGGCGTCTATGCTGTTGGAGACTTGGTGCGTGGCCCTATGTTGGCCCACAAAGGGTCTGAGGAGGGCATCATGGTGGCAGAGCGCATCGCTGGCCACAAGGCTCAAATGAACTACGATATTGTGCCTAACGTAATTTATACTCACCCTGAGGTCGCTTCTGTGGGCCAAACCGAAGAGCAGGTTAAGGCCGCGGGGGAGCCCTATAACGTCGGTACATTCCCATTTGCAGCAAGCGGTAGAGCTTTAGCGGCAAATGATACTGACGGCATGGTTAAAATTATTGCTCATGCTGACACTGATCGCATACTGGGCTGCCACATTGTTGGGCCAAGTGCTGCTGATTTAACTCAGCAAGTCGCTATAGCAATGGAGTTTGGTTCCAGTGCGGAAGACTTAGGTATGACCGTATTTGGCCATCCAACCCTTTCTGAGGCGGTCCATGAGGCGGCTTTGGCGGTGAATGGAGCCGCAATTCATATCGCAAATCGCAAGCGACGCTAGAGAAAAATTAACCTTTTGTTGTTCAGGCTATTTATTTAATAGCCTAGAGTACAAAACAACCTAAACATTAACAGGAATCGAAGTATGAACCTGCACGAATATCAAGGTAAGCAGCTGTTTGCCGAGTACGGACTGCCAGTGTCGAAGGGCATTGCCGCCCAAACAGTTCAGGAAGCCATCGCCGCTGCAGACGTTATCGGTGGTAGCCGTTGGGTGGTTAAAGCTCAGGTCCATGCTGGTGGTCGCGGTAAAGCTGGCGGCGTAAAGCTAGTTAGCTCTAAAGCTGAAATCGAAGCATTTTCGCGTCAGTGGTTGGGTAAAAATCTAGTGACCTATCAAACCGATGCCAAAGGTCAACCTGTAAGTCGTATTTTGGTTGAAACCTGTACCGACATTGACCAAGAACTGTATCTTGGTGCAGTGGTCGATCGTGGAACACGCCGCATCATTTTTATGGCCTCTACCGAAGGCGGTGTTGAGATTGAAAAAGTAGCCGAAGAGACTCCTGAGAAAATCCTTAAAGCTGTTATCGATCCAGTCACTGGCGCTCAGCCTTATCAGGGTCGTGATCTAGCGTTTAAGCTGGGTCTTAAGGGTGTTCAAATTAGCCAGTTTGTCAGCATCTTCATGGGTTTAGCTAAGTTATTTAAAGAAAAGGACCTTGAGTTGTTAGAGGTTAATCCGCTAGTGATTACTAACGAAGGCAATCTGCACTGTTTAGATGCCAAGATTATTGTCGACAGCAACGCCATGTATCGTCAGCCACAGATCAAAGAGATGCATGACCTTTCACAAGAAGATGCCCGTGAAGCCCACGCCTCTGCATGGGATCTTAACTATGTAGCCCTCGATGGCGACATCGGCTGTATGGTCAACGGTGCTGGTCTGGCCATGGGCACCATGGATATTGTTAATCTACACGGTGGTTCACCAGCTAACTTCCTCGATGTTGGGGGCGGTGCGACCAAAGAGCGCGTGGTTGAAGCCTTTAAAATTATTCTCTCAGATGACAATGTCAAAGCTGTTCTTATCAATATTTTTGGCGGTATCGTCCGTTGCGATCTTATCGCTGAAGGCGTTATAGGCGCCGTAGAAGAGGTCGGCGTGACCATTCCGGTGGTTGTGCGCTTAGAGGGGAATAACGCTGAGCTAGGGACTAAAAAATTGGCCGAATCTGGTCTTGCCATTATTGCTGCTACTAGTCTAACTGACGCAGCGCAACAGGTTGTTAAAGCCGCGAAGGGTAACTAAACATGTCTATCTTAATTAATCGCGACACCAAAGTTATCTGTCAGGGCTTTACTGGCGGGCAGGGCACCTTTCACTCAGAGCAAGCCATTGAGTACGGTACAAAGATGGTTGGCGGTGTAACCCCAGGTAAGGGTGGTACAACCCACCTTGGACTACCTGTGTTTAATACCGTTGCTGAAGCAGTTGAAGTTACAGGGGCGGAAGCCTCAGTAATCTATGTACCTGCACCTTTCTGTAAAGACTCTATTCTTGAAGCCGCTTATTCAGGCCTCAAGCTTATCGTTTGTATTACCGAAGGTATCCCGACTCTGGATATGCTCGACTGTAAAGTCGTTTGCGACAATCTGGGCGTTACTCTCATTGGGCCAAACTGCCCTGGTGTTATCACCCCTGGTGAGTGCAAAATTGGCATTATGCCAGGCCATATCCATTTGCCTGGCAAGGTAGGTATAGTCTCTCGTTCCGGTACACTGACCTACGAAGCAGTCAAGCAGACTACCGATTGCGGGTTTGGTCAGTCTACCTGTGTTGGTATTGGTGGAGACCCCATTCCGGGTTCGAGCTTCATCGATATACTGGCCTTGTTTGAACAAGATCCAGCCACCGAAGCGATCGTGATGATCGGTGAAATTGGCGGTACTGCCGAAGAGGAAGCGGCAGCCTATATCAAAACGAACGTCACCAAGCCCGTTGTATCCTATATCGCTGGAGTAACTGCTCCTGCGGGCAAGCGTATGGGTCATGCTGGCGCCATCGTTTCTGGCGGCAAGGGCACTGCAGATGAGAAGTTTGCAGCACTCGAAGATGCTGGCGTAAAGACTGTTCGCAGTTTGGCTGATATCGGTGTTGGTCTAAAAGAAATTACCGGTTGGTAAGATTATTGAGATATCGATGAAGTAAAAAAAGCGGCCCTAGGGCCGCTTTTTTGTTGTCAGGTTCCATTAGCCGACTTAAGAAAATACTTTGTGGTTAGTGCGTAGACCATTAAACCTGCTAAAAATATGGCAGCCACTGTTGCAATAGGGGTGCTGAGCATGGCGTGACTTTCCTGGGTTTGTGCAAAAAAGTCGATATTCCAGTATGCGGCCAGATAGTTGGTGAGATACCCAAAGGCGAAGCCAACTCCGACTACACTACTTAGATAAGCGGCGAGGGCACGGGTGCCCAGCTCTCTTTTAACCAGACCAATGGTCGCAATATTGGTTGCGGGTCCGACGAGCATAAAGACCAGTGTTGCGCCCGGAGAGACGCCAGCAAATAGAAGACCAGCAGCGATAGGTGTGGAGGCAAGGGCGCAGATATACATTGGAACTCCTATCAGCGCCATCACCACGAAGGCCATAAAGCCATCGCCCCATTGGGCTAAAAATTCCGTTGGGATATAGGCTTTAACTAAGGCTGCCATGCCGAGGCCAATTAATAGCCATAGGCTGATGTCTCTAATCAAATCAACGAAGGTAAATTGGAAACTGGCTTTTAGCCTGCTCGGCAGGGACTCTTGCCGGTTGCTATCCCTGGGGGGGTTGACGGCACAGCAGTTTTTAATCGGGGCTGTAGACATTGGCTCATCTGTATCTTTGCCGACCAATAGCCCTGCTGTAATGGCTGTAGAGATGGCGGCGACAGGCCTAATGACGGCCATAAAGGGCCCTAGCATGGCATAGGAGACAGTTACGGAGTCAACACCTGTCTCTGGTGTAGATATAAGAAATGACGTGGTAGCGGCCTTAGAGGCTCCGCTACGGCGCAAGCCGAGTGCCGCTGGAATTACACCGCAGGAGCACAGTGGCAGGGGTGCTCCTAATAACGCGGCTTTGACCGTTGCCATTAAACCGGGCTCACCTAGATGCTTGGCCAGTAATTCGCTTGGGATAAAGACTTTCATCATGCCGGCGATGGTGAAGCCCATTAAAAGCCAGGGGGCGGACTCGACAAACAGGGCGATAAAATGATCAATAAATAGCATTAAGTTTTACTCTCTATTTTGTTCGTTCAAGGCACCTAAAATAGTGCAGTGGGTAGCCGCTTCATCGCCGCAGCAGCAGGCATTGCTGAGGGTCTGTAATGACTTTTTGATACGCTTAATATCTGCCAGACGCTGGTTTACTATGTCAATTTTGGTGTCGACAAACTGCTTTACGTCGTGGCAGGACTTTTCATCTTTGATGACTTCTAATTGAAGTAGCTGGTGTATTTCTTTGAGGGTAAACCCCACTTCTTTGGCGCTAAGAATGAAGCTGATACAATGCACGTCGGTTTCGGAATAGAGGCGATAACCGGCGTCATTACGGCCACTTGGCGTTATTAAACCCTGTTTCTCATAAAATCGCAGAGCATCTCTAGATACCTTGGCGAGGACGGCAAGTTCACCGATTTTCAACATTCTTTTCGACTCCATAAATGCACTATAAACCTTGGAGTGTAGTCCAGAGTCAAAGCATTAAACAAAATAATCGGTACCGCGATCTGCCTTGATGGACTGATCCAGCACTGCGCGCGGGGTACTAGCTGAAACGCAGCGCACTGTCGTTGCCTAATGGTTCTTTAAAAAGGGCTCGCTCTTTACGAAAATCCTGAGTGTTAATCCAGGGGGCCTGATCGCCCTGTTTCGGCTGTAGGTGCATTGAGCGTGTCATATAACCGGCCGGAAAGTCTGCAATCCAGTCTCGTCGGGGCATGTCTTGGAGGTGCGCCGGTACTTTGGGTACTACGCTTTGGGTATTGGTTTTCGTCATGTGGTTGAGCGCTCTACAAACCCACTCAGAGATAAGGTCGGCACGCAGTGTCCATGAAGCATTAATGTAACCAAAGGTAGTTACCATGTTGGGAATCTCTGAGATCATAAGGCCCTTATAACTGGTGAGTTTGGAGAAGTCCACAGCGGTTCCATCTACAGAAAACGCAGCGCCACCCATGACAAGCAGTTCCAGTCCTGTAGCGGTAACCACAATGTCTGCGTCCAGATGGTCGCCTGACGCCAGTTTAATACCGTTTTCGGTGAATTGATCAATATGGTCGGTGACGATAGACGCACTACCACTATTGATAGCCTTAAAGAGGTCACTGTCGGGAACCAGGCAGAGCCGCTGGTCCCATGGGTTATAGCTGGGAGTAAAATGAGTGTCTATGTCAAAATCGTCACCTAATTCCTTTTGTACCATTTTGATGAGTGCGGTTTTGGCGCGTTCAGGGTTAGTGCGGGCACCCTTGTACAGCCATTCTTGCATTAAGGTATTTTTGAGGCGAGTGACGGTATAGGCCCATTTTGACGGTAGTAGTTTGCGCAGACCATTGGCAAACCAGTCTTTAGATGGGCGTGATACGACGTAGGTGGGCGACCGTTGCAGCATGGTTACCTGTGCGGCTTTCGCAGCCATCGCGGGAACCAGTGTCATGGCAGTGGCACCAGAGCCAATAACCACCACTTTTTTGTCGGTATACTGTAAATCTTCAGGCCAAAATTGCGGGTGCACCACAGTGCCCTTGAAAGCCTCAATATTATTGAGCTTGGCGTCATGGGGCTGCTGATAATTGTAGTAACCTGAGCACATAAACAAAAAGTTGCAGCTTATCTGCACGCTCTTACCGGTCTCTGGCAGACTGATGTCAAGGATCCACTGTGCTTTGTCGCTTGACCAATTAGCGGCGGTCAATTTGTGACCGTAGCGAATATGCTCATCCAGTGCATTTTCACGCGCTGTTTCCTGGACATAGCTGAGTATAGCTGGACCATCGGCGATCGCTTTTTCGCTCTCCCACGGCTTGAAACTATAGCCTAACGTATGCATATCACTATCGCTGCGTATACCAGGATACTTGAACAGGTCCCATGTGCCGCCCAATGCCTCGCGGCTCTCTAGAATGAGGTAGCTGCGATCAGGGCATTTATTTGAAAGGTGGTAGGCGGCACCAATACCTGAAAGCCCCGCACCAACAATGATGACGTCAGTATGTTCTATGGTCATCTGCACTCTTTTCTCCGGTTTTTTTACGATATTAGCGGTTAATATTTTAGCGGTTTTTTATTGCGTAAAAGGGTGAGTGGAATCGTTATTAACGCAGATAATTTGTCATAGTGCATTGGTGTAAGGCGTTGACATAAATCCATAAGTTTGGCGTCTAGTCCAACAAAGATGCGAGTACGGTTTTTGAGTACGCCTTTGAGGATAATGTTAGATGCTCGACTGGGATGCATGCCTTTTTCTCGGAAAAAAGTTGCTAGATCATCTTGGTTGCTGCCTAACCCAATCATGTTGCTGATCATTTGTTGGATTGGACTCACTGTTTTATCGGCCTTGTTTATGCGCGCATTGGTGACGATGTTGGTGCCAATATGTCCAGGATGCACGCAATGTATCTGTACCGAGCTGTCTTTTAACTCTTTGGCTAGGCACTCAGTAAAGCCACGCACAGCAAACTTAGTGGTGTGATAAACAGATTGGCTTGGCACGGTGATCATGCCGAAAATAGATGAAGTGTTGATCATGGCCGCTTCAGGTCGTTGCTGCAGATGAGGCAAAAACGCGCGCGTGGAGTTAATGACGCCTTGTAAGTTAATATTCATAACCCAATCCCAGTCGGCTTCGGGCATGTCAACAAAGGTGGAGTCAACCGTAACACCAGCATTATTGAATACTAGGTCAACCTGTCCGTGGTGCTCAATAACCTTGGCGGGCAGGGCCTCAATAGCGACCTTATCGGCAACGTCCAACAGATGAACTGATATGTTGACCCCATAATCTGCCATCATAGAGTGAGTCTCAGCTAGTGTCGTCTCATTGATTTCGCAGATAGCGACATTAGCTCCGGCTTTTGCCAGTAAGATGGCAAGGTAACGACCCATACCTGAGCCCGCGCCGGTAACCACCGCGACTTTATTTGAAAAGTTTTTCATTAAATAGTAACCCTCATTTTTTATTGCTTGATAGGCCTTATCTCAGGTCGATAATAGAGACAATGCGGCATAGCGTCTTTTGGATTGTAGGCCTGTACTATTATGGCGTTGTCTATGCCAACATGTAAACAAGCTATTTGGGTGCATTAAAGCGATACGAATTACACAGTAACTACTTTTAACTGAGCTTACCTAAAATTTCGTGGGCCTATGGTCGTTTTATAGAGAAGCTCGCTGCAATCGGTGAGTTCTTGGGCGATGACATGCACCACTTCGCCGTCGGTTTCTATAACGCCTTTAATCATTAATAGCCGCGCTTTGAGCAATGCTTGACGACAGCGCTGTTGTACGCTTTTCCAGATGACAATGTTGCTGTTGCCGGTTTCATCCTCCAGAGTTAAAAAGACGACACCTGAAGCCGTGCCTGGTCGCTGTTTACCGGTCACTATGCCCGCCATGCGAACAAATCGTTGGTGCCCTAGTTCAGCGAGGTCACTATGACGCTTACACTGCCTGAAAACCGGAAATTGATCGCGCAAGATACTCATCGGATGGCGACCTAAGGTCAGGCTAGTGTTGTTATAGTCGGCATATAAATTGTCAGTTTCACTGGGTTCTTTTAGGTTTATTTGAGGGCCAGTGTTGGTACTTTTTAGTAGTTGACCCCGGTTGTTCATGGCGAGAGATTGCCAGTGAGCTTGGCGGCGATTTTCCGTTAATGATCGCAGTGCGCCTGCGCTGCTGAGGAGGCCTAAATCATACTGTACTAAGCCGGTTTTTGAGACGAAATCTTGAAGATTTTCAAAGGGTCTTACTGCGTGAAAAATACGTTTAGCCGCTTTATACGATAATCCTTTTATTATTCTAAATCCTAATATTATCAGTGGTTTATTGTAATTAATTAATTTATTATCTACATGCAGTTTGTGATCCCAGTCACTATGATTAACGTCAATAGGTAAAACCTTTATATTATGGCGCTGAGCGTCTTGAACTAGCTGTGAAGAAGAGTAAAAACCCATCGGTTGACTATTCATAATGGCGCAACAATAAGCGGCTGGATAGTGGCATTTTAACCAGGCCGATACATAAGCAAGCAGAGCGAAACTGGCGGAGTGTGATTCGGGAAAACCATAGACTCCAAAACCTTGAATTTGCTTGAACAATCGTTGTGCAAAATCCAAACTATAACCTTGGGCAAGCATGCCCGTAGTGAGCTTTTGTTCAAACTGTGTAAGTTGGTTATTGTTACCACCTTTACTACTCCAGCTAGCCATTGCTCGACGTAATTGATCGGCCTCGCCACCGGAAAATCCTGCAGCAACCATTGCTAAGCGGATTACCTGCTCTTGGAACACCGGTATACCTAAGGTGCGCTCTAGTACTGCTTTGATCTCTGGACTAGGGTAACTGATGGTCTCTAAGCCTTGCCGACGCTTTAAATAGGGGTGCACCATACCGCCCTGAATGGGTCCGGGCCGAACAATGGCTATTTCTATCACTAAGTCATAAAAGCAACGCGGCTTTAAGCGTGGCAACATAGCCATCTGTGCGCGAGATTCAATCTGAAAAACCCCTACGCTATCTGCCTTACAGAGCATATCAAAGGTGGGAATGTCGTCTTTGGGGATAGTTTGCATATCCAGGCTTATACCTTGATGTTGCTGAATAAGTTCAAAGCAGCGATGAATGGCGGTGAGTATGCCAAGGGCAAGGATGTCTATTTTCAGTAACCCAAGTGTTGCTATATCTGTTTTGTCCCATTGAATAACTGTCCGCTCAGGCATGCTGGCATTTTCTAGTGGAACCAACGTGCTAATGGGGTTGCGAGTGATGATAAATCCGCCTACGTGTTGTGATAAATGCCGAGGAAAGCCAAGGATGTCTTGTAGTAGTTGATAGAATTGGTCGATAAGTCGAGTATTATCACACGCCCCTTTGGTATGGAGCCCTTGGCCGTTGAACTGTTTTTCCAAATCAGCACGAGGATCCCACCAGGAAAGAGACTGGCTGAGTTGCTCTATAAATAAAGCGTCTAGGCCTAGGGCTTTACCAACATCACGCACCGCGCTGCGTGGCCTATAAGTGATAACCGTAGCGGCAATAGCGGCGCGTTCGCGACCATAGCGCTTGTAGATGTACTGTATTACCTCTTCACGTCGTTCATGCTCAAAATCGATGTCAATATCTGGTGGTTCGTTTCGCTCTTTGGATATAAAGCGCTCAAACAGCAGTGAAACCTGGTCGGGCGATACCTCAGTGATAAATAGACAGTAGCAGACTACCGAATTAGCGGCTGAACCTCGTCCCTGACAGAGAATGTCACGGCTTCGAGCAAAGGCGACAAGATCATGTACGGTAAGAAAGTAGCTTTCATAGTTGAGTTCAGATATCAGGGTTAACTCGTACTTTATTTGCTGATTAACCGCTTCTGAAGGGCCATTAGGCCAGCGTTTCTTAACCCCTTCCGCGACTAAGTAACATAATTGCTCACCGGCTGTTAAATGATTGGGAACGACTTCCGATGGATATTCATAGCGCAACTCAGTAAGGGAAAAATGGCAGCGTTTTGCAATGGCAACAGTCTCGGCTAATAGGGCGGGAGGGTAGAGCTTTTCTAGGTGGGGAAGGCTGCGCAAGCGTCGCTCGGCATTGGCAAAGCGACGCTTCCCTAGTTGCATAACCGAGCAATTGAAGCGTATGGCGGTAAGTGTGTCCTGTAATAGTTGACGTTGCTTACAGTGCATATGGACATCACCGCAGGCGACCATAGGGACCTGCCAGAGTGCGGAGAGATTGCGAGAGTAGTAATACTGTTCAGTTTCGTTCCCATCAAGCAAGTGCTCTACGCCAATCCATAATCGACCAATAAACCAATGACTAAGTTTTTCGCCAATCGAGTGGTCTGCGTCAAGTTCACCTGAGGGTAGCCAGATTAGTAGGCAGTGGCTTAGATTATGGCTTAGATCCGACCATTCGAGAGAATAGCTGCCTTTTTTGCTGCGCCTTCGTGTGAGTGTTATTAATGCCGAAAGATCAGAGTAGGATTGATGGTTGGTGACCAATACTACCAATTTATGGCCATCAAGCTGAAATTCACTACCAATAATGAGTGGTAAACTGCATTCCTGCGCTGCGACATGGGCTTTTACTACTCCGGCTAAAGAGCACTCGTCGGTTATAGCTATAGCCTTGTATCCCAGCTCTGATGCTGTATTAACCAGTTCTCTGGGGTGAGATGCACCGCGTAAAAAGGTAAAGTTACTAATGCAGTGAAGTTCGGCGTAAGACATAAGGTTAACGACTAAAAACTGTATATATATACAGTATCAAAGAAATAACCGTTTAGGTAGCTTAAATGATAGTTACAGTAATTCACTGTTAGATTTACCGTTTGCGAAATGGCAAAGTTAATGTGCTTTAGCGCTTTTATATCGGGTAAAGATCCCAACCGCATTTAGTAACTGCATGCAATTGCACGACCAAATAAAGTGTGGAACAATCCCCACCTATTTTTTGCATCTCGTTACAGGTTGGAAGATTTCATGACAACTACTGCGGCAACGACCTCTGTTAAGCCACCATTGCCGCTACTGGAATTTATCGCGTTAATGGCGCTTTTGACCTCGCTAGTGGCGTTAAGTATCGATGCGATGCTGCCGGCATTAAATCAAATTGGATCTGACTTAAATAGTCAGAGTCCCCAACAAACCTACCTCGTGATTTCATTATTTTTTGGTGGGATGGCGCTAGGCCAAATATTTTTCGGTCCATTCTCTGATGCCAGAGGTCGTCGACTGACCATCTTGGTTGGTTTGATCATATTTATCATGGGCACTTTTGTCTGCTATTTTGCTCAATCCATCGAAGTTTTACTGTTAGGGCGAGTAGTACAAGCCGTTGGCGTTTCAGGCCCTAGAGTCGCCTCCATGGCAGTGATACGTGATCAGTATGAAGGTAATGCTATGGCAAGGGTCATGTCTTTTATCGGGGTTATATTTATCCTGGTCCCTATGATTGCTCCGTTGGTTGGACAAGCTGTGATGCAGTACTTCCATTGGCGCGAAATATTTACTGTATTTTGGATGGTTGCCGTTATTTCTGGCGCTTGGTTTTTCTTGCGTCAACCTGAAACCTTAACCAGGGCTAATCGTAAAAAGTTCGCATGGCATCATTTCGCTGGTTCTTGCTTGTGGCTGTTGAATAAGCGACAAGTTATGGGTTATTCAATTGCAATGGGCTCTATTTTCGGTGCTTTCCTAGCCTACTTAAGTGGTTCACAGACGATTTTTCAAGACATTTACGATACGGGTGAGTGGTTTCCATTAGTATTTGCAATCTTAGCTTTTGCTATAGGGCTTGCTTCTTTTTTCAACGGCCTGATGGTGTTGAAATGGGGTATGCAAACTATTTGTGATCGTGCTTTGCGCTTCTCGATGACATTCGGTATCGCGCTTACAGCTATCACGCTTTACTTTGATGGCGTGCCACCACTATGGTTATTTATCAGCACTCTGTTTTTCGGCTTCTTTTTTATGGGTATGTTATTTGGCAACTTAAACGCACTAGCAATGCTGCCAGTGGGTCATATTGCAGGTTTAGGGGCCGCATTTATCGGATCTTTCACTAGCTTACTTGCCGTAACTATAGCCATGATTATCAATAGGTTCCTAACAACGGATCTAATGCCTATAGCGTTCGGCTTTCTAGTGTTTTCAGTGCTATCTTTTTTTGCCGTGCAATATGCGAAGAAAATTGAGGCTTAGACGGTGTGGTCTTTTTTTACCATTAATTGGCGACTTGAAACAAAAATCTTCGTGAAAGAACAGCGCCTCACCTTTTTATAGACTTTTGGGTTTTTTGGGCTATTAAATAGTTGGCTAGCATTGCATAATTATTGTTCAATTATCTGAGAATAAAGTATGAAAAATTTAGTGGCTATTTCGTTGTTATGTCTGTCCCAGGCGGGTTGTCTTGCCGTAGCGGCTGTTGAGGCTGTTACCGATGTGACTATCGCGGTTGTAACCGCGCCGATTAAAGTCGTGCATGGCGTTGTAGATGCGGTAATAGGTGACGATGAGGAGGGCGAGCAAGAAGACTAAGAGGCGTTGGCCTAAAAGTACTACGAAAACTAGCTGTGTTGATACTATGCCGAGGTACAAAGTCACCAAGGTCAATAAAAAATAATAATTGAGAGGTTTTATGTCAAATCCACAAATAGCCGATATTGGTTTGGGCCGCACTATTTTACGCCGAGCGTCACTGACTCCTAATGCAAAAGCTCTTACTTTTGAGGGTGAGACTTGGACCTGCGCTGAACTGGGCGACAGGGTTCGCCGCTTAGCTACCCTATTGCGAGATGGCGGCGTCTCCCGGGGCGACCGAGTGGGTTATATTGGTCTTAACCACCCGTCATTTTTGGAAATACTTTACGCTTGTGGGTGTCTCGGCGCGGTTTTTGTACCACTTAATTTTCGCTTAACTGGACCGGAAATTAAGTTTATTGCCAATGATGCGGATATCACAGTGATGTTTGCTGACAATATGTTGCAACCACTGATCGAAGAACAAAAGACCAATTTGAACTGTGTGCGTTACCTCACAATAGAGAGCGATGCGGAAGGATGGGAATCACTTGAATCGCTTATGGTAGCTGCTGACCGCATAGATCAGAGCGAACCTGTTGATGCTGATGAAGTTGCCTTCATTATGTACACCTCTGGTACAACTGGACTGCCTAAGGGCGCTATGCTGACGCATGGCAATCTGTTCTGGAACAGCATTAATGTATGTTTCGGTGAGGACACCATGACGACGACGACTTTGACTTGTGCACCCTTATTTCACATTGGAGGTCTCAATGTGACGACACTGCTGTCTCTGGCTAAGGGTATTGAGGTAGTGTTGTTGCGTAGCTTTGATGCAGGAGAGGTTCTCAAACTCATTGAGAAGCACAAAGTCGGCACTATGTTTGGCGCGCCAACGATGTTCTTAATGATGGCCCAGCATGAGAATTTCGCCTCCACAGATCTATCAAGTATTAGTGCATTAACCTGCGGTGGCGCACCGGTGCCCGTGCCGCTAATAAAGACCTATGGCGATCGAAATGTCAGTTTCTGCCAGGGCTATGGTTTAACGGAGACCGCTCCTTTTGCCAGTCTACTCAGCAGTGACTTGGCGATGGTTAAAATAGGTTCGGCGGGTAAGGCGCCGATGTTTACTGAGGTGCGCATTGTCGATGAGGGCAATAATCCAGTCGCTGCGGGTGTTCACGGCGAGGTCTGCATTAAGGGGCCTAACGTTATGAAGGGATATTGGAATCGTCCTGAAGCGACTGCTGAAGCGATTGATACCCAGGGCTGGTTTCATAGTGGTGATATTGGTTATCTCGATGATGAAAACTTCCTTTTTCTCTGTGATCGGGTCAAGGATATGATTATTACCGGAGGGGAAAATGTCTATCCCGCTGAGATCGAAAGTATTCTTTACGCACACTCGTCTATTTTGGAAGTAGCGGTTATAGGTTTGCCAGATAAGAAGTGGGGCGAGGCAGTTACGGCTATTGCTGTCCTTGAAGAGGGTGCAAGTCTTGATCTGGAAGAGTTGCGTGCCTTTGCCGGTGAATCCTTAGCCCGGTATAAGCTGCCTAGTGAGTTACGCTTTGTTGACATACTGCCGCGCAATCCTGCAGGTAAGGTGCAAAAGTTCAAGTTAAAAGAGCAGTTTGACGTTTAAGCAAAAAGCCCATGGACAAACCATTGTTTGCTCATGGATTCTCTAAACACCCAGTAGCGCGCGCCTTTACTGTCACAAGCCAGATAGTAATCGCGCTGCTGTTCGGACTGCCACCAATTGCCGCAGAGACGTTCTGGGCCGCTAATAATAGTTAGCGCTTGCCTCCAATACAGTTGTTTATTGTGTTGTTGTATACGAGTCGGCTCGGTTAACAACCAGAGAGGTTGTGGCGCCTTTGATGTGGCATAGTTAGGTTTAGCTGATCTATTGGGAGGGCTAATACTGCCGGCATTTTCTGGTAGGTGTTCTTCGCTCATAGATGGCTGCGACAGTGCGTCAACACCTAATCTTGCGTATAGATTATCAATTAATTCAGATGACTGATTGTCGAGTGTTATCTGATCATCAAATAGATCAAAACTGAGTTCTGGCTTATCGATGAATTGGTCGCAGAAAAGTGATATTTGCTCAATACTTTGGGGTAGCTCTAGTCGTTCTAGCCGTAGGCGGCTCAAGGTAAGTAGGCTTGAGCAGTTATTATTACTGCCTGATAAGGTAATCGCCATTGACTGGCACTCCCCTAACAGAGGTTCAAAGCGCCAAACAACATTGCGACAATGGCATTGCCTAGCCGAGAGATAAAGACAAAAACGTTGTAACAATGTTTTCATAGAAAATAACAGACTATCTTTGCTGTACAGACCCTGAGGAATCTGTATTTGGTCACTAAACTCGATTGGAGGAGTAAAGCGATTCAATGTGCAGGGTTTTTCGCCATTCAGTAGAACCAGGGTTTCAATTAACTCGGGACTAAAGCGCTGACTCAAGGCTGATCGAGGTAGAGCCTGTAAATCACCTATACTTTCCAAGCCCAGTTGTTTGAAATGGTTTTTCTGTTTTTGGTTGCCTGGTAATTTAAAAAGCTCAGTAGCCATAAGGCTGTGGTGTATTTCGTCTTCATCAGGTAAATAGTATTGAAACTTTTGGCCACATAGCAACTGTGCCGACAGAGGGCTCATAGCAATGCCCGTAGTGGCTGTAACCGATAGAGATAGCATTTGTCGATGCAGCCTTTGTAGCAACTTGCTATAACTGTGAAAAAGCTGATCACAGCCAGACAGTTCAAGCCAGAGACCTCTATCGTTGATTATAACTTCTGGACTAAATTGATAGGCGATCAAGGCTAGGCTGTGTAGCAGACGTTCTTCTTGTTCATGATTTCTTGACAGTACAAGCAAGTTTGGGCAAATGGCCAAAGCAGTGGAGAGTGACAGGGCGGGCTCAATACCCCATTTCTGAGCATGATTATTACAGCAGACTATGCGCTGAACATTCTTTTGTAAGCTAGCAATAGCTATGGCTGATTCTGCCTGGGTGTTATCTGTATCAGTTAGTACCGCGTCAAGAGCCAGTAATGGAAAGTCGATATAGAGCCAAATGTCTTTTTTTTGGTCGATATTGTTTATTCTGTGCTTTTTCACGATTTACGTATTTAAGCGCAGCACTTCGGGTTTAAGTGGTAATAGATAATCTGGTTTCTTTAGTTGTGGGTAATGAATATTAACCGGCAGTTTGTCTAGTTCAATTCGCTCAGTGGATTCATCACCAAGAGATACCTGTATTTTTGCTCCGGGGGCTTTACCCCTCAATTTGAGTAGAGTAATTAACAGTACATTTGCTTTTAAAGCTTCTAGCTCGATACGTAATAGTGCAGGAGATGAGGCCTTAAGTACCGCAGTTGAGCTAAATAAAAAGGCTGGAGACCGAGAGTCAGCGGCTGCTAATTGTAACTTGCGTAAATCGGTATAACGCGGCTGTGTTTGATTGGTCCACGCGAAGAGCAAGGCATTTCCTCTAATCGCTTGTTCTGCGGCCCATAGCCATTCTCTGCTGTTTTTACACCGGACGACTAATAGTTTATGCAGAGGAATTCCGGCGGATACTAGGGCTGGTGCGTAGGGTTGATAGGGGGGGTCTAGCCATACACATAGCTTATCTTCGTTGGCACAGCGTTTCAGTGTTGGCAGTAATATGCTCAGCTCTCCTATTCCGTCTTGCTGAGAGACCAGCTCAGAGAGAGCAGAAACCGGCCAGCCACCGAGTAACAGTCTATCTAAACTATTATTGCCGGTTGTTATGACGTGTTTGCGCAGAGACCGATTGCGTCCTCGCCAGGTGTCTTGTCGTGAAAGCAGGTTTTTTAACAAAGGTTTACTAGGCATTTTATGGTTGTTCTATCGAGTTAGCTCATAGATTAAAGACAATTAAAGTACTGTTAATATATACAGTATACTACTTTATGTCACGTTCTTAATTAGAGTTGAGAGCAGCGTGCTTTAGAGAATATTGCTGGGTCATTACTAGGTTCTATTGAAGGTTTTTGGGGAAAGATTATGATCTCTGTTTTTGCCAGCCCGATACAGGTTTTTAAAATACATTCGTTGTGTGGCTTTTAGCGCCAGTGTTAAACTAGCGGCACTTCCATTATGGGCAAAACCTGCAATTAGACACCAATGACTGACTTTACTGAGCAATCTATTGACCCTTCATGGACTGTTTACGCGGGCCCTCTGACTGCCATTTTACAGGTGGCAGAACAGTTAGGCTTGAGTCAACAGTTACTGATGGATGAAGCGGGCATCGAGGGAAATGAGCTAGATATTCCTGACCGTCGTTTTCCAGTCAATGCTTACTTTCGGCTTTATCAGGCGGCTGCTTCAGCAGCTGATGATCCTGACCTGGGCTTAAAGGTCGGGAGAGTAACTTTCCTAAGAGGGCTAAATTTGCAGCTCTACCTCGCGACGGTGTGTAAGTCATTCAGGGACTATCTCAATTTAATGCCTAGCAATGTTAAGCTTCGCGGGGATATCGGGCGGGTAACGATACATCGAGAGGGCGAACTAGTAGAGCTTCGTTGGGAGCCCTTATTGCTAGAGACGGGCCGTAAACGTTTTATTAGTGATGAGATGTTGGCCGCATCAGCAGGTATTTTTAATTCTCTCTGTGTTATGCCCGTGCGAGTGATGAAAGCAAGATTTTCTTATGCGAAGCCCCAAGATATCTCCAAGCTGGAGGATGCTTTTGGGCGAAATCTTAGTTTTGATCAACCCTACAGTAGCTTGTTTTTTCAGCGCGAAGCACTTACCTACCCTATGTTGCAACAGGACTACCAAGAAGGACCTGATCACAGTCATCCTTTTAGAGATTTTTTTGAAGACGAAGACCCTTCCGATCAATTACTTTTCACCCTAAAACAGTCAATTGTTCAGTATTTGCCCGAGGGTGAGGTCACCATAGATAAGCTCGCCAACAGCCTGCATATATCCCGCCGGACATTACAGCGACGACTCTCAGATAGAGAAACCAACTTCTTACAGGTATTACAGGAAGTTCGTTCTCGCGTGGCTCTGCGTTATTTGTCTGATGACCGCCTAGGCATCACTGAAATTGCTTTTCTACTTGGTTATGCCGACCAGGGTTCTTTTTCTAGCGCATTTAAAAGTTGGCATGGGGTTTCACCGCGGGATTTTCGACGAAAATAATTTATTCTATTGGCGTTTATTCCCAACAAAATGGCACTGATGCCCTTGCTGCGACGCTCTTGTCTATCTACTATTATTTATTCAAACTGACCTACTTTTTACCGAACGGGAAAAGACTATGTCCCTAGATTTTGATAGCGCACGATTACCCAATATTTGTTTAACGCCAGAGCACCATGAATGGCGAGCGCAACTGCGACGTTTTTTTGAGCGAGAAGTGATTCCCTTTGCTGCGCAATGGGATGAGGACGGCCATATTCCAGACGAGCTGTGGCCTAAGTCAGCAGCGGTTGGCATCTTAGGTTTAGGTTACCCGGAAGAGTTTGGTGGCCTGTCAGAGGGTATTGATGTCTGGTATGGCATTATTCTCCAAGAGGAAATGGCACGAGTTGCGGTAGGCGGTGTTGGTGCAACCTTGATGGTGCATGGTATTGGATTGCCGCCGATCATTAATTTTGCCAGCGATGAGGTTAAACAAATGGTCGCACCCCCCGTATTGGCTGGCACTAAGCGGATTTCATTAGCGATCACTGAGCCCGGAGCTGGTTCCGATGTTGCTCATCTAACCACGACAGCGCGATTGGACGGTGACCATTATGTGGTCAATGGTTCTAAAACTTATATTACAGGTGGTATGAATGCCAACTGGTTTACCACAGCGGTGCGTACTGGGGGTGAAGGTGCCGGTGGTGTTTCTACATTGTTAATTCCGTCTGATGCCGAGGGTGTTTCTCGCACTGCCTTGGATAAAAAACAAGGTTGGTGGTGTTCTGATACGGCGACTATTTATTTTGACAATGTGCGTGTTCCCGCGGGCAACCTAATTGGCCAAGAAAACAAAGGCTTTAGCGTAATCATGAATAACTTTAATGCGGAGCGTTTGGCAATGGCTGCTGGAATGGAAGCATTCTCTCGAGTTTGTTTAGAAGACGCCGTGACCTGGGCTCGTGAGCGCAAGACTTTTGGTCAGCGTCTGGCAGACCATCAGGTAATTCGTCATAAAATTGCTGATATGAAAATGCGAATTAATGCGACTCAGGCCTATCTTCAATTGGTTTGTCAGGAGGTGCAGGAAGGTCGCGGAAGCGCGGGTGATATTGCATTGTTAAAAGTTCAATGTAGCCAGACCATGGAATTCTGTGCAAGGGAAGCTATGCAAATCCTTGGTGGTATGGGATACATGCGTGGCAACCGAGTTGAGCGAATCTATCGAGAAGTTCGCGTTAATGCCATTGGCGGCGGTTCGGAAGAAATCATGCGTGATCTAGCCGCTCGCCAGTTCGGGCTTTAAAATATTAATAGGATGTTAGGTTATGATTTTAACTGAAGAGCATGAAGCGATTCGCGCAACTATTGCGCAGTTTGTCGACAAAGAGATCAACCCTTACGCTGACCAGTGGGAAGAAGAGGGTATTTTCCCCGCTCATGAGTTGTTCAAAAAAATGGGCAATCTTGGGTTGCTTGGCATATCTAAGCCTGAAGAGTTTGGTGGCATGGGTCTTGATTATAGTTATCAGGTCGTTTTTGCTGAAGAGTTAGGGCGTATTCGCACGGGTGGCGTAGGCATGGCCATTGGTGTGCAGACTGATATGGCAACACCAGCGCTAGCTAAACATGGTAGCGACGAGTTGCGTCGTCAATTTTTAATGCCAGCAATTGCGGGTGATATGGTCTGCTCTATTGCCGTCTCTGAGCCCCATGCGGGCTCTGATGTGGCTGCCATAAAAACCACCGCTAAAAAGAATGGTGACGACTATATTATCCAGGGTACAAAAATGTGGATCACTAATTCTACTCAGGCTGACTTTATTTGCCTGCTTGCCAATACTAGTGATGAAGGGCGTCATGCTAATAAATCGCTAATCGTCGTGCCTATGAATCTGCCGGGAATATCTCTGTCAGAAAAGTTGAATAAACTCGGCCAGCGTTCTTCAGATACGGCGCAGATATTTTTTGATGACGTGCGCGTTCCTCAACGTTATTTGATTGGTCAAGAAGGTGCAGGCTTTCGTTACCAGATGGAGCAGTTCCAGGAAGAACGGCTGTATGCTATGGCCAGTAATTTAAAGATGATGGAGTTTGTGATTGAGGATACCATCGAATACACCCGCCAACGGCAAGCCTTTGGCAAGTCGATTCTTGATAATCAGGTGGTCCATTTTCGTTTGGCAGAGCTACAGACTGAAGTTGAGTGCCTGCGAGCATTGACCTATGCCGCTGTTGAAGGATACATCAACGGTCAAGACGTTACTTTAAAAGCCTCTATGGGTAAGTTAAAAGCAGGGCGGTTACTCCGAGAGGTAACCGACAGTTGCTTGCAGTATTGGGGTGGTATGGGTTATATGTGGGATAGTTCAGTGGCTCGCGCTTATCGAGATGGCAGACTAGGCTCTATTGGTGGGGGTGCTGACGAGGTGATGTTAGGTATTATTGCAAAGCACATGGGCATTTTACCCAAGCGACAATAAAAAAATGCCCCCTTATGTGAATAGGGGGCATTTCAAGTGTCTAGCGGTTAGATTTGGCTTAAGCTAGAATCGGAGCCAGCTTCATAGCGATACCCATATCACCTTGAATTTTTAGCTTTCCAGACATGAAAGCGGCTGTGCCATCTAGATTACCTTCAGCCATTTGCATAAAGTTTTCAATGCTAATAACCATCGTACATTGGGTATCTGCATCCTCATTACTAATGGTGTTGGGTACCTTAGTCGCATCCAAAACAATAAGACCATCATCACCAAAATCAAACTTCAAGGTCGCACCTAATCCACAATCTTCGCCTACTTTTTCTTGCAATCCTGCTGTTACTATTTCAAGTGACATACTAATGCTCCTCTCAATAAAAAATTATAATATCCGCAAATAGTGCGGTGTGCTCCTCGATACAATACACACTTTAAGAACCGCGGCCAACAAAATTAATATCTAAAGTGCAGTCCTGAGACTACCATTGATACAGCGTTTTTGGCTGTCGCGGTAGTGACAACCACTCCCATGACGACGGCTATTAACAGACAACGTTTAGGGTAAGATACAACCCAGACCTTATTTGGCGCAGTTGATCGATAAGTTGGCATCTTAAGCTAAGCCTGTGGCTGAGTTTGAGGCTACTTTAGAATGCCAAAGCCCACTAATATTTGGATTTAAGCAATGACAGGGTCTAACCCAACTATCGCTGTGCGCCCTGGCGAAGAACTTGACCCCAAACAGCTGGATCTAGTGCTTAAGCAAGTAATTCCGGGCTTGCAGGGCGCACCGAATATTAAGCAGTTTCCTTCTGGAGCCTCTAATTTAACTTACCTCATTGGATATGATAATCGTCAGTTAGTGCTGCGCCGACCGCCGCCTGGTGCCAAAGCCGCCGGCGCACATTCGATGATTCGCGAGTATCGAGTCATTAGTGCCCTAGAAAAAGAATACCCCGCTGTTCCTACGGCGATTTTTTACTCAAACGATGAGTCTATGTTGGGTTCTGAGTTCTATCTTATGGAGAAGATAGACGGGGTGCTAGTTAAGGACAAAATACCCGCCGAGTGGCGCTTTACCAACAAAGACCGCAATCGGTTTAGCAAGGTGGTGTTTGATAAACTGATTGAACTGCATACCGTCGATTTTCAAGCTGCCGGCTTAGGTGATTTTGGCAAGCCTAAAGGCTATGCTGAGCGACAGATATTGGGCTGGAACAAGCGCTTCGCTAATGCTCAAACCCCTGATATTCCAGGCTTTGAAGATGTGCGAGAGTGGCTTGAAGCTAATATTCCTGATGAGACTGCTGGTAATTTACCAGCGGCGCTGATACAGGGTGATTACCGGATTGATAACCTTATGCTAGAGCCTAACGACCCGTTCAAAGTCGTTGCGCTGCTGGATTGGGAAATGGCCGCACTGGGGGACCCATTAATGGATCTATCCAATGTTTTAGCCTATTGGGTCCATAAGAATGACCCTCCGGCGCTGCAGAGTATCCTCAAGCAACCTTCAGACGCATTTGGGATGATGCGTCGCGAAGAGATCATTGATTATTATGGAGATAAAACCGGATTCGACACATCAAATTGGGATTTCTACGAAGTTTATGGGTACTGGCGACTTATCGGTATTTTACAGCAGTTGTATTTTCGCTATGTGAACAAACAAACCCAAGATCAACGCTTTGCTAATTATGGACTGAGTATCACTCATCTTGGTGAGTACTGCAGAACATTAATTGCAAAATCTTCATTATAAGTATTAGAACAAAAAAACAGGGATTGTCAAAATGGATCAAATAAAGTCGCCGCCTCGCGCAACCGGAATATTAGTATTCTTATTAGCCCTCAATATTTTAAATATGGTCGATCGAACGCTTCTTACTAGCTTTGGTCCAGCGATTATTAATGATCTTAATTTGAGTGATTTTCAGTTTGGCTTGCTGACAGGGCTGATCTTTGTGTTTTTCTACTCGATTATGGGCCTATTTATGGGCGCTCTGGCTGACCGGGTTCATCGCCCCCGTTTAATCGCAGCGGGTCTTGTGTTGTGGAGTGCGCTCACCGCCTTGTCGGGTGTGACAAAAAACTTTGTGCAGATTGGCATGGCGCGCCTATTTATTGGTGTCGGTGAGTCAGCTATGACGCCATCGGCTATATCAATGATTGCGGACCTATTCCCTAAACAAAAAAGAGGCACCGCCACGGGTATTTATTACCTTGGCGTGCCTTTAGGCGCGGGGGGTAGCTTTGTTGTTGCAGGTATTCTTGGTCCAATGATCGGCTGGCGCAATTGCTTTCTTTTATTGGGCGTGACAGGGCTTGTCTTAGCGCTGGGTCTATTGTTTTTGAAGGACCCGAAACGTGGTGCGATGGAAGAAAAGGGTGCTGTAGTAGCGGAAGAGCATGAAGCAGAGTTAATGACGGGTAATTGGCGGAGCGTTGTTTACGAGCTGTTCTTGGTGGTCAAATCCACGCCAGCCCTAGCCTGGACAATGATTGGTGCGGTGTTTTTACATATGCCGCTGGGTGCAGGCCAGTTTGCCATCGTCTGGCTGGAGCGAGAGAGGGGCTTTGGCCCCGGAGAGATCAGCGCAACCTACGGGCTCATCTACATTATATTTGGTACAGCGGGTACTTTTTTGGGGGGCATTCTGAGTGATTGGTACCAGGCCCACTATAAGGGCGGGAGAGTAAGGTTTCTGGCCTACTTGATGCTGGGACTAACGCCCTTACTCATTTCCTTTCGCTTTGTTTCACCCTCGTCAGTCATGTTCTATGTCGCCATGGCGGCCGGTATGTTCAGTGTAAGCTCATTTTATGGCCCAGCATTTTCAACGGTGCAGGACCTTACCCCCGTGCGGTTGCGAGGTGTTATGACCGGCTTGCTGCTGGTGGCCTGTAATCTTCTAGGACTGGGTATCGGGGCGATGATGACAGGGGTTCTCAGTGACGTCTTTTCGGCCAATTCGGTTTTTGAACCCCTAACTAAGGCCTTATTAACGGCTGATATTCTCAGCTGGGCAGCACCGGCAAGCTTTATTATGGCGTCGATATATCTCGAAAGGAGTAAATCTAAGACCTGATCGCTGAATTTGGCTGAATAAAAATTGGCATGGGCTCTAATGTTGATGGCATACAATCCAAAGACTAAATAACCATAGCAAAGTACTATTCATAGGATTATAGGTACGGTTTGGGATATTTCGAGGAGTAGTCAAGATGAGTGAGAAAATGATTCGTATTGCGGGTGCTAGCGGCTTTTGGGGCGATGCTGTGCGAGCCACGCCGCAATTACTGAAAGATGAGAACGTAGACTTTATCGTCTATGACTACCTTGCCGAAATTACCATGTCGATTATGGCGCGTGCGCGGGCTAAGGATCCAGACGCTGGCTATGCCTTAGATTTTGTTAGTGCGGCAATGAAACCCAACCTCAAAGAAATTGCCCGTCAGGGTGTGCGTGTTGTATCTAATGCAGGTGGTGTCAATCCTCAGGCATGCGCCAATGCGTTGCGCGTTGTGATTGCTGACTTAGGTTTAAGCCTCAAAGTTGCCTGCATATTGGGCGATGACTTGATTGGTCAGCGAGATAAAGTTGCAGCCCATGGTTACAAAGAAATGTTTTCTGGTGATGATTTTCCTGAGGTAGAAAAAGTCGCCAGTATTAATGCCTATTTGGGTGCCTTCCCGGTCGCTCGGGCGTTAAAAGAGGGCGCGGATATTGTGGTTACCGGGCGCTGTGTAGACAGCGCAGTCACTCTGGGCGCCTGCATCGACGCCTTTGGCTGGAGTCGTGATGATCTTGATCAGTTGGCTATGGGTTCTCTTGCTGGCCACATCTTGGAGTGCGGACCACAGGCAACTGGGGGCAACTTTACTGACTGGGAGCTATCTAACAATCTTGAAAATATTGGCTATCCAATTGCAGCAATTAAAGCCGACGGCAGCTTTGTCTGCTCTAAGCCTGCGGGGACAGGTGGTCTTATTTCCGTAGGCACCATCGCAGAGCAGATGGTTTATGAAATTGGTGATCCCCAAGCCTATATATTACCGGATGTTGTATGCGACTTTTCCAACGTGACCTTGACTGAGGTGGGTGAGAATCTTGTCGAAGTGAGGGGCGCCACTGGGTTGCCCGCACCAGACACCTATAAAGTCTGTAGCACCTACGCTGATCAGTTCCGTGGTGGGACAACGATGACCTTTTATGGCTTTGATGCCGACAAAAAGGCTAACAAGCTGGCCGCGGCTATTTTTACTGCCTCACGAAGAACTCTAAAAATGTTTGGTTTAGAGGATTATAGTGAAACTAGTGTTGAGTTAATTGGCGCTGAAAGTCAGTACGGCGCTAATACCGCTGTGGCCAATTGTCGAGAACTGTCTATGAAGATTGCCGTAAAACACGCAGATCCTGCGGGCATCAGCATACTTTTAAAAGAATGCGTGGGTCTTGCCTTGGCGACACCACCGGGTTTATCTGGCTTCGCTGGGGCGCGCCCTAAACCATCACCAGTGGTAAGGCTGTTTTCTTTCGCGCTACCTAAAGGCAATATGCCAATTCAGATAGAGTTCGACGGCAGCTATATTGACTGCCCAGATACATTGGGCACCGCGCTCAATAGAGATCAGATTATACGTCCACAGCCGCCAACAAAAATACCGGATGCTGATAGGGTTGAAGTGCCCCTTATCAAGCTGGCATTGGCGCGTAGTGGCGACAAAGGTAACAAAGCCAATGTCGGCATCATTGCTCGTGATCCTGAGTACCTGCCTTACATATACGCAGCCTTAACTGAGCAGGTGGTTGCTGAGCGCTTTGCGCACTTTTTACCTCAAGGAGCAGCGCAACAAAGTGCCTGCTATGTAGAACGTTACCTAATGCCAGGCTCTAACGCGATTAACTTTTTGATCCATGATGTACTTGGCGGTGGCGGCATGGCGAGTATTCGCAATGACGCCCAAGGAAAGGGGTTTGGCCAATTAATGCTCGACGCACCGATTCGAGTCAGTGCAGCGATTGCGGAAAGAATTAGCCAATAAAAATTACCCTATAAGATAGATGGAGAAAGCCAAATGGCAGTATTTACCTCAAAAATAAACACTAGTTCAGAGACCTTTTTACGTCAACGTAAAGAGATGCTAGAACTTGTTGATAGGCTTAATGAGCTTAATGCACGGGGTCGTGCAATCTCTGAGGCGCGCAAGCCGCGCTTCGATGCACGAGGCCAGTTAACACCAAGAGAACGTTTGGCGCGACTGCTTGATCCCGGCATGCCATTTTTAGAAGTCGGCAATCTTGCTGGCTACATGCTGGACAGTAAGAAAGAAGAAAAATCTATTCCCGGTTCAACGGTTATCTCCGGTATTGGCTTTATTTCCGGAGTGCGTTGCATGGTCGTGGTAGACGATAGCGGCATAAAAGCGGGTGCATTGATGACCGGTGGTGGTTATCGAATTTCTCGATCTGAAGAAATAGCCCTTGAGCAAAAACTTCCCTTTGTCCACCTGGTTGAAAGTGCTGGCGGTGACTTGCCTAACTATACCGTTGAAGGTTTTAGTCTGGGCGGCAAGCTCTTTGGTAATCTTGCCAAACTGAGTAAAGAGGGTATTCCGGTTATTTCTATCCTTCACGGTTCTTCCACTGCGGGGGGTGCCTATATGCCAGGTTTAAGCGACTATGTGATAGCCATCAAGGGCAGGGGGCGTGCTTTTTTGGCGGGCCCACCTCTTCTGAAAGCGGCCACTGGTGAGATCGCTACAGAAGAAGAGCTAGGTGGAGCGGAAATGCATGCCACAGTCTCAGGCTTGGCAGAGTATCTGGCTGAAAATGACGGTCAGGGTATTCAAATTACCCGCGAGGTAATAGATCGCTTGCAATGGAACGGCAACTGCTCCTTACCGACTAAACGGTCCTTTGAAGAGCCTATCTATGATCCCGATGAACTGGCTGGAGTCATTCCAACAGATTATAGAACCCCATACGATATGCGTGAACTAGTAGCTCGCGTGGTCGATGGGTCTGATTTTCTCGATTTTAAACCACGCTTTGGCGCCTCCACGGTCTGCATTCAAGCAGAAATTTTCGGTCAAGCCGTTGGTATTATCGGTAACAATGGCCCGATTGATCCACAGGGTGCTAACAAGGCCACTCAGTTCTTACAGCTGCTAGATCAGGCTAATATCCCAGCGCTATTTTTCCAAAATACCACAGGCTATATCGTGGGCACCAAATCAGAGCAGGCGGGCATGATTAAGCATGGTTCTAAAATGATCCAGGCGGTGCGCAACCTCGAAGTTCCACGCATTACCATGATGACCGGCGCAAGCTTTGGTGCGGGCAACTACGGCATGTGCGGGCGCGGTTATGATCCCGACTTCCTCTATACCCTCCCTAACGCCAAGATGGGGGTAATGGGTGGTGAGCAAGCGGCTAAAACTATGTCGATGGTTGCCCGGGGCAAGGCTGCCGCTATGGGTGTAGATCCAGATGAAGAGATGTTGGCGCAGCAAGAGAAAATGTTGGCTCATATGTTTGATTCTCAGTCCGATGCCTTTTACACCTCAGGCCACATGATGGATGACGGCATGATTGACCCGCGAAACATGCGAAATACTCTAGGTATGTTACTTGAGACCATCCGTGAAGCTCGCTACCGAGTGGTTCGCCCCAATAGCTTCGGAATCGCGCGGCTGTAATCCCCTAAATTGAATGAGCAGAGAAATTATGAGCGAATTTTCAAAAATACGACTGCCAGAGACCCATTCGTTAATTTTGGATCGTCAGGGCTCCGTTCTAAAAATTTGGTTCAATCGACCTGAGGCTAAAAATGCACTAAATGCAGCAATGACTGATGAGTTGGTCGCGGTGCTTGGCGCTGTAAGAGACGACCGCAGTATTCGGACCATTGTACTGCGCGGGAAAGGTGGCTTTTTTTGTGCCGGTGGCGACATTAAGGGGTTCAAGTCGGGGATGCAAACAATTGATGCCCAGGAGGTCGCTAAAAGCAATCGTTCCTTCGGTGATGTCATGAGTATGTTAAATGAGCAGCCCCAGGTGGTGATTATTTTGGTTGAGGGAGCCGCTATTGGTGGCGGCCTTGGGCTTGCCTGTGTTGGCGATGTGACCTTGGTGACCGCCGATGCTCGATTTCGCTTGAGCGAGACTAGTCTGGGTATTCCTCCGGCGCAGATTGCACCCTTTGTAACCGAGCGTGTTGGTATAACTCAAGCTCGGCGCCTAATGCTCACTGGCGCTCATTTTAAAGGTGATGAGGCAGTCAAACTCGGTATTGCACATGGTGTGGCAGTTGATGCAGATGATCTAGATGTTCAATGCTCGGCTATCTTACAGCAAATTAGTGCCTGTGCCCCGGGAGCCACTGCGGTTACCAAAGGCATTTTATTTGAAACGCTGCGTCGTCCGCGCTCAGAAGCCTTAGATTTTGCCTCTCGCGCTTTTGCTCAGTGCATGCTTAGTGATGAGGGCATAGAGGGCGTGGCGGCTTTTGTAGAAAAGCGCAAGGCCTCTTGGAATGAAGAATCTTAGAAACAAAATTTTACAGTAAAAAACTAAAACAGATAGTTAGGATGAATGACTAATGAAGTACTTTAATAGTGTATTAATTGCTAACCGCGGTGAGATTGCTTGTCGCATCATCCGCACAGCGAAAGATTTAGGCTATCGCACGGTGGCGGTGTACTCAGATGCGGATGCGGACGCTCCCCATGTCCGGCTAGCAGATGATGCGGTGCGTATTGGTCCGGGACCCGTCGGTGAATCCTATTTGGTACCTGAATTGATTCTTGCGGCGGCAAAAAGTAGTGGAGCACAGTCTATTCACCCAGGTTATGGGTTTTTAAGTGAAAACGCCGCATTTGCCGAGGCTGTTGAGGATGCCGGGCTTGTATTTATTGGGCCGACACGCGAAGCGATAGAGATCATGGGCAACAAGGCTGAATCTAAACGTCGGATGATCCAAGCAGGGGTTCCCTGTGTGCCGGGTTATGAGGGTTATGATCAGTCTGATGAGACGCTGTTGGCGGAAGGCTTGAAAATCGAATTACCACTGATGGTAAAAGCAGCTGCCGGAGGTGGCGGTCGTGGCATGCGTTTAGTGCATGATCAAGGGGATTTAGCTAACGCCATTAAGCAGGCGAGAGCTGAGGCGGTGGGTGCCTTTGGTTCGGGAGAATTAATCCTTGAAAAGGCAATTATCAAGCCGCGTCACGTAGAAATACAGGTTTTCGCTGACATGCTTGGCAATACAATTCATCTGGGCGAGCGAGACTGCTCAGTTCAGCGTCGCCACCAAAAAGTGGTTGAAGAGGCACCTTGCCCGATCATGACGCCAGAATTACGTCAAAGAATGGGCCAATCGGCCATCCAAGCGGCCAAAAGCGTCGGCTACCGTGGGGCTGGAACCGTTGAATTCTTGCTTGATGATAGTGGCTTTTTCTACTTTTTGGAGATGAACACGCGGCTACAGGTTGAGCATCCCGTTACAGAGTTAATTACTGGCTTGGATCTAGTGGCACTGCAACTAAGTGTCGCTCAGGGTCAGCCTTTGGGTCTTACCCAAGACGACATTATCTTGCAGGGGCATGCCATCGAGGTTCGTCTTTATACAGAAGATCCTAGCCAAGATTTTTTGCCGGCATCAGGTCCAGTGGATCTGTGGAGACCTGCGTCTGGCGTGGGTATTCGTATTGATAGCGGAATATGCACAGGACAGGTAATTTCGCCATTCTATGACCCTATGGTTGCAAAGGTGATTGGCTATGGAGCAACTCGCGAAATGGCACGTTTGAAGTTGATCAGCGCTCTTAAGGAAACGGTTTTATTTGGGACGCCCAATAATAAAGATTTTCTTATCGACTGTCTTGAGAAGCAGAGCTTTATTGATGGATCTGCTACCACAGCGTTTATTGGCGAAGAGTTCAGTGACGCAGATCTGGCCACCCGACTGCCGTGCTTTGCTGACAGTGCCGTCGCTGCGGTGATCGAGTTAGCTTTGGAGTATCGCCGTCATCATGATCATAGTCTTCTGGTTAGCACTAATCTTAGGAACTGGAGCAGCGGCAGTGCCATGGTGTCCCGCAAGCAGTACCAGTTTGGCGAATTAACCCATGACCTGTCTATATCGCCTGTGGCAAATAGTGTAGATACCTATCAGGTTACAGATGCCGCTGCAGAGCAAAGTGCAGTGGTTCAATTACTCGGTATTGAAGGTCATTTGGCCTCGATAGTGGTCGATGGACTCAGTTTAGTTGCCCTGTTCATGTCTCCCGGGCATGGCCGGATATACTGTTCTATTGAAGGGCGCGGTGCATTTTTCAAAGATATGATTATTTTAGACGGTGCTATTGATGAGGCTATCGGTGTGGGGCGAGTTGTTGCTCCTATGCATGGCTTGCTATTAGAGGTATTGGTCAAAAAAGGCGATCAAGTACTAAAAGGACAGACTTTAGCGATCCTCGAAGCGATGAAAATGCATTATGAAGTTCAAGCTGAGATAGACGGGATCCTTGATGAGGTCACCGCGGTAGCGGGCAAACAGGTGGCATCTGAGGATGTGCTTTTCGAAATAAATGGGCCCGAAGACGCCTAAACAATATTGTGGATTTAATTATGAGTCTCAAACTTTGGCACTGCCCCATGGCCCGCTCAATTCGCCCACTATGGACTCTTGAAGAAATGGGTTTGGGCTACGACATAGAAGTAATGCAGTTTCCGCCGCGTTTTTTGCATCCAGGCTATACCGAGATTAACCCTATCGGTACTGTTCCGTTTTTCACTGATGATTCGGCAGGGCCAGATGCGGTGGTTGAAATGACCGAGTCAGTCGGCATTAGTCAATACCTTGTCGATAAATACGGTCCCACTGATTTGGCTGTATTGCCCCACGAACAGGATTACGGCATCTATTTAAACTGGTTGCACCGCAGTGACGCAACTTTGACCTTTCCTCAGACCTTGGTGTTGCGTTACACCCTGCTTGAACCAGAGGCAACTCGACTACCCAAAGTGGCGGAAGACTACCGTAAATGGTTTTATTCTCGCTTGAGATCTCTAGAGATGGCAACTGCAGATAGGGAATTTCTCTGCGCAGATCGCTTCACTATTGCTGATATCGCTGTGGGTTTTGCTCTCTACCTGGCTGAATCCTTAAACTTAGAGGGTGGTTTTAAACCTAACACTCTGGCTTACTACCAGCGACTTAAGGCGCGACCTGGTTTTCAGCGTGCGATCCAGTATGATTCAGCCTCATCTATTGGCCAATAAAAAGAGTTAAGCATGAGCATCCATCCTAAATACCCTAATCTCTTTGCGCCCTTAGATTTGGGTTTCACCCAGCTTAAAAATCGTGCATTAATGGGCTCAATGCACACAGGATTGGAAGAGGCAGAAAATGGCTTTACGCGGTTGGCAGAATACTTTGCCGAACGAGCTAGGGGCGGTGTTGGCATGATAATCACCGGGGGAATATCACCCAATCTAGAAGGTGGCTTTGGCGCTAAATTATCCACGCCCGAAGAGGCTGACGAACACCGATTAGTCACAGAGGCAGTTCACAACGTAGATAGCCAGATTAAAATTTGCATGCAGATTCTCCATGCGGGTCCTTTAGCCGGAACCGCAAGCTGCGTTGCTCCCTCAGCAGTCGCATCGCGCATCTCTAGGCAAGTGCCTATAGAGCTAGATGAGGAGGGGATCCAGAAACAAATTAACGATCATGTGCAATGCGCTAAAATGGCCCAGTTGGCCGGTTATGATGGTGTTGAAATAATTGGCTCTGCGGGTTATCTGCTAAGTACCTTTTTGGTGGAGAAAACCAATCAGCGTGACGACCAGTGGGGTGGCAGTTACGAAAATAGGATGCGCTTTCCTCTCGAGATTATGCGCCGTTGTCGTGCCGAAGTCGGCGATAATTTCATTTTGATATTTCGTATTGCAGCCATGGACATGCTTCAGGGTGGTATGTCGTGGGACGAGGTGGTTCAGCTTGGAAGAGAAATGGAAACTGCTGGCGCCACGATAATCAGTACCCACTTTACCTGGCACGAATCTACCGTACCAACCATCGCAACCATGGTGCCAAGAGCTGCTTTTACGGAGGTTACGGGGCGCTTGAGAAAAGAATTAGGCATTCCAACCATTACCAGCAACCGCATCAACATGCCTGATGTTGCCGAGCAAGTGCTGGTAGATGGCCATGCTGATATTGTCTCTATGGCGCGCCCCCTTTTGGCCGACCCAGACTTGGTGAAAAAAGCTTATGAGGGTCGAGAAGATGAAATCAACACCTGTATTGCCTGTAATCAAGCGTGTTTAGATCATACTTTTTCAGGGCGCTCGGTAAGCTGTTTGGTTAATCCGCGCGCAGCCCACGAAACCCTATTGAATTACCCGCCGGCCACGACGCCGAAAACCATTGCTGTAGTGGGCGCCGGACCAGCCGGATTATCCTATGCCACAGTGGCCTCAGGGCGCGGCCATCATGTGACCCTCTTTGATGCAGCAAGCGAGATTGGTGGGCAGTTTAATTTGGCAAAAAAGGTACCGGGGAAAGAAGAGTTTTATGAAACCTTACGCTACTACCGGCGCATGTTAGAGCTCAATAAAGTAAATGTTCAGCTAAACACAAGAGTCACAGCTGACCAACTGCATCACGGCGACTATGACCATGTAGTTATCGCCACAGGAATTACCCCAAGGATTCCAGATTTAGAGGGAATAGATCACGCCAGTGTGGTTAGCTATGTTGACGTTATCAAAGGTACTTGTGAAGTGGGCAAGAGGGTTGCCGTAATGGGTGCTGGAGGGATTGGTTTCGATGTATCTGAACTTATTATGCACACTGGAGTGTCAGGTGCAATTGATCGTGATGTTTTTGCTAAAGAGTGGGGTATCGATTTTGAAAATCACCCTCGAGGCGGCGTCACCGGTGTCACACCCCAGATCAATAAAGCTGATCGACAGGTTTATCTGTTGCAGCGGAAGTCGACGCCAGTGGGCAGGGGTCTGGGAAAAACAACCGGCTGGACTCATCGCATCTCTTTAGCTCAGCGTGGAGTAAAAATGCTCAATGGTCTCGAGTACCAAAAGATAGATGATCAAGGTCTACATATTACTGTTGACGGTTTACCTCAAATTCTTGATGTTGATACCGTCATTGTTTGTGCCGGCCAGCTTTCATCTAGAGGCCTCTATGATCAACTGCAGGCGAGGGGTGTCGATACCAGTTTGATTGGTGGGGCCTTCGAAGCTGCTGAGTTAGATGCAAAAGCGGCCATTAATCAGGCGAGTCGTCTGGCCGCGGCAGTTTAAAGTATATGGCAACGGCAAAATTGTTAGATAGCCTAGTTGTTGTCTGGTTGGGGACACCAAGCATAGACTGTATTCGATAAGATACCAGGGATGAGATCATCCTTAGAATAAACCCCATGAAGAGCCTCTGTGACCCGAGAGCAGCCATCTATCCGCTGTAGTTGCAGAGAGGACTATCCTCTAATGATAACGTGGGCGGCATTCTTGATTGTAAATATGACCGGCCGGCCGCTTTTAAGAGACCGGCGAACTATTGACCCAACGTATGCCATAACTTAAAGTATAAACCAGCATTTATATCAAAGGAGTTAAGCCAGTGGATATTAAGTTTTCAGCAGAAGATATTGCATTTCGTGATGAAGTTCGAGAATTTTTTGCGACAGAATATGACGCAACTGTTGCTGCACAACTGGGTGGGAGTCTGGGGACTGACTACAAAAGTGGCATTGTTAGCTGGCAGAAAAAGTTGCACGCCAAGGGTTGGATAGCACCGGGCTGGCCCAAAGAGTATGGCGGTACTGGCTGGACAGCGACACAAAAGTTTATTTATGAAACCGAACGCGGCTTAGCGGGTATTCCCGATGTAGTACCCTTTGGTTTGAAAATGGTTGCCCCAGTTATCTATACCTTTGGTACGGAAGAGCAAAAAGCACGATTTTTACCAAGCATTTTGAACAGCGATGACTGGTGGTGTCAGGGCTACTCAGAGCCGGGTGCGGGCTCAGACTTGGCCGCACTAAGCACTAGCGCTGATTATGCAGGCGACAACTACATTGTTAATGGTCGTAAAATTTGGACCACCTTTGCCCAGTATGCCGATTGGATTTTTTGTCTGGTGCGTACCTCTAAGGGGATTCGTCGCCAAGAGGGTATTAGCTTCTTATTGATTGACATGAACAGCCCCGGTATCACCGTCAAGCCTATTGTTACTATCGATGGTAAGCACAGCCTAAACGAAGTGCTCTTTGAAGACGTTGCTGTGCCCACGGAAAACCTTATTGGTGAGCAAGACAAAGGTTGGACCTACGCCAAAGCCTTATTAGCCCATGAACGCACTGGTATGGCCGAAGTAGCTGACTCTAAGCGTATGCTTGAAGGTCTTAAGCAACGCGCAGCGGCTGAAGTTAATGGTGGCAAGCCTATGATAGAAGACCCGGTCTTCCAAATGCGCATGTCAGACATCGAAATGGAGCTTATGGCGCTAGAGTACACTGAACTACGTGTATTTGCTTCCATGGCAGCCGGCGGCATGCCAGGGCCAGAGTCTTCATTGTTAAAAATTAAAGGGACTGAAATTAGCCAGGCGATTCACGAGCTCCAACTACAATTGGCAGCCAATTATGGTGGTGCATTGTCCAGCGAACTTAGCAGCGACGAGCTAGGCCATGATTTCGCCGCAGAAGCTCGCAACAAATACATGTACGGCCGCGCAGCAACCATTTATGGCGGTTCTAACGAAGTGCAGCGCAATGTTATTGCCAAAGCCGTTCTCGGCCTATAATGGGGCTGCTAAGGGCCCCTAGAAAATTTCCAGGAGTTTAGATAGATGAATTTTGAGTTTTCCGAAGAACAAACGATGATCAAAGACAGTGTTTCGCGCTTTGTTCGTGAACAGTACGACTTTGATACTCGCCGTGGCATTATTGCCTCAGTCGAAGGTATCAGTCGTGAGTTTTGGACAATGTTTGCCGAGCTTGGCTGGCTGTCAGTCCCATTTGCCGAAGAGTACGGCGGGTTTGGCGGCAACGCTGTTGACATAGCTGTAGTGATGGAAGAGCTAGGCAAAGGCATAGTCGTTGAGCCCTATGGGTCTACCGTGGTGGTGTTTGGTGGCCTCTTATCGGCGTCGACCAACAGAGAGCTTAAAGAACAAGTCATTCCGAGTGTTATTGAGGGTAATTGCCTAGGATCTTTTGCCTATATGGAGCCTCAATCGCGCTTTGAAATGACCGACGTAAAAACCACTGCAACGGCAAATGACAGCGGTTATACGCTCAATGGGGTAAAAACTGTGGTAGCCAATGGCGGCACCGCCAACAAGTTTATTGTCAGTGTCCGCACTAGCGGCGAGCAGTTTGACCCTAGTGGTATCAGCCTGTTTTTGGTTGACGCTGAGTCTCCCGGAGTTGACGTTAAAGCGTACAAAATGATGGATGGGCAGAGCGCTGCTACTGTTACTTTTGTCGATGTCAGCGTTGCCGAGAGCCAGCTGCTAAATACAGCAGGTGAGGGCATGGACCTTGTTGATCGAGTCATGCCGCAAATCTTAATTGGTTTGTCGGCAGAAGCACTTGGCATCATGGCCACACTTAACACCCTGACCGTAGACTACACCAAGACACGTCAGCAGTTTGGTACGCCGATTAGCTCATTCCAAGTATTGCAACACCGCATGGTAGACACCTTTATGGCCTGTGAGCAGACCAAATCGATGCTTTATCGTGGGCTTTGCGAGTCAAAGAGTGTTGCAGAGGGCGAAACCGCCGCAGACGCGCTGGCTAAAACCGTGCACGCCCTAAAGGCGACAGTGGCTCGTTATGGTAAAACCATCGGCGAAGAAGCTATTCAGTTGCACGGCGGCATTGGTATGACCGACGAGCTTAATATTGGCCACTATGTCAAGCGGCTAATGATGATTAATACGACGTTTGGCGATGGTGACTTTCATCAAAAGAAGTTTAATCAATTAAGCTACTCAGTCTAACCATGACACTAGTCATTATAGCGGTCACCACCATTGTTATTTTTATGGCCGGTCTGTGGCTACAAAAAGACAAGCTTGCGCAATATGACCTTCCCTCTGGGAAGGTTTTTGCGTTTAAAGACTTGGAAACTCGGTCCGCCAATACCATTGCGCTAGAGGCTATTTACAGTCAACTTAAGGCTAGCTCTGGCCCATCAGAAGTGATGCCTTGGAAACAGCGAACAAAATACCTTCGCAAGGTCATGGATGAGTTTCGAAGCCATATACCCATTGTTAGCGTCTGCACACAAACTGACGCAGACGGAGTGCCTGCTGAATGGGTTATAGCGCCGGGCGCTGACACTAATCGCCGCTTTTTGTATATTCACGGTGGCGCTTTTATAGCGGGCAGTCCCACAAGCCATCGAGTGATTACCAGTAAACTCTCAGAAATCAGCAATAGCGCAGTATTAGCAATAGACTATCGCTTAATGCCAGAGCACAAGAGAATGGAATGCGTAGAAGACTGCCGCATCGCTTATGACTGGCTGTTGGGCAACGCTGTAGACGGACCATCAAAAGCTACATCGATCTATGTGGCCGGCGACTCAGCCGGGGGCAACCTAACTCTGTCACTACTAGCTTGGGTACGCGACACGCAGCGCCGCCAACCGAATGCTGCCGTCGCACTGTCACCAGTGACCGACATGCGGATGGTAAATCCCAGTATCAAATCAAATCTGCATTCAGACGTTATGCTTAAGCCGTTGGCCAAAAGGCTGTCCAAACTGCCGCGCTGGCTGATGGTAGCGGGGGGTTACTTTGTGGCCCAACACAACCCCCTCGACCCTGTAATTTCGCCTCTACTAGGTGATCTAAGTGGTCTTGCTCCGCTGTTGATACAGGCCAGCGAAATAGAAATTTTAAGAGATGACGGTCGACGTTATGTCAACAAGGCGGCAGTTGCCGGATCAGATGCAACACTCCAGCTCTGGGCCGATATGCCCCATGTTTGGCAAATGTTCTATCCAGAATTGCCCGCGGCGACGGAGGCCTTTGGGGAGATAGAGGCGTTTTTAAAACGTCATGTTTAGATTGGAATTCTAACTTGTAGAGGGATATAAAAATGGAATGGTTAAAAAAATACGACAATATATATTTTATCGTTGGGCGCAGCTTACTTGGGCTCTATTTTATCCTTCCTGGATTATCTAAGGTCGCGGGTTACGCCGGAACCCTAGAGCTAATGGTCAGCAAAGGCGTACCATTTAGCGATTTTTTATTACCTCTAACTATCGTGATTCAAGTGGGCGCGGGACTCTTTTTAATGATGGGTAAAAACCTAAGGCTGTCGGCTTTGCTACTCTTTGGTCTGACCATTATTATCAACATTTATATTCATAACTTTTGGACCCTTACGGGGGACGCCTCTCAAGCTCATGAGATACAAAATTTCGTTAAAAATTTAGCCATAGCCGCTGGGCTACTGGTCCTTGCAACTAAAGATAAAGACTAGGTGGCTCGAATTGAAATAACCGGACGAAGGGCCTACTCATAAGGCTTTTAGTGATATTTACCCGGCTTCTTTATGGTCTTTAGTCGAGCAGCAGAGGCGCTAGTAATTTACGATGATGTTGGGCATCGCCATATTGGTGCTGTGCCCATTGAGCGCGACGAATGTAAAGCATTGCGTTGCAGTCGTAGGTGAAGCCCATACCGCCGTGGAATTGCACCGCGCGGTCGCCGGCAAATAGTAGGGCGTCTGTAGCCTGTGCTTTGGCCATGCGGCAGGCGATTTCTGTGTCTTTGTTTAGGCTTGCATCGCTAATGAGGGTGGCAGCATGGTAGATAAGCGTTCGTGCCGAGTCCATTTGCAACAATATGTCTACTGTAGGGTGCTTTAAAGCCTGATAAGAGCCGATTAGCCGGCCAAACTGCTTTCGAGTAGTAAGATAGTCAACCAGGGTATCTAGTGCGGCAGCGGAGGTGCCTGTGGCCTCAGACGCTGCCAACAGTGCGCCAATGAGGCGCAAATCCTGCAGAGCTTCAGCGGCGTTGGCTAATATGGCGTCAGCCTTGATTGTGACGCCACTAAAATTGACATTAGCCGCGCGCTTTGTCTCATCTACAAGGGTCTTGTTACTAATAGCGCCCTCAGGTAATGCCTTTGCCTCCACCACTACCAGTGTTGGCAGTCCGTTAGACGAGGCCAAGACCAGAAAAAGATCCGCCACGGCGGCGTCATTGACCTGAAGCTTTTTGCCTTCAAGCACAAAACCGCCGTCTTTAGGCGTTAAGGTGCAGCGGATTTGCGTCGCACCCCAGTCTTCGTTGTCTAGCAGCGCCATGCTGGCAACGGCGCCCTCAACAATACTTGGCAGCCAACGACTTTTCTGCTGGTTGGTGCCGCCGCGCAGAATGGCCTGAGCGGCAATCGTTGATGTTATGAATGGAGTGCATAGTAAATACCGGCCCATGCTCTCAACGAGTGGGATAGTCGCTCCTACGCCCATTCCTGAACCGCCATACTGCTCAGGTAGAGCTAAACCTGTCCATCCTAGGGCAATCATTTCTGCCCAGACATCGTTTTTGTAGCCGGTTTCGCTTTTTAAAAGGCTGCGCACAGTAGTTATGTCAGATTTGTCACGACAAAAATCTTTGGCACTGTCTAGGATCATGGCCTGCTCGTCGCTGAAAGATATATCGAGATTTGCTGTTCTTGTGATCATTATGTCCCCTAATCCTTTGGCAGCCCGAGTACATGCTCGCCGATAATATTGGCCTGAACTTGGCTGGTACCGCCACCGATGGTAGTAGAAAAGTTATTTAGATAGGCCCTTTGCCAGAAACCGCCGTCTACAGCTTGGTCATCACCAACGTATAGAGCACCCGGCGCGCCTTGCAGTGTTAAGGCATATTGGCGCATGCGACGAAAAAACTCGGTGCCACGTAACTTGCCTGACAGGGCCAGAGAGTTCGGGTAGTCTCGGCACAGCGCCGGAATCTTAACTCGCCGCTCACCGAGGTAAAGCGCCTGTTCTTCAATCAAAAATTTAACCAAATTGTCTCGTGTTATAGGGTCTTGCAGCAGGGGTTGTCCGTCGCGCTCAACGTCTTGGGCCATTTTGAGCAGATCATCCATCACAATGGATAATATTGATACACCGCCTGCGGCACCCGCTTCGGCACCTCGCTCATACTGTAGGGTATGCATGGCAATACGCCAGCCATGACCCTCTTCGCCCATTATGCAACTGGCTGGAATGCGGGCGTCAGTAAAGAAGGTTTCTGTGAAGCCGTATTCACCCGTCAGTTTTTGAATAGGGGAGGTGCTAATGCCGTTGGCACCCATGGGGGCAAGAAAAAATGACAGGCCGTTGTATCTGCGCTCAGCTTGCGCATCAGTTCTGGCCAATAAAATCATGTACTTTGCATAGTTACCTAAGGTTGTCCAAATTTTGCTGCCATTAATGACATATTCATCACCGTCTCGTTCAGCGCGGGTCTGAATGCTACCCAGATCGGAACCATGGTTGGGCTCGGAAAAGCCTTGGCACCAGATGTCTTCGGCGTTCAGGATACCTTTTATGTAGGTTTCCTTCTCAAAATCGGTACCTGTGTCGATAATCAATGGCCCAGCCCAGCCGAGACCGATTACATTAAAGCAGATCGGAACTCTGGCTCGCTTCATCTCCTCATCGGCAATCTGTTGAAAAAGGCGCGGCATGCCGCCACCGCCGTACTGTTTCGGCCATGCCATGCCAAGATAACCAGCAGACCAGACCTTATACTGCCATTCTCGAAGGAAATCCAAAACTTGCTCTGAACCGACCTCCATAAATGTTTGAGGTAGCAAAAATCCAGGGTCGGCAGGGGTGTTGTGCTTGATCCAGTCAATAATGCCTTTAAGGAAGTCGGATAACTCGGCGCCGTTTATACTTTGTTGGCCCGCCAGTTGGCTGTTTTCTGTCATTATTGTTATTCCCGTTAGTGTCTTATTCAACCTTATCTAGTCGGTAATTATACGTCTGTTTAATTGGTGCCAATCGGTTTCGATTAGGTGCCAAATACTGCCTGTGCAGGTTGGTAAGATTGTCTGATAATAAAAATAATTCACATTAATAAAGTTATTTAACGTAATAAAAAATATACAATTAATAATTACAAATAAATACAATTCCACTATCTTGAAAACGGAACTAGCCTGTTGGTGGCGGATGCAGTTGCGACCAAATTGCCATCTTGTGCCAATTCTGCGCTGGTGAATACGATACTTTTGCCCGCCTTAAGTATTCTGGCAGTCACCTCAACTTCCGCTGGCCGGCATGGTAGCAAGTAAGTCACGTCAATATTTAGAGTCAAGGGATTAACCCTGAACTCATGCAGGTGCAGAATGTACTGAGCCATCGCTGAATCGAGCATACCTGCGATAAAACCACCCTGAACGATTGAGCCATTGGAGTGGGTTAGGGCCTCTGAGGGCTCGAAAATGCATGAAAAAAGCATAGTTTCGTCGTTGTATGAGCTTTGTTTAAATCCGAGGATATCGAGAAATTCTGGTTTATTGTCTAAAAATAACTGCTGGGTTGCACAAAAATCCTTCATATTTTGGTTAATCCTGGCTGCACTACTTAGATTAAAATCGGTTACATGAGAAATATTGTACGTTGGTCGACGTTTAGGTGCCACAGTCGCTTACTCAAGGGCTTAGTCTGTGGTATGGTTTTCGCAAATTACACAATCTTATCGGTGTAAACCCAGTTAAATAACTACAATCAAAAAAAATCTTAGGGATCATTACTATGGAAACAGCACAAACTCCAGCCGGCAATGGCGATGGAAAAACCATTATGGGGCATCCGCGGGGCCTAGTTATCTTGTTTTTAACGGAAATGTGGGAGCGTTTTTCCTTTTATGGGATGCGCGGATTGCTGATTATCTATTTGACACAGCATTTTCTAATGTCCGATGAAAGTTCCAGTTTGCTCTATGGCGCCTATGGCGCGCTAGTTTATGTTATGACGATTATTGGTGGATCCTTAGCGGATCGATACTTGGGTGCCCGTAAAGCGGTGACTTTTGGCGCAATACTGCTTACCTTTGGCCATTTTGGAATGACCTTTGAGGGCGATGGTTCTAGGCAGTTGGTAAACTATGGTGAAAATCAGTACGAAATTGTCCTCGATGCCCGAGGCGGTGATGCGCGGCAGCAGATTGTGACCGATCTCGGAACCTCCTATATCACCTTTACTGAGACTACTATGGATATTGCCGAGCCTGATGCGGTAGGTCTTCCAGCCAGCATTGATCGCGACGAATTTACCTTGACGGTGAAGACCGAAGAGAAGTATCTCAATATCCTCTACTTATCCTTAGCGCTAATCATTGCGGGTGTTGGCTTTTTGAAGGCAAACATATCAACCATTGTCGGTTCACTGTATGGATTTGGTGATGCACGCCGGGATTCCGGCTTTACCATCTTTTACATGGGCATCAATATGGGTGCTTTTTTAGCCTCAATCTTTTGTGGATATCTTGGTATCGTCCACGGTTGGAAATACGGCTTTGGTTTGGCAGGCATTGGCATGCTAATTGGTTTGGTTGTGTTTTTATCCTGCCAGAGTTGGCTTGAGGGCAAGGCTGAGCCGCCGAACCCGGAGAAGTTAAAGGAAAAAGTGTTTCTTGGTATTAATGTGGAATGGCTCTGCTACTCGGTTGGTTTGGCGATTATTGCCGTATCGATGTTACTAGTGATGAATGCGGAGCTGGCTGGAGGCATATTAGGTCCTCTTGGCGTTTTTATGATGCTTGGGATGATAGGTTATACGGTATTACAGCTTAAAGGTGATGAACGCTCACGGATGTTGGCGGCTATCTACTTTATTTTGGCTCAGATTCCCTTTTGGGCTCTTTTTGAGCAGGCCGGGTCTTCACTCAACTTACTCACGGCTCGTTTAGTTGATCGAGAAATGTTTGGTTGGTCGGTTCCTGGGCCAGTATTTCAGTCTCTTAATGCGGGTTACATCTTCCTATTTGCACCTTTGGCGGCCTGGCTGTGGATTTGGCTGGCCAAACGAAATCTAAACCCCTCTACGGCGGTGAAGTTTGCTCTAGGTGTGGCGATGGCAGGGTTGGGGTTCTTATCTTTGGTGGCAGGTATGAAGGGGTCTGGGGAAGTTGGCCTCACCCCAGTGTATTTCATCTTTCTTATCTACTGGATACACACAATGGGCGAGCTAATGGTCTCGCCGGTTGGCCTGTCAGCGGTTACTAAGTTGGCGCCGGCTAGAATTGTTGGCATGACCATGGGTGCATGGTTCCTTTATTCTGGTTTATCTAACCTCTTGGCAGGCGTTATCGCACGGACCACAGGCGCAGAAACGATTGGTGGCCAGATGACTAATGTTGCAGCGGCAAAAGCGGGGTATATCGAGGTTTATTCTCAGGTGGGCTATATCGCTCTTGGAATATCGGTATTAATGCTATTGATCTCACCGGTGATCACTAAAATGATGCATGGAGCAGACTAGGGGAAAATCATGAAAAGGAATCTATTTTTAATATTGATGGTGGCTGTGGCATTGTCTGGTTGTGACCAAGCTGAGGTTTCTAAACAGCCTGTCGAATCAGCTAGGGATTTTGTTGCGCGTATACAGCAAGAGGGTAGTGAACTTGATAAAGAGGTCAGTGCGGCCTATTGGGTGAGAAATACTTACATAATCCCAGACACTGCGATCCTGGCAACCAAGGCCGGCGAGCGTGCCTTGGCGTTTGAAAGCAGCATGGTCAAGCAAGCTAAGGCCTACAAAGGTACCGATATGGACGCAGTTACAGCGCGAGCCATTGAACTGATGCTCCGTGGCTCGTCGGCCCCCGCGCCAAATGATCCCGCGTTGCGATCTGAAATGTCACGAATCATGACCGACATGGAAGGTCAGTACGGCGCTGGAAGTTATTGCAATGAGCAGGGTGAATGCCGTGAATTGCAAGAGCTTGAAGCGGTGCTGGCTAAATCCAGAAACTATGAGGAATTGCTCGATGTCTGGCGCGGATGGCGTTCAGTATCACCCCCTTACCGAAAGCAATATCAGCGATTTGTCGAAATTGCTAACCAGGGCGCTAATGATTTTGGCTACGAAAATTTGGCTGATCTCTGGCAGGGCGGCTATGACATGGAGAGCGAATCCTTTGTTCTTGAATCACGGCGACTGTGGGATCAGGTGAAGCCCTTTTACGAAGAGCTGCACTGCTATGTGCGCAATAGATTAGGTGATACCTATGGCGTAGACAAAGTGCCTGCAGATGGCTTAATTCCTGCGCATTTGCTCGGTAATATGTGGTCTCAGACTTGGGACAACATTTATGACATCGCCGAACCCTATGAGGGCGTGGCGTCATTAGACGTCACTCAAGCGCTGGTCGAGCAGGGATATGATGAAATTGAGATGACCAAGGCCGCAGAAGCGTTTTTTACTTCTCTGGGTTTACCGCCCTTGCCTGACAGTTTTTATGTCAATTCAATGATTGTAAAGCCTCGTGATCGGAGCGTCGTTTGTCATGCCAGTGCCTGGGATATTGACAATGGAAATGATCCAAGAATAAAGCAGTGTGTAGAAATCAATGAAGAGCAATTTGGGACTTTGCATCATGAGTTAGGGCATATTTACTACTACCTAATGTACAAGGACCAGCCTCCAGTGTTTAAAGGTGGGGCCCACGATGGATTTCATGAAGCCATCGGTGACACGATCCAGTTGTCCATGACCCCGGGCTATCTAAAACAAAAGGGCTTAATTGGTGAGACAGTGGATAGCTATGAGGCAACCATTAACAAACAGATGAAGATGGCGTTGCAAAAAATAGCCTTTTTACCCTTCGGTAAGATGATTGATGAGTGGCGCTGGCAGGTGTTTTCTGGAGAGATTGCCCCTGAAGACTATAACGCGGGTTGGTGGAAACTACGGGAACAGTACCAAGGCATAGCGCCACCGATAGCGCGCTCGGAGGCTGACTTTGATGCCGGAGCTAAGTATCATATTCCCGGAAACACGCCTTATACTCGCTATTTCTTGTCGTTTATTATGCAGTTCCAGTTCCACAAGGCGTTGTGCGATATCGCTGGGTTTGAAGGGCCTCTTCATGAGTGTTCAATCTATGACAATAAGGTTGCCGGTAAAAAGTTGGGTGACTTGTTAGCTATGGGGCAAAGCAAACCCTGGCCTGATGCTATGGAGGCTATGACCGGACAACGAGGTATGGACGGTGGCGCTATTATTGACTATTTTTCACCTCTGAATGACTGGCTGAAAAAGGAAAATCAAGGAAATCAGTGCGGTTGGTAAATCGTGGCTAAGGTAGATATGGGAACGCCCAAGTATGAAGTGTTGATTTTTTTACTTGGGTGGTTTTGTCGGTAGAGCATTCTCCTTATGTGAGGCTTAAATATCCATCCTTCCTGACGCTATGGCGCTTAAGAATTTACCGCATTGACTCTGTGTACTGACAGGACTCAGTGGTCAATATTACATGACTGTCAGCAATTGTTTTCATGATAACATCGCCGCTTCTAAGCCGGTTACCCTTGGCACAGCGGTCCTTTTTTATGATAAAGTTGTGTTAATAAACTATTGGCAGGTATAATGTCAATATATAATAACTTCGATTCCTTCACCCGCATCCTAAAAGGATAAAATAATGCCACAGATGATTAATAAAACAGAAATTGAGCAGTATGTTGGGCACGTTTGTGAGCCGACATCCTGGTTTGAAGTAACTCAGGAGCAGGTGAATGAGTTCGCCGATTGCACCCTCGATCGGCAGTTTATCCATATTGACCCGGTCGCAGCGGCAAATACACCCTTTGGTGGCACTATCGCTCATGGGTTCCTAACCCTATCAATGCTGTCTTATTTTTCTGAGAGTTATAATCTACTTATTGAAGGCATCTATATGGGCGTTAACAAAGGATTTGACAAGGTTCGCTTTGTTGCCCCTGTCCGTGTTGGTAGTAAAATCCGCTGTCATGCCACCATTCTCGGTATCACTGAAAAGCGGCCTGGACAGTTTGATTTTAAAGTTGAAATAACTGTTGAGATTGAGGGCGGTGATAAGCCAGCGCTTGTTGCCGAATGGTTAAGCGTACAGATGGTCCACTAAGGTGTTTCGTTAAAAGAATTTTATGAGGTAGACGATGAGTATTAATTTTGAAGGACGAGTAGCGATAGTGACCGGCGCCGGCAATGGTCTAGGTCGCTCTCATGCACTCGCGCTTGCGGAACGCGGTGCAAAAGTCGTGGTAAACGACTTGGGGGGCGCGCGAGACGGCACAGGAGCGTCTTCAGATGCTGCGATGGAAGTCGTGGCTTTAATTGAATCAGCGGGTGGTGAAGCATTTGCCCAGGGTGCCAATGTCGCTAAGTTCGACGAAGTGCAAGATATGGTCAACCAGACTATGGAGAAATGGGGTCGAGTTGACATTCTTATTAACAATGCTGGTATTTTACGCGACAAGTCATTTAGTAAAATGGACCTAGCCGACTTTCAGTTGGTTATGGACGTTCACCTTATGGGTTCGGTTAACTGTACTAAAGCGGTGTGGGAAATCATGCGTGAGCAGAACTATGGCCGTATACTCATGACCACCTCTGCCAGCGGTATGTATGGCAACTTTGGGCAGACTAACTATGGGGCAGCAAAAATGGCCGTCCTGGGTTTTATGAACACCTTGGTGTTGGAAGGCGGGAAAAACAATATTCATGTTAATGCTTTGGCCCCTACAGCCGGTACCCGCATGACCGAAGACCTTTTGCCGGCTGCGGTTCTTGATCTTATGACCGCCGAATCAGTTTCCGCTGGTGCCCTTGTTTTGTGTGATGAAAGTGCGCCAACCCGTACTATATTGTGTGCTGGAGCAGGTGGTTACGCTACTGCTAACATGTATGAAACCGATGGTATTTTTGTGCCTAAAGAGAGTCAAAACCCCGATGAAATCGTGTCTAGGTGGGATGAGCTTTCAGATACAGCAGGACATAGGGCGCTGGAATCAGGGGGTAAGCAAACAGAAAAGTTTGTCATGAAGGCGATGGCCGCTCTTCAAGGCTAGTCTCATATTTATTGGAATAAGAACAATTTAACGTCAAATTATAAACTAAGGAAATCATTATGAAAGAAGCAGTAATCATTTCAGCCGCTCGCACTCCAATCGGCAGAGCGTTCCGCGGAGCATTCAATAATCTTCAGTCACCCTCTATGAGTTCCCATGCTATCAGTGCAGCTGTTGCTCGCTCTGGCGTCGATCCCGCAGAGATAGATGATTGCATCATGGGTGCGGCGATGCAGCAGGGGACCCAAACAATGAACCTGGGGCGTCAGGCAGCTATGGCATCTGGACTGCCCGTTACTGTGTCTGGTATGACCGTGGATCGCCAGTGTTCTTCTGGCTTAATGGCTATTTCGATTGGCGCTAATAATATTACTAACGATGGTTCGTCGGTAATTGTTGCTGGTGGTTGTGAGAGCATTAGCTTGATTCAAAATGAGCATTTCAATACTCACCGTGTTGCTGATCCCCTGGCGATGAAGCATGCTCCGTTGATTCACATGGCCATGCTCGATACAGCAGAAACTGTGGCTAGTCGTTACAATATTTCTCGTCAAGCGCAAGATGAGTATTCAGTAATATCACAGGCACGCACCGCTGCTGCTCAGGAAGCCGGGTTATATGCTGATGAGATTGTTCCGGTGACAGCCACCAAATTAGTGACTAATCGTGAGACGAGCGAAGTAACCGAAGAGCAAGTGACTCTGTCTAAGGACGAAGGTAACCGGCCGGGTACCAATCTTGAAGGGTTAAGTGGCCTTAGGGCCGTTCGCGATGGCGGCACCATTACCGGTGGTAATGCTTCGCAGTTATCCGATGGCGCAGCGGCTGTTGTGCTGATGGATGGTACTTTGGCATCTCAGCGAAACTTAGAGCCTCTAGGCGTCTACCGTGGTATGGCGGTTGCTGGTTGTGAGCCTGATGAAATGGGTATTGGTCCGATTTTTGCCATTCCTAAGCTTCTTAAGCGCAACGGCCTCAAGATGGAAGACATCGGTCTGTGGGAATTGAACGAAGCCTTTGCAGTCCAGGTTATTTATTGTCGTGACAAACTGGGTATTCCTATGGATCGTTTGAACGTTAATGGCGGTTCTATTTCTATTGGTCACCCCTTTGGAATGAGTGGCGCGCGTATGGTGATGCATGCGTTGATGGAAGGTAAGCGTCGTGGTGAGAAATACGTTGTTATCACTATGTGTGTTGGCGGTGGTATGGGTGCAGCAGGGCTTTTCGAGGTTCTCTAGTTGCTCCATAGGCTGAATCAAGAGCATCGTTCCGCTAAGTGCGGGGCGATGTTTTTTTCGTATAGCGCTATCTATAAATAATAATAGAAATCAAAAAATGATGGGTCTTTGTATACCCATAGAGTTGCATCAGGGATCACAGTATGAATAGTTTTTCGGGCAAAGTTGCCGTCATAACGGGCGCTGGTTCAGGCATAGGCCGGGCCTTGGCAATTAGTCTTGCGCAGCAGGGATGCCATCTGGCGCTGGCTGATATCAACGCAGAGTCTCTTGAGCACACCCAGTCTGTTTTAGATAGCAACCTCTTTGATGGCGGTGTTCATGTCACTCTGCACACCGTGGATGTTAGTCAGTGGCTTGAGGTAAAAACATTTGCAGACAGCGTACAAAAGCAGCATGGCCATGTTCACCTGTTGATAAATAACGCTGGCGTTGGCATGGGTGCGCTTTTTAAAGATGCCAGCCTCGAAGATATGCACTGGGTCATGGATATTAACTATTGGGGGGTGGTATATGGTTGTAAGGCATTTTTGCCCTTGATGCAAAACACCGGTGGCAGCACTATTGTCAATGTCTCGAGCGTCTTTGGTTTAATCTCCTCAGTGATGGGGACAGCTTACAGCGCGTCTAAGTTTGCTGTTCGCGGCTTTAGTGATGCGCTTCGTCATGAGGTAGGTTATATGGATAACACACTTAAGGTTGCCTGTGCTTTCCCTGCGGGAATTAAAACTGATATCGCCCAAAGTTCACGAATGACCATTGATCCGAAAAACGGAAAGAGCGCGGAAGAGATAAAGACAGCAATGGAAGCGAGATTTCTGACCACGCCAGAGCGCGCAGCTGAAGACATTCTGCGCGGGGTTAGAAAGGGTCAGACGCGTATTAAAGTGGGCAGGGGGTCTACTATGATCGACTTACTTGCGCGTTTTTTACCTGTCCATTACGCTCGCTTCTTTTGAGCGGTAATCTATACCATCTAATCTCAAGGCTATTATCTAATCGATATGCGGGTAGAGAATTGAATGACTGACCATGCAAACCAATACGATTTGACTGAAATCATCCAGAAATCGATCTGGTTTCAAAACATACCGGCTCAGGGTTTAGAGAAACTCGTCCAGTCTGCGCAAGTTAAGCACTTTTCTCCGCGACAATATCTATACCAGATGGGTGAAAATACCGCCTCAATTTATTGCCTTTTATCCGGACGCCTTCGAATTTCTATTATTAGCTCCTCGGGGCAAGAGTTCGCTCTGAATGATTTGGTTGCTCAATATTGGTTAGGTGATTTTTGTTTAGTTGACGAAGAAAGTCGGATTCAAGAAGCTCAGGTCCAAGTGGCCGCGAACATTTTAGTAGTTCCGCGAGCTATGGTGCTGGATGTAGGCGAGAAATATCCTGTTTTGTATAAAAATCTTTTTTATGACAGTGTGCAGCGCGCTAGGCAAATGAGTGGATTGCTGGCCGGCATGGCTTTCTATTCTTTACGAGCTAGACTTGCGGGACGAATTTTAGATTTAATATTACACCATGGTGTTGAGAGAGAGCTGGGTCTATGCCTTGATATAAAGCTTAGTCAAAATGACTTCGCTCGTCTCTGCCTAGGCTCTCGGCAACGAGTCAATAAAATATTTCGAGAGTGGACAGAAATGGGAATCTTAGGCATGCACTCTGATCGTTATTTAATCTATGATACGGCCGCGCTTCAACGAGAAATAGTCACCGAAGAGTCTTAAAGGTAACAGCGGATAAAACAAATCGAAAGGGAGTTACTAATGATCGGTTTAGACTTAAGGTTTCAAATTTTGCGTCTTTTAACACTGAATTTTGTTGTTTTTATGTTGCTCGGATGCGATCCACAGATAACCCAGTCTACGATGGATGAAAGTGCCGCGAGTGACTTTACCCGTGACTACAATCGAGATTTTGCCGATAACTTAGATTTAGACAATCAGCAGGATTTTGAAGATGCCACTCGAGGGTTGGTTGCCTATGCGCCCAATGACGAGTTGTTTAATGATTTGGGTTTGACCGTTTGGAATCCAGCAAGCTATGATTTTATCAAGGGTGAGGCCCCAGCGACCGTAAACCCCAGTCTATGGAGACAAGCCAAATTAAATAATATTCGTGGGCTGTTTAGGGTCGATGAAGGCATTTACCAGCTACGCGGTTTTGACCTGGCTAATACAACCCTAATCAAAAGTGATAATGGCTGGATCCTGGTTGACCCGCTAACCAGCCTAGAAACCACAACGGCCGCGATGAAATTTGCTGAACAGCAACTGGGCGAAATAAACCTTACTGGCGTAATCTTTACTCATAGCCACGCTGATCACTTTGCTGGGGTATTGTCACTCACTACGGCAGCTGGAGCCGCTAAAAAAGGTATTCCAATAATTGCTCCTGCCGGATTTATCCAAGAGGCCACCAGTGAAAATATTATTGCTGGCCCGGCAATGACTCGCCGCGGGAATTTTATGTTCGGTGACTCCTTAGAGCGCTCAGTCACTGGCCATGTTGATGCCGGGCTAGGCAAACAGGTGGTGTTTGGCAGTATTTCTATTATCCCTCCGAGCGTCAGCATTGATAGGCCTGTGGTTGATTTAAACGTAGATGGCGTTGATTTTCAATTTTACAACATGCCCGGTTCAGAAGCGCCAGCAGAGTTAACCTTTTACCTCCCTAAGTGGAAAGCTTTTTGCGGCGCAGAGGTACTTTCACATGTCATGCACAATGTGTTAACCCTTCGCGGAGCAAAGGTTCGTGATGCCCTGTTGTGGAGTGATTACATTGGACAGTCAATTGACAGACTGGACGAGGTAGAAGTACTTTTTAATAGTCACCACTGGCCGACTTGGGGGCATGAGCGAATTATTACCCAAATGCAACAGCAGCAAGATATGTATAAATTTATCCATGATCAGACCTTGCGGCTAGCTAATTTGGGATACACACCACGTGAGATCGCCGAAAAATTAAAACTGCCCAAGGACTTAGCTAAAAATTTCCATGTTCGCGGGTATTACGGCACCCTAAGCCATAACAGCAAGGCGGTTTATCAGCACTATTTTGGCTGGTATGACGGCAACCCAGCCAATTTAAACCCACTACCCCCAGAACAGTCTGCAACGCGTTACGTGGAGTTTATGGGCGGTTCGGGGGCAATATTACAGCGCGCTAGTGATTATATGGGTAAAGGCGACTATCGTTGGGTTGGTGAGGTTTTAAATCATCTGGTATTTGCCGAGCCTAACAATATAGCCGCTCGTGAAATGTTAGCTGAGGCCTATCGTCAGATGGGTTATCAGGCAGAGTCAGGCCCTTGGCGTGACATCTACCTATCGGGCGCGGCGGAGCTAATATCTGGCAGGGTCCAAAAACGTTATAGCAAAACATCCTCCAAGGCCTTTTTACAAGAAGTACCTCTACTACAGTTTATGAAGGCCCTATCGGTAACTTTAGATGCCGAAAAAGCAGAAGGAGAGGCGCTTAGGCTCAATATACTGTTTACCGATCGGAATCAAAATTTTGTGTTAACTATTAGAAACTCAGTGATGTACTACCGCGAGGCGATATTTGATGAGACAGCCGACGCCAGTATCAAAATCACTCAAAAGATGTTCGTTGGTATTTTGGTGGGCCAAGTCGACATCAGGGAGATAATCACTTCTGACCAGCTGAGCATAGAGGGGAGTGTGCTTAAACTAGTTAAATTCTTCTCATTGCTAGGCGAGTCCAGCGACGATTTTAATATCGTGCTTCCTTAACGGGCAATAAGCGTAAAGAAGACAGTCTCTAGGGAGCTTAATGACAGGTCTCAGTCCGTGGATATCTATTGCGGCGACGATCAGACCATTGGTGCGGGGCTACCTAAACTTAAAGGCGTTAGTCACTAAGGTGACTGCAAGTTGCGAGTTAAAGCGTTTAAATGGCCGACATAAAAATAACTATACTAAACCGTTTGAGGGATTTTAAAGTATGCCCTCTACAGCCACCCAGATATTGTTGACTGTGCTGTGGTCGGCGTACCTGACAACAAAGCCGGCGAATCGGTAAAGTTGATTGTGGTATCAAGTAACCCAGACTTGAGTGAGAAAGATTTGATAGACTTTTGCCGAGAGCGGTTAACGGCCTATAAAGTGCCGTGGGTTGTTCATTTTTCAGATGACTTGCCCAAATCGCCTGTGGGTAAGATATTGCGTCGTGAGTTACCTAAGCAATAACGGCAGAAAATAACACTAGGGATAGAGAATGACTGAGAGCAGCAAGAGTACTAATGGCATCAGTGAGTTGGGTACGGAGTTTGTTCAGTCCAATGGTATTCGCATGGCATATCAAGAGTTTGGTAGGCCTGAAGACCCGGTTGTGTTGCTCGTTGCAGGGCTTTACAACCAGCTGGTGCGATGGCCAATGGAATTTTGTGATCTCTTGGTCGCGCAGGGTTTTAGAGTGATACGCTTTGACAACCGTGACATTGGTCTGACCGATAAAATGGACGGTGCAGTTGCGCCTAGTTTGTTTCGGTTAGTCATTAACTCATGGCTTGGTATTCCAGTTAATGTCCCTTATAGCTTAAATGATATGGCGGCCGATACGATTGGTTTACTGGACGCGTTGGGTATTAAAAAGGCTCATATTGTTGGCATATCGATGGGGGGAATGATTAGTCAGCTGGTGGCTGGGCTCTACCCTGAGAGAGTGCTGTCATTGACCTCTATAATGTCTAAAACAGGCGCCTTTGGTAAAGGCATGGCGTCGTTTGCCGTCGCCCGTCAGATGGTCAAGCCCATTCCCAAGGGAATATCGGCGCTAGAAAATTCAGTGAGAACCCGACAAATGTTTGGCAGTCCAGCGTACCCTGTCTCAGATGATGAAGTAAGGACTGACGTTAAAGCTGAATTTAAGCGCTCAAATAACCCAGCCGGTTATCTGCGGCAGATGGCGGCCATACGGTCAGCGCCGAGCCGAAATAAGCTATTGCGGACAATTGTGGCGCCAACCTTGATCATTCATGGTAATCAGGATCTTTTGGTCGACGTAAGCGGTGGCATAGACACCAAGAAACATATCCCCCACGCCAAATTAGTTTGCTACGAGGGTATGGGTCATACCTTGCCTAGGCCCCTGCTGGCGGAGTTCGCGCAACTGATCTCAGACCTTTCATGAGCCTAGATCAGGGTCTTAATCCTTATTGATTAAAATAGAAATTTTACCAAAATGCTTGTTATCAATCTGGTGTTGAAATGCACTAGCTAGATCAGCCAGGTCAAAGGTATCACTGATAATGGGTCTGATGGGTGACCTATCTAAATACTCTACCATAGCCATCTGTGATTGCTGATTGGCCATCGCGATGCCACTCATGCGGAGCTGTTTCATAAATATTCGAGGCAAGATAATTTGACTAACCGCTGGACCACTAAGGACACCGATTAAGGCAATGTGGCCACCGAGTTTGGCGGCCCTTACTGACTCGCTAAATGTACCACCACCGCCAACTTCAATGACATGGTCCACACCAAGACCAGCTGTTTTGGCTAGCACGGCTTTACCCCATTGTGGTTCTTCTTTGTAGTTAATGACCTCATCAGCGCCAAGGGCTTTTAGGCGCTCGAGTTTTTCGGCAGAAGATGAGGTGGCTATCACCTTAGCGCCCATTGACTTAGCCAGTTGCAAAGCAAAAATGGACACTCCACCGGTGCCTTGGACCAGAACAGTCTCGCCAGGTTGAAGACGGCCTTCATCGACTAGTGCTCGCCAGGCTGTTAAGCCTGCGCAGGGCAGGGTTGCCGCTTCTGGCCGGGTCCAACCATTGGGGATTCTAGTGACAGATTTCTCGGAGATGGCCATATACTCGGTAGAATAGCCATCTTCATTGTCGCCAATAAAACTAAGTAGTTGGTACTCGGGGGCGCCTTCTAGCCAGCGGGGGTAACAAGAGCTCATCACGATGTCACCCACATCCCATTTTGTCACTGCTGAGCCTATTTCCACCACTTCACCGGCACAGTCGGATAATATAACGCGGCCATCTTCGGTCGGAATGTTGCCTTGGGCCACCAGCAAATCATGATAGTTAAGACTGCTGGACGACACCTTGATAAGAATTTGGTCTGCAGTAGGTTTTGGCTTGTCAGTTTCCACAAGTTGCAGATTGCCCAGTCCACCGGGGCTGGCGAGTTGAATTTGTTTCATTTTTATGCCTTTAGTGCGGGGGAATTTAAACTGTTGAAAGTTTCACACTTTCTGATCGAAATTACAAAGTAAAAATCAACCTTAGACCTTGCCAAAAAAGCTCTGGATGAAAAGTACGTTTATGGCGGCTAGCATGAATAATAGAGTCAAAAAAAAGAGCCTTAAACACAAAGTTATAAGGCCCTGAGAGGGAGAAATAGGGGAGAATTACAGTCCTCGTATTATTGAGACCAAGTAATATTCATTTAGTTCAAATAAATTATGCGGTCTACTATATTTTTTAAAATGAGAGGGATTGAGTTCAAGCTAAGTCGATGGTGCCTTAGATCGGCGCGAAAATGCCATTAATGTATTACTGAGTACTCGGAGGCACCTTTTGCCAACCGGTTTAGGCATTGAAATACAGGGCCTGAATCTGACACGAAACCTTCGCTATTCAGCAGATTGCTTTGTGAGGGCCAGAGAGATTACAGGGAGGTAATCTCTTGGCTAGTACTTAGGGACCTTGATTATTCATCTCGGCTAGCTCTCATTTTGTACTCTACTTTTTGCTAACAGTAGTCCTGTCCAGGTTCCCCTGAAGCCGCTCTATAATTATTTGGGGTAGGTAATATTCCTTCCATTTGACGAAATTTGTCGACAGAACTGACGTGGGTCTGTTCAACGGCTGAGGCAACTGTTTGATTTGGCGCTGTGATGAAGCTTACTACAGAGAACAGTGTTAAATAGCGCAATGTGAAACTCCTTGCTCGGGTGCGTCAGTATAGGCCGCGTCAACTAGGAGGAGCTTCTCAGAATATTTCTTTAATTTGTGTGCCGTAATCGCATAATTTAAAGCTAGCGATGGCGCTTATTAAGTACTTTTCAAAATGCATTGATTATCTTTCGATTATGGCTGTAACGCCCTGGCCACCGGCAGCACAGATAGAGATAAGACCACGGCCAGCTCCTTTTTGTTCTAATAACTTTGCTAGTGTTGCAATTATTCTGGGTCCTGTTGCCGCAAAGGGGTGCCCTGTGGCGACACTAGAGCCATTAACATTAAGTTTTGACCGATCAATACTTCCCAGCGGGCTGTCTAGGCCGAGTTTGTTTTTACAGAAATCTGGGTCTTCCCAAGCTTTCATGGTGCAGAGCGCTTGAGCGGCGAAAGCTTCATGGATTTCATAGAAGTCAAAGTCTTGCAAAGTCAGTCCAGCTCTGGTTAACAAGCGAGGTACAGCATAGGCCGGTGCCATAAGTAAACCTTCACTTTGCTCACCTTGACTGTAGAAATCTACCGCAGCCACTTCACTGTGGGTTAGATAAGCCTGGACAGGAAGATTGCGCTCTTTTGCCCAGTCTTCACTGGAGAGAAGTACGACTGCTGCACCGTCAGTCAGTGTGGTAGAGTTGGCAGCTGTTAAGGTACCATTTTCACGATCATAAGCTGGCTTTAGTGCCGCTAGTTTTTCAAGAGGCGTGTCACGCATTATACCGTCGCGCTCAACCCCATTAAAGGGTATGACAAGATCATCAAAGAAGCCTCGATTGTAGGCTGCGATTAAATTTTGGTGGCTGTTAAACGTCAACTGATCTTGATCTTCACGACTAATACCCCATTGTTTGACCATTAGCTCGCAATGTTGGCCCATGGACAGGCCTGTCCGTGGTTCCGCATTAGCTGGAAGCAGAGGCATTATAAAGCTGGGTCGGATGCTGGTAAAAAGCTTTAAACGCTGACCGAAAGTCTTAGCGCGATTTAGATTGAGAATCATGTGGCGGTATTTTTCATTGAGGGCAATCGGAGCATCGCTTGCAGTATCTGTACCGCCGGCAATGCCAGATTCGATTTGGCCGAGTGCAATCTTGTTTGCAACCAATATGGCGGCTTCTAAGCCAGTGCCGCAGGCCTGTTGAATGTCATATGCTGGAGTTTGCAGTGAGAGTCCAGAATCGAGAGTCGCCTCGCGAGCCAAGTTAAAATCTCTTGAGTGCTTCATTACCGCGCCAGCTACCACCTCACCTAAACGCTGACCTTCTAGATCAAAGCGTTGCACCAAACCTTGCAGAGCGGCAGTCAACATATCCATGTTAGTTGCGTGGCTATAGGCTGTATTACTGCGTACGAATGGAATTCTACTTCCGCCGACAATGGCTACTTTACGAATCTCGGTCATGATGATGTTCCAGTGGGTTTTTCAATTAGGTACCAAGGATAGGTGATCTGGCTGAGGAAACCAATGACTTCAGTGATTCTCCGATTGTCATTTAGGTCAATCTTATTTGAGGGGCAGGGAGTAAAATGTTGGTTACTATATTTAAACAGGGTGATTAAGAGTGTCAGATAAATATTTGGAGCTAGCTAACTCAAACTTGGGCAAAAAACTTTTTTCCGCTATGGGCTTGCCGGAACCTGTCTCTCTAGTTCGAGAAAATCCTGATGCGCCTCATCAACTGGTCGGTCAAGTATTAACAGGAGCCAGTCATGGATCGGCTTTTGATGATGCGATTATGCAATGTCTTCAAGAAACGGAACTACGGGTTTGTGGCAGCGCTATGGACGGTAAGGGTTATCTGATCTATGACGCCTCCGGGATTTCAAGTGCAGAGCAAAGTAGCCAAATCTATGAGTTTTTCCAGAAAAATTTAAAAGCCCTAGCATCTAATGGTCGGGTAATAGTAATTGCTTTGAAGCCCAGTGCTGCCGGTGATTCTGAGCATGGCACTTTGCAGCGAGGGTTATATGGCTTTATAAAATCCTTGGCTAAAGAAATTGGTCGAAATGGTGCCACCGCGAATTTGATTCTTGTCGACAAAGGTGGTGAAGTCTCGCTACGGGCTCCTCTTCGTTTTCTACTCTCAGCAGGTTCAGCTTTTTTGAATGCGCAGATACTCACCGCTAGTAGGCCAGTATCTCCTGTGGAGGCGGATTGGGAACGGCCATTGCTGGGTAAGATGATTGCGGTGACCGGTGCCGCTAGAGGCATAGGGCTCGCTATTGCTGAGGTACTAACAAGGGATGGCGCTGTGATTATCGGCGTAGATGTGCCTCAGTCAGAAGCTGATCTAACCGCCGCTATGAACAGGCTGGGTGGCTTTGCATTACCACTGGATATTACCAGTGAGGGTGCTGCGGAGGTACTGCGAGACTTTTGCCTGGGCCAATGTACAAAGCTACAGGCTATTATTCATAATGCGGGTGTAACCAGAGATAAGATGTTGTCTCGCATGAGCGACCGTCAATGGAATGTGCTGATGCAAGTTAATCTGGGTAGCGTTCAGCGCATTAATGGCGCCCTGCTAGCAACGGATCTTTTAGATGATGGAGGTAAAATTATTGGAGTGGCCTCTATTAGCGGTATCGCCGGCAACGTTGGACAGACTAATTACGCTTTTTCCAAATCAGCAATAATAGGTATGGTTGAGACCTTGGCGGATTCCTGCGCCGAAAGAGGCATTACAATTAATGCTGTGGCGCCTGGCTTCATCGAAACTCAGATGACCGCCGCCATACCCTTCGTAACTCGGCAAATGGGTCGTAGGTTGTCATCACTCGGGCAGGGCGGATTGCCCATTGATGTCGCTGAAGTGATTGGCTTTTTTGTCAGCCCCCAGGCCTCGGGAATGAATGGCAACATTGTTAGAGTCTGTGGCCAGAGTCTTTTGGGCGCATGACAGAATGTGAGGTAGTTAAGTAAAGAGAAGCTCCCCCGGCTAATTTAGGTAATAAGTGCTAATTAGACGAGTGCAGGTCTTGGTTTAATTCGACGGCGGTTCGATTCGTCAGGCATTCAACAGCGCCTGATAGTGAGTTTCGACGAAACAGCAAGTCGCTATGCCCCGAAAGCTCTCTTGCTTTAGCTTTACCGCTAATCCTATTTTGGTCATCCAGTAGAGTCACTATAGTGCCGGCCGTAATATAAAGCCCTGCTTCAACAGTGCAACGATCTCCCAAGGAGATTCCCGCACCTGAGTTAGCGCCAAGGAGACATTTTTCGCCAAGGGAAATGACCATACTGCCGCCGCCGGATAGGGTGCCCATAATAGAGGCGCCACCGCCAACATCTGAGCCTGCGCCACAGAAAACGCCCGCTGATACGCGGCCTTCAATCATATTGGGGCCCTCTGTGCCGGCATTAAAGTTAATGAACCCTTCGTGCATCACTGTGGTCCCTTCACCGACATAAGCGCCGAGGCGCACACGGCTTGCGTCTGCAATACGGATTCCACTGGGAACCACGTAATCAACCATTTTAGGAAACTTGTCTACACAGTCGACACCTAGTGGCTTTCCATCGAGTCGAGCCTGTAATAGTTTGCCTGGAAGTTCCTCAATATCAATGGCTCCCGCACTGGTCCAGGCGACATTTTTTAGCACGCCGAAAATACCTGAAAGGTTCGTTTGATGAGGTTTTACCAGGCGATGTGAGAGTAAATGCAACTTCAGATAAGCCTGTGGTACTGAGCAAGGTGCCGTGTCGGAGGTCAACAGAGTCACTGACACTGGGCGATTCGATTCGAGCAATACCTTGACTGTCTTGGCAAGGTCAGAATGACCCTTATAGTCTAATGCAGAGTGAAGGGCTAACAGTTGATCGGTGGTGGGTTCGATGTCGCCTGACTGAACACCTAAGCTTGATGTGACAATACTGCCTAGCTCTTTAGTTGGGTATAGCAAGGGGGTTGGATAGAAAACCTCTAACCACTCGCCGCGACTGTTCTTAGTGCCGACACCAATACCAAAACTATAAAGACTGCTCATCAGTTTACTCTTACTCTTATTTGATTGAATTAAATATTGAATGATACAGTTGGGGTTTAAAGCCGATGTTAATAACGCCATTAACATCCAATATGGGACGTTTAATCATTGCTGGATTCGCAAGTAAAAGCTCAGCGACGCTATTTTCACTAGTATTTTCCTGAATGCTAGCATCCAATTTTCGCCAGGTTGTTCCGCGGCGATTTAAAACGATTTCCCAGTCTGTTTTTGCGATCCACTCTGCAATTTGCTCTAGCTTGAGCCCGTCAGCACGAACATCATGGAAGGTATGTTCGATATCATTATCAGCCAGCCAGCGTCGCGCTTTTTTTACCGTATCGCAGTTCTTGATGCCAAATAGGGTGATCACAGCTCAAATAACTCTCTAGAAAGAAGCCCCATGATAACAAAAATAGCGTTTGAAAACCTTCGATTGATCAAGGTTTTTTTGCGACAAAGGGATTTTTGCGATTAGGGTAGCAGGTGGTGCAAATATCACAGACTCTTCCGTCACAACCGCGAGCTGAACAAAATTCTCGACCATAAAAGATGATTTGCAAGTGTAAGCTGTTCCAATATTCTCTCTTAAAGAGCTTTTTTAAATCACGCTCTGTTTGGGTTACATTCTTACCTTTTGTTAGGCCCCAGCGCTGTGCTAAACGGTGAATATGGGTGTCGACAGGGAAGGCGGGGTGTCCGAAACCCTGTGACATGACCACGCTGGCTGTTTTATGACCAACGCCGGGCAGAGTCTCTAAAAGGTCAATATCTTCTGGCACTTGACCATTGTATTGGGCGACTAATATTTTAGATAAACCTGAGATTGCTTTGGATTTTTGGGGAGCAAGACCACAGGGGCGCACGATCTTGTAAATAGTGTCTAAGGGAAGCTGCTGCATATCATAGGGATTGTCGGCCGCGGCAAATAAGGCTGGGGTGACCTTGTTAACTCGTTCATCCGTGCATTGCGCACTCAACAGCACCGCCACTAAAAGCGTAAAGTTGTCACTGTGCAGAAGTGGCGTCGGTGTCTCAGGGTAGAGCTCAGTTAGGCGCTCCAAAATAAAGTCTGCACGTGCTTTCTTGAGCATACTAAGTGCCTTTTGATGTGTCTAAAGAGCTAATGAATTGCTTGATCCGCAGAGCCGCCTCGATACACTCATTGATTTCAGCGACTAAAGCTATCCTCACTCGATTTAATCCTGGGTTAGCTGCGGGGGTTTGTCTGGATAAAAACTGACCTGGGAGTAAGGTTACATTTTGCTGAGAATAGAGCCTTTTTGCAAACTGCATATCATCAATAGGAGTCTCTGGCCAAAGATAGAAACTGGCTTCAGGCTCTGGGAAGCTCATGCAGCTTCTTAGTATATCTGTTACAGCTGAAAATTTTTCACGGTAGAGAGTTCTATTTTCGATGGTATGGTTCTCATCTTGCCAGGCCGCTGTGGAGGCAATTTGTACCGGTAAGGACATGCTGCAGCCGTGGTAGGTTCTATAGTTGAAAAACTGCTTCAAAATAGATTCATCTCCAGCGACGAAACCCGATCTCATCCCTGGAAGGTTTGAGCGTTTTGACAGACTATGAAAAACCACGCATCGGCCGTAGTCGGTGCGATCCATCTCTTGGCAGGCTTCAAGTAAACCTGGCGGCGGGTTGCGCTCATCAAGGTAAACTTCCGAGTAACATTCGTCACTAGCGATAACAAAGTCGTATTGATCCGCCAGATGCACCGCATGTTGCATCTGTGCGATTGACATCACTGCTCCGGTGGGATTTCCCGGAGAGCATAGATGGAGAAGTTGGCAACGTTCCCAGATCGCTATTGGCACGGAATCTAGGTCTGGGACAAATCCATTTTCAGGGTTACATTCTAAGTAATAGGGTTCTGCTCCGGCAAGAATGGCTGAACCTTCATAAATTTGATAGAACGGATTTGGAGTTATTACAATGGGTTTAGTTGTGCCCTTGTTTGGACTTATGACCGCCTGGGTGAACGCGAATATTGCTTCACGGGTACCACAGACCGGTAAAATCTGGGATTCTGGGTCTAGGCTATCTTTATCGAGATGAAACCGCTGCTCGAGCCACTGCGCAATAGCCGTTCTAAGTTCAATTGAACCTCGCGTTGAGGGGTAATGAGCCAATTTATCAATTGATTTAATTAAAGCCTGTTTGACAAATTTTGGGGCAGGGTGCTTGGGCTCGCCTATGGAAAGTGAAATATGAGTTAAGTGCGCTGGCGGAGTAATTCCTGCTTTTAGTTGATTTAGGCGCTCAAACGGATAGGCCTGTAACAGCGCTATATTAGTATTCATTGACTGTTGCCAACTCTCTGTTGCTTGCCACTAAGCGCCATGGGTATTTTCTCTATTTCGTTGATCAAGCTCATCGCAGATAGTTTGCTGGATTAACTGGTTAAAATCAGGATCAGTGAGTGGTAGATGGTTGCGGTCCGTTAGGTAAAACACATCTTCAACTCGCTCGCCTAAGGTTGCAATTTTAGCGTTGTAAAGATTGAGTTCGTAGCGCAGAAATATACGACCCAAGTGAGCAAGTAATCCTGGACGATCAGGAGTTATAACCTCTAGCACCGTAGTGTTGGTCTCTGGATCATTTTTCAGTGAAACTGTGGTCTTCATCGTTAGCTGCTTTAATTGACGTGATGTGCGCCGCCGAACATCAGTATTTACAGCTTTGGGATTTTTGATACCTTTTCTCAGGGCTTTGACAATCCTTCCGCAGAGTTCGGTATTTTGGCCCACTGGCCGGCCTTCCTCGTCCAGCACGTAGAACACATCGAAGGCTTCATTGCGACTGTTAGTTTGAAGTCGAGCGTCCTGAATCGTGAGCTGAAGTTGCTCAAGGATTGCAGCGATCACTGAAAAGATTTTTTCCCGATCTCTGGCGTAGATAAAAATTTGCGTGGCGATGGGAATCTCTACGCCAACATCTCGCAAGAGAACTAAAGGCTCGAGAGGATCTTTGTTAGCAATGATAGCCGCGGTAAAGGTCGCAATGTCAGCCGCACGTTCCCGCAAGAACAGCTCGTCACCAACGTCATGCCATACCTCTCGGGCTGTAGATTCATCGACGTCCATTTCCGCCAGACGGTCAAGAACAGCCTTTTTCGCCGAAGCTGCCCAGGTAGAACGCTTTTCAGGAGAGCCAAGACCATTCTGTAGGGCACGTTTAGTTTCAAAGTAAAGGTTATGCATTAGCGAACCTTTCCAATCTGTCCAAAGCCTAGGATTAGTGGCGTTAATATCAGCAACAGTGAGTAAATATAAATGTTCAAGATGCATTAGGTCGCCAATTTGGGTGGCAAACTTGTATATCACATCAGGATCAGACGTATCCTCTCTTTGAGACACCGTAGACATTAAAAGATGGTTTTCCACTAGCCATTTTAAAAGATCAATTTCCTCTGGTTGCAGTCCGTGGCTCTGTCCAAATGCAATGACATCGACCGCACCTAACTTGGAATGATCTCCACCCCGACCCTTGGCTATGTCGTGATATAGAGCTGCAATGATAATTAGCTCGGGTTTACCTAGATTTTTATAGATGTGTGAGGCGACGGGGAACAGTTTTGTCATTTCTGGCCGCACGAATCGACGTAAATTTCTCACTACCTGAAGGGTGTGCACGTCCACCGGATATATATGGAATAAATCATGTTGGGTTTGCCCCACTATTTTGCCGAATTCAGGCAGATATTTACCTAAAATACCATAACGATTCATACGCTGGAGTTGGTCGGAGAGTTTAAACGGAACCTTCAGTAGACGCATGAATAGCCCTTTATTAATGGGGCTATGTCTGAATTCGTCATCAATTAAATTTCGATGAAGTATGATTTGCCTTATGGCAGATGCTCTTATTCCAATAATACTGTCGTTTTCACCTAAAATGACAAACAGTTCCAATAGCGCCGACGGATATTTAACAAAAACGAAGGGATCAACGGTATCTAGATAATTGTCACGAATAAGAAATCGATCATTGATCTCGACGACAGACTTGGTTTTACCTTTTCTATAGATTGCTTCATCCAGATATTGGAGCAAGACATCAGTGAGTTCGCGTATTGAAAGTACCACTTGATAATAGCGCTGCATGAACTTTTCGACACCCAGCCTGCCATCACTATCGGTGTAACCGAACATTGCTGAAAGCTTTCGTTGATAATCAAACAGAAGACGCTCTTCTGCGCGGCCGGCAATTAGGTGCAAGCCATAGCGGACCTTCCACAGAAACTCCTCGTCTCGGCGCAGGGTCCTGTACTCCTCCTCAGAGAGAAAACCTTTTATCACTAACTGTGATCGGCGATGAACTTGAAAGTGGCGTTTAGCTGTCCAGTTGATAAGTTGGATGTCGCGGAGGCCTCCGGGAGCTTCTTTTATATTGGGTTCAAGATTATATTCAGTGTCATCGTGCTTTTGATGGCGGGCTCGTTGTTCTTCGACCTTTCCACTGTAGAATGTAGCCGATGCCCAAATTTTATTGGGCCCTGTTTTTTTCAGCATGGTTTGGAGCAACTTACCATTGCCACATACTAGGCGAGTCTCCATTAGATTGGTCGCGATGGTGATATCAGCTTTTGCTTCATCAACGCATTGCGATAGAGACCGTACGCTGTGTCCAATGACAAGTTTGATGTCCCACAAAAAAGTCAAAAATTGCTCGATACTTTGCTGGTATCTTTTTCCACGATTTCGTCGCATTAAAATGAGCAAGTCTATGTCAGAAAAAGGGTGTAGTTCACCTCTTCCATAGCCCCCAACGGCAATCAAGCTGATGTCGTTGTCCCATTCGTATCGATCCCATGCTAGTCGTAATATCAGGTCGGCTAATCGAGCGGTTTCATTAACCAGGGTATGAACGTCTTCACCTTCGTGAAATCGGTTGTTGAAATGCGCCTTAGCAGCGTTTAGGGCATTACGAAAAACCGAGATAGGTTGTTGTGCCTCTAGATCTAAAAGAAATCGCTTTTGGTCAAAGAATAGCGGTGCGTTTGAGAGCGCTTTCTGAAGCGAACTTCTTTGATCTGAAGGCTTAAGCGGCACTATTGAGGTCCCTGGATTAAAATGATTCTTCCTGCCGGGCAGTGAAAACCTCACAACCGTTCGCGGTGACAGCCATTGTATGTTCCCACTGAGATGAGAGTCGGCCGTCGCGAGTTTCTACTGTCCAACCATCGGATTTCAACTTCCCCGCGTGCTTTCCCGCGTTGATCATTGGCTCAATGGTAAAGGTCATTCCTTCTTGGAGCTCTAGGCCAGTTCCAGGTTTGCCGTAATGCAGCACCTGAGGTTCCTCGTGGAATATGTCACCAATTCCATGGCCGCAGTAATCTCGAACGACAGAATAATAATTTTTCTCAGCGTGAGTCTGGATGATATGTCCAATATCGCCAAGGCGAATTCCAGGGCGAACAATATCCATGGCCATGTAGAGACACTCCTGGCTGACTTTGATCAGTCGTTCAGCGTGGGGCGCTACCTGCCCGACACAATACATTTTACTGGTATCGCCGAACCAGCCATCTTTGATGACAGTAACGTCAATATTAATAATATCCCCGCTTTTAAGAATCTTCTTGTCTGAGGGTATTCCGTGGCAGATGACTTGGTTAATGGATGTGCAGATAGACTTGGGGAATCCATTGTAGCCAAGGCAAGCTGGAATGGCGTCCTGTACTTGGACTATATGATCATGACAGATTTTGTCCAATGCTTCAGTCGTCACGCCGGGCACTACATAGGGCTCTATAAGCTCTAGAACCTCTGCAGCTAGTCGGCCAGCGATGCGCATTTTGGCTAATTGGTCCAGGCTTCTTATTTTTACAGTCATGGGTTTCCCGCTGAAATAATACAACTACGCTATTGTACGCATCAAATTTGCTTTTGGGGGAGTGCTGGATAGGTTTTTCATATAGAAATAGCTCAACGGACAGACATGTCCGTATGAGAAGTAAAATTAGCCCTGAATTTTGTCAGTGTTTTTCTTTAATTGACTGCCTTGTTATGTTATAAAGCGCGCCGTTGTGGGAATGTTCCTGCGACTTTTTTTATAAACTAAACGACACACACATTCCGACACAATAGTCTGGGTGCCTTTTAAGTAGAAATATCGCTTACAGGGTTGATTATTGGGGCATGTGGAGGCTTAACCCCTAAAAGGAAAATTTATGTCTATTGTAAGTATGCGCGATATGTTGCAGGCAGGTGTGCATTTTGGTCACCAAACCCGCTTCTGGAATCCTAAAATGAGTCGGTATATATTCGGCTCTCGTAACAAAGTTCATGTTATTAATCTCGAACACACTGTTCCAGCTTTTAACGAAGCCTTGGAAATTTTGCGCGTTGAGGCTGCTAAAGGTAATCAGATACTTTTTGTCGGCACAAAACGAGCAGCTCAAAAAATCATTAAAGAGCAGGCCGAACGTTCTGGCATGCCTTATGTTAGCCACCGCTGGCTTGGCGGCATGCTGACAAATTACAAAACTATCAGAGCGTCTATTCGTCGTTTTAGAGAGTTAGAAGCTCAGGAAAGCGACGGTACTTTCGGTAAGCTGAATAAAAAAGAAGTTTTGACGCGGACTCGAATGAAAGACAAGTTGGAAAATTCTATCGGTGGTATTAAGGACATGAACGGGTTGCCAGACATCCTGTTTGTCGTTGATGTTGACCACGAGCGCATTGCAATTAACGAAGCTAACAAATTGGGTATACCTGTTGTCGGTATCGTTGATACAAATAGCAATCCAGATGGCGTTGATTATGTTATTCCTGGCAACGATGATTCTATTCGTGCGATAAAGCTTTATGCCGCATCGATAGCGGATTCTATACTGGAAGGTAAAGCTCAGGCTTCATCGGTAACCAGTAAGGATGAGTTCGTTGAAGAAGCGGAGACCGAAGCGCCAGCTGTAGAAGCTGTTGCTGAGGTTGCTCCGGTTGAAGTTCCTATGGTGGAGGAAACTACGGCAGAAGAGGTTCCTACTGGGACTGCTGCTGAGTAAACGGTAAGACAATGAGTAACAATAAAGGGGGTTTTTAGCCCCCTTTATTTTAATTGTAATTATGACTTAGAGAGGATTGAGATGGCACAGGTTACTGCATCTTTGGTAAAAGAGCTGCGAGAGCGGACTGGTTTGGGCATGATGGAATGCAAGAAGGCACTTGCTGAAGCGGGTTCGGATATCGACAAAGCAATTGAAGATCTACGCAAGTCTAGTGGCATGAAGGCGGCAAAAAAAGCGGGACGTACTGCTGCGGATGGACTGGTGTCTGTCAAGGTAGAGGCTGGGTACGGAGTTGTTGTTGAAGTGAATAGCGAAACTGACTTTGTGGCGAGAGACGAAGGGTTTCAACGTTTTGTTGGATCCGTTTTGGACTCGGCATTTGCCAGTAAAGAAACTGATATGGCTGTGTTAATGGCGGGCGATTTAGAGTCGGCGCGTGAAGCCTTAGTGCAAAAAATTGGAGAAAATATTTCGCCACGTCGCGTTGGCAGTGTGGAAGCTTCGGTAGTAGGCGGCTACGTTCACAGTAATAATAGGATTGCCGTTCTGGTTGGTCTTAGTGGGGGTTCTGAGGAACTTGCTAAGGATGTTGCCATGCACATTGCGGCAGTTAATCCGGCAGTGGTAAGCTCTGACCAAATGCCAGCAGAAGTTGTTGCTGCCGAGAAAGAGATTTTTGCTGCCCAAGCTCGAGAGAGTGGTAAGCCGGAAGAAATTATCGAGAAAATGATTATTGGTCGTGTTAATAAGTTTTTAAAAGAGAGCAGTCTAGTAGATCAGCCTTTTGTTAAAGACCCTGATATAACCGTCGGCAAGCTAGTAAAAGAGGCCGGAGCTGAAGTCTTATCATTTGTCCGATTTGAAGTTGGTGAAGGTATTGAGGTGGAGGAAGTTGATTTTGCTGCCGAAGTTGCCGCTCAAGTTAAAGGTGCGAGTTAATAGTTAAACTTAGGAGTTGTTATGCCACTGTCCGCCAAAGAGAAAAAGTATAAACGTATTCTTCTTAAGTTGAGTGGTGAAGAACTTATGGGTAAAGAGGGCTTTGGGATTGACCCTAAGGTCCTTGACCGGATGGCTCTTGAAATCGGTCAATTAGTAGGCATCGGCGTCCAGGTTGGCTTGGTTATTGGTGGTGGTAATCTCTTTCGTGGTGCAGCGCTTAATGCCGCGGGTATGGATCGTGTCACTGGTGACCATATGGGCATGCTTGCCACAGTTATGAATGCTCTAGCTATGCGCGATGCTCTTGAACGAACCAATATCTCCTCCCACGTGATGTCTGCCATTCCAATGAGCGGTGTAGTGGAACACTATGACCGTCGTCTCGCTATTCGGTACCTAAAAGATGGCGATGTTGTAATATTTGCTGCGGGCACTGGAAATCCATTCTTCACGACTGATTCTGCTGCCTGTCTTAGAGGGATAGAAATAGACGCTGATGTTGTTTTGAAAGCCACCAAGGTTGATGGCGTCTATACCTCTGATCCAATGTTAAATTCTGATGCAGAACTATATACCCATCTTACTTACGATCAGGTACTAGATAAAAAACTGGGTGTTATGGACCTTACAGCTATTTGCCTGTGTCGAGAGCATAATATGCCACTTAGGGTTTTTCGCATGTCAAAGCAGGGTGCGTTGCTTAACTTGGTAGTTGGCGGCTCGGAAGGCACTCTGATAGAAGAAAGTTTAGGGGAAACAGATAAATGATAAATGAATTAAAAACTGACGCAGAACAGCGAATGGCGAAGTCACTTGATGCCCTAAGTAATGCGTTTAACAAAATTCGAACCGGCCGGGCTCATTCGAGCCTGTTGAATGGCATTTCAGTTGACTACTACGGTGTCGACACACCTTTATCTCAGGCCGCTTCTATTGTCGTTGAAGATTCACGAACCCTGTCAGTGACTCCTTGGGAGAAATTTTTGGTTCCCGAAATCGAAAAAGCCATCATGAAATCTGATTTGGGCCTTAATCCCTCAACCTCGGGTTCAGTTATTCGTCTCCCATTGCCAGCGCTGACTGAAGAGACTCGCAAGTCCTACGGTAAACAAGCTAAAGCCGAAGCTGAGAATTCGAGAATTTCGATTCGGAACATTCGTCGTGACATTCTGTCTGATGTGAAAGATCTTTTGAAAGATAAAGATATTAGTGAAGATGAAGAGCGTAAAGCTCATGACGATGTTCAGAAAATAACTGATCGTTTCATCGCTCGAGTTGACGACGCGCTAGTCGTGAAAGAGAAGGATTTGATGGAGATCTAATTTTCTCATCTCCTAAGTTGTACTTTTCAGGATACTTTTGGCTAGATTTTGACTCCAAACCCCTAGATATTGTTGTAAAAGACCATTATTCTCACCAGGGTCTTTTTGGTTTGAGGAAAGGTTTGGTGGCAGATCACAGTACTAATTATATAGAACAGTTCAATGCTTAGATTACGAATTATTACAGCATTATGCTTGGTCACTGTTTTTGTGCCCGCGCTCTTTCTTATGCCTCCCATGTTATTTTGCGTTGCGACGATACCACTGGTCGTTGCCGCCGGTTGGGAATGGAGTAGGTTAGTAAAAATAACTTCGCTAGCGGCAAGATTGGGATATTTAGCCCTCGTGGTGCTAACACTTGCTGTGACGGCATACTGGTTAGGCCTTCCTGATGCTTTTGATGATCAAAGAGCTCAGCAATTATTGCTTGTGGCGGTTGGAGTATGGGCGGTTATTTTTCTTTGGATTCAGGGTTATCCGTCGAGTGCTATTTTGTGGTCCACACAGCCTGTACTGGGGTTGCTTGGTCTTGCGCTGCTCGGTTTTACCTGGGTGGCCATAGTAACGATTATGAACCATGAGTCTGGGCAATGGCTGCTGCTATTGGCGATTGTAATCATTGCGTTAGCTGATGTAGGTGGTTTTTTCGCTGGGAAATACTTTGGTAAGCACAAGTTGGCGCCAATTATTAGTCCAGGGAAAACATGGGAAGGATTCGTCGGCGGTTTAGTCTTGCAGGCAGTGTTGGTGGGTTCGCTGGTATGGTTTTTGTCTGATGAAATTTCTCTATTAAGTCTTTCGCTACTGGTTTTCCCGGTGGGTCTTTATTCAGTGCTTGGTGATTTATTCGAAAGCATGATTAAACGTCATAGCGGCGTTAAAGACAGCGGGCATTTGTTGCCTGGTCACGGAGGAGTGCTTGATCGTATAGATGGGATTATGGCAGCGCTGCCGATGTTCGGCTTGATACTACCCTTTACCAATACATTCTGATGCGGCAAAAGATAACCATACTTGGCGCAACCGGATCGATTGGCGTTACGACGCTCGATGTGATCTCTAGGCATGCAGATAAATATTCAGTTTTTGCCTTAAGTGGCTATCAAAAAATTGACCTGCTTGGGATACAGTGTATAGAGCATAATCCGAGATATGCAGTTGTCATAGATCCTGAATCCGCCAGTATTCTTCAATCCAAATTAAAAAAAGCGGGCTCAGCCACCGAAGTGCTCTGTGGCGTGGACGCCCTCAGCGAAGTATCCAGGCACGCTGATGTTGACATTGTGATGGCGGCTATTGTTGGCGCGGCAGGTTTAGTCCCGACATTATCAGCGGTAAACGCGGGCAAAAAGATTCTCTTGGCCAATAAAGAAGCGCTGGTGATGGCCGGCGGCCTGTTTATGCAGGCGGTAAAGGCCTCTGGCGCTGTTTTATTGCCGGTAGACAGTGAACATAATGCAATTTTCCAGTGTTTGCCTGCAGCCACACCAGGCCTCTCAGAAAGTGGAGTTGTGAGGCTACTTTTGTCAGCGTCTGGTGGACCATTTAGAGGTTTAACGACAGAGCAAATGGTTGATGTAACGGTGGAGCAGGCCGTTGCCCACCCTAATTGGAGTATGGGGCCAAAGATATCTGTAGATTCGGCCACGCTCATGAATAAGGGTTTAGAATTGATTGAGGCTTGCTGGTTGTTTGATGCGAGTCCAGATCAAATAGATGTAGTAGTACATCCTCAGAGCATCGTGCATTCGCTAGTGCAATACGTAGACGGTTCGGTGATTGCGCAGCTGGGTAATCCCGACATGCGTACTCCAATAGCTCATGCATTAGCTTGGCCTGAACGGATCGATTCTGGGGTTGCTGAATTGGATTTGTTTGATATTGCGCGATTGGATTTCACAAGGCCAGATCTCGAGAGCTTTCCTTGCCTATCTCTAGCATCTGAGGCCGCTCGTGCGGGGATGGATGCACCAGCAGTACTTAACGCGTCTAATGAGATTGCAGTGCAAGCATTCCTTGACCGTCGGATTGGTTTTACCCAAATCGCAGATGTTGTAAAAGCAACGCTGTCGGCGTCTATATTTAATGAACCAGAGTCACTTATTGCAGTCCAAGAGTCTGATCGTAAAGCGCGCAGTTACGCCGCTTCCTTTATTTTAAAAATTGAGCGCTAAAGAATGGACATTTTGGTAACTATTTTTTACACACTGCTTGCTCTCGGAGTCTTAGTTACTTTCCATGAATTTGGTCATTTCTGGGTGGCCCGTCGCTGTGGTGTTCGTGTTGAGCAATTCTCCATCGGCTTTGGAGCTCCCTTATATAAATGGCGGGACAAGCATGATACCGAGTTTATTCTCGCTGTTTTGCCTCTGGGTGGTTACGTCAAAATGCTTGATGGGCGTTCTGGTGATGTTTTACCAGAGGATATAGCCTATTCCTTCACTGCTAAAAAGCTTTGGCAGCGCATGGCGATTGTTGCAGCCGGTCCCTTGGCTAACTTTTTACTCGCAACGGTAATTTTTTGGTTCATATTTCTTGGTGGAGAGCGGGGGTTGGCGCCTGTGATCGGAGATGTACAATCAGGCTCTATGGCTGAGCAGGCTGGTTTTGAACGAGGTATGGAGATTGTTTCTGTCGGCGGTAAAGCCGTTGATTCTTGGGCTGAATTGTCACGCCGATTATTTGATTATATTGGCCATAATGGGAGTATCCCTTTCACCCTAGTCTACCCAGACTCTGATATTCGTTATGACCTAGGTGTCTCTGTCGAGAATTGGTTGGCCGATGTTGAGGAGCCCTCTGCACTTCGGGAGTTAGGGCTGTCACCTCCCTTTATTCTGCAAGAGCTTGGTGTTGCCGATGCCTTAGAAGATGGCGCTGGGTACAAGGCGGGTTTGCGCTCTGGCGACCGCTTAACCGCCCTTAATGGGATGTCAATATCCTCAGTAGAACAGTTTGTTCAGAGTGTTTCTGATAGTGCCGAACAAGACGTGGTTTTGACTGTAGAGCGTGACGAGCAAGGTGCACAATTTCAAGTGCTCGATATTTATGTGAAACCTCGGCTTGTCACAAGATCTGGAAAACAGGTCGGCCAGCTAGGCATTCAGTTGTCATCAAAAGTGGAGTATCCGGAGGATCTGGTGCGCACCAGACAGTATAATGCGTTCACTGCAATTCCTCGTAGCATTGAGGAAACTTTCAGCACAAGTTTTTTCGTTTTAAAATCAATCGGTAAGTTAGTCGTGGGAGACTTAAGCCCTAAGAATTTAATTGGGCCTATTAGTATAGCGAAAGTGGCCGGGCAGTCAGCTCGCTCAGGATTTGATAATTTTATCCGCTTTATTGCCATTCTAAGTATAATGCTCGGCGTGATGAACCTGTTACCCATTCCTGTCTTGGATGGAGGGCATTTATTGTTTATGGTATTTGAACTGATCAAGGGTTCTCCGGTATCTGAAAGGATTCAGTTATTAGGCTATAAGGCAGGTTTTACGATGCTGATAGGGTTAATGGTTTTTGCCACGTTCAATGATTTAATGCGAACATTTTGATTTTACTTACAATAATTAATAATTAGGTTTGAATATTTTCATGAAGCAACTGCTAACAGGTTTATTTCTAGCTCTAATAGTCCACTCCTTTGCTGCGCAGGCCGATGAGTTCCAAGTTTTGGATATTCGTATTGAGGGTCTACAGAGGGTGTCTGCGGGTACTGTTTTCGCTTCATTGCCGGTCAGTGTCGGTGACATCGTCGACGAGACATCTGTCCGCGAGGCGACACGTTCGTTATTCCGAACGGGTTATTTTGCTGATGTCATTATCGCCAGAGAGAATGGGATTTTAGTCGTTGGCTTGGTTGAGCGTCCAGCGGTTACCGAGATTAACCTTGACGGCAATAAGGCAATTGAAACTGATCAGCTTTTAGATGCTTTGCGTGACAACGGTTTGGCTGAGGGGCAGATCTTTCGCCAGGTGATTCTTGAGGGTATGACGCAAGAGCTTCAGCGGCAGTACGTCTCGCAAGGTCGCTACGGTGCACTGGTCAAAACAAACGTTAAGCAGTTACCGCGAAATCGAGTGGCGGTGAATATTGACATCGATGAAGGTGATGTAGCAAAAATTCGCCATATTAATATTGTCGGTAATGAAGACTTCTCTGAGCAAGACTTACTTGATCAATTTGAACAAAATAAAACAGGCTGGTTGTCGTGGATAACCAGTAACGACAAATACTCTCGAGAAAAGTTATCGGGTGATTTAGAAACCCTGGAAACTTGGTATTTAGACAGAGGTTATCTGCAGTTTCAGGTATCCAGTACCCAAGTTTCTATTAGCCCAGACAAAGAATCAGTCTTTATTACTATTAATGTTGATGAGGGTGACGTCTACACCGTCGGGGCAATCGAACTCGCTGGAGACTTAATGATTCCAGAAGGGCAGGTTAGAGCGCTGGTATTAATGCGAGAGGGAATGATCTTCTCCCAAGCCTTGATGACCGCCTCGAGCGAATATATTACCCGTCGTCTTGGAAATGAAGGTTACACCTTTGCCGAAGTTGAGGGTTTTCCTGATCTTGACGTGGAAAAAAAGACAGCTAAGGTCACCTTTTTAGTTAAACCTGGAATGCGTGCCTATGTGAGAAGAATAGAATTTCGTGGAAATACTAAAACTGCAGATCCAGTGCTTCGCAGAGAAATGCGCCAGATGGAAGGTGGCTCTGCTAGTAATTCGCTGATCGAGTTATCTAAAGTCCGTCTTGAGAGGTTGGGGTTTTTTAAAGAAGTTAAGGTGGAAAACCTTCCTGTTGCTGGCACAAATGATCAAATAGATGTGATCTATACCGTTGAAGAGCAGCCTTCTGGTTCTGTCGGCGCTAACCTGGGCTACTCCCAGGGCTATGGGTTAATGCTTGGCGCCAATCTTAGCGAAAATAATTTTCTGGGCACTGGTAAGCAGGTTGGAGTGGGCATAAATCGCAGCACCTATTCAAGCTCACTAAATTTCAGTTATACGGAGCCCTACTTTACCGCTGACGGTGTGAGTGCTGGCTATAGTATCTACGCGAGCGAAACGGACTACAGTAAACTCCGGCTGCAGCCATTCTCACAAGATACCTATGGTGTCCGAGTAAACTGGAGTTATCCCGTGTCTGAAGTTCAGCGAATAGGCTTCGGCTTTGGTTATGAGAACCTGGCGCTTACTCAAGGTGACTACACCACTTCTTACGAAATCGATGAGTTTATCGCGGGCAATGGCACGGATTTTGACTCGATCACCTTTAATTTAAATTGGGCTAAATCGACTTTAAATAGAGGTATTTTTGCAACTCGAGGTAGCTCTCAACGTCTCGGTCTTGAACTGTATCTTCCTGGCTCAGGGTTGGAGTTTTATAAGCTCACCTATAAGGCTGAGTATCTTCGAGGTCTATTTGGACCCCTGACCCTAAAGCTAAGAGCCGATATGGGATTTGGCGAAAGTTATGGTGGCACCAGTCAGTTACCCTTCTTTAAGAACTTTTATGGCGGCGGCTTTGGCTCAGTGCGCGGTTTTGAGAAGCAGAGACTAGGCCCTCGATCGACCCCTACCTGTGTATTGCAAGATCCTCCCTGCGAAGGAAGGTATGCTATAGGCAGGCCAACCGGTGGTAATGTGCAGGTGGAGTTTGGTGCTGACATTATCTTTCCGCTGCCTTTTGTAAAAGATCAGCGCTCAGTGCAATCTACATTTTTTGTTGATGCGGGTAATATTTTTAATACCAAATGCGGTGATCTTCAGGTAAATTGTTTTAGTCCTGATGCTGGAGAGTTGAGATACTCGGTTGGATTGGGTGCAACTTGGTTGAGTAGCTTTGGACCCATTACTTTCAGTGTGGCGAAGCCACTTAATGCAAATGAGCTTGATGAAACTGAAGTTTTTCAGTTTTCCTTGGGTAATCAATTTTAATTTTAATCTTATGTTTGGAGAAATCTTGTGAGAAATTTGAAAGCGTTAGTTTTTGTTGTAGTCAGTATAGTAAGTTTGGCATCGGTTACGGTAGCCGCGGAAACTAAAATAGCGGTCATTGATATTCAGCAGGCCATGTTTGCTTCTGATTATGCTCAAAATAGCGTTAAAGCGTCATTAGAGAGCGCGGACTTTGTCGCCCTTAAAGCCAAGGCCGAGGGTTCAGCGGCGGACCTACAATCTATGGGTAAAGAGGCTGAAACTAAGCGTCTCACTTGGTCTGCAGAACAGGTGGCAGCGCAGCAGAAAAAAATGTCCTACGCTAAAGCTGACTACGACCTTGCGGTGCAAAAGATTCAAGGCGAGCAAAAACAGTTGCAACAGCAAATAATGCAGGAGCTATCCCCGCAGTTTCAAGAGGCGTTGACCCAAGTTGTTCAGGAAGAAGGTATAACACTGTTACTGCGGTCTGAATCTGTCATTGTTGCTAGCCCGGAAAATAATTTAACGGCGAAAGTTATCGACCGTCTGAATCAAAACACTCGTCTAGCGACTGAGTAGTAATGGCGTTTTATGACTCACAACTACTCTCTAGGTGAAATTGCTGCGTACCTCAATGCTGAGTTACGTGGTGATCCAGAGGTAAGGATAAAAGGCCTGAATACCCTTCAAAATGCTGAAGGAGGGCATCTCGCGTTCCTGTCCAATCCGAAATATTCAAAATACCTATCAGACACTCGCGCATCGGCGGTTATCCTGTCCGAGAAGAGCGCTATGGATTATTCGGGCGATTGTCTGGTTACGGCTGATCCTTATCTGGCATATGCCTTGATTTCAGAGTGGTTTTCTCATACTGGGTCTAGATATTCTTTTGTCCATCCCAGTGTAACCTTGGACGTTAGCGCGAAGATCGCCGCTAATGTCTATCTTGGGCCCAATGTTGTCATTGAAGAAGATGTGGTTATCGGCTCAGGGTGCCGCATTGAATCAAATACAGTTGTTGGGGCTCGATCTAAAATAGGTGATAACGCTCATATCTCGTCAAATGTGACTATTTATCATGATGTTACAATTGGGCACAGTGCGAGATTGCACAGTGGCTCGGTGATCGGCGCAGATGGATTTGGCTTCGCCCCACGGAGCGCTGGTGGCTGGCAGAAGATACATCAATTAGGTGGCGTAACCATAGGCGATAATGTCGAGGTTGGTGCCTGTACAACGATTGACCGGGGCGCGCTGGGTGACACCTTGGTAGGAAATGGTGTGATCCTTGATAACCACGTGCAAATAGCTCATAACGCAGTTGTAGGTGACAATACGGCTATGGCCGCTTATTCTGGTCTTGCTGGAAGTGCCTCTGTCGGGCGGAATTGTATTTTGGCCGGTGATGTTGCAATTGTGGGGCATGTGTCAGTTTGTGATAACGTAATTTTTACTGCCAGGACATTGGTGACGAAATCAGTTACTGAGCCAGGATCTTATTCATCTGGTGCGACGCCATTGATGAAAACAGTCGATTGGAGAAAGAACACTGTGCGGATCGGTCAGTTGGACAAGTTAGCTCGACGGGTTAAAAAACTCGAAGAATAGGCATTTTTGGAAAGATGCAAAGAATTAGATATGGCAGTTAAAGGCGAACTGCCGGTACATATTACTTAATATTAACTATGGAAATTTATGAATATTAATGAAATTATGGCTTTGTTACCTCATCGCTACCCATTTTTGTTAGTGGATCGGGTGCTCGAGGTTGAGCATAATAAGAGTATTTTAGGATATAAAAACATTAGCGTGAATGAGGAGGTGTTTAATGGACACTTTCCTGGGGCGCCAATATTTCCAGGCGTCATGACCATTGAGGCGCTGGCACAGATATCTGGAATACTGGGGTTTGTTTCCTCAGGGACGACCCCTGACGACGGTAAACTCTATCTTTTTGCTGGCGTAGACAAGGTTCGGTTTAAGCGCCCTGTGGTCCCTGGCGATCAACTGATGTTGACTTCGGAGGTGTTGGCGGTAAAGCGAAATATTTGGCGATTCAAGACGTGTGCAACCGTGGATGGTGAAGTAGCCTGTGAGGCAACGTTGCTGTGTGCCTATAGAGATAGGGAAAAATTTGCGTGATTCATCCCAGCGCGATAATTGATCCATCGGCAGTGATTGGTGAGAATGTCACGGTAGGCCCTTGGACGACTATTGGACCGGATGTGAAAATAGGTGATGGATGTAATATTTCCTCGCATGTTGTTATTAAGGGTCCATCAAAGCTGGGTAAAAACAACAGAATTTATCAATTTTCGACAGTGGGTGAAGATACGCCAGACCTTAAGTATAAAGGCGAACCGACGCAATTAGTTATCGGTGATAATAATACTATTAGAGAAGGCGTGACTATCCACAGAGGAACTATCCAAGATAAGAACGAAACACTCATAGGCAATAACAACTTGTTCATGGCTTACGCTCATGTTGGTCATGATTGTGTGGTTGGCAGTAATGTTATAATGGGCAACAACTCGGCTATCGCCGGACATGTAGAGCTTGGTGACTGGGTTATTGTCTCGGGCTATTCGCTGATCCATCAATTTGTAAGTCTTGGCCCACATTGCTTTATTGGTCCGGCGGCATTTGTGTATCACGATGTTCCGGCCTATGTGACCGCCTTTGGTAGTCCCGCTGAACCCCGTACTATAAATCGTGAAGGTCTTAAGCGTCGCAGCTTTACGATAGAGCAGATATCATTAGCTAATAAAGCCTATAAAATTCTTTATCGTCGTGGATTACAGCTAGATGAGGCGTTGAAATTGATCGCTGAATTAGGAGATGATCTGGTGATTACTATGCTTCTACAGTCTGTTGAGCGCTCTACTCGCGGTATTATTCGCTAACTTATGGTCACTCAGCCGCCTGTCTTCGCTATCGTTGCTGGAGAAGCCTCGGGCGACTTGCTCGGCGCTGATTTAATCAGGGCGCTAAAAGAACAATTTCCCGATGCCTTGTTTGAGGGTATCGGCGGTCCTAAAATGCTGGCAGAGGGCTTTCAGTCTTTGTTTGAAATGGATCGCTTGTCGGTGATGGGATTTGCTGAGCCTTTAAAACGTTTGCCAGAATTATTGCGTATGCGCGGCACTATCATTAAACGTTATAGTCAAAACAAGCCGGCTGTATTTGTTGGTATAGATTCCCCCGATTTCAATTTGACCATAGAAGCTAAGTTACATTCCCGGAGTGTAAAAACAGTTCACTATGTTAGCCCCTCAGTCTGGGCTTGGCGTCAGGGCAGAATCAAGAAGATTAAGAAGTCTGTTGATTTAATGCTATCTCTTTTCCCCTTTGAAGCTGATTTCTATCACAAGCATGATGTTCCGGTTTGTTGCGTTGGACATCCCTTAGCAAAACAGTTGCCTATGCAGCCTGACACCTTAGGGGCGAGACGCGCTCTTGGCTTGGATACTAAAAGACCCGTGCTGTGCATCATGCCAGGTAGCAGGGCAGGCGAGGTAGAGCTTATGGCTGAGCTTTTCCTTGATGTGGCAGCAGTTATTGACAATGCTTTGCCAGGATTGCAGTTGATTATTCCAGCGGCCAATTCGGCCCGATACGATGACCTAGAAAAGATATTAAGCGCTCGCCAAACGCCCGTGGTTACTCTGCTTCGCCAGCAGTCTCATGTTGCTATGGAAGCTTCCGATGTTGTTCTTTTGGCTTCTGGCACAACTGCTCTTGAGGCAATGCTTCTGAAAAAGCCGATGGTAGTTAGTTATCGTTTAGGCTCGCTGACTTATGCACTGGTATCGCCTTTCATTAAAACGCCCTTTGCTTCAATACCCAATTTACTTGCAAACGAAATGTTAGTCCCCGAGTTGATTCAAGATCAGGCTACCGTCGAAGCTCTGTCAGACCAAGTGTTAAAAGCTTTTAATCCCGACAGGGTTGTCGACTTGGCAGCTAAATTTCAAGAGCTACATCAATTGCTTGCGGTTAACTCAGGCCCTATAGCCGCAGCGGCTATCGCCAAGTTGATTGCTGAATGAAAGCATGGAAGCCGCCTAGGGGCATTAAAATGCTTGCCGGTGTGGACGAGGTTGGGCGAGGGCCATTGGCGGGTGATGTAGTCACTGCGGCGGTGATACTACCGCAGAATCACGAAATCAGAGGTTTGGCTGATTCTAAGGTGCTTTCGGCGAGGCAAAGAGAGAATTTGTACGAAGATATCATGGGCCAAGCGCTCTGTTGGTGCGTTGCTCGGGCTTCGGTTGCAGAAATCGATCGATTTAATATTTTACAGGCAACTATGATGGCTATGCGCAGGGCCGTCATGGGTTTAAAGGTAAGGCCTGATTATGTTGCTGTGGATGGCAATAGACTTCCTAAGTGGGAATTTGAGGGTGAGGCGGTTGTAAAAGGCGATGGTCGTGTTGAGGCGATTAGCGCGGCGTCTATTTTGGCCAAGGTAGTCAGAGATGCAGAAATGCAGGTTTTGGATACTAGGTACCCGGGCTACGGGTTTGCCGCCAACAAAGGCTATGGTACCCCGCAGCACCTTGAGGCACTGCAGCGAATGGGTCCGACTGAAGTTCATCGACGATCTTTTGCTCCAGTTAGGCTCGATCTTGAGTTAGAGCAGAATTCGCTTTTCTAGCCGTTACTGAGTAATCATTTAATTCGCTTTCGCATAACCTTGAATAATAAGCCTAAAAACGAAGTTTTTGACTTGAGTTACTAGCCTGCAAGCATTACATTCGACTCATTAGAACAACAATAAATTCTGGAGATTTGAACTTGAAATACGCGGAAATTACCGGTTGGGGGAGCTACGTTCCACCTCTTTTCATGACCAATGATGATATGAGTAAAATAGTGGATACCAGCGACGAGTGGATCTTTTCACGTTCAGGTATTAAACAACGGCACTATACACATGTGTCTACGGGAAAGATGGCTTGGCTAGCCTGCGATCGCGCTTTAGCGGCTGCCGGAGTTGACGCTGAAGATATTGACCTAATAATTCTTGGATCGACAACCCCTGAGGAGATTTGTCCAAATACCGCCAGTTACATTAAGAATGAGCTCGGCGCCAAAAAGGCTGCAGCTTTTGACCTAAATTCCGCCTGTACGAGTTGGTTTTATGCCGTCAATGTGGCCACTGATATGATTAAGTCGGGGTCGATTAAAAAGGCTCTAGTTGTTGGCTCTGAGCGTCTATCGCTGGCTATGGATTGGCAGAAGCGAGAATCATGTTTTTTGTTTGGTGACGGGGCTGGTGCCGTTGTTTTAGAGGCGTCTGACAAGAAAGTAGGGTTGCTTTCGGCGCATATGGGCTGTGTCCCCGATAGTCGAGAATGTTTGCATCTCCCCAGTTGGGGCCTGTCTCCATTGCACTGGACCAACGATGTTTTCGTTTCCCTTAACTTTGATGGCCAAGAGATTTTCAAAAGCGCAGTGAGAGGAATGGCGGACTCGGTTAGCCAAGTGCTAGAGCAAGAGGGGTTGACCGCGGAGGACATTGATTTATTCATTCCACACCAAGCAAATATCCGGATTATTCAAACCTTGGCAAAACGACTAAATTTTCCGATGGAAAAGGTCGTTGTTCGTATTGATGAGTATGCTAACACCTCTGCTGCCTCGATCCCTCTCGCGTTATGTGATGCGATTGCCGATGGGACTGTAAAGCCGGGCATGACGATACTGACGGCTACCTTTGGTGCTGGACTAACCTGTGGAGCGGGAATTATAAAGTGGGGAGAAAAAGTCGCAGCGACAACCGTTAGCGACAGTGATATTCCTGAGTATGAGGGCACCGTATTTGACCTTATGGCGGACAGCTTTGTACATTATGGAGTTGATGCCCAGCATCTGTTAACGAAAAACTCATAATGACAACAACCTTTGTACATTTAAGACTTCATTCTGAGTATTCGCTTGTCGATGGACTGGTGCGTTTGAAGCCACTGGCAGCCAAAGTCGTTGAGTTGGGTATGCCCGCGGTTGCTTTGACGGACTTCAATAACTTTTTTGGCCTGGTAAAGTTTTACAAGACAATGCAATCCGCTGGAGTCAAACCGATTATTGGCGCTGATCTGATTGTGGTGGATGAAAGTGGCGAGGGTGCTCCTACTCAGCTTGTACTTTTGGTGAGTAACAATGTTGGCTACAAAAACCTGACTAATTTGATATCCAAGGCTTATCAGCAGGGACAGCGTCAGGGCGTGCCGACCATTAAACATTCTTGGCTTCCAGAATATAGCGATGGACTGATTGCATTGTCCGGCGGTCGTTTAGGAGATATCGGTGTATCCTTAATTTCTGGTCGTAAAGCTGATGCTGAGGCGTCTCTAAGAGCCTTGATGGATATTTTCCCAGATCGATTTTATCTTGAATTACAGCGTACTGGGCGCGCCGGTGAGGAAGACTATATTCATGCAATAGTTGAGTTGGCTGCTGAGAAAAACTGCCCAGTCGTTGCTACTAACGATGTGAGGTTTTTGAGTCCAGATGAGTTTGAGGCTCACGAAGCCAGAGTATGTATATACGAGGGGCGTGCGTTGGATGATCCCCGTAGAGATAGGCGCTATTCTCAGGAGCAATATCTTCGAAGTCCAGAAGAAATGGCAGAGCTTTTTTCTGATATTCCAGAAGCTTTACAAAATACGGTTGAAATTGCTAAACGCTGTAGTCTCGATTTACGTCTAGGCGAGTACTTTCTACCAGATTACCCAATTCCCGAAGGTATGACGATTGATCAATTTTTCATTAAGGCTTCAGAGGCGGGGCTTGCTGAGCGTTTGACTGATTTATTTGATGTTCATGCGGCAAATTTCAAAGAGAATCAGGAGATCTATCAACAAAGATTAAAATTTGAACTCGATATTATTATCGAGATGGGCTTTCCCGGCTATTTTCTGATTGTGATGGACTTTATTCGGTGGGCAAGATCAAACGAAATTCCAGTGGGGCCAGGTCGTGGCTCTGGCGCGGGCTCTTTAGTTGCTTATGCTCTAAAAATAACGGATCTTGACCCAATAGAATACGATTTATTATTTGAACGTTTCCTCAATCCTGAGCGAGTGTCAATGCCAGACTTTGATATTGACTTCTGTATGGAAGGACGAGATCGAGTAATAGCTTACGTCGCCGAGCAATATGGTCGTGATGCCGTATCTCAAATTGTTACTTTCGGAACGATGGCAGCGAAGGCCGTAGTGCGAGATGTTGCTCGTGTGCAAGGAAAGTCTTATGGACTGGCAGATAAACTGTCAAAATTAATACCCTTTGAAGTTGGTATGACATTAGAAAAGGCTGTTGATCAAGAAGAAGAACTCAGCGATTTTTTAAAACAAGATGACGAAGCGGCTGAGATTTGGTCAATGGCTTTGCAGTTGGAGGGTGTCGCCCGGAACTGCGGTAAGCACGCTGGCGGGGTCGTGATAGCGCCGACTCGAATAACAGATTTTTCGCCAATCTATTGCGATGAAACTGGGGCCGGCGTGGTAACTCAATTCGATAAGAATGATGTCGAAGAGGCTGGCTTAGTCAAGTTTGACTTTCTTGGCTTGCGAACGCTGACAATTATTGATTGGGCTCTGCGAATGATTAATATTTCGCGACGGAATGACGATGAAGAGCCGTTGGTCATAGAAAAAATACCTTTAGATGATGCTGCTACCTACGCTTTGATGCAGCGTGCCGAGACTACCGCGGTATTCCAGTTAGAATCTCGCGGAATGAGAGAGTTGATTCGTAAACTGGGTCCTGATCGGTTTGAGGATATCATCGCGTTAGTGGCTCTGTTTCGGCCGGGTCCGTTGCAGTCGGGAATGGTAGATGACTTTATAAACCGCAAAAAAGGCCGCGCTGAAGTCAGCTATCCACACCCTCAATATCAGCATGAATGTTTAAAGCCGGCTCTCGAGCCAACTTATGGGATTATTTTGTATCAAGAACAAGTGATGCAAATTGCCCAGGAGATGGGAGGCTATACCCTGGGTGGAGCAGATTTGTTACGCCGAGCTATGGGTAAGAAGAATGCCGATGAAATGGCTAAACAGCGTGATTTATTTATGCAGGGCGCGATTGAAAAGGGTTTTGCCGAGAACCTGGCTTCAAATATTTTTGACCTAATGGAAAAGTTTGCAGGTTATGGTTTTAACAAATCACACTCTGCAGCCTATGCTCTGGTTGCTTACCAAACCGCTTGGCTAAAAACGCATTACCCCGCAGAGTTTATGGCGGCCACAATATCTTCGGATATGGCTAAAACGGACAAAGTAGTTACCTTCATCGACGAATGTCGTGCAATGGATCTAAATTTATTGCCTCCCGATGTTAATAGAGGAAACTTTCATTTTAGTGTCGACGGTAATGGCGGGGTCATATACGGCTTGGGCGCAATTAAAGGTCTAGGCGAGGGGCCGGTTGAAGCTATTATTGCCGCCCGTGATAGCGGGGGATCGTTTAAGGATATATTTGATTTTTGCGCAAGAGTCGATGGCCGAAAGGTCAATAAAAGGGCGCTTGAAGCAATGATAAAAGCGGGTGCTTTAGATGCAATTGGACCTGAGGGTGAAATAGGCTATCGTCGCGCAGTAATGCTGACCTGTATGGATGAAGCGGTAAAACTCGCAGAGCAACACGCTCGAAATAAGAACAGTGGAATGGGTGATTTGTTTGGGGAGTCCATCGTTGATAGCGCCTCCGATATTAATTACAACGCATACTCTGCGGTCCGCACACTTTCTATTCGGGCGCGACTGACTGGGGAGAAAGACACTCTTGGACTCTATCTTACCGGCCACCCCATTGATGAGTATGCCAGTGAGCTAAAGGAAATGTTGCCTAATAGGATTGTTGATTTGCGTCCCGGGAAAGAAAGCACTGCCGTATCGGGCATGGTTGTTGCTATGCGAGTGATGAGAAATAAGCGGGGGGAAAACTTTGCATTCCTAACCCTAGACGATAAGAGCGGGCGTATTGAATTGTCAGTTTGGGCTGATAAATATAATGCTTATCGCGATATTATTTCTAAAGACGCACTCTTAGTGGTTAAGGGGGTTGTGTCTGAGGACGACTTTACTGGTGGTTTGAAGTTGGTCGCAGATTCTATCCAATCCATCTATGAGGCACGTTGCAGTAAATTGAAGTGTTTGGAGTTGCGCATTCCAGCCAAAGGTGGGGATTGGGTAGAAAAATTTCATTCGGCTGTTAGTGGCTATAAGGATGGTAACTGCGCCGTTGAAGTTGATTACTCGCTATCTCATGCGAAAGGGCGGTTAAAGCTGGGCGACCAATGGAAAATTCAACCTCGAGACGAACTGATTTCTCATCTTCGGGAGGAATTCGGGAAAAATAGTGTCACTTTGCGTTATCATTGATTCTGTACTAGCAGTGGTGTGTAGAGATGTTAAACTGGGCTTTTCCAATACCTTTGGTTATATGAGACATTAATAACAATGAATTTAGATTATTTATCTTTTGAGCAACCCATTGCCGAATTAGAAGCTAAAATTGAAGAGCTGTATTTGGTGGGTAATGATAATGAACTTAATATCGCAGATGAAGTGGCAAAATTGCGTGGTAAGTCGCGAAAACTCACAGAAAATATTTATTCAAAGTTAACGCCATGGCAGGTAGTTCAGGTTGCTAGACATCCTCATCGACCCTATACGCTGGATTACATTAAAAGAATTTTTACTGATTGGGAAGAAATGCATGGTGATCGTCATTTTGGTGATGATAGTGCAATTGTGGGCGGTATAGCTCGGCTTGATGGTAAACCCGTCATGGTAATCGGGCAGGAGAAAGGCCGCGGGGTCACTGAGAAGGTTATGCGTAACTTTGGTATGCCTAAGGCTGAGGGCTATCGCAAGGCCCTCCGGTTAATGGAAACGGCTGAACGCTTTAATATGCCAATCCTGACCTTGATTGATACCCCCGGAGCTTATCCTGGTATTGATTCCGAAGAGAGGAATATTTCCGAAGCTATTGCTCGAAATCTAGCGGTAATGTCTCGTTTAAAGACACCCATTATATGTACGGTTATCGGTGAAGGCAGCTCAGGAGGCGCACTGGGTATTGGCGTAGGAGACAGGCTTAATATGTTGCAATACAGTACTTATTTCGTCATTTCTCCAGAGGGCTGCGCTAATATTGTTTGGAAGACCAGTGAGAAAGCACCAGATGCCGCCGAAGCAATGGGGGTCACATCATCAGATCTCGAAAAACTAGGCATTGTAGATGTCACCATCCCTGAACCAATGGGCGGTGCGCACCGTGATATAGAAGCCATGAGTGTTACCCTCAAAGAACACCTCATTAAGCAGTTAGATGAGCTCCAATCTGAAGGTATAGATGACCTAGTTGAAAAACGTTATCAGCGCTTAATGGCCTATGGAAACCAGTGAATGCCGGTTTTTAAACCCTTATAAGATCAGATGACTTTAATCAACGTGACCTTTCTTGAAGTAATAAAATAGCAGCTAAAGCGTCTGGGTCTTGGCATTTAATTTTATTGGCTATATTGTGCTGGAAAAAATATCTAAAGTCCGGATTTTGCTCTGCAGGATAAAGGCAATCGTCGCCGGGAAGTACCGGTGTGGCATCCATCTTTTTCTCATCGATCAGCATTGCTTCAACAGTTCCGTTGTTGAGTAGTCTCCAGCTTACAACCTCTTTTAAGCAAATACTTTGGAAGCCATCCTCTGAGAGCACAGCATGGGTGCCGATACTGTCGGGGATTTCTTGGATTATTTCGGTTTCGGAATCACATTGGTAATCATAATATTCGGCTGCAGTTTCTAGCTCCATTACTTTGTGCCGGGGAGCGGAGAAGAACAATTCATCAATGCCTTGGTCATAGTAGCCTTGCCATTGACCATTTAAAGGGTCCCAAATTTCATCACAGGGCATTAGTTTGCTGAGCCAGGGCACAAGGGCAACAACTTCGCCGCTAAGACGTAGTCCCCATGCCAAGATTTTGATGGAAAATAGTTTGTCTGGATTTTCTTGGTTGCTGTACAGCATTTCTAAGCCATCGAGCTCCGCAGAAATACGGACTAAACGGTTATTGGTGAGTTCGGAGAGTGGTTTACGTGTGAAGATATCAATTACATTATCATCAGAGGAATCAATCGCCGATCTAGGCATAAATAAATCTCCTTATGGCAGTGGGCAGATGAATCACTATCACTACCTAAAGTACCCTACAAAAATATAAAGCACAACAATTAGTCTTTCATTGAAGAAAACCTGATGATAGAGCATGGTTTTTTTGTATCAAGCGGTTGATAATAGTTACTGACCAGAGGCTTCGTTTTAAAGATAGTAAAAATCCGATTGAGGGTTAAACCTTAGTAATAAAATTGAAATTGGTACCCTATTGTGGCCTGCAAAAAACTACAACTAATTACCTCATTGTTCTCTACAGAGTTTGAAGTACGCTTCAACACTATTCTGGTGGGAGGTGCAGATGAGCCACTGTATCTACCTGCTACAATGGAAAGTCGCTTTTGTCGTATTTTTTATCGTCAAGACTTTGTCTCCAGTGCGCTCCATGAAATAGCGCACTGGTGTCTTGCCGGTGATCGACGCCGCCGATTGGAAGACTTTGGGTACTGGTACCACCCTGATGGTCGCAGTGCTGATCAACAGGGAATTTTTGAGGCTGCGGAAACCAAGCCCCAGGCGTTGGAATGGATGTTTGCAGTGGCCTGTGGCCATGAGTTTTGCGTAAGTGCAGATAATTTGGATGCTGTCCATGGAGGAGCGCCGAGTGATATGTTTAGGCAGAGCATTGTTGATCAAGTAAAGTCCTGGTGTAACTCTGAGGCATTGCCTCCTAAAGCTGCGGTGTTTTTAGATAGATTGAGCGTGGCTTTCGATAACGCGAATGCCCTCAGTGATGAGTATTATCAGCTGTCGGAAACTGGCTAGGGAATTAGCATGCAGGCTTTATTAATCGACTCCCCAATTTATATTTTTCGAAGCTACTTCAGCTTGCCAGAGAACTGGCATTCTCTCGAGCCAAAATTTCCGACTCATGCCGTTTATGGATTCACTGGATTTCTTCTTGATTTGTTGCGCCGACAGCAGCCAGAATATATATTTTGCGCCTTTGATGAGAGTCTTGGTACGGGCTTTCGACATCGGTTGTGTGCGGATTATAAAGCTAACCGCGAATTGCCAGATGAAGCGCTGGCTTTTCAGTTAAATGCCTGCCGGCAATTATGCAGAGTACTTGGTGTCTCTGAACTGGCATCAGCAGAGTTCGAGGCCGATGACTTGATTGGTAGCATGGCTAGCGCTGTCAGGGAAAAAAACGTCCAGCCTGTCATTGTCAGTCGAGACAGGGACCTTATGCAGCTGGTTAGGGGGCAAGATCTTTATTGGGATTTCGGGAAATCCAACGCTAAGTGTCAAACTGAACTTGAGACTGAGTTGGACCTAGGTTGCGATCAAATGGCTGACTATCTTGCGTTAGTCGGTGATAAAAGCGATAACATTCGCGGAGTACCGGGCATAGGGTCAAAGACGGCTAAGCAGATGCTGTCCCATTTTTCTGACGTAGAAGCAATCATGAGTCATCTTGATCAACTACAAGATTTGCCGATTCGCGGGGCAAAAAAATTGGCCGATAAACTAGCCGGTTTTGCGGATCAATTACAGTTAGCTAAGCAGTTGACCACAATCACTTGTGACGCTAAATCGGTGCCTAATCTGCAAGCCATTGAGTGGAAAGGTATTCATCTAGATGCCTTTGAGATTTTTTGTGAAGATATGGGGTTTGGCTCGGCGTTTTCTCGGCGCACCGCCGATCTTAAGTTACGGCAAACCGGCCAATATGTAACCACTCAACCACTACTTAAATGAGATTAGCGTGAAAATTATTGCTGACCAAAGTATGCCGTTAGTGACTGAATTATTCGAACCTTATGGTGATGTTGCTCTTTTGCCTGGCCGAGAAATATCGGCCTTAGAGATAGTGGATGCAGACATCCTGTTAGTGAGGTCGGTGACTAAGGTGGATGCCGATCTACTGAAGGGTTCCAAGATAAAATTTGTAGGCTCTGCAACTATTGGAACAGACCATATAGATCTAGATTACCTTAAAGCAACGGGTGTGCACTTTGCTCATGCGCCTGGTTGTAACGCTCAATCCGTGGTGCAATATGATTTGTCCGTCATGACGAGATTAATGCCCGATTGGCAAAACAAAACAGTCGGCATAGTGGGTTGCGGTAATGTCGGCGGTAGCCTGTTAAAAGTTCTTTTATCGATCGGAGTTGACTGTCGTGTGTACGACCCCTTCTTGTGCCCCGACAGCGGAATAGTAACCACCAATTTTGACTCAGTACTAGATAGTGACATCCTGTGTCTGCACACGCCCTTAACTTTGTCTGGGCTGCAGCCTACCTATCATTTACTGGATGCTAAGGCGCTGTCTAAGATTAAATCCGGATCTCTTCTAATTAACGCTGGTCGTGGTGCAGTTGTTGACAACCAAGCCTTACTCGCTAGGTTAAAGGGAGGCGCGGGCTTATTAGCTGCGCTCGACGTTTGGGAACCTGAACCTTTGATTGACGTAGAGTTGCTTGAATACGTGTCAATGGCTTCACCTCATATTGCCGGATATAGTCTCGAGGGAAAAGTAAAGGGAACATCCATGGTCTTCAGAGAATTTATGAATTGGCAGGGTGCTTCCTGGGAAGAGCTTAATAGCGCTAAGCTCGACGACATGGAAGTATGCCCGGTGGTTATTAGCAGTGTGGCCGATGCTATTTTGGCTAGCTTTGACGTTGGCGAAGACGACGGCAGAATGCGTTTAATACTTGAAGGTGTTGAACCTAAGTCTAAACTTGTAGGTGAATATTTTGATCGTCTGCGAAGAGAATACCCAGTTCGTCGTGAATGGGAGGCTATGACATTTAATTCTGAGCGGCTAAAGCTATCTCAGCATGATCGCTCAACGCTCACTGCTTTAGGTTTTAATCTAGGTTAGCGCCTCGATGATATTTCGCTGCGCCTGTGCCGTCTTTTACCGCTTAGAGACATAGGATAGGAGGAAGTTCGAGAGTCGCTCCATCGCTCTAATAAGCATGTCCTGGTCTGGTAAAAATACTATTCTGAAGTGTTGAGTATCTCTGCAGGCAAATGCAGACCCCTGGACGATCAACAATCGTTCTTTTTTTAGCAGTTCGAGAACAAAATTTTCATCATTATCAACAGGATAGACCGATTCGTCTAACTTGAAAAACAAGTACATCGCTGATTGAGGTTTTACACAACTTACGCCGGGAATGGCCGTTAAAAGTTTATGGGCTAAGTCGCGTTGAGCAAGCAGGCGACCACCGGGGAGTATCAAATCTTCGATGCTTTGCCGTCCGCCAAGCGCGGTTTGCACTGCTAGCATGGCAGGCACGTTCGCACACAAGCGCATGGAGGCCAGCATTTCTAAGCCTTCAATGTAACTTTTGGCTATCTGTTTTGTGCCACTAATTAACATCCATCCAGACCTAAACCCAGCAAGTCGATAGGTTTTAGAAAGCCCGTTGAAGGTCAAGCACAGTGTTTTTGTTACTAACAGAGCAAGGGGATGGTGTCTCGCCTTATCATACAAAATGCGGTCATAAATCTCGTCGGCAAATATAATTAGTCCATGCCGCTCGGCTATCTTTACCATACCCAGTAAGATTTCTTTGGAATAAACCGCACCAGTGGGGTTATTGGGGTTAATAATCACGATACCACGGGTATTTTGAGTTATTTTTCTCTCTATGTCGCTAAGATTGGGTAGCCAGCCTTCAGTTTCTTCACATTCATAATGTACTGGCGTTCCCCCTGCAATAGACACTGCGGCTGTCCACAGCGGATAGTCGGGGGAGGGGATGAGGATTTCATCGCCCTGATTAAGCAAGCCTTGCATCGACATTACAATTAATTCACTCACGCCGTTGCCCATAATAACATCTTCAACTTGGATATCTTCAACGCCCTCAGCTTGGTATCGTTGCATCACGGCTTTTCTAGCGGCAAATAGGCCCTTACTGTGAGAGTATCCTTGTGCATCGCGAAGGTTATGTATGACGTCGCGCATTATTTCGTCAGGGGCATCAAAACCAAAGGCACCAGGGTTGCCAATGTTTAGCTTAAGTATCTGTTGCCCTTCATCTTCTAGCCAATTAGCATAGTCAAGCACGGGACCTCGAATCTCGTAATTAACATTTTTTAATTTGTCTGATTGTAAAAATGGCTTCATTACTTGCATACTTTGCGATGGTTTTATTTTAGGTTGCGCATTGTACCTAATAAATTATATCTTTTGCTTTCAATCAATATAATATTACGGTTAAGCATAATGAAAAGGGGAGTTATGCTCCTTTTTTTATTGTATTTAAAATTTAGACGAAAAGGCATTGCGCATAGGCTTTCTCTGGGTATAATGCCCGCCTTGCTTTAGTGAAAGAAGAGCAGGAGGCATAGAGAAAGATTTTGGTGATTTGGAATTGTTTTAGCGTCCACCTAAAATTTGGTTTAGATTGTTAGCGAAAGCTGTCCTTCAAAACCTTCACTAGCTTAGGTTACATCCTTCGTCCCGTTCGTCTAGAGGCCTAGGACACCGCCCTTTCACGGCGGTAACAGGGGTTCGACTCCCCTACGGGACGCCATGTTATAAGAAGCCTTTATTGGTTTCTGCGGGAATAGCTCAGTGGTAGAGCAGTTCGTTGCCAACGAACAGGTCGGGAGTTCGAGCCTCCTTTCCCGCTCCAATTTAAAAACGCAAAACTCTGGTTTTGCGTTTTTTTTATGGATGGAATAAATACCCGCCGATGTACTAGCTTTGTAAACTCAAAAAATGCCTAGCGCTAATCCTGCAGCCATACCCTGGCCGAAATTTTGGCACTGCTCTTGGTGCTCATCTTTGAAGCCTCCAACGATGATTAGCGGTTCGCAAACCTTTCTCATCGGATAACCTTTAACAATTCGGTCTACTTCACGCACAGCACCCGTACCGTCATTTCCTGAGCTGACAAAAATGCCATAGGGCAGATTCAGTTGATAAGGTTCAGCGGGGTAAAAGGTACGATCAAAAAAGTCCTTTAAAGCACCGCTCATATAGCCAAAGTTCTCGGGAGTGCCAAAAAGAATGCCGTCGGCCCAACGTAGGTCGCTTAAATCGGCATCAAAAGCCCTTGTAAAGCGTGTTTCAACGTCCTCCTCAAGCAGACACCCCTCTTGCACGGCTTGCGCCATACGCATCGTGCCGCCGCTTTGGCTATGGTAAACAATCAATAGGTTTTTCATTACTGTAAGCGCACCATCGGATAATGTTTTTGCGAATTTGCCCACAGGGTCACAGTGTGAGCCTGTTAAGACTGTAACAGTATAGGCGTTGGCTGAAAACATGGATTCGTATGATTTATTTACTAGGGATAAGCATTGGTATCTTTTCTGTCGCCTGGTACCCGCAACTACCCGATGTGGTTGCCCATTGTATTTCAATTTTATTAGTGACTATTATCTGGATGGGCGTCTGTCATGGCTTTTCTGAAATCCCTACCCCTATAAAAAAAGTCGCCAAATTCTTTTTGTTAATGGCATGGGGTAGCTGTTGGGGCGTGCTCTCAGGTCATCAACTGTTACGGCATCAACTACCCGATAGTCTTGATAAGCATGATTTTAGTATTACTGGTCATGTTCAGCAGATCCTGAGTAATAGTGATGAGCATGTACGTTTTGTTGTGTTGATCGACTCGGCCCACCAGCTAGGCCAGCCAGATGATCCTGTCCCCCTAAAGTTGGTTTTGCTCAGTGACTACCCCTCAACTCACCCAAAAACGGATTTAAATATTGATCTAGGTGATCGTTGGCAGTTTGTGGTGAGGCTCCGTCCACTGAGGGGCATGCTTAATCCCGGAGGATTCGATTATCAGAGTTGGCTTTTGCAAAAGGGTTACTCGGCGACGGGATATATTAGAGAGGCGCGAAGCAGTCGTCGTTTGGTGGATAGACCGGTTAGCGCACTCAACAGATTAGGTGCTTACGTCAACGGCCTTCGAGATAGAATAAAACGAGCGATTAAAGCGGCTCAATTATCGGCTTTTGGTGGCGCGGTAGTAACCGCTCTGACCATTGGCGATCGCGAGCTGCTGAGGCCCTGGTGGGACGATTTTACTCGGCTTGGCATCGTACATTTATTAGTAATCTCTGGGCTACATGTTGGTTTGATTGCCGGATTTGGTTTTTTGCTTGGTAAGGGCTTGGGAGCCGTATTTTACTTACTCGCTCTCGGTATATCTTTGCATCCTGCTCCTCACGCTGTGATTCGATGGTTGCCGCCTGTTTTAGCCGTTGCCGCTGCTTTTATGTACAGCCTGTTGGCGGGATTTACGCTCCCAACGCAAAGAGCTTTTATCGTGGTCTTAGTGGTGATGACGGCAAAATTAATGCATCGCCGAATATCGGCTTGGGTTTGTTTGTGCTGGGCATGCCTTCTTATTGCGATAAACCAGCCACTTGCCATTTTAAGCGCTGGATTCTGGTTATCTTTCGCCGCCGTTGCCACACTAATTTGGCATTTTTTACCATGGCATTCCACGATTAAGAGTTTTAAGTTACTAAAAGCTCTGTCCGCCCAGCTAGCCCTTTTTGTGGTTATGTCACTGCCTCTTTTAATATTTATCGGTCAGCTTTCATGGCTCGCGCCACTCGTTAACCTTATAGCTGTTCCTTGGATATCATTTGTCACTATTCCTATGGCGCTACTCGGAGTCTTATCTATACCAGTAAGTGTGAATCTTGCCAATTGGCTGTGGGGTTTGGCAGACTGGACTGTTTCTGTTCTGTGGAGGTTTCTCGATATTATTCCTTCAGACTATGGATTTTTGCAAATGCCTGTAGCCTTAAGTTGGAGTATTTTGGCTGGGTTGTTTGTTGGTGTGATGGCTATTGTTCTCCCGATGCCAGGTTCCTATAAATGTCTCTGTGTACTCCCAATTACTATGGCTATTTTAATGCCTAGTCAAGAGGTGTTGTTGCGAATGACTGTGCTTGACGTAGGGCAGGGGTTGGCGGTGGTCATCGAGACCCCTAGTAAGACTCTTGTTTACGATTCTGGACCTAAGTATAGCGATCAGTTTAGTGCCGGCAGTGACATTATCGCCCCATACCTGCGGTATCGGGGTCGCAACCGGATCGACTTAGCCGTCGTCAGTCATGAAGATGCTGACCATAGCGGTGGTCTTGATTCCCTAGTTCAGGTTGTGACTGTAGATGACTATTTGTTCGGCCCAGGTTTTTCGGGCTATCCAGTAGCTAATGACCGGTCTGTAACCAATAAGAAATTAAGGTATCAGACCTGCCTTGCGGGGCAAAGCTGGCATTGGCCACTACCGAATATGGGCAGTCTAAAACTTGAGGTTATCTGGCCCTCGAAAGAGGGGCCCAGAGAGGGCAATGATAGCTCCTGTGTTCTATTGCTGAGTTGGGCTGATCAGCAAATTTTACTCACCGGCGACATAGAGGCTCGAGCCGAGAGGGAAATTCTTAAAGCTAATTCTTTGCCTGATTCTTCAATTACTGCTTTGGTAGCACCCCATCACGGAAGTAAAACATCTTCGCTTCGAGGTTTTGTGGCCGCAACTCACCCCAGGCATGTCATATTTTCTAGCGGCTTTAGGCATCACTTTGGTCATCCCCATGAAGATGTTGTTAATCGCTACAAGACGGTAAAAAGCTCAATATGGAAAACCTCCGAGCAAGGAGCAATTACACTGACATGGTCTAGTAAGGAAGATTTAGTCGTTCAGGGTCAAAGAGAAAGACCGGTGACAAGCTGCTTGTCATGTTCGGCTTGGTGGCGACATCCCGTTGCCCCAAAGGGTCGTTAGGTCGATGTATTTCGTATTGTTAGGCGTAAACCAAAGTTGAATATGACCTGTGGATCATTGTTATGGTTTAATTATTATCAATGAATGCTACCAACTGCGGTATCATGCTTAGGATTAAGGGCTTAATGAAATACAGTGCGTTATGTTTATACTTTGTGATCGATTGTGTGGCAACTTAAAAGCACCCTCAGGAAGCTTATTCTTGTGCGGGTAACTCGCTCAAATTCAGCGGTTACACCTCCTGGGGGTTTTGACCTGTGGTTTCGATCCTCCTTGGCCAACCTATGTCTAAAAGAGCGTTCGCAATATGTCTGAAGACATTTCCCCGACAGGAACAAAAACCTATCTAAGGCTACTTCGATATGTGGTTGGCTACTGGTTCCCATTTTTAATCGGTGTATTCGGTTTGCTGCTGCATTCTCTTGCCGAAATTGCTTTTATCGACCTACTGCGCTACATCACGGACATAGTCGGTGTTCTAACAGGCTCTGCGGTTGATTCTACCACTGCGCCCAAATCGGGGGTTATCGGCAGTCTTGCTCAAGGAATATTTGGCGATGAGTTAGTGAATGAAAGCTGGCTAGTCATACCGCTATTTTTAATTATGATTAGTGCAGTGAGGGGTATTGGCTATCTAATTGGTACCTATTTTATGGCCTATGTCGCAAATTACTTAGTTCATGCGTTGCGAACGGACCTATTTAATCGCTATTTACTACTGCCATTTAAGTTTTTCGATCAGTCTATGTCCGGCCGTTTGGTGTCGGTGGTCACCTTTAATGTTCAGCAGGTGACAGAGGCAGGCACAAAAGCGATTAAGACCCTTATACAGCAGGGCAGTTTGGTGATTCTATTGATGGGCTACCTGTTTTATGTGAATTGGATGCTGACTCTGTTCTTTATTGCCGTATTACCCATTATTGGGCTGATCGTTGTTAAGGTGAGCAAGCGCTTCAGACTAATTAGTCAGAATATTTTGTCAGCTATGGGTGATGTGACTCATGTGACCCAAGAAGCTGTGCAGGGTTATCAAGAGGTTCGGATGTTCGGCGCTGTAAAGACTGAGCGTAACCGGATGAGTAATGCCAGTCATGATAATCGACGGCAGAATATGAAAATGGCATTTACCGGTGCATTGAGTAACCCCTTAATTATCCTGATTGTTTCTTTTGCCTTTGCGGGCGTCACTGGGTTCATGCTTAATCCGATAATTCTCGACACTATGACTACGGGTAGTTTTATTGCCTTTATTGTCGCCTCAGGGGTGCTGATTAAGCCTATTCGTCAGCTTACAGAGGTCAATAGCGATATTCAGCGGGGCATTGCTGCGGCAGAATCGATCTTTGAGGTCCTAGATTCGGAAGCTGAAACGGATCAGGGCACTTTCGAAACACAGGTGGTTGCCGGTGGCTTTGAGTTTTCTAACGTCAGTTTCACCTATAAGGGGACCAAGAAAGAAGTTCTTACAGCCATTAATCTCAAGGTTAGTCCTGGAGAGACCATCGCACTTGTGGGGTCTTCAGGCAGCGGGAAGACGTCGTTAGTCAGTTTGATTCCTCGTTTTTACAACCATGAAGAAGGGAAGATTCTGCTTGATGGCGTTGACGTGAATGAATTCTCGCTCACTAATCTAAGAAAGCATATTGGAATCGTAAGTCAAAACGTCACTTTATTTAACGATACTATTTATAATAATATCGCCTATGGCGAATTAATAGGTAAGTCTGAGGCTCAGGTGCGCGAGGCGGCTAAAATAGCCCATGCCGACGGCTTTATTGAGGAGCTTACTGAAGGGTATGACACTCATATCGGGGATGATGGCGTCATGCTCTCTGGTGGGCAGAGGCAGCGTATAGCAATAGCGCGTGCAGTGCTTAAGAATGCGCCAATCCTTATTCTTGATGAGGCTACTTCAGCCCTAGACACTGATTCCGAACGGCACATTCAGGCGGCTTTAGATCAGCTTATGAAGGGCCGTACTACCTTTGTTATAGCCCATCGGCTGAGTACTGTTGAAAAAGCTGATCGTATTTTAGTGTTGGAAAAAGGGCTCATTATTGAGCAGGGCACTCACCAGCAATTACTCGCTAATGAGGGCCGCTACGCTAAGCTTTATCGCAACCAGTTTGATGAGCCCGGGAGCTAGGTTTGTCGATCGAAAAGAGATGGCTAATCGCCTGTTATAGCAGCAGCCCATGGCTGCTTATGTTGGCGCCACTCTCGTGGTTATTTAGTATTATTTCCCGTTCGCGAAGGCTGGTTCTACAGTTTTTTTATCAGGGTAAGCCCTTTTCTGTGCCGGTCGCGGTGGTGGGTAACATTACTGTGGGCGGTAGTGGTAAGACTCCGTTGATTATAGCCTTGGTAAACGCCCTTAATGAGCGTGGTTATAAAGTTGGTGTTGTTAGTCGTGGTTATGGCGGCGATGCTACTGTTTATCCACTAGCGGTCACGCCTGAAACACCGGTGAAGCAATGCGGTGACGAACCCTTACTCATTGCGCAATCCTGTGGATGCCCGGTGGTGGTAGACCCTGATCGCGTACGAGCGGTTAAGTTTTTACTACTTGAGTCGCCTTGCCATATAGTTCTTAGCGACGATGGACTGCAGCATTATCGCTTACATCGAGATATTGAGATCGCAGTGGTAGACGCTGTACGAGGCCTCGGTAATGGCCGTACACTCCCGTCCGGCCCTCTACGCGAGTCCTCTAGTCGCTTGAGTCAGGTGGATTTTGTGGTGCTTAACGGAGCCGGGCCAGCTTTTAGTGCAGAGATAAGATCAGCTAAGGCGCATAAGGTTGAATTGCAGGCTGTGGGATTGCGTAACATGGCGAGTAAACAGTTAGTCCCTGTCGATGCGTGGAAGGACGGAACAAGGGTGCATGCTGTTTGTGGCATAGGGCATCCTGAGCGGTTCGCCCAGACTCTGGAGCATCTGGGGTTTGAGGTCATTTTAAACGCAGTAAACGACCACCAATGCCTGACCGGCGAGGATATTGAGTTTGGTGACCAATTGCCGGTGATTATTACCGCGAAAGATGCGGTTAAGTATACTGATGCCGTCCCTTCGAATTTGTGGGTGTTGGAGGTACAGATGCCTATTTCAAATGACTTTGTGATGAGTCTTGTCGATCAGGCAGGTCTAGCTATGACGGCAGTCTAAGTTAGTCATATAATGAAGCTATAGCCCTAAGAGTAATTTGTATGTCCTTTATCGTCATTATTCCCGCCCGTTACGAGTCCACCCGTTTGCCGGGCAAGCCATTAAAAGACATTGCTGGCACCACTATGATCCAGCGAGTTTGGCAGCAGGCCAGCAAAAGCAGCGCATCACGAGTCATTATTGCAACTGATGATCGACGTATTCAGCAGGTGGCTAGCGAGTTTGGCGCTGAAGTATGTATGACCAGAGGTGACCATGTGTCTGGTACAGACAGGTTGCAGGAAGTGGCGCAGTCATTACAGCTTAATGATGAGCAGCTAGTCGTTAATGTACAGGGCGATGAACCGCTTATCCCGCCAGCCGTTATTGACCAAGTAGCTGATAACCTTGAGGCCCATGCTATAGCGGGCGTGTCGACCCTCTCTGAGCCGATCAATGACATTGAGGCCTTCAATGACCCTAATGTTGTAAAGGTGGTAGCCAACGCTGCAGGAATGGCCAATTACTTTAGTCGCGCATCAATTCCTTGGCCTCGAGTCGATGTTCAGGACGAGAGTGGCGCTATCTCATTTGAACCTTATCCTAGGCGGCACATTGGCATTTATGCCTATAGGGTCAGTCAGCTGAATGCATTTGTTGGATGGCCGGTTGCTCCAGCCGAGCAGGCTGAGTCACTGGAACAACTGCGGTTTTTATGGAATGGCGTGGCGATTCGTGTCGCAGATGCGGTTGAAAAGGTACCTGGTGGGATAGATACTGAAAAAGATTTAGAAGCCGTATCAGCACTTTTTAAATAATATAATACATATTAAACAGAGATTTATATCTTATATGTAATAATTTACATTAAATGAATTTAAAGGCAGATCGCAAAGTATGAGCACAGTAGCCGTTTTATTTGTATGCCTTGGTAATATTTGCCGGTCACCTACCGCGCATGCGGTATTTCAACACATAGTTAATGCTCAGGGACTGGGTAGTAAAATACAGGTAGACAGCGCAGGAACCGGCGATTGGCATCTAGGGCACGCCCCTGATACCCGGTCAACCGCGACTGCGGACGAGCGAGGTTATGACCTGTCAGATTTGCGCTCTCGTTTAGTGACTAGGGCTGATTTTACGCTGTTCGACTATATTATCGCTATGGACAACAGTAACTTAAGTGATCTACAGGTTATGCGCCCCAGTGAATTTTCCGGCGAGCTCGAACTTTTTCTAAATTACACTACTAAGGATAGATATTCTGGTCACACCGAGGTCCCTGACCCCTATTTGGGCGGTGCTGAGGGGTTTGAATTGGTGCTGGGGATGATAGAAGATGCGTCGCTAGGGCTACTGAACCACATCAAGGCTCAGCTACAGCAATCAGACATGGCCGGAGGCTAATACTCTAGATGCCTGATCTACAGATCGAAAAAAATAAGTCGTTGCTGGCCATGAACACTATGGCTTTGGACTCTACCGCCGAGTATTTTTGTTCTGCATCAACTCTTGAAGAGGTGCATCAGGCCCTGTCTTTCGCCAAACGCCATAATTTGTCGGTGACCCCCTTAGGGGCTGGCAGTAATGTGATTCTCGCGAGCAATTTAAGTGGCCTGGTTCTACATTTAGCCTTAAAAGGCTGTGAGTCAGCAGCGCCAGTTGGGGCCGCTTATGGAAGTGTTGATGTTACCTTTGCCGCTGGAGAGAATTGGCATGACATGGTGCTTATGTGCCTTGATAGAGGGTGGTTCGGCCTAGAAAACCTATCATTAATCCCGGGTAATATGGGGGCGGCGGCTATCCAAAATATAGGCGCCTACGGTGTAGAGCTCTCTAGCCTGCTGGTTTCATTGCAAGTGGTCGATATTCATTCTGGCGCGGTCTTGGAGTTGGATCGTGAAGCTTGCCAGTTTTCATACAGAGATAGTGTTTTTAAGCAATCATTGAAAGATAAATACATCATTACGCAACTGACGTTGCGCTTATCAACTGAACCTAATATAAATATTGATTATCCTGCGCTGAGTGCTTATTTTGTCGAACTTGATAGAGAGCCTACGCCACAGATGGTCTCGGCTGCGGTGTGTAATATCCGTCGTGAAAAGTTGCCCGATCCTTGTGAACTGGCTAACGTCGGTAGCTTTTTTAAGAATCCAGTTATTGATCAGTCGGCTCTGGCAGGGTTACAGAGCGTTGAAGGCAAAGGGAAGGTTCCTTCTTATTCTCAGCCGGATGGGTCGGTGAAAGTACCCGCGGCCTGGTTGATCGATAAGTGCAAATTTCGTGGTACTCGAAGAGGTGGAGTTGGGGTTCACGATAAACAGGCCCTAGTTCTGGTGAATTACAGTAATGATGCCGATAACGACAGTGCGAGAGAGATTCTTTCTCTGGCGAAAGAGATACAGGCTGCGGTAACGGCCAGGTTCGGGATTAACCTTGAGGTGGAGCCGCGTATCTATGGACCTGTTTGAGCAACATGTTATTCCACTTCAGCTGAGTCCAGATCGCCAGAGTGAAATCAGCTTTTGGCCCGCTTGGTTGGGGTCTGCTGAGGCTGATGATTTGTTGGCTACCGCTATTGATAAGATCAATTGGCGGCAGGATTCGATTAACATAGCGGGGAAATCGATCCCTATACCAAGATTACAAAACTGGTTTGGCGATCCTACTACTAGCTATACTTATTCGCGAATTAGGTTGCAAGCTGTTGCTTTTCCTTCCTGGATGGACTCACTAAGAGGTAGGGTAGAGCAGCAGACTGGATGTTGTTTTAACAGGACGCTGGTTAATTATTATCGCGACGGTCGCGATAGCGTTGATTGGCATGCTGATGACGAGGTTGTGTTGGGCTTAGAGCCAATTATAGCCTCAGTTAGCCTGGGTGAAGAGCGGCCTTTCTTGCTGCGGCATAAGACGAGCAAAGAAAGGCTAAAGATAAACTTACCTCATGGCTCGCTTATGATGATGGGTCCGGGTGTGCAAGAGTATTGGCACCATAGTATTGCTAAAGATAAGAATGTAGTTAAATCGAGAGTAAATTTCACTTTTCGTAATATGGATTAATATTGTCGCCTGAAGAGGCTAAAGCAAGGAGCAAGCATTGAAGTTATCTGCATTTGGGGAGAAGTTTTCAGGCTCGACGGGCATCGTTGAGCTGATGGACGACCTGGGTACCGCGCTGAATGAAAATCCGGATATGATTTTTATGGGTGGCGGAAATCCTGGTCGTATTCCGGAGGCGGAGGCGATCTTTAAGAAGCGACTCGAAGCAGTACTTCAAGATCCTCAGCAGTTGCATAGCCTAATGGGTATTTATCAGTCTCCTCAAGGTGACAAGTTATTTCTCAATCAAATTGCTAGCTTACTTCGTAAGGAGTTTGGCTGGGACGTTTCTGAGCGCAACATTGCTATCTCCAACGGCAGTCAACCGGCATTTTTTATTTTGTACAATATGCTGGCTGGGAGCATGCCTGACGGTACACACCGGTCTATACATTTACCTTTGGCACCAGAATATATTGGATACACTGATATCGGTTTGTCTGAACAGTTTTTCACTGCTACGCGGCCTGAAATAGAATTACTTGATGAGCGCATGTTTAAATATCATGTTGATTTTTCAAAACTCCAGATTACACAGCAAACAGCGGCTATGTGCGTTTCCAGGCCAACTAATCCTACCGGTAATGTGCTGACGGACAATGAGGTCGAGCACCTCGATGAAATAGCTCAGGCAGCAGATATTCCATTAATTATTGATGGTGCCTATGGCTTGCCTTTTCCGGGCATACTATTCAACGAGGCTAAGCCTCATTGGAATCAGAATACGGTCTTGGTGTTAACCCTATCAAAGCTTGGCCTGCCCGGCGTCAGGACCGGCATTGTGGTGGCCAGAGAAGAGATTATTCAGGCCTTTAGTAACGCCAACACCGTGGTCAGTCTCGCCTGCGGTAACTTTGGCCCGACGATAGCTAGAGAACTATTTAGAACGGGCGAAATATTGTCCTTAAGCCGAAACCTGATCAAGCCATTTTATCAGGAGCGTGCTACGCAGGCGGTCAAATGGTTCAGTGAATCGTTTGGCGATGTGCCATATCGCATTCATAAACCTGAAGGCGCCATATTTTTATGGTTGTGGTTTGATGGCTTGCCCATCAGTAGTCAAGAACTCTATGAGAGACTCAAGCGAAGAGGGGTACTAGTGGTACCGGGGCATAATTTCTTCCCAGGTATGGATGCGGGATGGCGCCATCAGCAGGAATGTATCCGAGTATCCTATGCTCAAGACGGAGATACCGTACGCAAGGGTATCGCTTTGATAGCAGAGGAAGTCGCTAGAGCCTACAAACAATGACCCTGGAGAGATTAGCGAGGGCTATTAATAGGCTTAATCGTCGCCAGCCTAACCTTAGTGTGATCAACGGCTAGGTACATAAAGAACAAAATTTATTAGCACTTATTCGCGCTTGCGACAGTGTAGTAATGTCTGCTTCACATTGAATGTTCGAAGATGCGATTTTTAGACCCAGCACCAGTAACAGCATCAAATAAGGTAAGGGATTAACGCTTTACGCTCTGGGGTGGAGGGCGGAGAACTTAATTCAAACTAAACCGCTTAGGGGCTGATGAACTTTTCGAGAGTTTCTAATAATAGCCCAATCTTGGCCATCGATTCTTCAAATTCGCTCTCCGCTTCGGAATCAGCAACAATGCCACCTCCGCCCCAGCAGTGTAAGTCTGAGCCCGAGGCTACTACGGTTCTAATGGCGATATTGGTGTCCATTCGGTTGTTGGCGCTAACATAGCCGATACTACCGCAATAAACAGAGCGCCTAACCGGTTCAAGCTGTTCGATAATTTCCATCGCACGGCGTTTGGGTGCGCCTGTGATAGAACCCCCAGGGAAACAGTCTCGCAGCAGATCGATCGGACTACTGTTCTGGGACAATTCACCTGTAACAGTACTGACCAAGTGATGCACATTGGCAAAGCTTTCCACTGCAAACAAGTGAGGGACTTTAACGCTTCCTGGCCTGCAGTTTTTACTAAGATCGTTCCGTAAGAGATCCACAATCATAAGATTTTCAGCTCTGTCTTTAGGGCTGTTAATCAGTGCTGCGGCGCTTTTCTGGTCCTCTAACTCTGATCGACCTCGTGGCACCGTCCCTTTAATGGGTTTTGTTTCAGCCTCAAGCCTGTCTCCTGAAGAATTGTTTGACACCTTTAAAAATCGTTCAGGAGATATACAAAGAACCGCTTGATCGTGCCACTTCCAATAAGCGGAAAAAGGCGAGGGTAGCGACTCTCTTAGGGCTAAATAGGCCGGCCAAAGATCGCCGTCATATGATGTTGAAAAATGCTGCGTAAAATTGGTTTGGTAGCAGTCCCCGCTAGTGATGTAATCTTTGATTTTAGCAATGGCTTCAACGTATTCAGTTCGAGCCAGTGTCGGCTTGAAGGGTTGGTTAAGTTTAAAAAGTGATCTGGTGTCGGAGACTGTATTGGCAGTGGCCTTTGTCAGGCGACTAATAACATCAGCCCTTAGGTGCTCAGAGCAGTTTTCGTGAAATACAATCTCGCTTTTCTGAGTGTCATGGTTAACAACTAACGCCCACAAAAACCGACCAATACGCATGTCGGGTAAGTCCGTAACAGGCGACGCAATAGTTGGGATATCGATTAGTCTGCGGCCTAAATCATAACCAAAGTAACCTAACAAGCCGCCGACGAAAGGCAGATCTTTGTGGTTAGGTTCAATAGGAAGAAGCGGCTCTAGTAACTCCTTAGCCAGGACAAATGGGTCTTCTTGGCTGGTTCGTTCACTATCTTCACTCTTGATGGTGGAATCATTCCCACGGGTTTCTATCATCACATCGGGGCAGCTAGAGATAATGTCTGTAGAGCCTTTATCGCTTAATGGTTTACCGCTGTCTAGCCAGATAGCCTCGGGCATATCACGAACGGCCTCGAACAGCAGAACGCTACTGTCACCATAGGGTATTTCATGGCGGTAAATTGATTTCATTGTTATTTCGGACGTCTCGCTGTCACAAGAGAGTTATTACAGAGGCTAGGATCAGAGACTGCTACCATAAGGGCTAAGTTTAAAATAGGCAATGGCAGATTAACGCCCATGGTGTTTTAGTTCAGACTAACTAACGGCTGAGTTGAGCCGAAGTCGCGGCCAGAAAAACTGGGCGCTTACAGTGTCGGCAGCGGATCGAGCAGTCACCCCAAAACCGGGAACCACATACCCAATGTGGCGAGGCCAACACCGACTGCAGTGGCAATCGCCGCGATCCAAAGAAACGCGGCAAAGATGAACCTGGCGCGACTGCTGGAACTCACCTTTATGCGCCAATAGACTTCATACAGGGCGAGGGGCAGAAATTGCAACGCGGCCATCACATCGAGAAACCAACCCGTGCCATCAGATGTGTCGATGCCAATGCCGTCTGTCAGAACGAACCAAATCATGATTATGACTCTGAAGAACCACACAGCACTCGCTGCAAGAAAAAGACGCGTAGCCCACTGCATATGCACAGAGAATTTACGCTGTCGGGCATAGCGGACGGCTTGCCAGGCGAACCATAAGATCAGCAAGCCCTGAGCCATGAAACCTGCGCGAAGAGTCCAGGCCCCGATCTCTCGTACAACCAGCATATAGGCCCCGGCGGCGACAACGATGACCACGCAGAACACAAATGCACGCCCTGACCAGCGATGGAACCTAGGGAATCGTGACCTGACCGCAGGCACAAGTTGGAGAGGGCCAAAGAAGTGAATGATGATGGCGAGGCTCAAGTGGACCGCGACAGATATATTCCCTAACGTTCGGCCTGGAACATAAGCTTCGGATAAATGGGAATTCCAAGCCGTGATATCGCCGACCAAAACCGGCCAGCCATAGGCATAGAGAATATAGGCAACAAATACCCACTGCCCTAAGAGGACTGGCGTATACCAAGCTGTCGCCGCGACGCTCAAGGCCTTAACGGATCGTGCTGAGGGTGTTTGAATGAGTGACATCCGATGATCATATATCGGTTGTTGATAAATTCAAGTAAAATGCTACCCGAACGGCAATCCCTGGTGCGGCGCGAAGACTTACCCTCGACTTTTGGCAGTTAGGCGCATCATTGGTATAAAAACAAAGGTAAATTAGATGCTTGATATTCGTATTGCTAATGCTAAGTCAGACGCTGTGACGCTGGCTGAACACAACTGTGCAATGGCCCTTGAGACGGAAGGTAAGTTGCTAGATCGTGATGTGGCTATTCTAGGTGTCAATGGCTTATTTGAGCGACCAGAGTTTGGGTTTTATTTGGTTGCCGAGGTCGATGGCATTGTTGCGGCGACCTTGATGGTGACCTATGAATGGTCTGACTGGCGCAATGGGTTGTTCTGGTGGATTCAGTCAGTCTATGTTAAGCCTCAGTTCCGTCGTCAGGGACTCTATCGGGGCATGTATGAGCGGCTTAAGGCGATGGCAAACCAGCAAGCAACGCCAGTATGCGGTTTTAGGTTGTACGCTGAAACTGAGAACGTTGACGCGCATACGACTTACAAAGCCAGTGGCATGCATGTGTGCGAATATTTCATGTTTGAAGAGGAGACAGCTTAGCTTGGGAAAAGTCGGCTAATAACGGAAGGCACCGCATTTTCTACTCTCAATATTCTAGGACCCAGGTGCACCGCTTGAAATCCGACCTCCATCAGTTTGTCGATCTCATAGGGTATAAATCCACCCTCTGGTCCAATCGCTAAGGTGATCTTGTCTGAAGTGTTCACAGGGCAGCTTTCTTCGGTGTTGGGGTGGGCGACCAGTGAGGTGGTTCCTTTAATAATTCGGGGTAGCTCGTCTTCGACAAAAGGTTTAAATAACTTACGCAAATGCACCTCTGGTAATAGGGTGTCTCTTGCTTGCTCTAGACCTAGAACGAGCTGTTCTTCAATGGCATCTGGAGTTAGAAAAGGCGACTGCCAGAAGCTTTTCTCGACGCGGCTTGAGTTGATGAGGTATAGTTTTTTTACGCCCATGGCAGCAATCGTTTGCAGCGTTCTACGTAACATCTTTGGTCGCGGCAACACCAGCAGCAGGGTAAGTGGTAGCGGAGGAGGGGGCTCTTGATTGAGGTCCAGTGTTAAAGTTGCTTGTTCATTGTCCAGTTTAACGATGGTGCCAGTACCCATTAAACCGTTGATATGTCCTACCTTAAACGAATCACCAATCTCAGCCTTATGCACGTCTAGTAAATGCCTTAACTGGCGATCACGAACGTTGTAGACATTGTCAGTTATATTGGATGTTAAAAGGAGCATATTCATGTCGGCGATTGTAATCGATATGATGCTCTATAGGGCACTATTCGGTGGCTAAAAACTGCCGGTTGCAACAAGACTCCCTAGTCGCAAGCTAAACTTGTACCAGCCGGGGAGCAGACAGATAATGAGCTCACAGGGCGACTGTGTTTTCACCATAGTCAGACTTCAAATGAAGCTAAAAAGGAGACTTCCATGTCAGATAAGATTCCAAGAGACAATGCAAACGATTACACCGAAGCAATGGCGCAAGAGCGTCGAGACTTTGTGCGGGAGAAAACGTCTATATCTCTGGATAATATCGGTCACTACTCTGTAGATCCGGCATCGACAGCGGGTAATATAGAAAATTTTATTGGGGTGGCACAGGTACCTATGGGCCTGGTTGGCCCACTACAGGTTAATGGGGAGCACGCTAAGGGGGAGTTTTACGTCCCTATGGCGACCAGCGAAGGAACCCTTGTTGCTAGCTATAACCGAGGAGCAGGGTTACTTCGCGAAGCTGGCGGCGCCAAGGTCACCATAGTCGACGACGCTATGCAGCGGGCTCCTGTGTTTATTTTTGAAGACGCTCGTGAAGCTCGTGAATTTGGGGTATGGGTAGAAGAGCATTTTGATGACATAAAAGAGCAGGCCGAAACGACAACCTCCTCTGGTAAATTGCGTGATATTCAGCAATTTTCTGCAGCCCGAATGCGTTATCTTCGATTTAACTACACCACCGGCGACGCTGCGGGTCAGAATATGGTGGGTAAGGCGACTTTCGTTGCCTGTGAATGGATTAAGGGTAACTATCCAGGGATTAAGCGTTACATGCTTTCTGGCGCGATGGATACCGATAAAAAACACTCGCAGCTTAATACTTTGCACACAAGGGGCAAACGAGTGATTGCTGAAGTCATTATTCCCAGCGCATTGCTAGAAAAGGTGATGGGTGTGACTTCAGAGACCCTTTTTAAAGCACGAGCTATCACTCAGGTGGGGGGGTTGCTTGCGGGTTCGATCAATACGGGAGCTCATTCTGCCAATGGCATTACAGCTACATTTATCGCCACTGGGCAAGATGTTGCCAACGTAGCTGAATCTTCAGCTGCAATTGTTTATGTGGACTTGGATAGCGAGAATAACTATTACTTTTCCATTACCATTCCTTCACTGATAGTGGCGACTTATGGCGGCGGAACGGGGTTGCCAACGCAGCGTGAGTGCTTGAAAATGATGGGGTGCAGTGGTACCGGCAAAGTGAATAAATTAGCAGAGATCATTGGCGCGACCGTTCTCGCAGGAGAGTTATCTTTGATGAGTGCCGTATTGGCGGGTGATTGGGTCACTAGTCATGATGCTTTAGGACGCAATCGCTAGCTATCGGTTGTATCAATTAGCGTTGCATTCAATATAATGGCGACCCTGGGCTCGTAGTTCAATGGATAGAATAGGGACCTCCTAAGTCTTAGATGCAGGTTCGATTCCTGCCGAGCCCACCAGTTATAAGATGCAGATAGTTCAAACCTCTTGAAAAAGCCTCCCTTATGGAGGCTTTCTGGAGTGCTGCGAGGCCAGAGTTAAAAAAACCTTAGGCGTTTCTTCAACTCTAGTATCGGTAGTCTTGGCCTAGGGTATTATTTGGTTTATGCCTACCTAGAGCATGTTATCTGCCAGTAAACTCTGCCCGATATAGGCTAAAAGGGAGATTCCATATCACCCATGCGCACAAAAACAGACTTCATTTGTGAGTAGTGGGAAATAGCTTCCTTGGAGTTTTCACGGCCAACCCCAGACATTTTCACCCCACCAAAAGGAACCTCAACTGGAGCGTCGTTGTAGGAGTTTATAAAACAGGTGCCAGATTGAAGTCCGTCAATTACTCGATGGGCGCGGCTAAAATCAGCTGTAAACACCCCTGCGGCCAACCCAAATTCTGTCGCGTTTGCGCGGGCTATAACATCTGCCTCAGATTCGAAGTCTAAGACCGACATCACCGGGCCGAATATTTCTTCACGGGCAATGGACATGTCGTCGGTTACCTCAGCAAAAACGGTTGGCTGTAAATAAAAACCTTCGCCGGCGATGCTGTTGCCTCCGGTCACTAGCCGCGCGCCTTCATCCTTACCCTTTTCAATAAATCCAAGCACCAAATCTAATTGACGCTGACTCACCATGGGGCCAAAATTTGTTGCCTCATCCAGGGGGTCGCCAATAACCGCTTGTTCAAGACGTTCACAGAGCCTTTTTAAGAAAGCATCTTTAATTCCAGATTGAACAAACACACGCGTACCATTCGAACAAACTTGGCCCGTTGAATAAAAATTGGCCAAAATTGCTCCGCTCACGCTGTTTTCTAGGTCTGCGTCATCAAAGATGATTAGCGGAGACTTACCACCCAATTCCATAGTGACATGTTTCATTCCGGCAGCTGCCGCAGCATATACTTTACGACCTGTAGGAACCGACCCTGTTAATGACACCTTGTCTATGCGAGGATCAGAGACCAAGGCGGCACCGACGTCCCCTAAGCCCTGTACTACATTGTAGAGACCGGCGGGAAGACCTGCTTCAACTAAAATTTCAGCTATCTTTAGCGCGCATAGAGGTGTGGTTTCAGACGGCTTGAAGATCATCGCATTACCGCAAGCGAGTGCGGGCGCTCCTTTCCAACAAGCAATTTGAGTTGGATAGTTCCACGCCCCAATACCCACACAGAGGCCCAGTGGCTCCCTGCGAGTGTAGGCCCAGTTCCCATCACTCAAGGGTATGTGTTCGCCTGTTAAGGATCCGGCCAAGCCACCAAAATACTCCAAAGCATCTGCAGCACTTGTTGCGTCAGCATAGAGTGTTTCAGATAAGGGTTTTCCTGTGTCATAGGTTTCTAAAACAGATAAATCATAATTACGTTCTCGAATAATGTCAGCGGCACGCCGTAAGACCCGACCCCGTTCTGTGCCAGATAATTTCGCCCAGGCGCCTTGCGCACTCTTAGCGCTTTCGATGGCTTGCTCGATAATTGCAGGGGTTGCTGAATATACTCGCCCGATAACGGCGCCAGTAGCGGGATAGATCACATCAATGGGTACGCCAGTATTATCTTCAACGTATTTACCATGAATGAAGTGGCTTGCTGTAGGTTGTAGTTCCATGTGGTCCTCACAAAAGTAGGAATTGTATTTAAAATGGTTTATTTTAGGGTTACTTTATCCTGCGAGCCATTTAAAGCCTATTACATATCGCAAGTTGCCAAGTCTTATTTTAGCTTTGTTTCTAGAATCGCTACTTCTGTTTCCCCGACGCTCCTAACATTGTGCGTGGTAGCGGGTAGGAAAAAATTTTGTCTATCGACCGCCATTAATGTGGTGCTAGGTTGTAGGCTATGCTGAGAGATCAAAATCAGTTTCCTACCATTGCTGCGATGCAGTAATTCGTCTTATCTCATCAATAGAGGCTAAGCCGGTATTGTCTTTAGTTTTGACATCTATATCAACTATTAATGAGACTATTTGATTAGTTTTGCTTACATCAACACTGACTATATCAATCGAGAATGAGGTTAACGAAGGCGGATTAGAATCTACTTGGGCAAAACTAATGCGGGGCAAAATACCTCTAGCTCAAGCTAAAATGTAGTGGAAGTATTTAAAGAGAATTTTGAGTACTGCATTACAATAAACTATTTAGTTTTCGATAAAAGTATAAGAAATACATCTTATTATCGAGTAATGATTCCGCCTGAGATCGATGTTGCGACATGATGTAGGTTACTGCTAGATCGAGTATTTCTTACTTCAGACAAATACATGCAGCAACAGTGTTATTATTGAATCAAACGTACCATCACGATTAATGTGTGTTGCTGTGGAGGGCTATCCTGGATATTTATACGCTTGCGATTGCAATCAGTGTGGTTATTTTTATCGCCGTTGGAGTTTACGCCGGCCGTAGCGTTAAAAAGTTGGACGATTATTTCGTTGCCGGGCGGCAGGCTCCGACCCTGATCATTGTTGGCACGCTCGTTGCCAGTGTATTTAGTACCTCTATTTTCCTCGGTGAAGCCGGATTCACCTACGATGGCCAATTGGGTCCCTATATATTAATGCCAGGGGTCGCGGTAATAGGGTATGTCTACGGCGCCCTGTTCTTTGGTACTTTTCTACGTCGTAGTCGGGCTCCTACCGTGGCGGAGTTTTTTGGCCAGAGATTCAACAGCAACCGAGTACAAAAGGCAGCTGGTATGACCATCATTATTGGTCTAGGCGGCTACCTTGTAGTGGTTACTCAGGGGGCGGCTATCTTGTTGTCTGAATTGACCGACCTAGAGTATTTTGAAGCCATTGTTTTGGCCTGGCTAAGTTATACCTTGTTTACTATGTATTCAGGATCTAAAGGCGTCATCCTAACGGACACACTCATGTTTTTACTGTTTTGCGGTGCTACTGTATTTTTTGTATTTTATATTGTAGACGGAATGGGAGGGGTTGCGCAGGCGGTTCAAGACTTAACACAGGTCGAGAGTAAACCTGACATTGCATCCTGGCACGGTACCGTTGGAGAGGGTACTGAGTGGCCAACGTCTATGGACTATCTAATTTGGGCGCTAATTGTAGATATGTCATGGGGCTTTGTTTATGCCGTTGGTCCTTGGCAATCCAGCCGGCACTTAATGGCCAGAGACGAGCATGTCGTTATCCGGGCGGCTGTCTATGCATGCTTTGCGGTAGCGTTGATGCAGGTTTTCATCTATGGCATAGGCGGGTTTATCAATTTAGCTAATCCAAATATTTCGCCCTCAGAAACGGTGATGATCTGGGCGGCCAAGAATCTGGTGCCTAGCTTCCTCGGGGCGGTTTTACTGGCCGGTATTATGGCGGCGGCATTATCTTCTGCATCAACCTTTTTGTCGCTAGTCGGTTTTAGTATTAGCAATGATATTGTGGTCCGCAAGCAGGCACTGACGCTGCGGTCCTCACGAATCGCTATGTTTGTCACTGGCGCAGTCGTGCTGGTACTCTGTTTTATTTTTCCACCCAATGTATTTTGGCTGATGATGTTTATCGGTACGGTTTTCGCGTCCTCTTGGGGTCCCGTGGGCTTCATGAGTATTTGGAGCAAATCTATTACAGCTGAGGGTGCTTTTTGGGGTATTGTGCTGGGTTTTTTTGGTAACGTGATACCGGCGACTCTCGAATACATAGGGCTGATTTCTCTACCCAGTTATTTCAATCCAGCCCTTATCGGTGCAAGTATTAGTTTGATAGCGATTATTTGGATATCAAAAAGGGGTACTGTTAGCGCGCAAGAGGAGCGATACCGTAAGGATTTGCATCGCACCCCAGATGTCGATCGTGACTTAGTAAAAACCAAAAGAACCATGTGGGCGCCGGCGTTCCTAGTTATATATGGCTGTCTGATGCCTCTGATGTTAATTAAGTATTACGTTATTCCCTATCAAACGGGCGTTGGTCAACTACTAGCAGATGGTTCCGTGGACTTGTCTACTGGGGAATCCATCTTGGCCATGCTAACAGCGCCGGTCTTCATCATCCTCGGTCTTATAGTGGCGAAGGTAGTCTGGTCCAGATACAGCCCCTCACCAAGCTAGATTAGTCCCCCACTCTGGCGGTGATCCACTACTTATAGTCGGTATCCGAGTCCCTCTAGGACTGCCTGTAAGGTTTATTAATACAGTTCTTGAGATTCTAGGCGAGGCCAATCTATCGGAAAGGAGCCGCTCTGATCGAGCTAATTTTTTGCGTCTGATTAGCGAAGTATCTATCAGCAGACTCTAAGATTTCAGATAACGATTAGCGTCGATCAAAAGGGCGTCTCTAGTGGTGTGTTTGAATTAGTCAAATGTTTGAATCCAAATTCATATTTCGAATCGTCCTAGTACAGAGGAAGTTAAAAGCTATTTTATGTCTAAAAACGGCATACTTCTCTAATTTTGCTTTATCAATTTCAAAAACTAGGATTCTCCGTGAATAAGACAGTCATTAAAATTTTAGTACCTCTCGCTGTTATTGCTTTTGGTTTGGGTGGATACTCACTACTGAACGCAATAAAACCAGAGCCGGATAAAAAGAAAGAAGCGCGAAGGGCAATGACCGTTTTTGTGGCGGAGGTTAAAGCATCCAATATAGATTTGAAGGTCATCACTCAGGGAGAGGTCAGAGCAAAAACTCAGATTGATATTGTCGCCCAGGTGGCAGGTAGAGTGATTGAAGTTTCAACCGAGTTTGTTGAAGGTGGAATTATCAAACCAGGCGTGCCGTTGGTTTCTATTGAATCGATAGATTATATACTTGCTGTTAATCAAGGTAAGGCCCGGGTTGCCGAGACTGAGGTCAGGGTTCAGCAGGCTAAAGCCGATGCTGAGGTTGCTCAGTATCAGTTGCGTAATGAGGAACAAGTCTCTGATCTAGCTTTGAAAATACCCCAACTGACTGAAGCCAATGCTAAGTTAAAAGCTGCTCAATCGGATTTGGAGCAAGCGCGGGTCAATCTTAGTCGGACCCAAATTAGCTTACCATTTGATGGTCGAGTTATCAGTACGTCGGTTGCCGTCGGACAGTATATTAGTCCCGGTACACGAATTGGTCGAGCATTTGGTAATGACAGCGTCGAGATACGATTACCATTGAATGATTCACAACTGGCAACCCTTGGGTTACCGATAGGTTTTACCGCTACAAACTACAATAGGCTGCCGGTCAAAATCTCTGCAAAAGTAGCGGGACGTGAACAGCTATGGACGGGGCAACTGACGCGCTTAGACGCTTCTATTGACCCTTCCACCCGGATGCTTTTTGCTACAGCAGAGGTGAACAACCCTTATGCTGAAGGTGCATCTCAAAACGGCATGCCCCTCGCAGTTGGCCTATTCGTAACGGCAGAGATAGTTGGGCGTACTCTGGAAAATGCTTATATTATTCCTAGAGAAGCGCTTCGAGCAGGCGACAAGGTCTTCGTGGTTAATAATGATGGAAAACTCGAGATAAGAAGTGTTGATGTGACCTATAGTTCTGAGACAGAAGCGGTGGTCAGTGTAGGTCTGGATATTGGTGAGCAGGTCATCATATCGTCTATTCCCAACCCTATCGAGGGTATGCGGTTTTCGATCGCACAGCATAATTTGGTTAGCTCTGATGATAAGCCGAAGGATCAAAAAATACCTCCGGCCGCTGATAATGATCAAGCGGCAGAGTCCTAAGGGATGAAGAAAATTATTGGATGGTGGGCGAATAATCCCGTTGCGGCGAATCTGCTTATGGTCGGCATTTTGCTTTCGGGATTTCTTGGTTTTACCGCGATGGAGAGAGAAGCCTTTCCATCGTTTAAAGATAATAGCGTCAAGATTCAGGTGGTTTGGCCCGGGGCTGCACCTCAGGAAGTCGAGGAACAGATTCTCTTCCGTATTGAAGGCGCGCTAAAAAATATCGACACCATTTCACGTGTCTATTCAACCGCTCAGGAAGGGCTTGCTCAGTTAGAGGTGTCAAGCCACGCCAATGTAGATGTAGCAACATTTATCAATCAAATTAAAAACGCCGTCGATTCGGTAAATGCGCTGCCTCGGGATATTGAGAAACCTAGCGTCATGCGCCAGATATATCGCCAGGAGATGATTCGAGTCGCGGTGCATGGTGACCTTGACGAGCGAACATTAAATCGTCTAGCCGAAACTTTGCGGGACGAAATTGGCGCCTTACCATTTGTGTCTATTGTTGACCTGTTTGGTGTTCGTAGAGAAGAAGTGTCTATCGAATTATCCGAGGAGTCCATGCGTCGTTACGGTACGAGCTTTTCGGAAGTAGCAACTGCCATTCGCAATAGCTCTGTCAACTTATCATCTGGTCGAATTCGAACTGAAACAGGTGATGTGCTGTTGAGGTCGAGAAATCTAGCTGATAGTGAACCCGACTTTAAGGCTATTGTGATTCGTCAGAATAGCGACGGTGCCAGGGTTACTGTGGGCGACGTTGCCCGCGTGGTTGACGGCTATGAAGACGAAGAGATTCTCGCCACAGTCAACGGCGAACCTTCAGTATTGTTACAAATAATGTCTACTGACAATATGCAGGTTGTTAAGTCCTCTGACTCGGTGCGCGCATGGATGGAAAAGCGCCAAGAGACTATGCCTGCCGGGGTTAGTCTTATGCTATGGAATGACACTGCGGACATCTACAAATCGAGAATGGCGACAATTAGTAGCGCTGCGTTTGCGGGTCTTATATTAGTATTTTTGGTTTTAATTTTGTCACTTAGACCTCAGGTTGCACTGTGGGTAACAGTGGGCATTAGCGTTGCCTTCATGGGTACATTTGCACTACTCCCGACCTTTGACGTCTCTCTAAACATTTTATCAACCTTTGCATTCTTGCTGGTGCTTGGCATAGTCGTAGATGACGCCATTGTAGTGGGAGAGAGTATTCACAATCAGACGAGCATAATGGGGGGCGGACCCGAAGGTGCTGTAGAGGGGGCGTTATTAGTCAGTAAACCTGTTTTTTTGTCTGTGCTCACGACGATTATTGCCTTTGCGCCCTGGTTCTTTATTTCAGGCCCCGATGCCCAGATAACTCGGCAGCTGTCCATTGTCATTACCCTCGCTCTTAGTATTTCTTTACTCGAAGCCTTTCTTATTTTGCCATCCCACTTAAGGAAACTTCGCCATCGTGAAAATTTGGGCCGCTTAGCGAGTCTGCAAAAACGTATTGAAAAAAGCATCATTAGTTTTGCGAACATAACCTACCGTGGATTGATCAAAACAGCCATCGCCCATCGATATATTACGGTTGCTGTGTTTATTTCCGCGTTTATCATCAGTGTTGGTTTTTTCAGCAGCGGTTGGGTCAAGTTTAGCTTCAGTCCTGAAGTGGAGAGTGAAGAGATCTTTATCAACGTTGAGTTGCCTGAAGGGACACCTTATGCACGGGCATTAGAGGTCTTGGATCAACTTCAGCAGGCTGAACGGGAGCTCATCACTCAAGTCGAAAATGAAGCTCAGGCGGAGGGCGATTCTGGGGATTTGGTGGAAGGTTGGTATACCCGCTCTCGTCGAGATAGCGTCATTGCCATTGTGAAGCTAGCGCCGCCGGAAAGCCGCTATCTTTCAGCCAAGCAAACCGCAATTCGGTTGCGCGATTTGGTGGGCGATATTCCAGATGCGCTTAACATCAAAGTCCAATACACCTTGAATGATCAAGGTCCTCAGATCAGTTATCTACTGCGTCATCGCGATATGGATGTACTCCGCCAAGCAAGTAAAGAACTGCAGATGCACCTGTATAGTTATGATGGCACGGTTTTTGTTCGAGACAATCTGCGCGGTGAGACTGACGAGTTGCACATTGAGCTTTTGCCTGGCGCTGAAAAGCTCGGAGTTACTTTGACTCAAGTATCACAGCAGATACGCCAAGCATATTATGGCGAGGAGATACAGCGTCTGCCCCGGGAAAATGGTGACGTTAAAGTCATGTTGAAGTACCCAAAAGATCAGCGTCGAAATTTGGAAAGCCTGAATAACTTCATGGTTAGAGCAACCGATGGTCGTGAACTTCCTCTTTTATCAGTAGTCGATATTGAATTGGCCAGCGGCGTGCAGCGGATTCAGCGCCGAGACGGCGAACGCATGGTAAGGGTATCTGCGCAGGTTGACGATGACCTCACTAATGACATTGATAAGGATGTAAGTGATAATTTTCTGGAGGACTTTGAAAAGAGACACCCCGGTCTTGTTGTCGGCAAGAGTGGTCGGCAAGAGACAGAGGAAGAATTCTTTAGCGAGATCGGCGCGCTTTACCTGATCGCGTTTTTCATTATGTATGCGCTCATTGCCATTGGGTTTAGGTCGTACTTCTTACCAATCCTGATTATTATAGCGATCCCCTTTGCCTTTATGGGTGCTATCTACGGGCATCTTCTGTTTGGTACATCTATGTCTATATTCTCCTATTTTGGCATTGGTGCAGCCGCGGGAGTCGTCGTTAACGATAATTTGGTATTGGTTGACTACATCATCAAATTGCGTGACAAAGGTAAGTCGTTCATCGAGGCTGTCGTCGAATCGGCGGTGTCTAGATTTCGACCTATTTTATTAACTTCCGTGACTACCTTTATTGGCTTAATGCCGATTATGGCTGAACGCTCCACTTCCGCTCAGTTTTTGAAACCAGCAGTCTTAGCGTTGGCGTTTGGTGTACTTTTTGCGCTGTTTGTAACCTTATTGATGGTGCCTTCACTTTATTGTGTCGGTGAAGACCTTAAGTTGGTCGGCCATAAGGTCAAGAAAAAACTTAGGAATCTGGTCTAGTGGACTACCCTCAGCGAAAACCTTTTTACCCGCTTAAACAAAACCTAAGCATCTGCAACAGGGAATATGTCTGACACTGGGCAGCCAGGCGAAGTGCGGCAGGGTTTTATTCATTAGATTAAGGCCCCATATAGCTACATTCAAAATATTTTCGAGTTGCTCTCGATCTCTCTTATCAGAGACTTGAGCCTCTCTGGAATCATCAAACTCTTTGGTCTATGCTATCAAGGTATCTCCTTTTTTTTATTTTTCGGGAATTCTGACTAAGATGCAGAGCTCAAACGTTCATATGTACTGGTATATTTAAAATAGAGAGGATCGTTTATGGATATTTCAACTTTAAACTTTTTGGCAATTGGAGTTGCAGCGATATCAAGTTTTGTTCTCGGAGGCCTGTGGTATTCGCCACTACTGTTTGGGAAGGTCTGGATGAAGGAAACAGGCATCACAGAGGAAGCTGCGAAGAACCAAAGTATGGCTAAAGTTTTTGGCTTTGCTTTGTTAGCAAGTTTAGTTATAGCCTTTAACTTAGCGATATTTTTAGGAGAAAGCAGCACCTTAGAAACTGGAATTTTCTATGGTTTCCTCGCCGGGTTTGGCTGGGTTGCGATGTCTTTTGCAATAAATGATTTATTTGAACAGCGGTCTTTTAAATTATTTGCAATAAATGCAGGCTATCACACTATTGGATTTACTATAATGGGTGCTATTTTGGGTGCCTGGCATTAATTGTCACACGTTTGTCAAAAGGACGGGCTTTACCAAAGCCTAATGCATTTCTGATAAAGGGCTTGGGGGTAGGGGCCTTGTATCAGAGATTTTGGTTTTTGTTGCAGAAGTTTTGGTGAAAAAAATTGGAACAGCTTTTCAGTATTGTTTCGGTCCTAAAAACCGGTTGACTAAGTCACAGAGGCAGTGAAGACTAGTCCATCAAACAAAGGATTACCCCAATGATCAAAAAACTAGTTCTATTCAGTCTACTAATGGCTGGCTGTTCGGAGGATGAAAAGAGTGCTGGTATACCAATGTCTGCCGCCGAATCCACTGGTAACATTGTTACCGCCGCACCTCTCTCGCTCTACACTTTTAATTGTGGCAATATTGAAGTGTCTGATTTCGACGCATTCTCCTCCAGTGGTGACTATGCAGGGCAGGCGGGCAGGTTGACAAACACCTGCTACTTAATCCGCCACCCCGCAGGTGACTTGCTATGGGATTTGGGACTACCGCTCGGCTTGGTGGGTTCTAGCCCGCAAGTTAATGGCATTTTTACCGTTTCTCTTGACAGCTCGTTAGTCGATCAGTTGTCGGAGATAGACCTAACAGTGACCGATATTGAATTTATGTCAGTCTCTCATAGCCACTTTGACCATACTGGCCAGGCGTCGCTATTTCCAGATGTTAACTGGCTGGTGCATCAAGATGAGCTTGATTATATGCTGAGTACTGAGGAGAGCAAAGTACAGAATGCGTCTTTCCTAGGGCTCAATAAAACCACCTTTAGTGGCAACTATGATGTTTTTGGTGATGGATCGGTTGTTATATTAGAATCGCCGGGGCATACCCCAGGCCATACAGTACTGCAGGTTAACTTGCCCGAAAGCGGTCCTATGCTGCTCACAGGAGACCTCTATCACCGCACCGAAAGCCGGGTTTTGCAGCTTGTGCCGCGCTTCAATAGCGATGAGTCGAGAACCAGGGAGTCGATGGCAGCCTTCGAAATGCTAGCGATACAATTAGGGGCTAGAGTGATTATTCAGCATGAGCCGGCAGATATTGCTGCACTGCCAAAGTTACCGGCATTTTTGCAGTAAGAATCTGCGTCATCAAGTTAGTAAGGCTATGGAATAGCAGGAGTCCCTTCTGTTAAACGGGTGGGCTACCCCGAGGGTAGGGTCGCTATATCTAGTGAGGTTTTGTGGCAGAGAACTTTGACTTGCCCACCGCTACCCGTACTACTTATACTAGGTAGGTTAACGGGTAAGTCCTTACTTTAAACTATTGATTATAAGACAAATATGACGCAGAAAGAGGGCCTCATCGCCTACTTTCGGCTTCAATCGCGGCCTTAGGTAACCTGTCTACTAGTCCTTCAACAAGCTAGTTCACTATCAACCGCTTTAAAAATGTCTACTGTATTTTGTCTACTTCGACGAATTAATAGCCACCCTACTCCTGCAGGGTGGCATAGGGAGATACCCCTGTATCTATAGAGGTGGTAGGACTATTTGTGGTGATGAAGGTTTGTATGCTGGGTGGTGTTTCATTTACCTCTATGCGGCACTAGACATTGTTTATTATCAAATGAAAATACCTTATTTTGTGGCGACATTATTGTTGTGGCGACTAGCCATGAACGGCATTTTGTTGCTTGGCCTAGAGACGTTGATATATGCTAATTTTTTTATCAAAGCAAGATTATTAGAAGGTCAAAACGATAGATTTATGTATGCAACACTTGAGCGTAATTCATTTGAGATAAAGGAATAGATAATGAAAGAACTAATTTATAATATACCTGAAGCATTACTTGTTATCTTTTTCGTGTTTTTACTCAGTTTAGTCCTAGATAAGCTATTAGGTAAATATTCCGCGCACTTTGATGCTGATACCTCAGAAATATTTCGTTTGCTATCTAATTCACAGAGAACGGTATTGTTGTTAGTTGCGTTGATAATGGCTTTAGGAAAATTGGGTTTTGATGTGTCGGCTTTGGTTGCTGGTTTAGGGCTAACAGGATTCGCGCTCGGTTTTGCCTTAAAAGATGCCGTGTCTAATCTTATTGCCGGGGTAATGATTGTTATTTATCAACCCTGCGAAATAGGGCGGCTAATAGAAGTTTCAGGAACTAAAGGAACGATAGTTGACATTAATTTGCGGTACTTGACGATGGATACGGAGTTGGGGACATGCTTGATTCCAAATGCTATGATTTTAAATAATAAGCTTACTTTGTTTAAATAATAGATCGAGGTAGGTACTTTGTCGAGGTCAGTCCGAGGCTATTTATTGGCTAGCGAAAGAATCATAGAAAGGTAATACCCTAGGCTAACTGACAGCCTGAATAACAGCCCATTAACCATAATCACATTTCAGAGATTAACGATGAATATAGAAACCCTTTTAGCCATAGCACCCTTTAGTTGGGGGGCCATTGGTGCTTCGATCCTTTGCGGCGCCATTGTAGGGCTCGAGAGACAGTTGCGTGGCAAGCCAGTCGGAATAAGGACGTCAGCCTTAATTGTTCTTGGCACCTATGTTTTTGTCGCGGTATCAATGATTGCAGCAACGGATAATTCTGATCCATCAAGGATTATCGGCCAAGTGGTGACAGGGATCGGATTTCTGGGTGCTGGTGTCATGCTGGCAAGAGAAGGAGTAGTGGTTGGCGTCACTTCGGCCTCTACCATCTGGTCTTTGGCAGCGATCGGCGTATGTATTGCTGTGGTTGATTCAGTTGTTGCTGTCAAGTTATCTATTGTAATTGTGGCCATACTTTACGGCGTTGATTTACTAGAGGAATATTCATCGGTTTTTACTAGAGGCGTACATACTAAGTACAACAATTGGCGAAAAACAAGGTAAAACATTGGCTAGGCTTGAGACTTTAAAGCACTAATTACGGGTTACTTTTGACCCTCTAAACAGACGCCAACACAGCTCTATTTTAACCATCATCCCTGAGGCGAAAGCTAAGTAGCCATTGGCTATTATAAAATGGATCAAGGTACTATTTTTGGGTAGATCTTTTGAAATGTTTTAATCCTTATCAATTTTTTTCATCAAGGTTCCAGCTTGTCTGCATTAGCGCTGCCTTGGTTACAGCTTTAACGTATTGCTCGCAATGAAGAAGCGTACCTTCAAAGCACCTGCCGTAGGTATTGGTGACTGCATAGGTATCGTGTTCTAGGTGTTCTATTTGATAATTAATATCCTAACTCCTCTCGAAAACTATGTCGCTAGCGCTTCGCTACTGTTACCGGCTAAATACTTGACTAGATTATATCTACATAACTGGAGTGTATATACATAAATGATCGTTGCATATAAAAAGATTAGTCATTATGGTTATAAGTACTTTGCGGTTAAGACATATTTGGATCAATTTTATCCTGTTTTATTAGCGATTAAACATTAACCAGTGACCGGTATTCTTAACCGCGAAAAGTCGGAGAACCCTATAAATAGGGGATACCCCTATGGTCACGTCTAGGTGCCGTGGGAAGCTATGACGTATTCAAAGACTTTAATGTAACCAATACAGTAGACATACTAGTCAATAAAACAAATTGCCTATATTTTATATAAGATTATAAAAGTGCCGAGTATCGGCAAAATAATGCGCGCGCTAGCCCGCTTAGCTGCAGACCCCAAACCCTATAAACCAAAAAGAGCGAGTTTGGTGCCAGAACAAATTTTGGTCGAGACTTTGGATCTTATAGTAAACTAGATATTGAACCAGCAATGGGAATTCATATGTTTAGTGAGTATAAAGTTATCCACATTACGGAAGGTGGTTGCGGCAGGGTCTTTTCTTAAGGTCTCATACTGTAAAGAACAATAAGCAGCATCAAGCCTTCCTTCGCGAATTTCCAGTGGACTCAGAGGGACAGTCGAAGGTACTTAATTTTTGATAGTTTGCCATTATGGCTAGAAATCGATGGTTTTCGCATTGTTCATGCTTGTTGGGATGATCCACACATTAATAATTTACCTTAATAAGGGTTCCAGTCATGGTCGTCAGTTTTTTGGTTTGCTTAGCGTTGTTTGTTGCGGTGGGCGTGAGTTCAGTCTTTAAGAGCAGAGGGACGAAACAAGATTACTATCTTGCCAGCAGTTCAATCAATCCGCTTTTAGTAGGTCTCTCAGCCGTGGCCACGAATAATAGCGGTTATATGTTTATTGGGGTTATCGGCTATACCTATGTTGCTGGGCTATCATCTATCTGGTTGATGTTCGGCTGGATTTTGGGCGACTACGTTGCGTCGATCTATGTGCATTCGCGATTACGCGAGGCCACTCAACGAACGGGTGCAGTGAGTTATGCGGGCGTCTTAAGTAATTGGTACGGCGGTAATAACACGCACTTAGCGCGTTTGATTGCAATCATTTCATTGGTGTTTTTGTTGGCCTATGCCGGTGCCCAATTGGTTGCGGGTGGCAAGGCGCTTCATGTTTTGTTGGGGTGGCCGTCATATTCTGGTGCGATTATTGGTGCAGTTTTGGTTGCAGTCTATTGCCTCGCAGGCGGAATTCGCGCCTCTATTTGGACCGATGCAGCGCAATCTGTAGTCATGATTGTTGCGATGGCAGTATTGATGATCGTTGCAGTGTTGGCGCAGGGAGGTGTCGGCAGCGTAGTAAGCAGTATGGGAGAAATTGAAGGCTTTTTAAGCTGGACGCCAAAAGATGTTTTATTTCCCGGTTTCTTCGGTGTCGTTGTGTTTGCCGTGAGCTGGATGTTTGCAGGTTTTTCAGTGATTGGTCAGCCGCATATAATGGTGCGGTTCATGACCTTGGGAAGCAATAAAAAAATGAACCGGGCACGTCTATGGTATTACCTGTGGTTCATCATTTTTTATGCGATGGCTATAGCGGTGGGTATGCTTGCTCGGATTTATATTATTGATACCGGAAGTTTCGATGCCGAACTGGCTCTACCCACCATGGCGCAGGAGCTATTGCCTCCGTACTTGGCAGGATTGATGCTGGCGGGGATTTTTGCCGCAACTATGTCCACGGCAGACTCGCTTGTGCTCAGCTGTTCGGCGGCAATAACTCACGATTTAATCCCTCACGCTATAGAAAAAACGTGGCTAATCAAACTTGCCACGGTCGTCATTACACTGATCGCACTTTGCTGGGCGCTGTTGAATACGCAAAGCGTATTCAACATGGTGATCATGTCATGGTCGGCGTTAGCAAGTGGTTTTGCGCCCTTGCTTTTGGCTCAGTGTCTTGGTGCCAGGCCCTCGCAAAGACTTGCAGTGAGCGCGGTCTGCAGCGGCTTAGCCTCGGCACTGATATGGCGATTTCTCGGGTGGCAGGGTGCTCTCTATGAAGGCATGATTGGCATCTTAGTGGGGCTCTTGGTTATTTATATGCCAACGTTTTTTCAAGCATATTTTCGCGCGATTCGTCCCGATTCCGCGGATAAAAGTATGTAAATAATAAGGACCATCGCTACTGGAAGACTTGAATTACGCCTATCAAACAGGCGAGAAAGTTGTTCAGTTAAGATCCTCAACCTATTCCTGATTTGACTAGAAAGGTTTACTACTTGAAAAATACTGAAGATACTGTATACAATATTGGATAGCCGAGTAGGCTAAATAAATTAAGGATATTAAAATGTTTCGATTGCAGATTCTGATAGTGATGTTCTTCGCCGCTTTATGGGTGTTGTCTCCTCACGCTAGCGCAACGCTGGAGCAATCGTCTGAAGTTAAGTCAATTTTAGTTACTGGTGCAACGACAGGTATTGGTCGACATTTGACAGAGGTGCTTGCCAATAACGGCCATCATGTCTATGCCGGAGCAAGAACCGATAAAGAAATGGAAGAGCTAAATGCCTTGAAAAACGTGACTGCGGTGCGTCTGGATGTTACCAAACAAGACCAGATTGATGCGGCGTTAGCATTGATTAAGAGCGCAGACACAGGTCTTTATGCCCTGGTCAATAATGCAGGCATTGGCGGCGGTGGTCCCGTGCTACAAACGCCAGTGGAAGATCAGACTGAGGTTTACCAAGTTAATGTTGAGGGTGTTTACCGTGTTACAAAAGCCTTTGGACCTTTAATTATTGAATCAAAAGGGCGGATCACCACTACTGGATCGGTTGCTGGAACGATAACGAATAGTCGATTAAACGCGTACAGCGGCAGTAAGCACTGGATTGAAGCTTTTACTGATGGCTTGGCAGATGAAATGTCATCCTCGGGTGTTTCGGTGAGTGTCATTGAACCGGCCAACTATCAGTCGTATATTCGGCGCAGCAGTTTGCTACGTTCGTTTGCGAAGATAAAAGCCGCCGGGGGCGTTGTTACTGATGAGATGGAGAAACAGTACCAACAGACTGCCGCTTATGAGTTGTCACTTAAAAAACCAGATGATGTGTCTGCGGCCTTCATGCACGCGCTATTCGACACAAACCCTTTACGACGCTACGTTGTGACGCCTGATCAGCAGTCACAGGCGCTTACGATTGGCATTAAGATTCGCCAGCTGATTGAGTTGAACCAGTGGGGGCCGCATCGTTATAGCCGCGACGAGTTGGTTCAAATGCTAGATAAATCGCTGGGGGAAAAATCAAGCAATAGCGTCGCTATAAAATAATGAGAGACTAGCCGATAACTGTCCATCGATGCCGTTCTACCTTACGTGATTATATTGCTGAGAAAACAGGGTTGGATGGAAGTATTATAAGTACGCTTCATCCTATAAGCTCAGAGACCTATCAGTGGCTGCTTATCAGCGAGGGGCTTTGATTGATAAGCGCAGATTGATGATGCAGCGATATGCTAACTACGCCTATCAAGCAGGTGAGAAGGTTGTTCAGTTAAGAGCCTCGATCTAGTGGTAACCTCGATCTACGCGCGCGTTAATGTGTCCGAAAACCTCCTTTATTTATAAGCATCAGAAACTTCTCTAGCATCTTGCTCAAAACTATATTTTTTGTTCGCGTTTTATCAATGTTCTAACATCAATGCCCCATATGAGCTTGAACCCCTTGGTTAATAAATACATAAAAAGCAGTGGGAATATCAGTGTTTTCATCATGAATAGAATCATCATATCTAAAAGTGTCAACGCCAACTTAAAACTGACCCACTTTGGGCTTAAAACGCCAGTTTAAAACTGACCCACCTAGACGATTTCACGAGCTTATATTTTTGTCAGCAGTGAGGTCGGTGCAGGCTCTGCCAGAGAGCCGTATAGATCTTCCCGTCGGGTACGGAATACCCCCCAAGTTAGACGTTCATTAGCGATTTTATCTAGATTAAAACTAGATAACTTGATTTCCTGTTGGTCTGATGATGTCTCAGCCACCTTTTCTCCATGATGATTGGCTATGAATGAGCCACCATAGAAATTGATTTCATCTTTTCCGTCAGATTCTTTGCCAATTCGATTTGCTGCTACTATAGGAACGAGATTCGCGGCGGCATGGCCCTGCATTGTCTGTTGCCAATGGGATTTTGAGTCTGTGTCGGGATAAGCTGGTTCGCTGCCAATCGCGGTGGGATAAATAATAATTTCCGCACCGAGCATTGCCATGGCTCTAGCGGCTTCTGGAAACCACTGATCCCAGCATATCCCCGTTCCAATATTTCCAAACTTTGTTTTGAAAACCTTAAAACCTGTATTGCCCTGCGAAAAGTAGTGGGCTTCTTCATATCCTGGAAAATCGGGAATGTGACTTTTTCGATAGAGGCCCAAAATCTCACCATCTGCATCTATCATGGCAAGGGAATTATAATAAGATTCTCCATCCACTTCGTAGAATGAGACCGGAACGACGACTCCTTTCTCCTTGGCTACCTCTGCGACTCGTCTAATTGTTTCATTGTTCTTGAATGGCCTGGCTTGCTTGAAGTGTTTATTGTCAATACTTATGCAGAAATAGGGGGTTTCAAATAACTCTTGCAGAACGACAAGCTGCGCTCCTTGATCTGCTGCTTCTCGCACCAAGTGGCAGGCTTTTTCTACATTCTCATCTCTATCCCAGGAGCATGACATCTGGGTAGTTGCAATCATTATGCTGCGCATATTTTGTTCCTTCTTCTGATACTACTTATAGTTAAGTTTGTCATGTAATCCATATCGAATTGGCTAGACTATATTAGTGCAGTGTCCTTACTGAAACTAAGTGTTCGAAAAACAATCTATATTTTTATCGACACTGGTTGCTGCTGTGTAATGCAGTGTATGCCTCCTCCACCTATAGCAATCGCATCAATATTGACTTGGATGATTTTGCGATCGGGGTAAAGTGAGGCATATATTTCGGCGGCAACCTGGTCCGAGGATAGATTATATTTGGGCATTATAATCGCCTCATTGGCAATATATGAGTTCACATATGCCGTGCAGTAAGCATCTGATAAAAGATCTGCATCAGATGCTTCTGGTATAATGGTTATTTTTATTGGGCGACCTTTAGCGTCTGTTTGACCCTTTAACGCCTCGATATTTGCATCATGGATTTTACGACGAGGATCACTAGGGTCCGTGGCCTGAACGATGACAACGTGCGCTGCGCTGACAAAGGCGCAAATACCATCTATATGGCCATCTGTTTCGTCGTCGTCGGAATCACCCGGTAGCCAAATAACTTTTTGGCATCCTAAAGTACGTAAAAGCTCGTTTTCAACCTCTTCTCGACTAAAAAGGCTATTCCTATTCTTATTCAGAAGACATTGTTCGGTAGTGATAATTGTGCCTTCGCCATCGACGGTAACACTTCCTCCTTCCGCATATATTGGGGACGTGATATTTCGTGCGCCCTGCATTTTTAGAATTCTGTCACCAATAAGGGCGTCATTTGCGAACTTACGGTATTCATAGCCCCAGCCATTAAATTGCCATGTTGACCCAGCTAGTACGCCAGTTTCATTTAGTAAGAAATTTGGTCCGGTGTCCCGCAACCAAGGTTGATCTGTTTCCATCTCAATTATGGTGACGGCATTACCCAAAATGGTTTGTGCATCAGAAACGTGGTCTGGATGCACGAGCATTCTTACCTCCTCAAATTCTGCAATAGCATTGGCCACTCCTGAATAGCATTTCTGTGTCTCAATAAGCTCACTTTGCCAATATGTTTGGTCATGTGGCCAGCCCATCCAGCAGCATTCATGCGGTTCCCACTCCGCGGGCATGCGATATTCCGTAAAACCCTTTTTAGGTGCTAAATATTCTGTAACTTTCATCTGTTTGATCCCTCACAAGCGGTGCCGGTCAACTGGGCAACGGTTAAACTTCTACGGCCGAAATCAGCCAAAAATCTAAAAGTCATCATATACTAAATATTGCAAATTACTATTTAATTTCCTTATATGTAAGAATAATCCTGTTTAAACAGTATGTTATAGTAACAGCAGGCCATATTTGTTGTATATTTCTGTGTTTATCTTGAAGCGTATGTGAAAATATAATTAATATATTTAACTTCCAAAAATTTTGTGATACCATTTTTGTCTGTTTAGGTGGGGGCCAGACTTGAAAGTACATGGAATTTCGATGAGATTCTACTTAGGCTTCCCAGTCATCTTTTTCGTGATGTTGTCTAGTGACTTAATGGCGTACGCATAAGTGCACCACTAGCAACATTGTTTGGATTCGCATTACTAAAAGGACTAATACGCATTATGGCCAATGAACGTGAAGAATATATAAAGATTCCGAATGTGTCTGAACCTCCATTTGAAACGAATTCAGAGCTAGTAGATATCTGGGGACGCAATTGGGGTTGTGATAGTGATGTAGGCAAATTGAAATCGGTCCTGATGCATCCTCCAGCAGAGGATATTCTCAGGGACCCTGGAAAGAGATTAGTTGCAAGTAATGAGACAACAGATGAGCGCGATCAGGGTTGGTATTGGGATGGTGACGAATGTATGCCTCGCACCCAGCTGCCTATTGATGAAATGCGCGAGCAATGGGATGGCCTCCTTTCTGTCTTAGAGGCTCACGAAGTCGAAATTATTAGAATGCAATCAGTCACGGGTGGTCGCTTTTCACACTACACGCGTGACTCAGCAATTGCAGTTAAGGGCGGCGCCATAATCTGCAGGCTACGACCCTATACCCGTCGCGGGGAAGAGGTATGGGCTACAAAAAGCATTGCGCAGCTTGGAATGCCTATTATTAGAACAATCACAGGGAAGGGCATGCTGGAAGGCGGAAGTTTCACATGGCTAGACTCTCAAACAGTTATTGTCGGCAGATCAAACTGTGTTAATGAAGAGGCTGTTGTTCAGCTCGAAGAGATTCTCAATCCCCAGGGCATCGAAGTCCTCAGGGCTGACCTCTCATTCTTTGACATACACATTGATGGAGTATTTGGGATGTTGAACCATGGAGTTGCCATGGTCGACAAAGACAAACTTCCTTTTGTTTTTCTGGAAGAGCTGCAAAAAAGACATATAACCCTCATCCCAATTACGAAGGATGATGATCCATGGGTGCTAAATAGCCTCGTGCTAGAGCCGGGAAAAGTTGTGATGCCAGAGGGCTTATCTGCAGTGACCCGCAAACGACTGGATCATCATCACATTGAGGTGATTACTATCCCCTTTGATAAAGTCCACTTAAATGGCGGTGGAATAAGGTGCTCTACTTGTCCGCTCATAAGGGATTCTATTCAGCGAGTGTAACTGCCATTACTAGCAAGAGTGCCCTAAGCCGGACTTGTGCGAATACAAACGTTTAAAGGTAGATGTTAATGCTAGCAGAGATTGGAAAGACGATAGGTATTGAGCGTGGCAAACATTACTTCCTTGCTGGCGCAGCTGCGCTGACTATAGCAAGTCTTGGGTCTTGGACGATGCCATTGGTCACGGGAACACTCATAGAGATCCTTGGTTTTTCCGAAATCGATGCAGGCTTTCTCATTTCCATTGAAATGCTGAGTATGGCGATTGGGTCTTTAATTACCGCGGCATCCCTAGCGCGTATTGCTATTTGGCACCTTGCTGTTATTGGGGTTTTGCTAGCAGTAGTTGGACATGCTGCGTCGGGGGAGGCGCCGATACACGAAACAATGCTACTTTACCGTGCATTGGCGGGGTTCGGCGAAGGTATATTATCTGCTGTAGGAGTCGCCATACTGGCGAGGCTGATAGATCCCGATCGGGCATATGCATTAGCATTTATTATTACCGGCCTTATTGCGTCTATGATGTTGGCGTTTGTGCCTTCTGCCATCAGAGAATTTGATGCCAGAGGGCTTTTCATTTCTTTAGCCGTTATTTCTATTATTTTAGCGCCTGCACTATATTGTGTACCCAAAAAACCTGATGAGTCTGCGGGCTTGGCAAAAATATCAAATAAGCGAGTTAATTCGGTTGATAATTTGACTGGGATCCTCTTTATCTTGGGCCTTCTGTTTATTTCGATCATGGAGTTCTCCATGTGGGCAAATATTGAACGACTGGGGAGAAATACTGGGATTGCTGACGACTCTATTGGCTATATTTTAAGTCTCGGCACCTTATTAGGTTTACTTGGATCTGTACTTGCCGCTTTCCTCTCAACTATGTTTGGGAGAATTACGCCAATCGTAATTGCCATCATGTTTCAGGTTGTCTTTAGCTATTTTTGCATCTTCCCAACGTCTCCAGAGGTCTACAAATATAGCCAGGCTGGGTGGAGTTTATGTTTGTATTTTGCGTATCCCTATTTACTGGGTATGGCGGCTTCATTAGATTCTTTGGGCCGGTGGGCGGCAGCTGGCAATGGGATGCTGGTAGTTGGTCAAATTATTGCCCCAACCCTATCTGCATACATAATTCAGGTAAGTAGTTATTCTGGATTATTCACCTTAATCGCTGTGCTTACCCCACTGTCATTAACGATATTTTTTCATGCAAACAGATTGCAGAAAAAATTCTCTGTAGATGGCCAGGCAATATCTATTCCCAGCGTCGAGACAAAAGTACGAATTAATAATTCAAGAAAAATAGGAGAGTAAAAATGATGAGTAAAAATAGTATATTAATCAAAGAATCTACGATAGGTCGTTTCAATTTACCATTCTACAAATCAAAGAAAATCTTGTGGGTCGGTATGGTATCGCTACTAACTGTCCCCGCGATGTCATCTAGTGTAGGCGCGCAGGAATTGTCTGAAAGATCAGGATTAGAAGAAATAGTGGTTACAGCACAAAACCGCCAACAAGACTCACAATCGGTGCCAATATCGTTGTCAGCCTTTGATGGCAGGATGCTGGCAGCAAGCAAAATAAGTGATGCACGTGATATCGCCAAGATTACACCTGGTTTATCAGGAAGCTCTCAGACTAGCTTTTTTGACACATTTTCTATGCGTGGCATTTCAACAACTGACCTAGGATTCGGGGGCGATCCATCAATCGCGATCTATCAGGACAACGTTTATCAAGGGCGGACAGGTTCTTCATTGGGCCAGTTGTATGACACCGAAAGGGTGGAGGTTCTGAATGGACCACAGGGGCTTTTATTTGGACGCAATGCTGCTGCAGGGGTTATTCACGCAATAACCGCGAAACCTCAGACAGATGCATTCGGTGGGTACGTACAGGCGGGTGCTGGTTCAAGAAAAAGTAATCAGATAGAAGGGGCTGTCAATGTTCCGATATCGGACAAGCTAGCCGCTCGATTTGCCGGCTATCATAACGAAGAAGATGGTTGGGTCAAAAACTTGCAGGGAGGAGGTGACCGAGGAGGTTATAATCGAGAAGGTTTGCGTGCATCTATCCGATATGAGGGCGACCAGATAGCGGCAACCTTAACTGGTGAATATGAGGATCGAGAGTCATCTGGCACATTATATAGCGCATTAGATGCATCGGGGAAACGGCCATTAACTGGCAATGAATGGGTTATAGACTCGGATCTAATCGATGGTGACTTCGATAGAAGTGAGGTAAAAAGTTTGACCCTTAATGTAGAGTGGGACGCCGATTTCGCAACGATCACCTCAATAACAGGCTATAAAGGGCATTCATATGAGTACACTGAAGACTCAGATGGGACTTCTGACCGAATTAACGATTATTTCCAAGAGCAAGAGGGCGACTATTATAGTCAAGAGTTTCGTCTTGTCTCAAACGATAGTGGGAATATGTCTTGGTTCTTAGGTGCAAGTGCATATTGGGAAGATCTAGAAGTTTCATATGCTGGAAGCGCCGATGAAGAAACTATTTGTGACTTCTTCTTTTTTGGGGAGTGCGAAGCGATTTACCCTGCAGATTATTTTGCGCCGTGGCCAGGAGCAACACCAAATGGTCAATTAACTGAATCAGCTGCTGTTAGCGGTGACTATTGGGGCTATGCTGTTTATGGGGAGATGAAGTTTCAGCTTAATGACACTTTAGATATCTCTGTCGGTTTGAGATATAGCTACGATGAAAAAGAATTTAGCTTTCATGCACCGCTTTCTGATAGTGCGCTCTCGCCAGTTCTCCTCTTTGGCTTCACTACACCATCCCCGATGACCAGTAATAAGGATTGGGATGATGTGTCACCAAGACTTGTTCTTCGTTATGTACCACATGATGACCTCATAATTTATGGATCGGTCACGGAAGGATATAAAGCTGGTGGGTATGATAGTTTCGCAGTGTCCGGTCTAGATCCCATTGATTTTGTGGTTGTGCCGTCTACGACCTTGAATGCTTTCGATCCGGAATCTGTTATCTCCTACGAGGTGGGTCTGAAGGCTAGTATCTGGGGTGATAAAGCCAGGATTTCAATAGCCGGGTATAGTTATGAGTATGAAGATCTTCAATTGGCGAGTTTTGAGGGGGCTTTATTAGCAGTCGACAATGTTGCTGAAGCGAAGGGCTCTGGCATTGAAGCACAACTTCTTGCACGCCCAAACAAATACCTGGATATGAATTTTGGTGTTGCTTGGGGAGACTCTGAAGTAGTAAGTGCGAGCTTCGATGCATGTGCTGAGCTGGATGGCACTAGCTGCAGTGGCAATAGACTTCCGTTTCAACCTGAATGGTCGCTTAATGCTTCGATAACCGGCCGCATGCCCGTTGGAGTGCTAGACGTATTTATTACCTCAGAAGTAATCCATGAAAGCGAATGGTTCAGCGACCTTAATAACGCAGCTGTCTTGGAACTACCAAGTTATACTGAGGTCAATTTTAGAGGTGGTATCGAATCGGAAAGCTGGACATTTACGGTTTACATCGAGAATGCATTTGATGAAAAGTACTTTTCATCTAGTTATGACTTCTTTGGTGATGGCTCGTTCCCAATTGCTTTTTCGCCCAATAAAGAGAGAACTATTGGCGCTGACATCAGGTATGAATTCTAAAGACGTTTGAGTGTGAAAGAGATTTTTCCGGGGCCCTATAATACATTGGCGCCTCGGTAATTTTTTGGATTCTATTCTTACTTTTTACTCATGGTAGGTGCTGGCGCTGACGATCTGGCACACACGTTTGCTTGTATTGCGGAAGCGATGTGGAATTTTGGTATCAAAGTAGTATGCTTGACCAGATTTTAAGACCTTGGTTTGATCTCCAATAGTCACTTCGATTTGCCCTTTGATGACAAATCCACCTTCTTCACCCTCGAAAGAAATCATTTTAGATCCGGTATCTGCACCAGGTGGGTAAGTTTCTTTAAGAAGCCCGATTTCACATCCCGCACTTTTGCCTCCTACTAACTTTAGAACGACGTCACCTGAGCCAATATCGACCAATTGGGCTTCATCAAAAAAAACTCGTTTGTGGACTGGGTTATCTTGCTGAAAAAACTCCATTGGCGAAATATTTAGAACGCTGAGTACTTTCATGAGAGTTGCAACTGATGGGCTTACTTTATCCGCTTCCATCATTGAAATCATACCCGCCGTGAGTCCAGCATTAGCGGCCAATTCTTTCTGGGTCATCTCGCGGTCTTTCCTAAGGGACTTTAGTTTTCTACCAATAATTTCCATTTTTTAAATACCATAAGAGCAAAAATTAGTGCAGGAAAACCAAACACTCCATAAGGGTATAACATACCTTAGAAGGCAGGGTGCTGGCAATGTTGTTGATACAGAGGTTGCTCATACTGGACTGGTTGGCAGGCATTACATTCCTTTTCCCATTCTTCTTCATATTCAGCTAACCATTCTTCATTGGTTTGGCCCTGTACTCTCTTAGTATCGTCTATAGGGCTAATAGGATTACTTGTATACTCACTTACTTGTTTACTTATTACGCACTTATTTGGACACGTAGTTGAAATACTCTCTTGACTAGGTTCCGTAGGGCTTTGAACAATATCCTTATCAGGGTAAGTTATCAGGGTAAGTTATCAGGGTAAGTTATCAGGTTTTTATCAGGTTTTTATCAGGTTTTTATCAGGAAGTTGTCGGGAAGTTGTCGGAGACTTATGAGGTGCTAAATTGGACATTGGCCTCAAAGTATCTTTAAGAAGCTTTTTACCATCTTCTGTTTCTGCTTGGAAACGAATTGATTTTAGTTTTCCCATGCAATCATGGAACGACGTTAAGCCTCTAGCTGGAATTGGCAGAGCGCATGTATAGTGCCAGAAGCGAAAAAACTTACGTCCTCTCTTGATCCAAAACTGTTTTCCCGGGAGGATAGCTCCTTTGTTTGGCCCTCTCTGTCTCTTTCGCTCAACATTGAAAATTACGTGGTAACACATTCCGGTATCGTCGCAAACAAATTGCAAAGTTATGCCGTCGTACTTGCCGTTTCCGTATGCTCCCACCGAATAAGACAAATATCTTAGGTTAGTGATTAACAAAGTCTTAGACCGACCGCTCTATAGGTCCTAAACAGCCTTTTTTTGGCTGTTGAGAGACTTTTCAGCTTGATAAGGGCGCAACCCATGCAATGGGCAGGAGTATGACGAACAGGACGAAATAGACTCCTTAAAGCCCTTTTCTAGGTGGTCTGGTGTACAACCAAAGCACTCAGCGCATTTAGCGTTAATTGCCAATTTTCTTGAGCTAGGATTTTTCATGTGCCTGAGAATAGGGTTGAACTTACTCATGATGAGAACCCTCAGCAGATTCCATAAGAGCGAGCATGTAATCATTGATGTCAGACGCCCACCAACTAACAGCCTGTCCACCATGAACAAGCTTATAGCCTTTTGGGAATTTGCCCTGATTCATTAGGTCGTATACATAAGAGCGACTAAAGGGAATGATCTTTGCGACTTCACCCCATCGAAGTAAGCGTGGGATTTCGTTTATATCTTTCATGTTGTTCGCCTGTAAATAGTTAATAGTTAATAGTTTGTCTTTACAGATACAGCATTTTACTCACATGTATGATGATGACCACAAGTCGATCGTAACCAAAATCATGATTTTTTCGATAAAGGTGTTCCAACCTACCTAGAACAGTAGATCGGCCTGATTAAATGTTAAAGGGACGATGTGAGAGTGATCGAAAGACTTCTGTATCTTACTGATCTGCCTAACCCCTATCTGCTCATCTTCCCCCATAACATCCATGTCATATAAAAAGTCGAAGATTCGAAGTATTGCCTGAGCAGAAAATCTTTGAGTTTTTCCACGATTAGTTTCTATATCGAATAGATACCTACTAATTGCAGTAATCTCCCTAACAACCCACTGGCTACGTCTTCCAAAACGCTCCAACACCCTCCTTAGCGACTTCCCATTGGCCATAGCAGTTACCTCACTCATAAAACGCGATACATCTATATCTCGCGGGGCAAATAAGTCTATTGGAACCACTGAATATCCTTGTTCAACGAGTGCATCGCGCAACCCTGCTGCATGTTTGATGACATGTTTACTAGGCGGAATCTCCCTCATGACATTAGCGTCTACAGCATCATTCGAATAATTCTCTGGGTCACCGACAATATGAATAGCCGCGGCAAATACCATCACTACGGCTAATTCGAAACGCTCAACTAGTGACTCATTACTTTTCTGACCGCCCACTTCAGACAGGTAATACATAAATTTGGTAGAGGTACCGCCCGTGCTGTTTAGATAATTGAGCACACGATCAAGATGATCTTTGGGTTCGGTTAGTACTAGGTGGCGAAATGGATGATCTAATAATTTTTTTCGCGAGTCCGCCCATAGCGCGCGTGCTTTAACTCTGACTGCTTCGGGTTCAAACTTCGTCCAGTCGCCGCAATAAACTAGACTGGTATCTGTGAGCGTCGCGTAGATCGAGTCATCATGTGTTTCCTTTGGTGAATCTCGGAAGGTATCGCATCCCATAATGCCACCCAACTCATTAACATAGATATTACCTGTCCTTTTCTGCCAGTAAACATCGTCTTTTTGCGAATGGATTAGACCTCTAAACGCAATACTCTCCTGAGACAAATTGAAATGCCACTCACTAATAAAGTCATCAGTTAACTCTAGCAATTCAGAATTTGAGAGGGCTTTCATCACACACCTATAGGATTATTACTTAGTACTATAGAGTCTACTCATAACCCATACCGTTAACCAAGCGGATTTTTTTGAGTCGGGCATATAGATACTAGAAACGTGGTCTGTCGGGAGGGGGGTACTTGGGTTTTGATTATTCTCTCTCAGGAAGAGGCTTGCGGACGCGCAATATTCAACGACTTGGGTTGCAAGTAGATTACTGAATGTAACCTGAAATGTAACCTGAAATGTAACCTGAAAGATTTAAGCCGCCACATAAACGAAGAAACCCCAGCATTAGCAGGGGTTTCAGCGATTCTATATGGCGGTGGGATAGGGATTCGAACCCTAGTTAGGCTATTAACCTAAGCCAGTTTTCAAGACTGGTGCATTCAACCGCTCTGCCATCCCACCAATTGAAGGCGCGATTATACAGCGCCTTTTTCTTCTAACAAGTACCAATTACACCTTTGTTGCATTTTAATCGGTGGAATCAGTACTTGGGTTCACTTTAGTAGCGGCTGTCTCAGTCGCTACGGTTTGTGGGTTTGCTGCCGCTCGCTTCTTGCGTGGATCATTTGATGCGCGTGCTGCAGGTTTTTCAGGCGCTATGGCGGTAGTGGAAGCAGGGGCCAGTGTCTGAGCTTTAATTGCTGCAGGGGCTGACTCAGCTCGTTCAGTGCTTACTGCTACCTTAACAACTGGCTTTGGCATTTTCCTAGGATCATTACTCGCGCGGACTTCTGTCACTCCCACTTCGGCACCGTCGGTCTTTGCTGCGACTGGCTTTTTGGCGGCTTTAGGCTTGGCTTTGGCGGCAGGTTTCTTTGTCGCCTTAGCTTTAGCGGGGACTTTCTCCGCTGGAGCAGCCGTTGCTGGTTTATCTGCAGCTACAGGCGTGTCTGCTGCCTCTGGGCTCGCTTTTGGCTTAGCTGGAGCCTTGCGTCTGGTGCGAGTGGGTTTTGGCTTTACCGATTCAGCTTCAACAGCTTGAGTTACAGTCGGTGTAGATGCGTCTGCAACTGGCGCCTTCTGATCTTTTGCTATTTCGACTTTAGCGTCTTGAGAAGCATTTGGCGTAGCCTCTGTTTTCGCAGTTTCAGCACCCAAAATTACCGCAGTTTGATCTAACATTTCCTGAGGAACGTCTTGTCGTTGACGACGACGACGAGGTCCTCGACGCTTATCATCAGGACGACGTTGTAGCTGATCTGGCTTAGGAGCATTAGACGGCGACTCAGTTGTGCCTGTCGCTGTTGTATCTGCCGATGCGACTGCTACGCTAGCCTGGTCTTTTGGCTTGTTATTTCTATTTCTGCGATTACCGCTGTTGCGGTTTTGGTTATTCCTGGATTCACCACTCTGATCATTTTTCTGATCGTTGTTTTGATCATTGTTTTGAGTGTTATCGCTGCCTCGATTTTCGGTATTACGATTTTCGGTATTACGATTGTTAGGGCGTCGATTGTTTTCGTTAGGACGATTGTTTCTGCTGCCTCGGCTTCTGTTTTGATTGTTACGACTAGGCGGGACAGGCTTCTTTTCCTCCACTTTTTCTTCGGTCTCACCGAACATGCTTGCCCAGAGGCGCTTAACCAATCCAGGACTCTTGTCTTGGGTCGGAGGGGCCACAGCCGCAGCGACGGGCATGATGGGTGCAGGCGTTGTCGGAATGAGTGTTTTAACAGCAGGTTGGGGCGGTGCTGGAAGGGCTGAAGTATCAGTAATAACTTCTTCTTCCGCCTTACTTAACTCGTTAGCCAAGCGATAACTAAAGTCTGAAGAGTCCTCGTCCTGATTACGAATTCGAACAACTTCAAAGTGCGGTGTTTCCATTTCAGTATTAGGCAGCACTATCACCTGTAACTTATTACGAGACTCTATATCTAAGATTTCTTTACGTTTTTCATTGAGTAAAAAGGTCGCAACGGGCACAGGAACAATAGCGCGAATCTCTCTGGTGAATTCTTTCTGAGCTTCTTCCTCTACTAGGCGCAATATTGAAAGAGCGAGTGACCGCGTGCCCCTAATGGTTCCTTGGCCTTTACAGCGAGGACATGTCCTAGACATTGTCTCTTCCAAAGAAGGGCGTAGACGCTGTCGTGACATTTCTAGCAAGCCAAAGCGTGAAATACGGCCAACTTGAACTCGCGCTCGATCAACTTCTAATGCGTCACGCATCTTATTTTCGACTTCTTTCTGATGACGGCTGTTGAGCATGTCAATAAAGTCAATAACGATAAGGCCGCCAACATCACGCAGTCTCAGCTGCCGGGCAATTTCCTCAGCGGCTTCTTTGTTAGTGTTAAATGCAGTTTCTTCAATATCGCCACCTTTTGTCGCCCGAGCGGAGTTAATATCTATTGATACCATAGCCTCGGTGATGTCGATGACGATAGATCCGCCAGATGGAAGGGTTACTTCGCGACAGAATGCAGTCTCGATTTGATTCTCAATCTGGTAACGATTAAACAGTGGTATTTCGTCTTGGTAGAACTTTACCTTACTGGTAAAGTCTGGCATGACCGTGCTGATAAATGCTGCGGCGAGGGCATAAGCTTCTTCACCATCGACGATCACTTCGCCGACATCGTGGCGCAGATAATCGCGAATGGCTCGTACAATAACGTTGCTTTCTTGGAATAAAAAGTGGGGCGCTTTTGCCTTGCTAGATTCGTCTGTAATGGTATTCCACAACTGAAGTAGGTAGTTGAAGTCCCATTGCAACTCCTCCGTCGCCCGGCCTATGCCGGCCGTTCTAACGATAGCGCCCATTCCGTCTGGAATATCCAGGCCTCGCATAGCTTCGCGTAAGTCTGCACGCTCGTCACCTTCAATTCGACGTGAAATACCACCCGCCCGAGGGTTGTTGGGCATCAAAACAAGGTAGCGACCTGCCAGACTGATAAAAGTCGTGAGTGCCGCACCCTTATTGCTTCGTTCTTCTTTTTCTACCTGTACGACAACTTCCTGGCCTTCTTTGAGAGCATCTTGAATGCGTACTCGACCACCTTCAGGCGTGCCTTTTTTGAAATACTCTCTGGAGATTTCTTTTAGCGGGAGGAAGCCGTGACGCTCTGCCCCATAGTCAACAAAGGCGGCCTCTAAGCTTGGTTCTACTCGAGTAATTTTACCTTTGTAGATATTTGATTTTTTTTGTTCTCTGGTTCGATTTTCGATATCTAAGTCATATAGTCGCTGACCGTCTACCATTGCTACGCGCACTTCTTCAGTGTGCGATGCGTTAATTAACATACGTTTCATAATTCACCTTTACTCATTATTAGGAGTGAGTAGCAGGGGAAGAACAGAAAAGAGGGGCACGGAAATATGACAGCTGAAAGGCCGAGAAATGAAGCAAGCTCTTTGGTGCTAGCGCAAATAATCTTATTGCGCACTCCACTAAGCAGTCCAAGACGCTCATAAAACAGGGCTCTTGGAAATTTGGCGCTAGACGCGTCAAATTGCTTCTTCAAATATTGATATCATCGGTCGCGAGATGGACTGTTTGATTAACCCCTAAATATCAACAGCATTAATGCTGTGATATTAATTACCTCTAGCTAAACCTAGAACACAATATCTTGTCTTTCGTATTTTCATCCGGTCGACCACTTTTATTTCAAACAGTTGGGGATAATGCTTACCGCCTTATAACTGGCGCCTCAATTGTGTGGTCAACTTTAAACCGTTATCTTTTTGGTTCTTTCACTGGCTGAGCTCACTCAGCAGTCTTTGGATTTGTGGCTAACTTTTTGAGCACAAATCCTTGGATTCTTAGCCTAGTCAATTCTGTAGGCTCTGTTTTTCTTAAACACTTGGTCTAAGAACGGTGCGCAATATAACAACAAAAGACAATATCTACAATGTAATCAATCAATTAGTTATCTTAACCGATGGCAGGTGGGTACAATGTTCGACATTTGACTTAGCAGGCTAGTAATCCGTGCAGGAAAATCAGTTCAATAAAGTATCTTTTGTCGAGGTAGATCCTGAATACGAGGGTCAGAGACTCGACAATTTCCTTATAAGGCATTTAAAGGGTGTGCCTAAATCACGTATCTATAATCTGCTGCGCAAAGGCGAAATACGCGTCAACAAGGGGCGCGTAAAGGCTGATACGAGACTAAAGGCAGATGATATTGTCCGTATTGCGCCGATCAGAGTCGCTGAGTCAGGTGCTCCAGCGGAAGTTGGCAGGCAGTTAAAGCGTTATTTGTCAGAAAACATTCTCTTTGAAGATGATGGGTTGCTTATCCTAAACAAGCCTAGCGGCTTAGCAGTGCATGGAGGCAGTGGAATTTCACTGGGGGCAATTGAAGCGATGAGACTAGAGCGCCCAGAGTTGCGCTTTTTAGAGTTAGTCCATCGGCTTGATCGAGAAACCTCGGGATGCCTTATGTTTGCCAAAAAGCGCTCGGTGCTTGTAGAGATACAGCAGGCGATGCAGCGTAATCAAATACAAAAAAGTTATCTGGCTCTGGTAAAGGGGGTCTGGCCGAAAGGGAAGTCGACGGTTAATGCGCCCTTGCGCAAGAATCAGCTTTCCTCAGGCGAACGGATTGTTCGAGTCGATGTCGATGGGAAGGCGTCAGTGACGCATTTCAAGATTAATCGTCGATTTAAGGAGGCCACCTTGCTTGACGTGACCTTAGAGACGGGCAGAACCCATCAAATAAGGGTTCATAGTCAATTTTCGGGGACACCCGTAGCGGGTGACGACAAGTACGGTGACAAAGAGTTTAATGACCGCTTACGTAGCGAGCTAGGGTTGCGGCGCTTGTTTTTACATGCCTGCCGTTTGCGATTTAAGCACCCCCTATCAGGTGACTGGGTGGAAGTAGAGGCGCAAATACCTCCCGACCTGTCCGCTGTGCTTGATAAACTTCCTAAATAGAGGCTATAAACTATCGCTACTCCAAAGCTATTAATATTTGACTGGGATGGTACCCTTTGTGATTCGGTGGACCGGATCGCGACATCCATTAGACTCGCCGCTGCTGATCATGGCCTGGCGGTACCCAGCTATGCCGCAGCTTCTGATGTTATTGGGCTTGGATTAAAAGAGTGCATTGATCAGCTGTTCCCGGGGCTGGCAGACTCCGATGCGGAGCAATTCGCCGCGTTGTATTCGGCCCGTTTTAAGCAGCAAGATACAATCCCCTGCGCGTTTTTTCCTGGGGTTTTAGAGACCTTGAGAGATTTGCGACAAGGTGCCTATTTTCTAGCGGTGGCAACCGGTAAAAGTAGATCGGGACTTGATAGGGTGTTGGCAGCTACCGGCTTGTTTGAGTTTTTCGATGGTTCGCGCTGCGCTGATGAGACTCTCTCCAAACCTCACCCACTGATGCTTGAGGAGCTTTTGAGTCAGTTTGAGGTTAGACCAAGTGATGCGATCATGGTGGGTGATACTGAGTTCGATTTGGAAATGGCCAGAAATGCAAATATCCCTGCCATTGCCGTTAGTTATGGTGCTCACCACCTAGATCGGCTGCTTAAATATAAGCCAATAGCCTCTCTTGACTCATTCCAAGATATAAAGAAATATTTATAAATATCAATTATTTAAAAACTATATTTAAAGTGTAATCTATATTATTTTATAGGAAAATCGGTTTAGAAATGTACATAGATCAATTAGAGGAAGGCCTATCAAAGAGCTCGGGTCTGTGCTCTTAACCTCACTAAAAAGGCCTATGCCCAGGCCTTCTGCCTTAAAGCTCCCCGCGCAGTCATATGGTTTCTCCAGCAGCAGGTATCGTTCTATTGTTTCGTCACTCAATTGTCTAAAGGTCACCTGGGTAGAATTGACCGTTGACTGGCATTCAAGGCTTCCATCCCGGCACATTCGCACCAAAGCAAGACCGCTGTGAAAGAGTATTGTTTGGCCAGATTGTTGCTGTAGTTGTTTGGTCGCCTGTTCGTGCGTTTCAGGTTTGTTGATAAAACTACCGTTTAGGTCAGCGATTTGATCTGCGCCGATAACCAAAGAGTCAGTATAAATGGCGGCTACTTTCGATGCTTTGGCGATTGCCAGCCTTTCTGCGGTAACGGCTGGTTTTTCAAGGGCTAGTGGCGATTCGTCGATTTCCGGTGATTGGCATTGAAAATCACACTGTAAACGACGCAATAATTCCTTTTTATAGTGCGAGCTGGAGGCGAGAATTAGGTTGGTCATGTAATTACAGCCCTTGCCGGTATTATTAGGTCCTAGGGCTCATTTACTAGGGCCTTAATTTGCAGTATAAGTTATTATTCAGTCTAACAACCCAGATATGTCGGGTTTTAATGCAATTTTCTTTGACAGATCAGGGTGTTGTGCCTATCATGCGCGCCTAACTGAGATCGACCTTATTATATGGCATTGCCGACTCACATTGACCCAAGAAAACTAGCGCTCCAAGGGTATCTTTTGGAGGGTGAGGTTAAGGGCGAGAGCCTTTCAAGGTTGGCATCCTCTGTATCAAGCATAATCGGTTCGTTTGAAGCGTCAGTGCAGTTTGAACTAGATGAGTCGAGGGCGAAGATAGCGAGGGGTAGTGCCAGCGTTACAGTCCAGGCGATTTGTCAGCGGTGTTTAGACCCGGTGACGGTTGACCTTAAAGCGGATTTCGCAGTGCAGGTGATTTGGTCGGAAGAGCACCTTAATAGGGTCGCCAAGAACTATGAGCCCTGGCTGGTTGAAGATAGAATGGCTAATCTCAGCGAATTATTGGAAGATGAGATTTTGTTGGCTTTGCCTTTAGTTAACTACCATGAGATCGGTGGCTGTACAGGCGATAGTTTTATACAAGAGAATGAATCTAGTGGGGATGAGGCAGTGGCTGACAACCCATTTAATATTTTAAAACAGTTGAAACGTAAGTAAAAGCTGTAAAGCAATCCAATTAGGAGTATCTGATGGCTGTTCAAAAAAGTCGTAAAACCCGATCGAAGCGTGGCATGCGTCGCGCTCACGATGCATTGACTGCTGCCACTGTGTCTACAGACTCAGTAAGTGGTGAAAGACATTTGCGTCATCATGTCACCGCAGATGGATTTTATCGCGGTAAAAAAGTTGTAGAGACAAGTACCGACTAGGTATCTCTTTGGCCTGTTCAATCCGGATTGCAGTTGATGCAATGGGTGGCGAGTTTGGTCCTCGAGTTACGGTTTCAGCACTGCTTTTGTGCTTAGCCCGCCATTCTAACGTCACTGCATTACTGTTTGGTGATCGATTGTCGCTTGAAGCGGAGTTATCTGCCTGTGCGGATTTTGATCTCCGCTCTCGAGTTGATGTCAGACACTCTGACATAAGGGTCAGCGACTACGATAAACCATCCTCGGTATTACGCAGCAAACAGCATTCTTCAATGGGCTTAGCGGTTAAAGCGGTGTTGGAGCAAGAAGCTGACGCCTGTATCAGTGCGGGCAACACAGGGGCTCTCATGGCTCTTGGATTAGTTAACCTTAAGACACTTCCTGGAATATCCCGACCGGCAATCTGCACCACATTCCCGACAATGTCTGGGCGTACCTATGTGCTCGATCTAGGCGCCAACATTGATTGCTCTGCGGAACAATTACATCAATTTGCAATGCTAGGCTCTCTGACTGCAAGACTATTAGACGGCGTTGAAGATCCCATCGTGGGGTTGTTAAATGTCGGTAAAGAAGCCACTAAGGGTAGCGAATCATTGCAGTCGGCAGCTGTGCTGCTTGATCGCGATGAATCTATTAACTATGGTGGCTTTTTAGAGGGCGATGAGATCTTCAAGGGCACTGCAGATGTGGTAGTTTGTGATGGGTTTAGTGGAAATATAGCACTGAAGACCAGTGAGGGTCTCGCGAACATGATCAGCTCTATGCTCGATGGCTTGCTGAGTAAGAGCTGGTTGGCTAGATTAACTTTTGGGTTAGTTAATCGCTCATTCAAACAGCTTATCGACAAGCTTGATCCGGCTTTTTATAATGGTGCCTATTTGTTGGGGCTAAATGGTGTTGTTGTTAAAAGTCATGGCAGTGCCTCGCAAAAGGCCTTCGGTCACGCGCTGGATGTTGCAATCGAGGCTGCGGAGCATAATTTACCCAAGGCGCTAGCCCCTTTGTTGCAGAGTAAGTTAATTGAAAGTAAACCTATTAAGTGAGCATTTATGAGTGATAAGGTAGCCTTTGTTTTTCCCGGGCAGGGATCTCAGAAGATCGGTATGCTGAGTCAGTTGGCATCAGTTGATTCAATTATTGAGGGTACTTTTTCAGAGGCGTCAGATGCGCTGGGATATGACCTTTGGCATTTAGTGCAAAATGGGTCGCAAGAGGAAATCAATCTCACAGAGCGTACTCAACCAATACTGCTAACCGCAAGTGTCGCTATATGGCGCCTCTGGCAAGATAAGAAAGGTGCGCGACCATCCCAGCTCGCAGGGCACAGCTTGGGTGAGTGGACTGCATTGGTTTGTGCAGGTGTACTTACCTTTGCCGACGCTCTTTTGATTGTGCGTGCTCGCGGGCAATATATGCAAGAGGCTGTTCCAGTTGGGGTGGGAGCAATGGCGGCCATTATTGGTTTGGATGATGAGGCTGTTTTACAGGTCTGTGCGGAAGCGAGAGGAAATGATGTCCTAGACGCGGTTAATTTTAATGCGCCGGGTCAGGTAGTGATTGCCGGTAGCGCGTCTGCGGTCCAGAGAGCCATAGAATGTTGCAAGGCGGCTGGCGCAAAAAGGGCGTTGCCCTTACCCGTCAGTGCTCCATTCCATACGTCGTTAATGGCGCCCGCTGCAGAGCGACTCAAGGGGCTGGTGGCAGAGACTCCCTTCGCCGAGCCGATCATTCCAGTCATTCACAATGTGCATGCCGAAACTGAAGCTGATCCTACGAAAATTAAAATGCTAATGCTAGAGCAGATATCCCAGCCAGTAAAATGGGTGGACTGTGTACTTAAGCTGAAGAGTGGCGGCGCGGAGCGCCTGGTAGAATGCGGACCAGGGAGAGTTTTGAATGGCTTGTCTAAAAGGATTGATAGAGAATTAATCTCTTTCGCGACTGATGATGTCGAGAACTTTGAGAACGCACTGTTGTCTGTATAAACAATTAGGGAATATTTATGAATGATCAATCTAAAGTAGCATTAGTTACCGGTGCCAGCCGAGGTATTGGGGCGGCGATTGCTGATGAGCTAGGATCTGCAGGTTATATTGTGGTAGGCACTGCTACTAGTCAATCGGGTGCGGATTTAATCAGTCAGAGACTTGCCGCCAGGAAAAGTCTTGGCGCAGGTATGGTGCTAGACGTTACGCAACCAGAATCTATCGAAGTGTTGCTAAAGTCGGTAATTGAGAAGTTTGGTGCGCCCATAATATTGGTTAATAATGCGGGTGTTACCAAAGACAATATTTTGATGCGCATGAAAGAGGGCGAATGGTTAGATGTGATCAATACTAATTTAACGGCCGTTTTTCGTCTTTCTAAAGCATGCGTCAGGCCCATGACTAAAGCTCGCTGGGGTCGTATAGTGAACATCAGTTCAGTTGTAGGATCCATGGGTAATGGCGGGCAAAGTAATTATTCGGCTAGTAAGGCAGGAGTAGAGGGATTTGGCCGAGCGCTTGCGAAAGAACTCGGATCAAGAAGCATAACGGTTAATACGGTGGCCCCAGGGTTTATCGATACAGATATGACTAAAGATTTACCCGAGGCAAATAAAGAGGCTCTCTTGTCACAAATCCCACTCGCCAGACTGGGCTTACCCAGTGAAATAGCGTCCGTGGTTAGGTTTTTAATCAGTGATGCTGCCGGTTACATCACTGGTGAAACCATCCATGTGAATGGCGGTATGTACATGTCCTAATGTCGATTCTTGGGCTTATGAGTGGGAAATTATTCAATTAATAGGGTTCGCTATTGACTCATGAGTATTGATTTTTTTAGTTATATTATGTTTTTTTATAGATGAGGCTAGCATTTTCATCCATCTGGGGTAAAATGCCCGACTTAGCAACAAAGAATATAGCGTCTGGGTGCTATTCGCCCAGATTAGAAGAAGTACCCGACCCCTACAAGGAGTGGAAACACGATGAGTAATATTGAAGAACGCGTTATTAAAATGGTTGCTGAGCAGCTTGGTGTAAAAGAGGAAGATGTTAAGGTGACTTCGTCTTTTGTTGAAGACCTTGGCGCAGATTCGCTAGACACAGTAGAGCTTATTATGGCGCTCGAAGAAGAATTCGACGCTGAGATCCCGGATGAGGAAGCAGAAAAAATTGCCACGGTAACGGATGCAATTCGGTACATAACCGCGAATAGCTAGGCTAAGCGCGTCTGAAAGCCGCTCCTATTGGGGCGGTTTTTTTTGCCTAAAAATTTTGTTTAATAGGACTATGACGACTACAGACTTTATCTACAGTATTGACGGGCAGGATGAGCTTCTAAGTATTAGCTCAGCGGAGCTATTGTCAGATCGCGGACTCGCTTACGGTCATGGTTTGTTTGAGTCTATCCGCTATTTCCAGGGCGAATTCCCGCTGCAAAGCAGACATTTAGCCAGAATTCAAAACGATGCCGGCCGCTTAGGTATAAGGATATCGTTATCTCGCTTGTCCTCGGCGTTGAGTGCATTTAAAGATATACTTCTCAAACAATGTATTTTGAGTGGTGTTGTTAAAATAATAGTTACCGCAGGCAGTGGTGGCCGCGGGTATGAAAGTTTGGGGGCCAATACTCCCAGAATTATCTTTCGTTACAGTATTTCACCAAGCGATCTCCACGAGTACCGAAATTTGGGGATCAGCCTCTGGCGTTGCGATCTGCCTCTGGCGGCAAACTCGCAACTGGCGGGCATTAAGCACCTAAATAGGATAGAACAGGTGTTGGCTGCCAATGAGAGCCATTCAAGGGATTGCCAGGATGGTTTGATGATGAATGTTGATGGATTAATTATTGAGACCACCCGGGCTAATGTTTTTTTTAGAAAGACTTCGGGTGATTGGGTCACACCGGATCTTAATTCTTGCGGTGTTTCTGGTGTCATGAGATCGCTATTGATTGAAGACATATTTCCTCTTATGGGGATATACCCAAGAATTGGATTGATTAAGATAAGTGACATAGAAGAGTACGATGAGCTATTTATCTGTAACTCTGTTCGCGGGATTGTGCCTGTAGTCGGTGTCCGTCAGTTTGATAATCAATCAACCTCTGTGCGAAAAATTGGCAAGGCCACAAGAGAATTACAGTCGATGTTGTCTAACAATTACTCATGCTTTCAATGAACAAGCTAATCGCCTATGGGATCATTGGTGTAACCCTAGTAACCTTGATTTGTAGTATTTCTCTTTTTGCTATGATCAATATAAAAATTAACACACCGATCAATTCGCTGGCTTTCTACAAAGAGAGTGTCGAATTTACCGTTGAAAAAGGCGCCAGGGCAAAGGAGGTAACTGGAGCACTCTTCGATCGCGATATTATTCCCGATCCATGGGCTATCAATTTATATGCCAAACTAGCAGGGCTGACCAACATTAAGGCTGGGAGATATAAACTTAACTCAGTGGATACGCCTTTAACGCTCTTAAAAAAATTCAATAGTGGTGAGGTGATTCAATATCAGATTACTTTTGTTGAAGGTTGGTCCTTCAGTCAGTGGTTAAGTCATTTTTCTGCGATCGATCAGTTTGACAAGACCGATAAGAGAGACTTGTTAAATAGCTTAAAGCTTTCGGGCATTGATGATGTGAACCTAGAAGGTTGGTTTTTTCCTGATACCTACTATTATCTGAGCTCAGATACAGCGCTTGATATAATGCTTCGTGCACACCGGAAAATGAAAAGAGTTTTAGCGCTAGAATGGGCGGGAAGAGCGACTGAATTGCCCTATAAGACGCCTTATGAGGCATTAATTATGGCCTCAATAATAGAAAAGGAAACCGGCTTAGCGGAGGAGAGAGAAGAGATAGCGGGTGTGTTTGTTAGACGATTATTGAAAGGTATGAGGTTGCAAACTGACCCAACTGTGATTTATGGCATGGGCGACCAATATGATGGGGACCTAAGGCGTCGAGATTTACGCCAGCCGACCCCTTACAATACTTACTTAATAAGGGGTTTGCCGCCAACGCCTATCGCTATGCCAAGTGGAGCCTCGATTTCTGCAGCCCTTCATCCCAAGGCTGGTTCTAGCCTATACTTCGTGGCAAGAGGTGATGGGGGGCATTACTTTTCGAACACATTACAAGAACACCGAGACGCAGTGAATAAGTATCAGCTGGAGCAACGTGCGGAGAATTATCGGTCTGCACCAAACTAATTTGAAAGTTCAAAGTAGGTTTTAAATGCACGGCAAATTCATCACTATCGAAGGCACTGAGGGAGTCGGTAAGACGACCAATATTGAATTTATTCAAGCGTGGCTGTCGGAGCGCCATATCGGCTTTGTGGCTACGCGAGAACCTGGTGGCACGCCGCTAGCTGAGCAGATCCGGGCGTTATTGCTGACCCCAGGCGATGAAAAAATCTGCGATAGCGCCGAGCTACTCCTTATGTTCGCGGGCCGAGCGCAGCATTTAAATCAAGTGATTGAGCCAAATTTGGCGGCAGGTAAATGGGTTGTTTGTGATCGATTCACTGACGCGACATATGCCTACCAAGGTGCAGGCAGAGGAATGGACCGATCTCTGATCAAACATTTAGAGCATTTAGTTCAAGGTGCTTTGCGACCTGACTTAACTTTAATTTTGGATATACCCGTAGAGATCGGTCTCAAGCGAGCGAGCAATCGAAGTACACCCGATAGATTCGAGCAAGAGCAGGTCGAATTTTTTCAGAGAGTACGTATGGGATATCTCAATACAGCGAAAGATGATCCTCAACGCTGCGCAGTGATCGATGCGTCGCAATCTCTTGATCGGGTCCAGCTGGATATAAAGACCGCATTGGAGGCTTTCCTGGTCAAGACCAAGGGGGTTTTTTGATGACGGATGAAACTGCCAGTTTAGCGCGTCCTCTCCCTTGGCAAAAAGATGTCTGGGATTCGTTTAATCGGGCCGTAGAAGCCAATCGGATGCCCCATGCACTTTTGCTACATGGGTCCAATGGCGTTGGTAAAAGACGACTAGCGATCAGTTTCGCTCAGCGAATGCTTTGTCTCGCTACGGTAGATCATTATGCCTGCGGGACTTGCAAGTCGTGTAAATTGCTACTTGCCGGCTCGCACCCTGATTTATCTATTCTGGAGCCTGCTGAAGAGGGTAAAAAGATTTTGGTAGATGATGTCCGTAAGTTATGTACAAAATTAAATACTACGGCGCAGCAAGGGGGCTGGAAAATCAGCCTCATCTTGGACGCTGATGCGATGAATATAAATGCGTCTAATGCGTTACTAAAGAGTCTTGAAGAGCCTCAGGGCAAGACTTTACTCATTCTAATTAGCGACCGGTTACATGCTTTGTTACCGACAATAAGAAGCCGCTGTCAAAAGCAATATCTACCGGTCCCGAACGTAGACATAGTCACCCGCTGGCTTAATGAGGTGACTGGAAATAGTGCAGATGTATCCAAGGCTATTGAAGTTTCAAACGGCTGTCCTTTACTTGCGTTGCACAATATCGAGTCGGGCACGTTGGGGATGCGCCAAGATTTTGAGAGCGTCATTGAGGGGGTTGCTAGTGGAACCTTGACTTCAATGGATGCCGCTCAAAGATGTGCTAAATTGAACGGCAATAATATTGTTGATTGGTATATGAATTATCTGCATAGATTGGTGACAAATGAAGGGCAGGGGGGCGCTGACTTAAGTTTGTTTCGTTTTCAAGACAGACTAATTTCTGCTAGAAAGTTATTGCTCTCTCAATCCAATGTTAACCAGCAATTATTGTTAGAAGGATTATTTATGGATTGGGCTCAATCGTCCAGTCCAGGTAATAACTAAAGGAATCATTAATTTATGGGTCTTTAAGTCTAAAATGAATTTAATGGAGGAGTTGGCAAATGGAGAAGGATAAGCTGGGACTTGCGACCAAACGAATAGTGGGCGATATACTTGCCGATAGTCATAGCTATTCATGTTCTTTAAATATTAAAAATCAAAATGATCTTTACCAGCATTTTATGCCCTTTGTGAAAGGCGGTGGTTTTTTCGTGCCGTCTAAGCATTCATTCGCGCTTGGCGATGGAGTGCAGTTACGTTTGTCGCTGTTTCTAGTCGAAGAGTTGATAGTAGTCGAGGGAAAGGCTATCTGGGTTAGCTTTAATGGAGGTTCCAGTCTAGATAGTCAAGGTGTTGGTATTCAGTTAAGTGCATCAGAAAGCGAGATAGTAACGACCATTAGGAGCCTGTTGGATGATATGCCTCAAAACCATAAATCCACGCTGACTATGTGAAAGAGCCCATTTTAATTATTTTTGGAGGCTGACAGGTTTCGGCATGGTATTAGGTTGTTGTTTTCATCAAAATATCTGAAATAATGACCCACAAGATTCGTTAACTGTTTAAAATGGCTCAATATTAATGAGCAAACCAAAATTATCTAGAGAGTTATCAATGAGCACTGATCAAGAGCCGACGTCACCATTTATTATCAGGACATTCCCGGTTGGACCGTTGCAATGTAATTGCTCGATTATCGGCGATAGAATATCGGGTAAGGCGCTAGTCGTTGATCCAGGAGGTGACGCAGAGCAAATCCTTAGGTTACTGACAGAACTCAACCTGAGGGTTGTGGCGATTATTCATACGCACGCTCATCTTGATCATATTTTAGCCTCTGGTGAAATCAAGGCGGCAACCGGAGCGCCGATTTATCTCCATGAAGGTGATCAATTTTTATGGGATATGGTTGAACAGCAATGTGCCATGTTTGGCGTGCCAGAGATTAAACTTCCTGTTCCAGATGGCCATCTTAAAGACGACCAAGCACTTAATTGTTGCGGAGGGGTCGCAATTCATACGCCTGGCCACACACCAGGTTCGATTAGTTTTTGGTTTGAAGAGTACAAAACTTTGATTGCAGGAGATACTCTATTTCAGGGCAGTATAGGTCGGACAGACCTCCCTGGTGGAAATTACCAGCAAATTGTAACCTCAATTAAAGATCGATTATATTGCCTTGATGATGACGCGGTAGTGATTACTGGGCATGGGCCTAATACAATTTTGGGCCAAGAGAAAGTGAGCAACAGCTTTGTCAGGGCCTAGTGCTGATAAATGTTTGTCCCAATAAATACGAGGTATACCCAATGAAACAGCAACTAGCCAACATGCTAGAGCTACAAAATGATATGAATAGTAAGGTTCATGCTGAGTGGCGTGAGCAAGATTTTGAATGGTATCGCGCGATATGGGTCGAAAGCGCAGAATTGCTGGATCATTACGGTTGGAAGTGGTGGAAGAAACAAACCCCCGACGTTGATCAGATCGCTCTTGAGTTAGTGGATATATGGCACTTCGGTTTGAGCCTACTGTTACTCAAGGGCCATTCGGTTGAGAACATAACAGCCATCGTGGAGAAGGAATTCTCGAGTATTAAATCCAGTGGTGATTTTGCAGCTGACCTTGAGCAATTCACTGAGAACACCTTATCCACTAAGGATTTTGATCTGTCTGGATTTGCGCGTTTAATGGCCGGTATTAATATGGACTTTGAAACACTATATATCGGCTATGTGGGCAAGAACGTGCTTAATTTTTTCCGTCAGGACCATGGATATCAGGATGGAACTTATCAGAAGCTGTGGGGAGGCATTGAAGATAATGAGCATCTCGTGGATATTGTTGCGCAGCTAGATACTTCCGCAGGAGATTTTAAGGACGAACTTTATCAAAGAATGGAACAACGGTATAAAGAATTACATGGCTGATCGCTGAGATACTCCTATTGAGTTAGCTAATAGCGTCAATTGCCAACTCGAGTTATGCTTTTTACGGCTGGCGATTTATAATACCGGTCAAATTTTGAAACCCAACTATTATTATCGGAGACAAACTGTGACTTCACCCGTTCGCGTTACTGTTACTGGTGCAGCAGGCCAGATTAGCTATTCCCTGTTGTTCCGCATTGCTGGTGGCGAGATGCTTGGCCCCAATCAGCCTATTATTTTGCAAATGCTTGAAATTACACCGGCCCTTGAGGCTTTAAAAGGCGTAGCCATGGAATTAGATGATTGCGCATTTCCACTTCTTGCCGGTATGATTTGCACTGATGATGCTGCGGTGGCGTTTAAAGACTCCGATTACGCACTGTTGGTTGGCGCGCGTCCTCGTGGGCCCGGTATGGAGCGTAAAGACCTTCTAGAAGCCAATGCTGCGATATTCTCAGCTCAGGGTAAGGCGCTGAATGATAATGCCTCTAAACAGATCAAAGTGTTGGTCGTGGGTAATCCCGCTAATACCAATTCATTAATAGCTCAGCGCAACGCGCCGGATATCAACCCTCGGCAGTTCACCGCGATGACGCGTCTAGATCACAATCGCGCGATCAGCCAGATTGCTAGCAAGACAGGCACTACCATTAATGATGTAACTCAGATGACAATTTGGGGTAATCATTCCGCGACACAGTACCCTGATCTTCACGAAGCCAAAGTCAAGGGCCAACCAGCCATCGATATGGTCGACCAAGCCTGGTACCAAGACGACTTTATACCGACAGTCCAGCAACGGGGGGCTGCAATCATCGCCGCTCGAGGCGCCTCTAGCGCAGCCTCTGCAGCCAATGCAGCTATTGCACATATGCGGAGTTGGGCATTGGGTACAGCCGACGGCGACTGGGTCAGTATGGGCGTATACAGCGATGGCAGCTATGGTATTACTGAAGGTCTAATCTATTCATTCCCCTGCACCTGTAAAGACGGTGACTGGGCTATCGTTCAAGGTCTGGAAGTTAATGACTTCTCGCGTGTAAAAATGACTGCGACAGAGCAAGAATTGACGGAAGAAAGAGATGCCGTTCAGCACTTGTTACCCTAGCGTGAAGTGACCTGTGTTAATTGAAAACGCCATTGAGGTGATACTCAGTGGCGTTATTATATAAACCATTAGATTCATGGTATATAAAGCAGCCTGACGCTGGTTTTTGTCGCATTGAGTGGATAAAATTTGCTACAGTCTGTAACTGATTCAAATCCACCCATAAGGTGACTCTGTGGCATTTTCAAGCGTTGGCGACCAAGCGCCGTCTTTTTCTCTGTTAAACCAGCGGGGCGAGATGGTTTCGTTGGTTGATTTTGCGGGTAAAAAGAATGTTGTATTATATTTTTATCCCAAAGCGATGACTCCAGGCTGCACCGTTCAGGCTTGCGGTATTCGTGATAGCGATGGTCAATTTAATGACTTAGACACCGTTGTGTTGGGGGTAAGTCCCGATTCCGTTGCTCGTCTTGTTAAGTTTGAGGATAAGCAAGAGTTGAATTTCACTCTCTTGTCGGATGAAGATCATAGTGTTATCGCAAGTTATGGGGCCTGGGATCTTAAAAAGTTCATGGGACGCGAATATATGGGCGTCTTACGCTCTACATTCATTATTGACAAGCAGGGTAAGATTATTCATGTTATGGAAAAGGTGAAAACCAAAAGCCATCATGAGGATACGCAAGACTGGATTAAACAAAACCTGGGGTAACACCCATTAAAAGCTGTTCTTATAAAGATCAGATTAAATTAAAGGAAATAAAAGATGTTATTTGTATCAAATGCCTATGCTCAGGCGGGCGCCTCTGGCGAACCAAATCCAATGATCACCATATTAATGTTTGCTGGCCTTTTTGCTTTCATGTATTTTTTAATTATTCGGCCTCAGCGCAAAAGAGCAAAAGAGCATAACGATCTTGTTGGCGCTTTAGGCAAAGGAGATGAAGTGGTGACGACCAGCGGAATGCTGGGGAAAATTACCAAACTAGAGGGCGATTATGTTGTTCTTGAGGTGAGTAACAATTTGGAACTTAAGTTCCAAAAAGTTGCTGTTCATGCGGTCTTGCCTAAGGGCACCATCAAGGCTATCTAACTACTTGATTGCTTCGGGATGGTACGGAACGGTTTCTAAAAATGCCCTCTAAACAGGCGCCTTAGTTGTGGTTCACTATTCAGATGCACTCAGTCGGGTCAAACGAATAATTGCCTTACAGGTGTGGGAGCATTTGTCCGTGGCTTTGTAGGAATCCTGAATCCTGATGCAGAGGGATGGTCTTACAGTTTTTTTGCCCTAAGCAAAAGACTTTCTAGAATGAAAGTTTTGGTTGCTCAGTTTCATCGGCAGGGGTTGATACGATTTACTCAGCACAAAAACTGGCAACTTTAAACATCGAAATAGAAATAAGGGATAGGTATGTTTGAGCAAATTATTGATATCGTAAATAATTTTGTGTGGGGCCCTGTGATGCTAACCCTATTACTGGGTACCGGCATCTACCTGACTATCGGCCTTAAAGGCATGACTATTAGTCATATTCCCTATGCGTTTCGCCAGCTTTTTAAAGGTCGGACGGGTACTGGTGAAGGCGAAATTACACCCTTTAACGCATTGATGACTTCATTGTCGTCTACGATCGGTATGGGTAATATTGCAGGTGTTGCTACCGCCATTGGCTTGGGTGGCCCGGGAGCGCTGTTTTGGATGTGGTGTGCCGCTTTGGTAGGCATGGCTACTAAATACGCAGAAGCGGTTCTGGCGGTTAACTATCGAGAAACAGATCAGTTCGGCCGTAAAGTGGGCGGCCCTATGTACTATATTAAAAATGGATTGGGTGAGAACTGGAAATGGCTGGCAATGGCCTTTGCTTTGTTCGGCTCTTTGGCGGGTTTCGGTTTGGCCAACACCGTTCAATCCAATGCTGTCTCTCAGGTGCTGGAAACTAATTTCAATGTACCCACGGTTGTTAGCGGTGTGATTATGGCGACGCTGGTCGGGGTGGTGCTCTTGGGTGGCATTAAACGCATAGCGACGGTGGCGGGGAAGCTTGTGCCATTTATGTCTCTTCTTTATATGACTGCGACACTGATAATTCTTCTAACACATGCATCTGACATTCCTGCGGCGGTCACTTTAGTGGTGGATAGTGCATTCAACGGTGCTGCGGCGTCGGGTGGATTCGCCGGAGCGACGATCATGTTAGCCCTGCGTATGGGTATTGCACGCGGCATTTTCTCTAATGAGGCGGGCTTGGGGTCAGCGCCTATCGCCCATGCGGCGGCGGAGACTAATAGCCCGGTCCGACAGGGTACCATTGCAATGTTAGGCACCTTTATAGACACCTTGGTCATTTGCACCATGACGGGCCTAGTCCTGATCGTGACAGGTGTATGGAATGGTGAACCGCAGGGCGCGGCAATGACCCTTGCCGCCTTTACCGGAGCATTACCCTTTGGCGATATTGTTCTGTCACTTTGTGTCGTATTGTTTGCGTTTACAACGATGCTGGGTTGGAGTTATTACGGTGAGCGCTGTGCTGAGTTTCTACTCGGGCCGAGGGTGATAATGCCATTTCGTGTGCTCTGGGTCTGCGGTATTTTTATTGGTACACAGATGAGTCTGGAACTGGTATGGAAGATGACCGATGCCTTAAATGGTTTGATGGCGATACCAAATCTTATTGCTCTAATTTTACTTGCCCCAATTGTGTTTAAGCTGACTAAAGAGTACTTTGACCAAGAGAAAATTGAAAAAACTACGACAGAGAATTCTGCCCAAGGTCTGTAATCTTATGAGCCCGAGTAAAAAGCCGAAACTGGTTATTGCGATCTCATCCACTGCTTTGTTTGATATGAGCGAGAGTCATAGTATCTACGAGAAAGAAGGCGTTGCGGCCTATGCCGAGTATCAACGTCAGCATGAAGATGATGTTCTAGAGCCAGGCGAAGCATTCCCTCTGGCGATCAAATTACTGGGGATCAATGGCAAGCTAGAGGGAGATCCGAGGGTAGAAATTATTTTGCTCTCTCGGAATTCAGCAGATACTGGTTTACGTGTATTTAATTCTATTGCTCATCATAAGCTAGATATTTCCCGCGCAGCATTTTCTGGCGGCGCTTCTCCTTATCGTTATGTCTCTGCGTTTGCCTGCGACCTATTCCTGTCCACCAACGCCGAGGATGTTCGCAGCGCCTTAAATAGTGGTGTTGCTGCGGCGACTCTACTGCCTTCTAGAAAGGGCTCTAGTGATAGCGAAGTGTTGCGTTTTGCCTTTGACGGGGATGCCGTTCTTTTTTCTGACGCGTCAGAGAGAATATTTAAAGAGCAGGGGCTTAAAGCATTCACAGAAAATGAAAAAGCCTCGGCCCATACACCGCTTGACGCTGGGCCTTTTAAGGGTTTTTTGCAGGCTCTTCATGGGCTCCAAGCCGAATTTGATATCGGCGACTGTCCCATCCGCACTGCTTTGGTGACAGCGAGAGCCGCGCCGTCTCACGAGAGAGTGGTTCGCACTCTTAGAGAATGGAATGTTCGTATTGATGAAAGTTTGTTTCTGGGTGGCTTAAGTAAAGGCGATTTTCTCAATTCGTTTGGGGCAGATGTTTTCTTTGACGATCAGCAGTCACACTGTAGTTCCGCTAGAGAATATGTCGCCACGGGGCATGTGCCGCACGGGGTATCTAATGAGTAAGGGTGGTGGAAATTTCAGGCTCTTCAAGAGTTCGGTTGTGAGCGGTTAAAATGGCTAAACCTCAATTACTTAGATCAAACAAATATCAAGGCATGTCTGATCAGAAGATACTTGAGCTTCACATGAAAAACCTAGGTGGCGAAGACCAGCATTTTTTAGGCGTGGAAGTTGATATTCGTCAACTGAAAAAAGAAGCCGATTCCCGCTCATTGGAAAAGACCCGACCCAAGCACTCCTTTTGGTACTATTTACTTTATGCATTTTTATTCGCTCTGTTTGCAGGTCGGTTTTTCAGCGGGCTAGCGTGAGAAACTATGATGGATTGTGCGTCACTCTCAGTCGAAATTAACATTAATGGCATTCAAACCACTCATTCCATAGCGTTAGAGTATATAGTTATGTTTTAGAGTCTCAGTATTGATTGGGTTATTATGAAGCTTCAACAGTTGCGGTACATCTGGGAAGTATCTCGGAATGATTTAAATATATCGGCGGCAGCGTTGGCCTTATACACATCTCAACCTGGGGTTAGTAAACAAATCAGACTTCTTGAAGACGAACTGGAGCTGGAAATTTTTACTCGCAACGGCAAACATTTAACTAAGGTTACACCGGCGGGGAAACAAGTACTTGAGTTGGCGGGTGAAATTCTCAACAAAGTCGATGGGATTAAGAAAATTTCTCACGACCATAAGAGCCCGACTCAGGGGACCCTATCAATAGCGACAACTCACACGCAGGCCCGATATTTTCTGCCTGATGTGGTCAAGGGTTTTATTCGCAAGTATCCAGACGTCACTCTTAATATGGTTCAGGGTTCGACTTCTCAAATTACTCAGGCAGTTGCAGAGAGTGATGTCGACTTTACTTTAGTCACAGAAAAACTGGAGCCCCGTAACGATTTGGTGTTCCTGCCTTGCTATCGTTATAGCCGTGTTGTTTTGGTACCTAGGGGTCACCCATTATCTCGACTAGCTGAAGTTTCTTTAGAGGACCTTGCCGGCTATCCTCTTCTTACCCACGTTTTCAATATTGACGCAGCAGGTGGCACTACGCTTGGTAAGGCTTTTGAAAAAAGAGGATTAAAGCCAAAGATCGTTTTCTCTGCAGTAAATGCCGACGTTATAAAGGCCTATGTGCGCGCGGGTCTTGGCGTTGCCGTTGTTTCTAATCTAGCTTATAGCGATGATAAAGATTCGGATTTAGTCAGTATTTTCGTTCCTCATCTTTTCGATTCATACCTGGCGTCTCTTGTTGTCAGGAAGAGTAGTTATTTCCGAGGCTATATGTATGATTTCATCGAGGCTTTAGCGCTACATCTTACTCGACCAGTGGTTGATGAGGTTATGTCTCTTCCCAGCCCCGAAGCCCAGGTAGAGTATTTTACTAAAATCGACATTCCTACTTATTAGACTATAAACTCGAACCCTTTACAGGCAGGGCACTTCATCAACGACAATCAGGCTTTCAGAAAATATTGGGTTAAATTTTCCTATCCATTGCACCGCTACAACATTTTCAGTAGAGTGCAAATTTTCTCTTATTAAGGATATTTTGTGGAAATTGCATGCTTGGACCTAGAGGGTGTTTTGATTCCTGAGATCTGGATAGCCTTCGCCGAGAAGACAGGGATAGATGCTTTAAAGAGAACGACGCGAGATGAACCTGATTATGATGTATTGATGCAATATCGGCTAGATTTACTTCGAGAAAATGATTTAGGGCTTAGCGACATTCAGGATGTCATTGCTACGCTGGAGCCCCTTGATGGCGCCGTTGAGTTTGTTAATTGGCTGCGCGAGCGTTTCCAAGTGATTATTCTTTCAGATACCTTTTATGAATTTGCTAACCCCTTAATGAAGTCTCTTGGTTACCCCACGTTGCTATGCCATAAGTTAGAATGTGATGACAGTGGCTCTGTGATTAGTTATCAGCTGCGCCAATCTAATCATAAGCGTCAGTCGATTGTGGCGTTCAAGAGCTTATATTACCGAACCATTGCCGCTGGGGATTCGTATAATGACACTACCATGCTCGCTGAGGCTGATGCCGGAATTTTATTTAATGCGCCTCAACAGGTTATTGATGAATTCCCGCAGTTTCCAGCAGTGCACAATTATGAAGACTTAAAGCGAGAGTTTATTTGGGCTAGCGATAGGGACCTGAAAATCTGACATAATATGTTTATGGGATGTTGGTCTGTTAGAATAGATATCACGGAGGGACAGAAATCTGATGCCGGAAAGAACATCGAGTAGTGATCGAATTCGGGAGAAAAAGAAGCTATTTTTAGCGCGTGAGCAGAAGATAGTAGATGCTGCGCTCGAATTGTTGATCAAAGAAAATATTGACGGCGTGACAGTATCCAAAATTGCCACCAAGGCTGGGATTGGCAAGGGTACAGTGTATAAGCATTTTCTAACTAAAAATGAAATTTTGGTCCGTATTATGCTCGATTACGAACGGGGTATAACCAAGCGTCTCGCTGAAGGGTTAGAAAAGGCTGAGAAAGGTGATCCAGGAGCAGTGTCAAAGGCTTATTTTGAATCTCGATTAGCAAGGCCAGAGCGTGATCGGTTAGTTCAGCAACTCGAAGATCGATTGACCGATGCCGATGATGTACGCGCTCAATTGGATGAGTTCTCTAGGATAAGACGGTCCCATGAAGATGCTTTAGGAAGTGTTATTACCCGATTGATTGGCGAAGGTATTCTTGAAGATGTTCCACCTCACTACCATTATTTATCCTGCTGGGCGCTTGCTCAGGGGGCTGTAGAGCTCTGCTTTAGCAAGAGTTGGGGTGAAGTGGAAGACATGGGCAAGCTTTTAGGTTTTATTACCAGCATCGGAGTAACGATGGGAAATCGCGGACAGTACCATCGGGCTGGCGATAAAAAGATCAAGCCTTGACAATGAAGACTTCGGACACTCTTGATCATCTGTTTGCCGACCTTATCGCGCTTCAAAGTAACTCTGTCACCAAATTACCACCAGTGCATCTGTGGAACCCTAAAACTTCTGGTGATATGGATATTCGAATCGATAGGGAAGGCCGCTGGATTCACGAAGGTGGAGAAATTAAGCGTCCCGCTCTGGTTAAGCTTTTTTCAAGTATCTTAAAGCTTGAAGATAACGAATATTTTTTAGTCACTCCGGTTGAAAAGTGGAAGATCAATGTTGAAGTAGCTCCCTTTTTTATTACCCAAGTGACCCGGGATATTCGCAATGACCAACAAGCGATCAGCTGCACGACACTGAATGACGAAACAATTATTCTCAATGAAGATCACCCGTTGATCATCAAATATGAGTCACAATCAGATCAGCCAACACCCTTGGTAAAAGTGCGAGGGAATCTTTGGGCTTTAGTCAGCAGGTCAGCCTTTTACCAACTGGTGGCTTGGGGTGAAAATTCCTCGGGTAAGGAAGATAACGCCGTCTATCTAACTAGCATGGGACGCCAGTTTTTACTCGGTAAATCCACTTAGTTTTCGCCGGACATGAAAAGGGCTGATAGTAGCTCACCCTTTTTTGAACCGGTCCTTTTCTACATATTGGGGTAATTAGGTCCGCCAGCACCCTCTGGAACTACCCAGTTAATATTCTGGCTTGGTTCTTTAATATCGCACGTCTTGCAGTGCACACAATTCTGAGCATTGATTTGGAATCGGTCGCTACCATCATCATTTTTAACCACCTCATAGACCCCAACAGGGCAATATCTCTGCGCCGGCTCATCGTACTCGCCGAGAGTAAAGCTGATGGGTAACTGGGGGTCAGTCAGTCTTAAGTGGCAAGGCTGATCTTCTTCGTGATTCGTATTAGACATAAACACAGAAGAGGCTTTGTCAAAGCTAATAACGTTATCTGGTTTCTTATAGTCGATTTTCTTGCTCTCTGCCGCTGGCTTCATGGTGGCGTAGTCTGGTATTTTATCGTGCAGAGTAAAGGGTAGGCGGCCTCGAAAGATATTCTGTTCAGTCCATACAAAAGCTGAGCCAATAAGCATTGGGAATTTATGCATCCATCCTGAAAAGTTGCGAGAGCTATGCAGCTCTTTGTGTAACCAGGAGGCTTTGATGGCGCCGCAGAAAGACTCTAAATCAGCAGGGGCCGAGTCTCCTTGCTTCATCGCTTCAGCGATAGTTTCGGCGGCAATCATTCCGCTTTTCATTGCGGTGTGATTGCCTTTGATTTTGACGCTATTCAATGTTCCAGCATCACAGCCGATGAGTAATCCGCCGGGAAAGTGCATCTTGGGTAGGGAGTTGAGGCCGCCTTTGGCTATGGCTCTAGCACCGTAAGTCAGTCGCGAACCACCTTTAAGATACTTAAGTGTTTCAGGGTGATGCTTCCAGCGCTGAAACTCCTCAAATGGACTCATATGCGGGTTGCTATAATTTAAGTCGGTGATCAGACCTATAAATACCTGATTATTTTCCGCGTGATAAAGAAATGCTCCGCCACCCGTGCCGCTTTCTTGTAGGGGCCATCCTAGACCGTGCACAACTAACCCTTCTTGGTGCTGTTCGGGCGGGATTTGCCAAATTTCCTTGATGCCAAGTCCGTAATGTTGAGGATCACTGTTTTTATCTAGCTCAAACTTCTGGATTAGCTCCTTGCCAAGACTTCCCCGGCAACCTTCAGCGAAGAGGGTATATTTAGCGTGTAGCTCCATACCTTCGGCGTAGCTAGGTTTGCGATCGCCATTATGCCCAACGCCCATATCACCCGTGGCGATACCCTTAACAGAGCCATCTTCGTGATATACCACCTCCGCGGCAGCAAAACCTGGATAGATGTCTACTTCCATAGCTTCTGCTTGTTCAGCTAGCCAGCGACAGACATTGCCCATTGAAACGATATAGTTGCCATCATTATGAGTGGGTTTGGGGATAAAAAAGTTAGGGATCTTTATTGCGCTCTTAGCGCCTGTATAGAAAAAGAATTGGTCTTTTGTTACTGCTGTATTAAGTGGTGCACCGCGCTCTTTCCAATCTGGAAATAGTTCATTCATGGCGCGAGGCTCGAGAACGGCACCGGATAGAATATGGGCACCTACTTCAGAGCCTTTTTCGACCACGCAGACAGTAATCTCGGGATTCAATTGCTTGAGGCGACATGCGGCCGCTAGACCTGAAGGGCCTGCACCCACGATAACAACATCGTATTCCATTGATTCTCTTTCCAAAACTCTGACTCCAAACGGTGATTGTGGGAACTATCATAACATTTCATTTGTTATAACAACTTAACTATATTCACTATAAATGGTCAAAATTGCTAGGTTATACATGGCGTTAAAGCTGACCAGTGGGTCGTAACCGGAACTATAGTTGGTTGATTTTTCGGCGTTATTTAGGCAATATACTCGCCTGAAAATTCGAGTCCAGTTTATCCTGAACTCTGAGTTACAATTCTTACTACTTGATTTAAAAGGATGACCAATGAAAGTTTTGGTAGCCGTAAAGCGCGTTGTGGACTACAACGTCAAAGTTAGGCCAAAAGCAGATGGTACTGGCGTCGATTTGGCTAACGTTAAGATGTCAATTAATCCTTTTTGCGAGATTGCTGTAGAAGAAGCTGTTCGGTTAAAGGAAAAGGGCATTGCCACTGAGATTGTTGCAGTATCTGTCGGCGCACAACAATGCCAAGAGCAGCTACGAACGGCTTTGGCGTTAGGAGCAGACCGAGCCATCTTGGTTCTTACGGACGACGTGATGGAGCCTCTAGCGATTGCCAAGTGCTTGAAGGCAGTTTGTGATTTAGAATCTCCTGACATTATTCTAATGGGTAAGCAGGCGATAGACGGTGATAATAATCAAACGGGTCAGATGCTGGGTGCATTGACCGGTTATGGCCAAGCCACCTTTGCCTCCGAAATCACTATAGACGGGCGCAGCGCCAGCGTGATTCGCGAAGTTGATGGTGGGTTACAAACAGTATCCTTATCACTACCGGCTATTGTGACCTCTGATCTACGTCTAAATGAGCCAAGGTATGCATCTCTACCCAATATCATGAAGGCAAAAAAGAAGATGCTTGATACCACAACACCCGCTGATTTGGGTGTTGATACCTCGCCTCGAGTAACTCTGGTAGGCGTCGAGCTTCCCGCTGAACGTAAAGCAGGTATAAAGGTTGAAGATGTAGCCCAACTTGTTGATAAACTGAGAAATGAAGCGAAGGTGATCTCATGAGTATTCTAATTGTTGCTGAACATGACAATGTTAACTTAAATATAGCGACACTGAATTCAGTGACTGCCGGCGTCGCTATTGGTGGCGATATTCATGTGTTAGTTGCAGGAGAGTCATGCTCTGCTGTTGCTGAGCAAGCCTCGCTAGTGTCGGGTGTTAGTAAGGTATTAGTTGCCGACTCTGCTGCCTACAGCCATGCCCTTGCTGAGAATGTGTCGCTGTTGATCGCAGAACTAGGCATTAATTATAGCCATATATTGGCAACCTCTACGAGCAACGCTAAAAATATAATGCCCAGGGCTTCTGCTTTGCTGGATGTCCAGGCTATATCTGACATCACTGAGGTTATCGATACAGATACCTTTAAGCGGCCTATCTATGCAGGTAATGTCATTGCAACGGTTAAAAGTTGTGATGCCATCAAGGTGTTGATTGTCCGTGGCACCGCTTTTGACGCCGCCTGTTCAGAAGGGGGGTCTGCTTCAGTGGAGGCCGTGGCGAGCTCTCATGATGCGGGCAAGTCTAGGTTTGTCTCTGAAGAAGTGGTTAAATCCGATCGCCCAGAACTGACGGCAGCTGATATCGTTATTTCAGGGGGTCGAGGTATGGGTAGCGGAGACAACTTTGCGTTATTACATGGCATTGCGGATAAATTAGGTGCCGCTATCGGGGCATCGCGTGCAGCGGTCGATGCAGGTTTTGTTCCTAATGACATGCAGGTTGGTCAAACTGGTAAGATTGTTGCTCCTGATTTGTATATCGCGGTGGGTATCTCAGGCGCGATTCAGCATTTGGCAGGCATGAAGGACAGCAAAGTTATCGTTGCCATTAACAAAGACGAAGAAGCGCCGATTTTCTCAGTAGCGGACTATGGATTGGTGGCTGATTTGTTTGTTGCGCTTCCTGAGCTAGACGCGGCGCTATCAGCATAGGTCAGCATTGTTTGTAGCATAAAGGCCCCTCAGAGGGGCCTTTTTTATGAGCAATGTATTATTAGTACTCATCGTATATATCGAGCCAATAATAAAAGGTAAGACTTTCATCTTGATCAATGCTAGCGATAGTGGCAAAGGTTTCAGGCTCACTAATAGCTAAGCTTGTCTCATTGAGAGAGAAGGTCTCCATGTCTAACGGCGTGAGCATTATGATCGCGAGGGCGGCGCAAGACGGGCCGAGAACGAGCCAAGACCAGGTGTTGGATCTTGACCGCCGGCCTCTAAGGGCTTTATTCCTAGCGTTAGCTAACCGGAAAGTATCTTTCACTGAGGTGCTATTTTCAAGAAAGGTTAAATCTTCGGTTAGTTTGTTCTGGTTGATTTTAGTCATAGTCGTATCCTGCTAACTGTTCTCTTAGTTTCTCTAATGCTCGAGAATAATGGGTCTTTACGCTCCCTTCGGTACAGCCCATTGCGTAGGCTGTTTCTCGGGTACTTAGGCACTCCCAACTGCGAAGTAAAAAAGCCTCTCGCTGTCGTCTTGCTAGCTTTTGTACGCCTTTGGCTAAGCGGTCAATACGCTGCTGGCGCATGAGAATCTCGTCCGGCTCCTCTGAGCAGCGTTCTACATTGCTGGCTATGTCAGATTGAAAGCAATCATCGCTTTGGTCGTTATCTGAACTTTTCCAAATAAAAATGTTATTTCGCACCGCCTGACGTCGATAGTGATCTGTAATTTTATTGTTTAAAATACGGTAAAACAGAGGCCTCCATTCCAGCACAGGCTTGGATCCATATTTTTCGACCATCTTAAACATGGTCTCCTGCACAATATCCAAGGCATCCTCGTGATGACTAGTACTTATTCTTGCCATTGCAAAGGCTCGTTTTTCGATAGCTTTCAGGAACTCTTCCATTGTTTTATAGGCTGGGGCAACAGACTCTGGCATCGACATATCTGGTGATATGCTGGACTCACTCGACGGAGAGGTTGGGCTAGGCTTCACGGTCATTATTTAATCCGTCCCTATTAAAGCGGTCATGGCCTCCAAAATGAAGCTCTGTGACATTGATAACGCCCTTGATCGTATTAGGTTGACAGACAGGCTCTGCTAATTTATAGCTTATAGCTGAAAGTCGGCCCATATAGGGCAGTGATCTGAGGGTTTTTCAAACGCCCTAGCCTGGATGTCAATACCAGTGTCGCTAAGGCTCTCAACTGCCGCTTTTGAGGCCAATATAAGGTCAATACGCAGTCCTCGCTTAGGATCTTGATCAAATCCTCTGCTACGATAATCAAACCAGCTATACGAGTGGTCATCCTCCGGGTGCGTTGATCTGAAGGTGTCGGTAAGTCCGCAGTCGAGGAGGGCACTAAGCCATTCCCGTTCCTCCGGGAGGAAACAGCAAATTCCGCGCTGCAGCCAACGTTTTGCATTTTCAGGCGCTATTCCTATATCAATATCAGCTGCGGCGATGTTCATATCACCCATCACGATTAGCCTATCATCAACAGCGAATTGATCCTTAATATAGACATTTAAGTCGGCATAAAACTTTTCTTTCGCAGGAAACTTAGTGGGATGCTTACGGCTTTCACCCTGGGGGAAATAACCATTGATAATATGGAGAGTCTGGTCATTAAAGGTGTATTCCCCGTGAATCATCCGGCGTTGTGAATCTTCCACGTCGGTTGGATAGCCGCGGGTAATGCTAGTTGCCTTAATCTTGCTTAACAAAGCGACACCGTAGTGGCCTTTTTGTCCGTAGAAATCAACGCTGTAACCCATGGCGGTAATAGCGTCGACCGGGAACTCTTCGTCGCTAACCTTAATTTCCTGTAGCCCGATGACATCTGGCTTATGTTGTTCCAGAACGGCTTCCAATTGATGCATTCTGGCTCGAATACCATTTACATTAAAGGACATTACTTTAACTGGAACGGTCATTAATGAATCGCCTTACTAGGTTCAAGTTGAACAATCTTTAGCCTACCGACGGCTGATGTGACACGTACTTGGTCGCCGAGTATCTGTCCTGCTTCGAACAAAATAGGATCTGATTCAGCGATGTTATCTTGATCAATTTCTCGACCTTCTTTCCAAGACTCTATGTCTGTATTAGGGGTTAAGCCCTTTGCTTTTAATCGCTTATTGTCCAGAGAGAATAAGGCCTTATCCCAAGCATCACTCCGCGCTTTGCGCTTAGACAAGTTCAACGATATCTCTGTCTCGGCGCTCCAGTCATCGCTGAGGGCCACACGCTCAAACATATGAGTGAAGTCAGGATCTTGTTCAATTCGCTGTTGATGTGCATCGGTTAGCAGGGCGATATAGGGTGTTAAGCTATTATCAAACTTGTGAGGAACGCGATGGATGCGATCCCAGGAAAGTACATTGTCTTGCTGGCTTTCCCCCACTTCTTCTACGTCATAGAGCGAAGGAAACGCTATGTCAGGTAGAACGCCACGATGCTGTGTACTGTCACCAGAGACTCGGTAAAACTTAGAAATAGTCAACTTGAGTTGGCCGCTACTCAAATCAGTGATCTCCTGCACCGTGCCCTTGCCAAAGCTTTGGGTACCAACAATCAGCGCTCTGCCATAGTCCTGGAGCGCGCCTGCTAAAATTTCTGAAGCTGAAGCGCTTAAACGGTTAATTAAGACGAGCAGGGGGCCTGAGTATTCTGCAGGCCTTGAGGCTCTGTGGTAACGATTTACACGACCATTTGCATCCCGAATTTGTACCACAGGACCGTAATCTATAAATAAGTCTGTTAGGGTGGTGGCCTCCTGTAAAGAACCGCCACCATTATTGCGTAGGTCTAATACGACACCGTCGACCTGCTGTTCTTCTAGCTCTCGCAATAAACGTAGCACATCTCGGGTGGTGCTCTTATAGTTAGGGTCCCTCGCGCGATAGGCTTCGAAGTCCATATAAAAGGCGGGGATATCAATTACGCCCAGCTTATAAGTACTGCCTTCTCGGTTGACCTCCAAAATCTTACTCTGCGCAGACTTGTTTTCTAGTTTTACCTTGTCGCGAACAATTGCGATGGTAGACGAGCTGGTATTGTCGCCGTTTGCTGAAATCACCTCTAGGTTGACAGTGGTTCCTTTGGCTCCGCGAATAAGCGCAACGGCGTCGTCAATTCGCCATCCGATGACATCAACTATCTCTCCGTCCCCTTGCCCAACACCAATGATCTTATCTCCGGCAGCAAGAGAGCCCTGTACGTCGGCTGGACCGCCAGGAATCACCTCCATGACTTTAGTATAGTCATCCTCTGTCGTTAGCTGAGCCCCGATACCCTCCAGAGAAAGAGACATATTAATTTGGAAGTTTTCATTATTACGCGGGGTAAAATAACTTGAATGTGGACCATAGAGCGCGGTTAGGGCGTTAGCATACAGCTGAAAGACATCCTGACTGTCGCGCTGTTCATACTGTTTGATTTGTCTTGTGTAGCGTTTTATCAGTATCTGCCTTGCCTCTGCCGGATCTTTGTCGTTAAGAACTAAGCGTATCATCGAATCCTTGAGCCGTTTTTCCCAATAATGGGTCGCAGCATCGGAGGATTCTAACCAATTTCGCGCATCAGGATCGAGTATGACACTGTCCTCAGTGTCATAGTCAAAGACGTAGTCGGTGTTCTCTAGTAGGACGATATTTTTCTCTAACTGTTTCATTGCTCGATCACGCAGTCGATTGAACATCTCAAACCCGGGTTTGAGGTCGCCGCGCTTGGCAAGATCATCTAGTTTTAAGGCCCATTGGCTGAATTCTTCGATGTCTGCGGTTAAAAAGTAACTCTTTGATGGATCCAGCATCTCAATATAGTGATCCAGATAGCGCTGCGAGAGGGCGTCGTCGATAGATTGAGCGCGGTAATGCCCCTCACCTAATCGTTCGATGATCTCTCTGTACAGTGCCGACTGCCCAGACACTGGAGCGATGGGAACGGATGCACAGGCCTGTGCAGATATTGCTATGAATAGAGCAGCCTGTAGAGCTGTAAGTATTAACCGCATAGAGTTGATTCCTTGGTCGTTACTCAGAGTTTACCAGAACTGCTCGTTATGGATAGGAGATAGGTTTGATTAAAGCGATCTTTTTTAGTAGCTAGAGTACTACCAACCGCCATTTGGGCTATGACCGCTAATGTTAATTAGTGGACATAGATGGACAGGGCCTATAGCAACTGATAAAGTCCTTAGCTTACTTACAGTGATTTATTAGGTGGTAGCAATCAATGACCAAAGTATTTAAAGCAACGCCCTTATTTGATGCTCATAGGTCTTTCATTAGACTACCAATGGGGACTCGGATGCTCAACGACTATCCTGACTCCAAGGCATTCCTAGATCAGGTCAGCAAAACCATTCCAGAGGCTATCGAGGACTTTTCTCATACCCAGGCGTTCTTGAAAAGCTATAGCCGTAAAAGTGAAGCCACCTATAGGAGCTATCGTAATGAGGTTGAGCGTCTATTACTCTGGACATGGACCGTCGCTGAAAAAAGTGTCATTGCACTTAAACGCCCAGATTTAGAGTCCTATTTTGACTTCGTACACAGTCCACCAGCGGCTTGGGTGGCAAACTCGGTGGATGATCGATTTCGACAAATCGGCGGAGAGTCTCGTCAAAACAAAGAATGGCGGCCGTTCGTTGCCAAAATAGCCAAGCAAGACCGAAAAAATGCAATGGAAGCCGGAAAATCGATACCTGCGACTAAACATGGTCATACCCTATCTCATGAGGCGATGAAAATCTGTTACTCAGCCTTATCCTGTTTTTATGACTATCTGACAGACGAAGGCTACGCATTCGGCAATCCAATACCGGCGATAAGAAAGCAGTCGCCGTTTTTAATTAAAGGTATCACCAGTACAAGTATTAAAAGACTGTCTGATCTGCAGTGGGATTATGTTCTTGATTGCGCGGCCTCATCTGCCGACAGAGACCCTGATCACGAGCGTACACTGTTCATCGTTGCCATGCTCAAGACCCTTTATCTACGGATCTCCGAACTATCTGACCGGGCTAACTGGCAGCCTGTTTGGAAGCATTTCTGGCAGGATACTGATGGCAATGACTGGCTTAAAGTCCTTGGGAAAGGTAATAAAATACGCGATATATCCGTGCCTAGCTCGCTATCTCCCTATATTCAGCGTTATCAGCGCTATCGACAGGACCTCAGCCCGGCATTTGGTGCTAATGCCACCTTAGTGTCTAAAAATCGTGGCGTTGGTGGTATGACGTCACGCCAATTACGTCGAATTGTTCAGCAAGCGTTTGATGTGGCCCACGATAAGATGCGTACAGAAGGATTTACTGATGAATCTGTGGCCCTGCGCGAGGCTACAACGCACTGGTTACGGCACACTGGCGCCTCCCAAGACATTGCAACTAGGCCGCTAAAGCACATGGCTGATGATCTCGGTCATGCAAGTATGGGGACGACCGACAAAGTCTATATTCAGTCAGATATGAAGGAGCGCGCTAGAACAGGAAAAGAGAGGGACGTTTAGGCTTCATCTAAATGGTCGCCTGAAAAATCCTATTCTTACTACAAATAGCCCGTAACCACCCTACTTCTGGATGCATCTTACAGTTACAATAGAATCATCGTATACCCATTTGGAGATAAATCGTGCTTAAAATGTATTTTCTGGCAATAGCAGTTGCTTTGTTACTCACAGCCTGCGATCAAACGGCCATCAATGACACTGGATTGAAGTCAGCCATGGCTGAGGAAGAAATATCTCCATCAATCGAGATGTCTGAATCACAGAGAGCTAACGCTTTCTTTGAACGTGTGTTCGAAGACTCTGTAGCGCGTAGTCCCGAATCGCTTTCTTTTCTTGGCCGTAAAGACCGCGCCGACGAGTGGAATGACTTATCGGAAGGCTATGCAAATGAGTCGCTGGCCTTGGCTAAGACGCAACTGGCAGAGTTAAAAGCTTTCGAGCGATCACAGCTCGATGAGTCGACAGCGCTCAGCTACGACTTGCTTGTTCAATCGATTGAAGACGAAATTGCAGACAATAAGTGGCGACTATATAACTACCCGGTTAACCAAATGTACGGTCGCCACTCAAGTGTAGTGTCGCTACTTATAAACCAACATCGGATTGAGGACATTAAGGATGCCGAGAACTATATCGCCCGTCTAAACGCAGTACCAGCCCTATTTGACCAGCTAATCGTTAATATTGAGGCTCGAACAGCAGCCAATATAATTCCACCAAAGTTTGTCTTCCCTCATGTGATTCGCGACATCAACAATATCATCAAAGGCGCGCCGTTTGATGGTGGAGCACAGAGTGCATTGCTAGCTGACTTCACTAGTAAAATAGATGGATTGAGTAACAATGAAGATAGCGAATTAACGGGTGATAAGGAGGCCGAGCTAATTGATGCTGCGATCTCCGCGCTTAATAATTCTGTCAAACCTGCGTACCAGAAGCTTGCTGCACACCTTGTAAACCTTGAAACCAAATCAACAACGGAGGATGGTATTTGGAAGTGGAAAGATGGGGCCGAATTTTACAGCGTAGCGCTTAAGCGAACCACAACCACTGACCTTAGTTCAGACCAAATTCACGAAATTGGCTTAAAGGAAGTCGCACGAATTCATAATGAAATGCGAGCGATAAAAGAGGCGGTAAAATTTGAAGGTGATCTAAAAGCATTTATGCAATTTATGCGTGATGATGAACAGTTCTATTATCCACCTACAGCTGAAGGTAGAGGTCGCTATATTAGTGAAGCGACGGCTTTGATTGAGGCAATGAAAGGTCAGTTAGATGAAATGTTCATCACTAAACCAAAAGCTGACTTAAATGTTAAAGCGGTAGAAGCCTTTCGTGAGCAATCAGCGGGTAAAGCTTTCTACCAACGCCCGTCAGAGGACGGGACGCGCCCAGGTTTGTATTACGCTAACCTCTATGACATGAAGGCTATGCCGACTTACCAAATGGCTGCTCTGGCTTATCACGAAGGTATTCCGGGGCATCACATGCAGCTTGCTATTCAACAAGAATTACAAGGCGTGCCTAAGTTTCGGAAATTTGGGGGCTATACCGCCTATATCGAAGGCTGGGGACTTTACTCGGAATATTTACCGAAAGAATTTGGTGCCTATCAAGACCCCTACTCTGACTTCGGTCGTTTGGCGATGGAACTATGGCGTGCGTGCCGTTTAGTTGTCGACACCGGAATACACTCTAAAAGGTGGACTCGAGAGGAAGGTGTCGCTTACTACACCGATAACACGCCTAATGCGGTCTCAGACGGCGTCAAAATGGTAGAGCGACACATTGTAATGCCGTCCCAAGCAACGGCTTACAAAATTGGCATGCTGAAAATTCTAGAGTTACGCGCTGGAGCTAAGGAAAAATTAGGCGACAAGTTCGATATTCGTGAGTATCACGATGAAATCCTCAAGTACGGGCCCCTTCCCCTAAATGTGGTGGAAGCCAAGGTTAGTGCTTGGGTTTCAGCGAAGCTGACAGACTAAAGTGAAACAAAATCAGGAAATAAATACGCTGTCCGTTTATATAATAGCTAGATTCAAAATACATGACCCCAGTGAGTATGACGAGTACTCGACCGGCTTTTCAGAGGTCTCGAAATAGTTCGACGGCAAGATGTTGAGTGTTGATGAAGCCCCCACGTTGTTAATGAGGGAATGGGACGATACGGGGTCGGTGATTATCGAGTTCCCATCGAAAAAATCCGCTTTAGCTTGGATGACATCTGATGACTATCAGCAGATGGCAAAGCACCCTGATGCAGGAAATACAGCAAGCTCAACATTAGTGAAGGGATTAGAGTAATAGGCTTAGACATATCATCTCCCTAGCCAGCACTATCGGTCAGTCTGTTAGTGTGCATAGTCACTTTGCTTGAGAAAGGATTCCAATAATCAAGACTAAAAACCTAAGGCCCCCGTATTTAATTGTTACGGGGACACCACTGAAACATTAAGGGCCAAAACGGGAGCTGGTATTCGAAAATGGTGTCGATGCTACACGTTAAGCAATAAGTGCTCACGCTCCCAGGATGATATTACTTTGTTGAACTCTTCAAATTCGACAAGCTTCACCGAGGTGTAGAGCTGAATGAACTTCTCGCCAAACAAATCAATGATTTCTTGATCTTCCTGCAGTCCCCGCAAAGCCTCCTCTAAGGTGCTGGGTAATGCGGCATCTTCCTCGTAAGCATTACCCTCAAAAGGCGCTGACGGTTGCGTTTTGTTTTTCATGCCCAAATAACCGCAGGCTAAGGTTGCCGCTATAGCCAAATAAGGGTTTACATCAGCCCCAGGAAAGCGATTCTCTACCCGGTAGTTCTTGGGCTTGGCGTCTGGTACCCGCAGGCCGGTGGTGCGGTTATCATAACCCCAATGAAGATTAATGGGCGCCGAAACTTCACGCGTAAATCGACGGTAGGAGTTTACGTTGGGAGCAAAAAGGCTCATTACATAGGGCGTGTACTTCTGCAAGCCACCCATATAATGATAAAAAGTTTCGCTGTACTCGCCTTTTTTGTTGGCGAAGACGTTATGCCCAGTTGCCGAGTCGAGAAGACTTTGATGGATATGTGTTGCAGACCCAGGCTCAGTTGCCATTGGTTTGGCCATAAAGGTGGCGTATATCCCATTCTTAAGAGCTGCCTCACGAACAGTCCGTTTGAAGGTAAATACTTGGTCCGCTAAATCTAGCGGGTCACCATGAATAAAGTTAACCTCAAGTTGAGCGGCGCCTGATTCATGGATAAGGGTATCGATATCCAGTTCCATGGCTTCGCAATAGTTGTACATCAACTCAACAAAGGGCTCAAACTCATTGGCAGCATCGATACTGTAGGACTGCCTGGCGGTCTCGGGACGCCCAGAGCGGCCTATTGGCGGTTTAAGCGGCAAACCGGGGTTTGGATTTTGCTCTACCAAGTAAAACTCCATCTCCGGCGCGATTACGGGTGTTAAACCATCTTTCTCATAAAGGGCCAGTACTCGCTTTAATATATTGCGGCTCGCAAATGGATGCGGCTCACCATCCTTTGTAAAACAGTCGTGAATGATCTGACCGGTAACCTCATTGGCCCATGGCACTAGGCGAGCAGTACTTGGATCGGGTTCTAATAGCATGTCGCCATCAGCAGTATCAAGAAGATCCCAGTAGTTATCTGAGTATTCGCCGGTTACTGATTGCGCCAAGATACCTTCCGGCAGTCTGCTGTCTTCCTTGAGAAATTTTTTCGCTGGAATAAATTTCCCTCGCGCGTTACCTGTTAAATCTGGAACAAGACATTCAACCTCGGTGATGTCGTTGTCTTTTAGCCACTTTTCGATCGTTTTTTTATTACCCATGGAGCACCTTTGCCTCGTTATAAACCGAATTATTATTCAATTAAAGTTGAATTATTATTCAAAAAGATCATAATGTCAATTAAACCTCTTGCTAAGTATTTCTTTATGGACTCTTACTACACCGCTAGCAGCCCCACCGGGCCGGGATTTGAGGCTTTAAAGGGAAGCATAAACGCCGATGTTTGCATCGTGGGTGCCGGCTATACCGGGCTCTCCTCAGCTCTACATCTCGCTAAGCGCGGTTATAAAGTAGTGGTGCTAGAGGCCGAGACGGTCGCTTTTGGTGCTTCCGGCCGAAATGGGGGCCATGTGGGTACCGGTCAGAGGATGGAACAGCAGGATATAGAGCGAAAACTTGGTCACGAAACCGCTCACTGCCTCTGGAATATGGGTCTTGAAGCTGTGGATACCGTGCGAGATTTGATACTAGAGAATGCTATCGATTGTGATCTAAAGTCTGGTGATGTTTCCTTTGCACATAAACTGCGCTACTGCGAGGACCTGGAGGCGGATCTAGAATTCTTTAATAAGCGATATAATTTCAAGGATTTAGAGTATATTCCTAGAAATCGCCTTAATGAAGTAATAGAGAGTGATGCCTATTATGGAGCACTGTGGAACAAAGCCGCCTTGCACCTACACCCTCTTAAGTATGCATTAGGCCTTGCCAAAGTGGCAGTCGATGCCGGTGTTACGATTTACGAGAACTCAAGAGTACAGTCATACAGCGGAACCCCGGTGATTATCAAAACAGACCAAGGGCAAGTTACGGCTAGCGAACTGATCTTGGCATGCAATGGTTATATCGAAGACCTTGAGCCTAAGATAACCGGCTACATTATGCCGATCAATAACTTTGTCATAGCTACCGAACCTTTGTCAGCAGAGGTCGCTGGCTCACTGGTCCCCAAGGACACCTCGATGGCAGACTCTCGGTTTGTGATCAATTACTGGAAGCTATCGGCGGATAATCGTCTAATTTTTGGTGGTGGCGAGAACTATCGACGAGGATTCCCTAGGGACATCAAAAGTTTTGTCCAGAAATACATGTTAGCGGTCTATCCGCAACTTACTAATACCCAGATTGAATACGGTTGGGGCGGAACTCTGGCGATCACATTGAATCGCCTCCCCCACTTTGGCCGCATTAACGGCAATATTTGGCATCTACAGGGTTATTCTGGTCATGGCGTGCCTACAGCTACCTTTGCTGGGAAGCTTGTAGCAGAAGCGATCAGCGGCAAGCATGAGCGTTTTGATATAATGGCTAACCTCCCCACGGGCAAGTTTCCTGGGGGTACTCTGTTGCGTTGGCCCGGAATGGTTGCGGGCATGCTCTACTACGCCATGCGCGATCGATTTTAGGAGAACTTATCATGGCATCTATTAGAGCCCTGTCGCCACGAAATACGCCCATCCAAAAGCGCGCACTGGCCAGGCGTGAGCAAATTTTGGCCGCTACAGCGGTGTTGCTAGAGGAAGTGGGTCAAGATGATTTAACCACAATTTTGGTGGCTAAGCGGGTTGGCGTTTCGGTCGGTACGCTTTATCACTATTTCCCTAATAAATACGCCATTCTTTACGCTCTAGCTGAACAGTGGCTGGGTGAATGGAACCTTGCCTTGCTCGAGCTTGAGGCTCACAAAATAGAGGCTATAAGTCTTAAAAAATTCGTTGAAAAGGTCTTGGACCGGACACTGTTGGTTTACAAGAACCAGAGCGGAATTCTTCCATTGGTGCAGGCTATGTTCGGCGTTCCAGAGCTCAAAGAGCTGGACAGCCAGCATGATGGGCTGATTATCGCGTCGATGGCCCGTATGTTTAGACGTTTAGAAATATCAGAAGATCAAGCGGAGCTATCGAGGCTGGGAAGCGAATGGATGGAACTCAGCCATGCCCTGCTCTTAGTGATCGTTGACCAAAACTCAAAGGACTCAGCGCGCAGCCTTTCAGATCTCAAGTTTCTGAGCCTCTGCCTCTTGGAGCGCGCTAAGAGTCAGTTCTAGCGCGTAGGCTCTCGCATAGTAACGAATTCTTCAGCTGCTGAAGGGTGTATGCCCACCGTCGCATCAAAATGAGCTTTGGTTGCACCCGCTCTTAGAGCAATGCCCATTCCTTGTATAATCTCTGCGGCATGATCACCCACCATATGACAACCAAGGACTCTGTCAGTCTGGTTGTCGACGATCAATTTCATGGTTATTCGATCGTTGCCACCACCTAGGGTCTGCATCATTGGTTTGAAGTCTGAGGTGTAAACACTAATATTAGCGTATTTCGCCCGCGCGTCTTCTTCGCTCAAGCCCACAGTCCCTAACTCGGGCTGGCAAAACACTGCGGTGGGAATATTGTCGTAGTCAATCGTCGCAAGTCCATCGCCATATAAGGCGTCGACCAGAACCATTGCCTCTTGAATGGCCACTGGCGTCAACTGCACACGGTCAATTACATCACCTAGTGCGTAAACTGAGGGCTCTGCGGTACAAAAATGCTCATCGACCACGATAGACCCGTTTGAGCGTAACTCAACTGCGGTATTCTCAAGTCCCATCCCAGCCGTATTGGCCTGGCGACCGGTCGCATAAAGCACTAAATCAGCCTCCATAGAGGTCTGGTCATCAAAAGCCAGCGAATAACCGGCCCCCTTAGTAGCTATCTCACTGACCTGCTGACTGAGATGAATGTTGACCCCTTTTTCTGCCATTCCTTGGGTGATTTTATCGCTCATCTCTCTATCGAATGACTTGAGTAGATTGGTGCCACGATAAACAAGGTGAGTGTCGACGCCCAGTCCATTTAAAATGCCGGCAAACTCTACAGCGATGTAACCCCCGCCAACGACAACTGCCCTTTTGGGAAGTTCGTCGAGGAAGAACATTTCATTAGAGCTTACCGCATGCTCGCTACCGGGGAACTCAGGAATGTATGGCCAGCCACCGGTGGCGACCAAGATTGTTCGAACACTATAAGTTTCGCCGTTAACATGGACCTGCTGTGGCCCAACAACCGTTGCTCGTCCATCGAAAAGATCAGCGCCACTATTATTAATAAGGTTGTTGTAAATTCCGTTTAAACGCTCAATCTCAGCAGTCTTATTATCTCGCAGAGTTGGCCAGTCAAGCACTGGCAGCTCGGCTTGATTCCAGCCAAAGCCTTTGCTGGTGCGCAATAACTCAGGGAATTGAGACGCATAGACAAATAGCTTTTTCGGCACACAGCCGACATTCACACAGGTGCCACCAAGGTAGCGCTCTTCAGCCACCGCTACTTTTTTGCCTTTGTTGGCCGCCATCCGAGCGGCGCGCACGCCACCTGAGCCTGCGCCGATCACAAATAGGTCATAGTCAAATTGTAATGTCACTGTCATTCCTTTTATCCGTTGGCGGCACTTCAGCATGGCCTGGAGAGACTGTCGCCGCAGTTATTCCGGGTACCACTTGAAAGGGTGTTTTGTGTTCGATTAGCGCCTCAATTTCTTGCTCACTTTTCCCCATGGTGAGGGGGTCGCCGCCGACTAGGCGCACAACTCGATTGCCTTGGGTGGCTGATTCAATTATTTTTTGGCTGATATTCTCCTGGGTTACTGGATGTTTGCTCGCCGCCCTGCCCACATAAACTCTGCTGGCATCTCTACGCACCAGATTTAACACTTCGGCAGAGACATCCGGGTCATAAAATACGATGTCGGCTTGTTGCATCAGGCGTAGAGCCTTAAAAGTAAGTAAATCTGGGTCGCCTGGACCTGCGCCCACTAGATAGACCTCACCCATTTCAATCCTAGAGTGATGGTCTAGCGCCTCGCTCAATAAGCGTTCTGCTTCGGTTATATTATTTGCATAAGCCTGTTCTGCGATCGGTCCGGAGAAAACCCCTTCCCAAAATGCTTTACGGTCTAATCCAGACGAGAATTTTGTCTTAACGGCCTCGCGGAAACGACCGGCCAAAGAGGCTAAATGACTTGTTCCAGCTGGAATCAAGCCCTCTAACTGTGTGCGCAACAAACGCACTAGTACCGGAGCATCACCACCACTAGAAATCGCAATTTGAATGGGAGATCGATCAACGATTGACGGGAATATCACCGTCGAGAACGCCGGGTCATCAACTACATTAGCGAGTATATTGCCGGCCTGCGCATGTTTGGAGACTAAATGGTTAAGCTCTCGATCGTTGGTTGCTGCAATCACCATGACTATTGCGGCTAGGTCGAGCATATGGCTATGGTCGTAGGGTGCTGTTATTAGTTTGATGGCATTATGTCCGGATTTTTGCTCCTCACCAGCCATCTCGACAAGGCCTGGGCAAAACTCTTTTGCGACAACCGTCACCAGAGCTGAGGCTTCATGGACTAAACGCACCTTACGAACGGCCACTTCACCGCCGCCAACAACAAATACCTGTCGCCCTTTTAGATTGTGAAAAAGTGGCAGAAAGTCCATGTCCGAAATGCCTATTATCCTATGCTAGTCTTGCCGTTCATCATTGGCTGAAGAATCGCTGGGATCTCGATTGACCCATCTTCACGCTGATAATTCTCCATCACCGCTAAAAGGGTGCGCCCTACTGCTAAGCCAGAACCATTGATGGTGTGGAGGAGCTCAGGTTTGCCCTGATCATTACGATAGCGAGCTTTCATACGCCTGGCTTGGAAGTCAGAGAAATTGCTGCAAGACGAAATCTCACGATACTTACCCTGAGATGGCAGCCAAACTTCAATGTCATAGGTCTTAGCGGCTGAGAAGCCTAAATCACCCCCGCAGAGAGTGACTGTGCGATAAGGCAGGTCGAGTTTTTGAAGGATGTTCTCAGCGTGACCCACCAACTCTTCAAGGGCATCCCAAGAGCTATCTGGGTGTACAAACTGAACCATCTCGACTTTTTCGAACTGGTGCTGACGGATCATACCGCGAGTATCACGACCGTAGGAGCCGGCCTCGCTTCGGAAGCAGGGTGTATGAGCGACCAATTTTATCGGTAACTCATCAACAATCTCATTACGATAGATATTAGTCACTGGCACTTCAGCGGTCGGAATAAGGTAAAAATCCCGATCGTCATCCAATTTAAATAGATCTTCTTCAAACTTAGGCAGCTGTCCGGTACCAAACAGTGACTCACGGTTGACGATATAGGGAACATAGACTTCTTCATAACCGTGTTCAGCAATATGGGTATTTATCATAAACTGCGTGAGAACCCTGTGCAGAGTCGCTAAATCGCCTCGCATCAGAGAGAAGCGAGATCCAGTAATTTTAGCGGCGGTGTCAAAGTCTAGGCTGTTTAACGCATCACCAAGGTCAACATGGTCTTTAACCTCAAAGTTAAATGTCTTTGGCGTTCCCCAGGTACGAACTTCGACGTTATCATTTTCATCCTTTCCCGCCGGCACCGAATCATGGGGTATATTGGGGATACCCTGTAATAGTTCATCTAGCGCCTGCTGAACTTCTGCCAAAGCGGCATCAGCGGCAATTGAGTCATTCTTAAGCTGCTCACCCTTTAGTTTTAATGGCTCTACATCTTCACCGCTGGCCTTGGCCTGACCGATGAGTTTGCCCATAGACTTGGCGAAGGCATTGCGTTCTTGCTGTACGCTTTCAGCGGCAAGTTGCAGTGCCTTACGTTGCGCGTCAAGGCCTAAAAAGGCTTCACAGTTAAGTTCATAGCCTTTGATGGTGAGCTTGTCAGCGATAGCGTTCAAGTCTGAGCGCAATAGCTTCGGGTCGATCATGATCTATTCCTTAAAATAAACGGGTTAGCCAAATCGCACTGCTAATGGCGATAAGGCATAAAATAACGGTCGCTAGTGTGTATATAAGCGCCATGAAAAGATGGCCATTTTGCCACAGACCAAGGGCATCTAGCGAGAAGGTTGAGAAAGTAGTGAAGGCACCAATAAAACCAATCATCAGTAAACTACGCATTTCCGAAGGTAAGGCCGCCTTTTCTACAATGACAACAAAAAGCACACCCATCACAAAGCTGCCCAATACATTGACAGTGAGCGTCGCGTAGGGAAATTTATGATTAGATACCTGAAATATCCATGTGCTCAACGCGTATCGAGCCATAGATCCCAGAGCGCCGCCCATTGCTACAGCGAGCCAATGCATCAGCTATTATCCTTCTTTTCGTTAAGGCCGCCAGTATCGTCGAGACTGCGTAAGTAATCTAGTTTTTCGCCAATCTTCTTTTCCAATCCGCGGTCAGTGGGAAAATAATATTGTTTTCCCTCAAGCTCATCTGGCAGGTATTTTTCGCCTGGCACATAGCCGCTCTCATGGTTGTGGGCATACTGATAGTCTTTACCGTAATCTAAATCTTTCATCAGCCCGGTGGGTGCGTTGCGCAGGTGCATTGGCACATCATAGCTGGGCAGTGACCTAACATCGGCCATGGCCGCATTAAAGGCGCTGTAGATGGCATTACTTTTGGCCGCAACGGCTAAATAGGCCACCGCCTGAGCTAGAGCCAACTCCCCTTCTGGGCTCCCTAGTCGCTCTTGGACACTCCAGGCATTAAGGGTTATCTCTAAGGCTCTGGGATCGGCATTGCCTATATCTTCACTGGCAATTCGAGCTAACCGCCGGGCCAGGTAAAGCGGGTCACAGCCGCCATCAAGCATCCTACACAGCCAATATAGGCTGGCGTCGGTAGAAGATCCTCGAATCGCTTTATGTAGTGCCGAAATTTGATCATAAAAGTACTCGCCGCCCTTATCAAAGCGCCGGGTATCGCCGACTAACACCTGCTCTAAAGTGGTCTGGTCAATAATTGACTTGCCCTCGCTCTGAGACGATAAGTCACTGGCAATTTCTAACAGATTGAGCGCTCGGCGGGCATCTCCATCAGCGGCATTGGCTATTAGACTCAACGCTTTGTCATCAAGTTCCAGTCCCTGCCCCCCCAAACCGAAGACGGTGTCGGCTATAGCACGTTGCACCAAGGTTTTAATATCATCCTCAGAGAGCGTTTTGAGGACATACACTCGACATCGCGACAGCAATGCATTGTTTAATTCAAAGGAAGGGTTTTCAGTCGTGGCGCCAATAAAGACCAGGGTGCCGTCCTCCACAAAGGGTAAGAACGCGTCCTGCTGAGACTTATTAAAGCGATGCACCTCGTCGACGAACAAGATGGTCTTACGACCGCGCACATCTCGCTGCTCCACAGCCTTGGCTATCGAGGCCCTAATCTCTTTAACGCCGGATAATACCGCTGAAATACTCTCAAAGTGTGCATCTACCCGTGCCGCTATGATCTTGGCCAAGGTTGTCTTGCCAACCCCAGGAGGCCCCCATAACACCATAGAATGAAGAGTTCCATTGTCGATGGCGTCACGCAGGGGTCTGTTGGGACCAATAAGATGTTGTTGACCGTAAAAGGTTTCCAGACTGCTAGGCCGCATGCGCGCAGCCAGTGGACGATAGACGTCCTGGCTAAACAGATCATTGGACATTGTTAATAACATCCACGCCGGATGGGATGCTAAATATAAAGGTCTCCGCTTCCAGTACTGGGTTCAGCAGTAGGTCATCAAGAATAATGGCAGTCGATTGGCCCAGGGTATCGGTAATAATAATTGCAGATGGATTAAGTGCGGCAAATTGCAGCTCAATAGTGGCAAACAGGCTGCCATTATCTCTGGGCTTAAGCAAGAAAGATGGGGCATCGAGAGCAAAACTCTTTTGCTCTACCTCATAGTTGGCTTCAAGGCTCTCAAGATTCCCTGAAAACAGCACCGCGGGTGTGGCATTGATCCTGTTGTCGACCTTGTTGATAACGACCTGATCTAAATCAGGGTCATAAATCCACAGGGTATGGCCATCGGAAATAACTTGCTGCTCTAGAGGTGCGGTTACATGCCAGAGTACTTTGGCGGGTGAGGCCACTTTAAACAGCCCCTCAGAGGAATCCAGCTCAAACCCGCCTGCGTCATAGATAGATTGAGTAAAACTCGCCGATAGACTGTTAATCGGCTCTAGCAGGCTCTGCAGTTTTTGACTATCGGTAGCTGAGGTCTCGCCATAGACAAAGGTACAGGCTAAAAACGCTATTAGTGCTGAATATACTTTCATAAACGATTATCTAAGCCTGTGCTAATTCAAGTCCTAATTATAGTCTTTGACCAAGATGTCGCGACTGCCATTACTGCTCATTGGGCTAACCACCCCACTGACTTCCATTTGCTCAATTAATCGTGCCGCACGGTTATAGCCGACTCTCAATTTGCGCTGTACAGACGATATCGATGCCTTGCGGCTGTCAAGAACAAAGGCCACAGCTTCGTCATAAAGCGGGTCAGACTCTGGGTCGCTACCGTTATCGTCAGGGGTATCAAAACCAGGCACGGCAATTGAGCTGAGCGAGGCCTCGTCAGTGATTTCGGTAAGATAACTCGGTGTGCCTCTGCGTTTCCAGTCGGCAACAACCTTGTGGACTTCGTGGTCGTCAACAAAGGCGCCGTGGATACGCTCAGGAACACTCGTTCCAGGCGGCAGATAAAGCATATCGCCATGGCCCAGTAACTGCTCAGCACCGCCTTGATCCAAAATGGTGCGTGAATCAATCTTTGAGGACACCTGAAATGCGATTCGCGTCGGCACATTGGCTTTAATCAAACCAGTGATGACATCAACTGAGGGCCGTTGGGTCGCTAAAATTAGGTGAATACCGGCCGCGCGAGCCTTTTGTGCGATACGCGCGATAAGCTGCTCAACTTTTTTACCAACAATCATCATCATGTCGGCGAATTCGTCAATCACCACCACGATATAAGGCAGTGTCTTAAGGGTTGGCGCTTCCGGCACCTCTTGCTCTGCGTCCCAGCCTAGGGTCCCTGGGTCAAAGGTCCAGAGGGGATCGACCAATGGATTGCCGGCCTTGATGGCGTCTTCAACCTTGCGGTTATAGCCTGCGATGTTACGTACCCCAAGTGCCGCCATCAGCTTATAACGGCGCTCCATCTCCCCAACACACCAGCGCAGGCCGCTGGCAGCGTCTTTCATGTCGGTTATTACTGGGGTCAGCAGATGGGGAATGCCATCATAAACAGACAGTTCGAGCATCTTAGGGTCAATAAGAATCAGCTTTACTTCATCCGGAGACGCTTTGAATAAGAGGCTCAGGAGCATTGCGTTAATGCCCACTGACTTACCAGAACCAGTGGTTCCAGCCACCAGTAGGTGCGGCATGCGCGCCAAATCAGCTACCGTCGGTATGCCGGCAATGTCGTTACCTAGTGCTAGGGTCAACGGCGAGGTCGAGCTGTCATAGGCCTCAGAAGACAACACTTCGCTGAGACGGACGATTTCTCTTTTTTCATTCGGTATTTCGATACCAACGACAGACTTACCGGGTATCACTTCAACCACGCGCACACTGATTACCGCCATGGATCGAGCTAAATCCTTTGCTAAACCACTAATGCGGCTCACCTTAATACCTGCGGCAGGCTGAATTTCAAACCGCGTCACAACGGGCCCTGGGAGCACCGCAACCACGTCGGCGGCTATACCAAAGTCGAGAAGCTTTAGTTCTAGCAATCGGGATAGGTGTTCCAATGAATCCGCCGAATAGCCACTCGAGACATCTTTTACCGCGGGGTCTAGTAGATTGATCGGTGGTAAAGACCCAACGACCTCAGTGTCATCAAAGAGCTTCTGTTGGCGTTCACGCAATACTCTTGGGCTGGGCAGTTTTACTGGCGTAGCGGCTTGAATACTTGGCGGTGTTCGGTTCTGCTTTTGTCGAGTAACCGTCTCAATCTTAGTCAGTCGTTCGCTTAGCGCCTGTTTGGCCTTCTTCTCTTCTGCCCTGCGCATGCTATGACGGGTCATATACTGGCGCACAGACCCCATTGCCGCAAGAACCGCGAAGCCAAGGCTGTCAATTAATCGAATCCATGAAATGTCAGCAAAGACCGTCAGTCCAAACAAAAACAACCCCATCAACAATAATGTACTGCCGGTATGGCTAAACAGCGATATCACACTTTCACCAACATACTTTCCAAGAATTCCAGAGACCCCCTCAGGATAGCTGGTTAAAATGTCCTGATATTGGATGTTGGCTAGTGATGTGGCACTGATCATTACCAGCATAAAGCCGACAACTCTGAGGATAAGAGCGGCTGAATCAAATTCCTCAGGCTCCTCAATGAAATAAGTTTGCAGTATCTGCGCGGCTCTAAGGGCTAGTAGAACAGGGAATAAATAAGCCATAACGCCAAACAAGGCGAAAAATATGTCTGAAATCCAGGCGCCCGCTGGGCCTACTAGATTGGTTACCTCGGCTCGACTCCCCGTGTGAGACCAACCAGGATCTGCACTAGAGTAGCTGATCAGCGCCAAAAATATAATCACGCACAGTAATAACCAGCCGATTAAAGCGCCTTCGGCCAGCAATCGCTTGCCTCGCGAACCCGCCTCTGGCCCGCCCAATTGAGAGTTTTGCTGTAGTTTTGACTTGTTAGCACTCAAAGGTTGATTTCCCTGTCTGTTAGACCTTTATCAATTGTATCTGATTATAGCCAAAACATCAGATCTCACACCTCTATATTAGGCATGTAAAAAATATATATCAAAAGGCATTTGGCGTAGGCCGATGTATTCTTTATGATGTCGGTCGAAAACCGAGTTGTGAAAATAAATTCCACTCAAACTACACCTAAATAGAGATTTTTATGGCCGATTTACAACACTACCCTCTGATTATACTTGGCTCTGGCCCCGCTGGTTGGACTGCGGCCGTTTATGCGGCAAGAGCCAACCTCAATCCGGTAGTGATTACAGGCATCCAGCAAGGTGGCCAGTTGACCATCACCACCGACGTTGATAACTGGCCTGGTGACGCTGATGGTGTACAGGGTCCAGACTTAATGGTTCGCATGCAAAAACACGCGGAACGTTTTGATACTAAAACAATTTTTGATCATATTGAGTCAGTAGATCTGTCTGAAAAGCCTTTTAAATTGTTCGGTTCTAATAACTACACCTGCGATGCATTAATCGTTGCAACCGGCGCTTCAGCGCAGTATTTAGGATTACCCAGTGAAGAGGCCTTTATGGGTCGAGGTGTTTCAGCCTGCGCAACCTGTGACGGGTTTTTTTATCGTAACCAAAAGGTCGCAGTAATTGGCGGCGGTAATACCGCCGTCGAAGAAGCTCTGTACCTGTCGAATATTTGCTCAGAAGTCGTGTTGGTGCACCGTAGAGATAAGCTGCGGGCAGAGAAAATGCTTCAAGATAAGCTCTTTGAACGTGAAAGAACCGGCAACATAAGCATCGAATGGGATCAAAACCTAGACGAAGTGCTTGGAGACGAGGCTGGTGTGACCGGTATACGCTTAGCAGCAAGCGGTTCAGGTGAGACTAAAGACATCACAGTAAGCGGCGTCTTTATCGCCATCGGCCACAAACCCAATACCGATATCTTTATTGATAAGCTCAATATGAAAGACGGCTATGTCACTATCACTGGCGGTTTGTCGGGTAATGCCACTGAGACAAGCGTTAAAGGTGTATTTGCTGCCGGCGACGTGGCTGATCACGTCTATCGTCAAGCGGTAACATCCGCTGGCAGTGGTTGTATGGCGGCGCTAGACGCAGAACGCTTTCTAGACGACTAAGCCCTACCCCGGGTCTATTTTGGAATCTAGCTTATTATGCATCTTTCTTTACTAGACCCAGACAATCCTAGGTTTCCAGACCCCAACACAGCATTGGCAGAGCCTGATGGTCTACTTGCCGTGGGGGGTAATCTAGATCCCAATACGCTGTTTAATGCCTATCGACAGGGTATTTTCCCCTGGTATCAAGACGATGATCCTATTTTATGGTGGAGCCCCGCCACTCGTTGCTTGATCGAGCCGGAAACACTCCATATTTCTAGCCGTTTGCGTCGCCTACTGCGTCAACAGCCCTACCAGATTAAGACTGACAGCGACTTCAATGGAGTGGTCAAAGCCTGCGCAGAGCCTCGCGGCGACGGTGGCACCTGGATCACAGAAGAGATGATTGATGCCTACACCCTCTTGCACGAGCAAGGACGGGCTCACTGCGTTGAGGTGTGGGATGGTTCTGACCTTGTCGGCGGCATCTATGGCGTCCATGTTGGCGGTATTTTTTGTGGCGAATCGATGTTTAGTCGAGTTGATAACGGCTCAAAGATCGCTATCGCTCACCTTTGCCAATGGATGATAGCCGAAGGCCTCGAATTTCTGGACTGTCAGCTGGTTAACCCGCATTTGCTGACATTGGGCGCCATCACTATGCCTCGCGCTGACTTCTTGGCCCGCTTGCACAGCATTCGTGATAGACAGCACCGATGGTCACTGACCGATTCATATGCATGGCAATGGCGCTAGTTGAGTCCGCAGCTACAATCCATTAGGCTTATTTCATACAATAGGACATAGATCCCATGAGTCGAGATATTTCCGCCGATATCCAACGAATTAAGCTATTTCAGACAGAGCCACATGCCTGTAGTTATCTGCCTGGACGTGACTCAATAACAGCCTTTGTTGATCCAGAGATGTCGGTAGACCCGGAGCTCTATGAGCACCTCAGTAGGCTCGGTTTTCGGCGCAGCGGCTCCTATCTCTATACGCCAATGTGTAGCACCTGCAATGCATGTGTTCCAGCTAGACTGCCCGTTGCCCAGTTTCAGCCTGCGCGGGCTCAGAAGCGCTGTTTAAAGCGTAATCTGGACGTTAAGGTTGTGCCCTGTGACAGCATAGATTTAGAAAAGCATTATCCGCTATACGCTAAATATATTAATCAACGTCATACCGGTGGTGACATGTACCCCCCGACTAAACTCCAGTTTGAGCAGTTTTTGGGCCAGGCCTGGGAATGCACCCAATATTTGGAATTTTACCTAGACGATGAGCTTATTGCTTGTGCGGTGGTTGATGTGCTCCCAGACTCGCTGTCGGCCATCTATACCTATTTCGATCCAGCCCATGATCGGCGGGGCCTCGGGAACTTTGCGGTGCTGCTTCAGATCCAAATGGCAGCGAAAATGGACAAGCACTACCTGTATTTGGGCTACTGGATTGAAGATTGCCAAAAGATGAATTACAAGAAGCAATATCAACCAATCGAGTTATTACAAGAAAATAGCTGGCATTTAAGCAAATGACTTTGCTAAAACCACTATTTTAGGGCAAACTGCGCACCTTTTTACAGACAAGAATAATTAGTATGGCGAAAGAAGAGCACATCGAATTCGAAGGAGAGGTGATCGACACCCTTCCGAACACCACTTTCAAAGTGAAATTGGAAAATGATCACGTTATCATTGCCCATATCTCAGGAAAGATGAGAAAGCACTACATCAGAATTTTGACCGGTGACAAGGTTAAGGTGGAGATGACGCCTTACGATCTGAGCAAAGGTCGGATTACCTTCCGCGAGCGATAAGCTCCAAAAATCAAATTTATCAGAGTGTACAGAGGCTAAAGTGGCAGACGGCGCTGGACTCTAGGTTACTTTTTGATAGACGCAAAACCAACCTTCGATATTATCAGTGTCATAATACCTATCTGTTTTGAGCTCTAGGCACCTAGCGGTGCCGCTGCTAACCAGCATCTCAAATTTCTGTTTGAACCCTCGCGATTCCCACAAGTCTCTATGCACAGTGCAGGCTAAAACGCCGCCAGTTCTCAAAAGACGAAAAATATCGTCAAGAGGCTCTGGGCCGACATGGCCGTGGGTAAAGGTTCCTGAAGATATCACGCCATCGTAACTAGCACTTGGCCGCTGAATGGGCTGATTAACATCACCAACGATTAAATCTCTATAAATGCCCAGTGCACGAGCAACCCGCACCATGTCTGGAGAAAGATCTATTCCGTCAAGCGCTTTGTATCCATTGTCGGCGAGGAACCGACAGGTCAGGCCAGTGCCACAACCCACATCAAATATCTCTGCTTCTTTGTTGGGTAAATGCGCACACAGTAACCGTGCAATGCCCGCGGGGGCGACGTACTCAAGCTCGTCGAGCATCTGGTGGTCGTAGTCATCCGCCCACTTCTTGTAGAAGTCGACTGTGTCTGCCTCGTCACCCAGCTGATAGGCCTCGCTGACAAACGTACTGGGCCCTTTAATCTTAGACATAATTACTCCCTTAGCTCACCGCTGGTGCGGTTCAGGTCTTGCTAACCCTAAGCTGTCGCCTCTTCGGTAATGTCTGTGGTGACAACCAACTCGTTGTTTATCACACGAACATAGGCAGTACCGCCCTTGTCGGCCAGCGAGCCAAACAAGACTTCTTCTGCTAATGGCTTCTTAATCTTTTCCTGAATCAAGCGATCCATCGGCCGTGCGCCCATCTTGGGGTCATAACCATTCTCAGCAAGCCATAGGCGCGCCTCATCATCAATCTCAAGAAACACCTTCTTATCGTCCAGCTGCGACTGTAACTGCACTAAGAACTTGTCGACCACGGTTTTGATCACCTCAATAGTCAACTCGCCAAACTGCACGATATTGTCCAATCGATTGCGGAACTCAGGGGTGAACATCTTCTTGATTGCCTCCATACCGTCTGTGGTGTGATCTTGCTGAGAGAAGCCAATAGACGCCCTGCTCATGAGTTCAGCACCCGCATTGGTGGTCATAATCAAAATTACGTTACGAAAATCAGCTTTGCGACCGTTATTATCGGTCAATGTGCCGTGATCCATAACCTGCAGCAGCAGGTTAAACACATCTGGGTGGGCTTTTTCGACTTCGTCGAGCAAAATCACCGAATGAGGCTGCTTGGTAACCGCTTCTGTCAATAAACCACCCTGATCGTAACCAACATAGCCAGGAGGGGCACCAATTAAGCGTGACACCGTATGACGCTCCATGTATTCAGACATATCAAAGCGAATGAGCTCTATACCCAACACATTCGCTAATTGACGACAGACCTCAGTTTTACCAACCCCGGTGGGGCCAGCAAATAAGAAACTACCAATGGGCTTGCTACCTTCTCGTAAACCAGCACGAGCCAGCTTAATTGACGTAGACACCGCCTCAATGGCCTTATCTTGGCCAAAAACAACCATCTTAAGGTTGGCTGCGAGATCTTTGAGCTGTGCCTTATCTGAACTAGACACGCTTTTTGCCGGGATACGAGCCATCTTAGAGATAACCAGCTCAATATCACTTAAACCGACGGTCTTCTTGCGTTTGTACTCGGGCTGTAACCGCTGATAAGCGCCCGCCTCGTCCAATACGTCAATCGCCTTGTCAGGTAAGAACCGATCAGTAATATGGCGACTAGAGAGCTCTGCGGCCGCTTTAAGGGCCGGATTAGTAAACTTCAGGTCGTGATGCTCTTCAAAACGCGATTTTAAGCCTTTAAGAATTTCAAAAGTCTCAGCAATACTGGGCTCTGGCACATCAATTTTTTGGAAACGTCGCGCCAGGGCGTGATCTTTCTCAAAGATACCGCGGTACTCTTGGTAAGTGGTTGAACCAATACAGCGCAACTTACCTGAGGACAATAGCGGTTTAAGCAGGTTCGAGGCATCCATAACACCGCCGGATGCCGCTCCAGCGCCAATAATGGTGTGTATCTCATCGATAAACAGTATCGACTTTTCATAATTCACCAACTCAGCAATGAGGCCCTTCAGGCGCTTCTCAAAATCACCTCGATATTTAGTCCCGGCTAACAAGGCACCCATATCAAGAGAAAATACGGTACTGCCCAGCATCGGCTCGGGTACGTTTTCCTCTACAATCAACTTGGCCAGCCCTTCTGCAATGGCGGTTTTACCAACCCCTGACTCACCAACCAATAAGGGGTTGTTCTTGCGACGTCTGATTAATATCTGGCTAACACGTTCAATCTCGGCCCCGCGTCCAATTAAGGGATCAATCAAACCCAGCTTGGCTTGCTCGTTTAGGTTGGTCGAAAACTGGCTGAGCATACTGGCGTCTTCGGCTTCGCCGGCTGTGACTGACTCTGCGGTCTGACCCTCTGGTTCGCCGCCGTTATCTGCCCCGTCGGCGTATTTCGAAATTCCGTGGGAGATATAATTAACCACATCGATACGCGCTACGTTCTGTAAGCGTAAAAAGTAAACCGCCTGACTCTCCTGCTCACTAAAGATAGCGACCACCACATTAGCGCCAACAACTTCACTGTGATTGGCAGAATTAACCTGAAACACCGCACGCTGCAATACTCGCTGAAAACCGTGGGTAGGCTGGGTTTCTCCTTCTAGCTGCGCATCTGGGAACTTAGGTATAGTCGAATCAATAAACTCGACGAGGTCTTGGCGCAGCGCATCTAAATCAGCGCCGCAGGCGGTTAACACCGATGTGGCAGACGCATCGTCTAGCAAGGCTAGCAACAGATGCTCGACTGTCATAAATTCGTGGCGCTTTTCTCGCGCGGTTTTAAACGCAAGATTGAGGGTAACTTCAAGCTCTCTACTTAGCATCCTTATTCTTCCTCATCATCGTCAGTTGGCTCTGCTTGGCAGAGTAATGGGTGCTGGTGGTCTTGAGCAAACTGAGTCACAAGCGCCGCCTTTGTCTCTGCTATATCTTCAGTATAGACACCACAGACGCCCTTGCCATGGGTATGTATATTCAACATAATTTGGGTAGCATTTTCTCGAGACTTATAAAAGAACTGCTCGATCAACTCAACCACAAACTCCATGGGCGTGTAATCGTCATTTAACAAGATCACTTGGTACATACGTGGTTTTTTCAGTTTTGGGCGAGACGCTTCAACAATAGTGTCGCTTTCACCGTGCCAAAATTCATTGTCGTTTTCGTTACTCATTAATACAGCCAATTTATCAAATATCCAAAGTGCTATGTTACAACAAACTGTTGCTATCACGTAAGTATCAACAGCGGTTATGGGTCATATTTTTAATCAGGCAAGACCCTCTTGGGTAAAAAGCTCAGCCTGTGGACGACTGTCCAATCACCTGTGCAATTTGAACCAGACAGCCTTCCATGCTCGCCTTAATAAACACCTCAATCTCTAGAGGCTCAACCCTAGTCTGCCAGACTAGCGTGCAGCCCTCTTGGTGAGCGACAACTTCAACGCGGGCCTCATGAAAGTCCAGCGGTGTAGGTGACTCAAAGCATGAGTAAACCATGGTTCTTGCCACAGCATCGCGGCTAATAATACGCTCCTTAATGGCGCCCGCGCCGGGTAGTGACAGCGACCGAACCTCACCATCATATTCACAGCCCTCAACGCCTGGCACCCAGTCAACTCGGTCTGGTGCGCCTATGACCGCCCACAGTTGGTCGGCTGTGCAGTCAAACTTATGCTCGATATTAATGGTAATTAGATAGCTCCCTTAAATGTATCTTTTATTAGCTAACAATCAATTTACAGTGCTAAGTATACGCAGTTGATTGACAAATCGGCTCACAGTCTTTAATTTTGCAGCCTACTTAGTTTATCCAGCCAGGATAGGCTACAAACTACCCGAGGTTATCGATGTCACTATCACTTTATGATTGCTCCATTCCTGTTTTTATTCATTCTTTAGGTAACCTAAAGGCCCTGCTCGAGGCTGGTGCGCAATACGGTGCTGAGCAGGGTATAGAAGATACCGTACTCACCAGTGCTCGGTTGTTCCCTAACATGCTGCCGTTAACTAAGCAGGTACAAATAGCCTGTGATATTGCCAAACGTGGAGCAGCTCGCATGGCGGGTATCGAAGCGCCGACAGATGAAGACACCGAAACAACCTTTGACCAACTTAAAGCCCGAGTCGAGAAAACCAAAACCTTTTTAGCAACTATTCAGGCAGAGGCGATTAACGGCACCGAAGACAACAGCATTACCATGCAAGCCGGGCCCAACATGTACACCTTTACAGCTCGTGACTATCTTAACTTATGGGCCCTTCCCAACCTCTATTTTCACGTATCTACCACCTATAACCTTCTTCGTCACAATGGCGTTGCTATTGGCAAGGCAGACTTTTTAGGTGCAGGCGCATTTAAAAGCACACCAGTGAGCTAGAGACTCATACGCACCCTAAACTATAAGGCCACTTGCACAGTGGCCTTAATTTATTGCCGGAACACAAGATGACAATAAGCGCCCGACTGCTAAAGTACTTTAATCGTAAAAAATCAGACTCTACTGATAAAAACCACACGCGCTTTAGAAATGATATCTGCAACCACTGGGACCTAGACTATCTATCATTAGAAGAGCTAGAAAAACGTCTGGTTGACCCCAATCTTGAGACAACCATTGTCAGAAAGAAAAAAGACCTCTAAACAGGACCCCAAATATAGTTGGTGCCTTAGCCTGTAAAGCATAGCTTTCAACGCATTTCTGGGCTAGCCTACGTAGTATTACCTATCGTTGAAAGCAGTAACCTTATGTCATTTGAGTCGGCTTACCAAAAAAAGAAATACGTGACCAAAGCGCGAGAAAAGCTGCAAGAGATTTATAGCTTTGGCGAACGTAAGACGGCCGATAGAGCTAAGCTGCATGACCAGCTAGAAGGTTACTTTAAAGCGGGGCTTTTATTAGATATTATCAGCGAAGACGATGTCAGAACCATTGTTGATGAAGAACACTACCTGGCGTTTGGAACCTCGCTTAAAGAGCGCAGAATCAAAGAAAAGCTTACACCACTGGCCACCGCTACCAACTGGAAGAAATTTGATATCCCTACTATTCATAGACGTTAGCGCGGGATAGCCCTCTATTGAGTGGGCCTGCCCGAGGCACCAGTGAAAAATCCGGGAAAAGAGCATGACGGCACTTAAGATTTCGCCTGTTAATAAAATGGCCTATGGCATTGGCTCGGTTGCCTTTGGCATATTCGGCGTCGGTTTTGATTTTTTTCTCCTGCTTTTTTACAGTCAAGTGATGGGCGTTGACGCCTATTTAGTTGGGCTAGCCTTATTAATAGCACTGATTTTTGATTCGTTGAGCGACCCGCTTATTGGGTATTTCTCTGACAACACCCACTCTCGTTGGGGCCGTCGTCACCCCTACATGTACATTGCGGCTATTCCTGTCGCGCTATCATACTTTTTTGTCTGGAACCCCCCTTCTGGCGTCTCAGGTAACGATCTTTTCCCCTATATCCTCATGATGGCTATATTTGTTCGCACCATGATTACCCTTTATGAAATCCCCAACTCAGCGTTGGTAGCAGAGATAACCGATGACTATGACGAGCGCACCAGTATATTAAGTTACCGTTATTTCTTCGGTTGGGCTGGCGGCACCTTGATGGGCTATTACGCCTTGACCTATTTACTGGTACCCACCGAAGACATCAGCAATGGGTTATTTAATATCGATGGTTACGGCAAAATGGGCCTAGCCTCGTCGATCGTAATCTTCGCGGCCATTATGACCTCAGCCTTGGGTACCCACAGCTTCATCCCAAAGCTTAAGGCGCCACCGCCAAAGACAAAAATGTCGATCACTCGTATCTACCGGGAGATCTTTGAGAGCCTGTGGAACCGCTCATTTGGGGCACTTTTTGCCGCGGCACTGTTTGGCGCCATTGGCGCGGGCATCGCCATGGGATTATCTCACTATATTAATTCGTTTTTTTGGGGCTTCTCTACGGTGCAGTTGGGGCAAATATCCGGGTCGGTGGTGGTGTCTGCCATCATTGCATTGATCTTGTCGCCGATTATCTCCATAAAACTGGGTAAAAAGCGTTCGGCGATTATTATCGGACTGCTGGCCTTTACCCTATTGCCTGCAACCATAGTGTTGCGGCTGCTGGGTTTAATGCCTGAGAATGGAGACCCCCTGCTGTTCCCTATGATATTAGTAATAACGATTGTTGATGTCGGCTTGGTCATCACCTATCAGATTCTATCGACATCAATGATTGCAGACTTGGTTGAAGAGAGCGAACTGCGCACAGGCCGCCGATCAGAAGGGGTTTTCTTTGCCACAATGACCTTCGTTAAAAAGTTTGTACAGGGTTTTGGCGTGGTTATGGCGACCACCATACTAACGCTTGTCCAATTCCCGGTTGGTGTGGCACCTGGTAGCGTGCCGGAAGAGATCCTCTTCCGATTAGGCGCCCTCTATGTGCCCACAGTGGTCTCCGTGTGGACGATGATGATCGTTTGTATCTCGTACTATGAAGTTGACCGAGACAAACACAAAGCCAATCTCGCCGCCCTCAGGCGCAAGTCAATGTAACCTCAATAAAGCCTATAATTGGAAATAACTATGCTAAAGTCATTAGCGTCACTCATACAACTTAAGGGGAAACCGCCATATGAAACCTATAAATAAAATAATACTCAGTATCAGTATATTGTTGCTAGCCCAACCCTCATTTGCCGCCCACCATGAAGCCGGCGAGAAGCATGAGAAAATAGTTATTGGCCACGAACAGTCAAGCACCGGTGCTAAGCTCAATATTTATGGTGGAGACCTTGCTACAGTGGATATCTGGGGAGCTTACATCACCGCACACAATGCCCGTGACCTTGATGCCATTCACAAAGCCAATGCTGATGATTTTATGGGCTGGGCTGCAAATGGTGTAATCGTTGATGGTCCAGCGGCTCACACGGCTTTTTTAAAGGAATGGTTCGCTGCATCTAGTCCTAAATGGACAATGAAATACGCCATAGCTAATGAAGTCGCTGACGAAGACGGCGGTGTCCAGCAATGGGTGACATCAGCTTATACCGTGACTGACACGATTGATGGCAAGGAAGTTGCGTCGGAAGAAATATACGACGTGCGGATTGAAAATGGCAAAGTGAAAAACATCTATGTTGCTGCCAGAGCAGTTATTCCTACAGAGTAACTTAGCAACCTGGCGTCATCTGATATTAGTTGACCGTTGATTAGAGCAAGGCCCCTTAGCTGTTGAGGGGCTTTTTATTTTAAAATATAACCAAGGCTTCGCGTATAAGTAGCACTAGCAACGCCACCCACGACAGCAAAAAGACACCGAAGCGCAGCAGAACAATATTAACCGATGCTTGAAGCAACGAATGTACCACCCTAATGCCTACCGCGACACAGACGGCCAGGTCTATGGGATTAAACAGGCTCAAGAATTAGGGCTGGATGACTAGTTGCGTGAACTAATAGAGATACATAATATCTAGCTGCCCTAGTACTAGTCTTTCATTTTCTGTCTAAGCAGCTTTACTTGATTTGCCTACATAGGAAAACTTTGTCTTATCCAAAACCTGCTCGCCATCCCATCGATAAGCGACGAGTTTTCCGTCTTTCTCCACCACGGAATAGTCTACGCATGCTACGTTTTTGGCTAAAGGTTCTGGCTTCCCTTTAAGCCAGTAATGGCCGACAAAACATGGCGGTTCATCGCTGCCATATACCGGGATATCTTTTGGTAACGCTCGCTTTCCAGCGGCACCAATATCTAGCCCCACTGGCAGGACAACTTCTCCTAATTCACTCGCACCTCGCTTCCACCACTGAATACGCGCGGCCGTTCTTGACTTTTGGCGCGAGTCTAGAAAACTTCGCCCTTGCGGCAGCTCATATTCAAATCCTTTGAGTAAGACCTCAATCGCCTGATAGGCTTTGGTACCCCTGGTTGACGCGTCAATTAGTGATTCCTTGTCTAATTTTATGGACGGACATAAAGCCTTGATCACACTAATATGATGATCAGCCCAGCAAGCGTGAATGACGCGAATCCCGTCTAGTTCTAACCACAGAGGCAGGCTGTAAAAGAAATCTAGTACGTCTCCCTTTTCATCTGAATTGTCTGGATACTCATTCAGAAAAGCTTTGTGTTCGCTGTTATTGTAATCAGAATGAGGACGCAGGAATTTGCCGTTGTGCTCCGTGTGATAACAGAGGGCATTAAATTCATGATTGCCCATTACCGCCAGCGCATTTTCGTGTTTTACCATCTCCATTACGATCTTTAACAATTGCTTATGCTGGGCCAGTTCTACACCACGATCTATGAAGTCACCGAGAAATATAACTTTTCTAGATTCATGAAAATAACCATCCGATGAATCCTTGTAACCTAGATGATTTAACAGCTTAACTAGCTCATCGGCATGCCCATGAATGTCACCAATAATGTCGTACATATACTTCCTCAATTAGTATTCAGTGATGAGTGTTTAATTAATACCGCAAGAGTAGTTCTTCCTGCAGAGTAACTTGACTACCTAGCGCGCATGGCGCCACATAAGCGATAACGGAGGGCAAGCATTGCCTGGTTTCAAAACGTCTGTAACTTCAAAGCCATACCGCTCATAGAGTGGCACATTCGCTTCTTTACTGCTTTCTAGATAAGCGGGCATATGGGCATCGTCGACTACCGCCAAGCCTTCTTTCAGCAATCTGCTACCAATGCCTTTGCCTTGGTGGCCCGGTCGCACGCCTATAGCGTACAAGTAATAGTGGGGAATGCTGGGCTTAGCCGCAGCCATGGCGTCATCAACCAACATACCTCGCCTCAGGGCTCTAAATCCGTCGCCTTTTATCATCTCGTAGGCAATGTCGAAACTATTCCACAGTGCAATATACTTTTTCGTCTGTGGAGGCAGCCAAAGCGTGCCGCCAATGCCGGCAATGGTGCGGTGGGCAAATCCCTTTTTAAGATAAAGTTTTTTCGCAGCCAAGATGTTGTATCTAATGAGCGCATGAGTATTATTAAAAACCCATTTGTTGATCGGGTCATCGGCAAAACTTTCGCCGATGATTTCACCGATTAGCTTATGTTCATGTTTTTCTACTTCGATTATATCGTCCATACCTTGATGATGGTTTTTATGCCCGCCCATTGCAAGCGGTTAGGTAGATAGAAAAAGAAAGCAGATAGCGGACGTTAAACTAAACAATGAAAGAAATACTAGCGCATAGGGATAGCACCGATCCTGTCAAAGTCGATAAATCGGGCGCAACCGAGCATGCTGAGACTAACCTTAAGTTTATTTACAAAGCTATTATCTTGAACCTCAGCGCATCACCTTTTAATTTAGGGGTTTTTTACTAGAAATACTCTAAACGCCCGGGCTGCGAACCCCTTTGTGAAGTATCAAAAAGAATAAGTAACCGTCGCCCCTACCCTAACATCGGCATCGAACATTATCATTGGGGTTTGTTGGTTGGCGGTGGTGCTGATGATCTGCCCCGCCACTGCCCAGTGGTCGGTGATGCTGTAGTCTAGGCCTAGGGAGACAAATAGTGAGTCTGTCGCTAGGTCGCCTTGTAGGGTTGATGAGATAACCAGGTTGCCGTTAGACCGCGCGTTGCGATAACGCACCAACCACGAACCAAATATGCGGTCGTTGATAATTGTTTGCTGTTGCGCAAGGTCATTGCTTTGGTTAAGCACTTTATTGGCTTGAACCCCCAGGCTAATAGACTGGTCGCTAGAGATGGCGTATTCAAAGCCTAAAGAGGCCCCAATTTGGTCTTTTTTGGTGTCTAGGCCTGAACCTGCAACGGTAATTCCTGGAAAAGACGACTCCTTAGGTTGCACGCCCAAGCTAAGGGCCAGGTCTAGATTAAGCAGCAGTTTGCCGAGAGCACGGTTAGCGCTAAAGCCGAGTAAGATAAAGTCGTTTTTCACCGCCACTGCGTCACCGTAGCCCTGCACTGGGTAGTCGTAGCGCAGCTGGTTTTCGTAAAGGTAGGCGGCCATAAAGGATATGTCGCTGCGTTCAAAAGATTTACGCCACTGTGTACCGGCCTCAAACAGCATCCCGCTGCCACGCTTATAGGCACCAACGTTGTATCCGGTGTTGGCATAAAAGGGACTGCCAGGGACCGCAGTGGGGTTAAATTCGGGGTAAAGATTGATAAAGCTAGACCATTGGCTGTCGTTGCCAAAGACGTCCCATACCAGCATCCACTGGTTAAGGCGTGCGTCTTCTATGTCAATGATGGTGAAGTCACGAAATTCGCTGTGGTTGATAACATCGAGTACTGAGTTGCCGACGGTTTCGCCCCAGACCACGGTTTGGCGGCCAAACTTGATGCTTTGCTGGCCAAAACTGCGCTGTAGGTAAAGCTCATTAATGCGGTATTCGCTGTCGATATTGTCATTGTTGGCTTGGTATTCGTAGTCGTCTTTCCAGTACCAGCGGGCCTGTCCGGTGGATTGCAGCAACCAACCCGGTGCAAAGGCGTTCTGGTACTTAAAATTAAGCCCCAGCCGGTTGTTCTCAAGGTCGGCGTCTTTGGGTATGCGTAACCCAGGAAGTGGCTCTACGCTATGATTATTAACCTGCCAAAACAGTTGCTGGCTAAGTCTCAGGGTAAAACCGTCTAACCAAGAGGCTTCTTTGCTGTCTTCGGTGTCGTCAAAGGCATCGCCAAATAGATCGTCGTTAAACAGGTCACCGTCAAAAATAAGCTCGTCGCTAAGGACGTCATCCTCACTTTGTTGTGCCCGAGGGCCCTCTGTTGGTGCCGTCTGCCCCACAGTCACCGGTGCTAGGGTTAATAGCAGCATGGCGAAGGAATAACGGGCGAATCGCATTAACATAGGGTCATAAGCCTATTTGGTTTGCTCTCTAAGCTGTTCTAGACCCGTTTCGCGGTAGGCGGTGTCTGTTAGGGTGCGTTGGCTAAGAAAGGCGTCGTCGATGTCTAGGTCGATGTAGATCTCGACAAAAGCCATATTAGATAAGCGGTTGCTCACTAGGTTCATCATGGTGACAGACCGCGCCAGCCAGTTGTCGTTAACAAGCTCTACCCGGGAGGCCATCAGGCGTTTAATCTCTTTACCGTATTTGTCATACATCTCTGAGCGCAGAACAACGTAACGTTCTTGGTCTATATAATGCACAGTGCGCGAGTAACGGCTTTTCTTGGCTCTCTCAGCCTTCGGCAGCGCCTCGACCTTCCATACCTTGCGCCCGCTCTCAGTGGTTTCCTCAGGCACCGTAAAGGTATATTCGTCTAGTTTTCCGTTGTCGGTGTCTTCGGTGGTAAATTCTGAGCCAAAGATCGAGGCTGGTTCGGTTTCTTCGTCTGAATCACCGCCAGCTATACGTTTAACTCGGCCTAGGGCAGAGAGATACAACCATGTCTGGTTGTTGCGCCCAGCCTCGTCATAGCCATAGGTCAGCATGCCAATGCCCCGCTCTGCTGCAGGTTCTAGGGTAATGCTGACGCTCTTAGTGTCTTTGTTGTCTTTACCGTAGTTAATTGCCACTGACTCTAATACTTTCACCCGCGGGCGCTCGGCGCAGGCAATACGGTCCTGGTTAACGCCAAACTTGCAGCTTGAGAGTTTGATCCTGGTAAATGAAGAGTCATTAGTAGACCGCCGCGTATCTTCCATGGCTTGCATAATAGCGTGGCCGGTAAGCTCTTGTGCTGACAGATTAATAGCTAGAGCAGAGATGGCAATAAACCCTAGGGCCTTAAAAAGGCTCACGCGGTCACTCCTTTGAAGTCAATACGGGTGTCGACGTTTTCTACGCCGAAGGATGGCTTAAAAACAATGATCATGGCCGGAATTAGAAACAGGTCACAAAATAAAGCAAAGAAGATAGACAACGAACCAAAAAAGCCCACTTTTGCCATGCCTAGATAGTCTGAAAAGCTAAGCACAGCAAAACCTAAACCGATAATCATGGTGGTAAACATCACCGCTTGACCCACCTCGCGGATGGCACTCTCTAGTGCAATGCTAATACTTTTAGATTTGCTAAGCTCAACCCTGTAGTGGGTCATAAAGTGAATGGTGTCATCTACCGCAATACCGAGTATCACCGGTGCAATAAGCAAGGTGTCTGTGTCTAGGGGTATATCAAATAGCCCCATTAAGCCAAAGGCGAGAAACGCCGGAATAGCATTGGGCACCATGCCCATTAGCCCGCCTCTTAGGGAACCTAGGGTGACAATCATGATTAAACTAATCAGCAGTAATGCTAGGGCAAAGCCGTTAAATTGAGAGCGTGCGATCTCGTCTGACACCACCATCAAGGTGGCCATGGTGCCAGTGAGGACAACCTCTAGGTCGGGATAGCTCGTTTTGAGGTGGGCGAACCTTTGTTCAATATCCAGCTCTACCTCGGTAAACATCTTTTGATAGCCAAAAGAGCCCATGCTTCGAGAGTTAAGGGTAATGTGGGAGCGACTGTAGTCATCTGACACCAGATTGCGGCGGTCTTCTGGGTTGGCGCTGTTAAACAGGTACAGCAGCTGCGACACGGCCTGGTCACTTTCTGGAATACGATAAAAGTCAGGATTGCCGTCGTTCATGACTTGGTTGGTGTCTTTGACGATATTAGCCAAGGAAAATGTGCGACCGACGGTGTCTGGATAGCGATCTTCTAGGCTGGCCTGCAATTGGTCAACCGCGAGCAAAAGTTCTGCATCAAGCATGCCGTCAACCCTGTTGGTGTTGATCATGACCTCCATGTTTTGTGACCCACCCATATTGTTGTCGACCACGCTAATGGCCACTGCCAGGGGATGATCGTCTTTAAACAAACCGCTGATATTGGTGTCGATGACAATCTTGGTCGAGCCATAGATGCAGAGCGCCAAAATAATAGCGAAGAATCCCAGAATAAGGTATGGCATCCGCTCTACTATGCTAGGTATGCGCGCCAGTATTTGTTGTTGGGCATTTACAATCCAGTAAGTTAGACCGACCACCGCGTTAATAAAGGCGCCAAGCGCCCAGCCGAGGAAGAAAAAAATAATAGTTGCCGTCGCCAAGCCAATGATGAGCTTGGGAAACCGGCCCAAGCCGTGCCAGCGACCACCGAGCCGATCAGCCATACTGCCTTTTTCGGTAACGGCGGTGGGATGCCAGAGATCTAGCAAAATAGGTAGCAACACCATGGTAAAAAAGAAGGCCAGCACCACGCCAAAAGCACACATTAAGGCAAAGACCCTGATCGGTTCTAGGGCAGAGGTGGCTAGCACTAAGATGCCCGCGGCGGTTGTCAGGGTGGTTAGGAAGATAGCCAGACCCACTTTTTGGTAGGACTTAGTCAGCGCGGCATAGTGTTCCATGCCCTCTCTTCTGAAACTAAAATAGGCACTCATGACGTGCACGCAGTCGGCAATACCCACTGAAAATATAAGCAACACGGTTAGGGCGATCATGGTGGATAATGTTACCCCCAGCAGAACGGTAATACCCCAACACCAGGTTAGACTCAAGGCGATAGTCACCATGGACCAGACCAGTGCGCTGGCCGAGCGGAACAGCACCCAGAGTAGTAGCGCAAAGATTAACACCATGAGAAAGCCCAATATCTGCAGCTGCTCTAGCACGTCTTGCATTTGGCTCATGATGGTCGGCTCGCCGACTGGGTAGTACTCAAATTGATTGTCGTACTGCCCATAAACTGCTTCCAGAGCGGCACTAAAATCTAGATATTCCCGTGGGTCGGCGTCTTGGTACTCGACCTTTTGAATGACGGCGTCCTCATCAAAAGACATGTCAAAGTCACTAAAGCTGTCATCTAGTTCAACACCCGCAACATCTACCGCTGACTCGTAGCCCTCGATAGGAACGGTGCCAAAGTCGGTTTTCACTAAGATACCGCCATAGCCACCGTCTTCGGAATAAAAAGAGGACAGGTAATCTGGTTGTGCCATGGCCCGGGTTTTTAGTACATTGAGCTCTTCTTCGCTGGTTGGCAGGGCCTTGGGCAGCAACCGTCCTGACAGAAGTGCGTCACCAACGCTTTCCTGCAGGCGAATATTGGCCAGGGACTGAACACGACGAATATGGATTAATTCATCTAAGTCGACCCCTGGAAACCTGTTTCGATCGAGACTTTGCCAGTTCTCTAAATCTAAGGTGAGCTGCTGTAACGCGGTTAGAGACGCGACTGAAAACACGTCTCCGTCAGTGGGTTTGTAAATAATAAATACGGACCGGTCGCTACCAAACTGCCGTCTAAACTCGTCCAACGCCAGCTGTGCCGGGTTGTCGTCCTGCATGAAGGCTTCGGAAGAAAGATCAAATACAGTGCGACTGCCAATGCCGTAAAACATGATCAGGGTGAAAATAGTCAGCACCAACAGAATGGAACGCTTAAATCGCAACACCCAGTTTGGGCATTGAGCAAAGATGTCAGTCAAGCTGAGTAGTATTTTGTCCATCAACATTCCTTGGGTAAGGCCTCAATTTGTGAGGCCTGCACGGGCACTACAGCGACGCTCATATGCTTGAATGTCCTTATAAGCTATGGAGCACAGTCCAGTGTCAAGCTTACATACGGTCCTTTGGTCCAAGACGCCTGACAAGCGCAGGTATTTTAAAAGGTGCTAGCTCGCGCACAATACGCCATAAATACAGCAGGATATTGGTTTTGTGATACCAGGACACATTACTCAGCTGACTCAGGGTAGAGTCGTATCCTATGGCAAAAAGCTCGTCGTACCGCTCGCTGTTGTCGCGTAGGCTAAAGTCGCTTAAGTCCATTGAAATTAACAAATCGACGTCCTTAAGCTGGGCTTTGGTATGCCGGCTAACGGCAATTTCAAATGCGTTGCGCATGACATCGACAACGTGGCTAGGCTCTGAGTAGTGATTAACCGCGCTAAGGTTACTGGCAATTATCACCCCTGCGCCCATGGTTCGTAGCGGACCCACTGGCACGTTTTCCACCAAGCCACCATCAACCAGCGTTCTACCATCGATGACCACAGGAATGTAGATGCCCGGAACAGCCGCCGATGCGCACACTGCTTCGGCTACCGGGCCACGAGTCAAGATCACTTCTTCACCGCTGTTAATGTCTGTTGCCACAATGGCGAGGGGTATTTCGGCGTCTTCAATGTTCACCTCGCCGAGGTATTCCAGCATTAGCTCACGTAATGAGTCGGTAGAGAAGAAGCCTGTTTTATTCAGCTTAAAGGTAGTGACCTTAGACATACTGAGCCGTCGGGCCAAGCTACCCATAGTCGCTGTGTCTACCTTAAAGGCATAGAGCGCGGCAACGATGGCGCCAACACTGGTGCCAGAGATATAGCTGATTTCAACCTTTGCCTCTTCTAGGGCGCTTAACACGCCAATATGTGCAATGCCTTTGGCTGCACCGCCGCCGAGGGCTAGTCCGATTTTGGTATTAAAGAGATTCATTGCCATAGCCTTCATTTTACCCCGAGTCGTCGATTGAGACTACATGCAATAAGACTATTAATTAAGAAAACTCCAGACACAAAAAACCCGACACAGTGGCCGGGTTTTTAGGATGAAGCGTGATTTACATGTTCTCGATCATCACGTCACCAAACTCTGAACAGGACATTAAGATAGCGTCGTCCATTAGACGTTCGAAGTCATAAGTAACCTTCTTTTCATTAATGGCGCCTTCGATGCCTTTAATTACCAAGTCTGCTGCTTCTCCCCAACCAAGGTGACGTAGCATCATCTCGGCAGACAGTATTAAGGAACCTGGGTTGACCTTGTCTTGTCCTGCGTACTTAGGCGCGGTGCCGTGAGTCGCTTCAAAAATAGCAATGTCGTCTGACAAGTTTGCGCCTGGTGCAATACCGATACCGCCCACCTGCGCTGCTAGTGCGTCTGAGATATAGTCGCCGTTTAGGTTCAAGGTCGCTAGCACGCTGTACTCATCTGGACGGAGTATGATCTGCTGCAACATGGCGTCAGCGATAACATCTTTGATAACAATATCTTCGCCAGTGTTTGGGTTTTTGACTTTGTGCCATGGGCCGCCGTCAAGAAGCTCGCCACCAAAGGATTCACGTGCGACTTCATATCCCCAGTCGCAGAATGCGCCTTCAGTGAACTTCATGATGTTGCCTTTGTGCACAAGCGTTACCGATGGCTTGTTCTGGTCAATGGCGTACTGAATCGCCTTGGTAACCAATCGCTTGGTGCCTTGTTCTGAAACTGGCTTAACACCGATGCCACAGTTGCTGTCAAAACGAATTTTGGTAACCTTCATTTCCTCTTGCAAAAACTTGATAACCTTAGTGGCTTCATCGCTGCCAGCTTTCCATTCAATACCGGCGTAGATGTCTTCAGAGTTCTCACGGAAGATACACATGTCGACCTTATGAGGCGCTTTAACCGGAGAAGGTACTCCGGCAAACCAACGTACTGGGCGCTGACAGACAAAAAGGTCAAGCTCTTGACGCAGTGCAACATTCAAAGAACGAAAGCCACCACCCACGGGTGTCGTTAATGGGCCTTTAATAGAAACGATATATTCTTTAACCGCTTCAAGGGTCTCAGCAGGGAACCAGTCACCTGAATATAGATCAGCGGCTTTCTCACCACAAAAGACTTCCATCCATGAGATTTTTTTTACACCCTTATAGGCTTTAGCAACTGCAGCATCGATCACTTTAACCATGACTGGAGTGATATCGATGCCGATGCCGTCACCTTCGATAAATGGAATAATAGGATTATTTGGCACGTTGATTGAAAAGTCAGCGTTAACCGTAATTTTTTCGCCAAATGTTGGCACTTGAATATGTTTGTATCCCATTTTTAGCTCCGTTGAGGGTGTATATTTTTATTGCATACTAAATTTTTTTGTAAAAAATTTACCTAATCAGGCCATTTTAGCATGATCTGTGGTCTTTTTTGTAACTCTGTTTCATTTATAATAACAATTTGCGGAGGCCCTATTGTCCAAATTGATCATTTTTAACAAACCCTTTCAGGTTCTCTGTCAATTCACTGATGAAGGCGAGCGGAAAACCCTTGCCGATTACATTGATATTAGGGCTGTGTACCCCGCTGGCCGTCTGGATTTCGATTCTGAAGGCCTATTACTGTTGACCGATGACGGTAAATTGCAAGCAAAAATAAGTGATCCCAAATACAAATTGGCCAAGACCTACTGGGTCCAGGTTGAGGGTGTTGCCACCCGAAAAGACTGTGCAGCTCTGATTGAGGGTGTGCAATTAAAGGATGGCATGGCCACAGCGGTATCTTGTAAAATTCTTTCCGAACCAGCGCTTTGGGAGCGTATTCCGCCGATTCGTGTGCGTAGGTCCATCCCCCACAGTTGGATTGAGCTTATTATTAATGAAGGCCGAAACCGTCAAGTAAGACGTATGACTGCTGCGGTCAATTTACCCACGCTGCGATTAGTTCGTGTGGCTATCGGCGAGTGGTCGCTAGAGGATCTCCCATCAGGCCAATATAAGCAGGTTGACGCTTTATAAGAGTTCCAACAACCTTCAGAGGAATCAACTATGCCCAATAAAATACACCTGACCGTTGCCACTGTTGTTGTCCAAGACAACAAATTTTTAATGGTTCGTGAGACTCAAGAAGGCGTTGAAGTCATTAACCAACCTGCCGGCCATGTAGAGCCTGGCGAAGATGTTATGGCTGCAGCATTGCGGGAGACCTTAGAAGAAACCGCTTGGGATATTAAGATAACCGGGTTTTTAGGTTTTTCAAATACTAAGTCGGCCACAACCGGTATTACCTACTACCGTCATACCTTTCTTGCAGAGCCTTTGCAGTTTAATGCGACGGCAGAACTTGACCCAGATATCGACAGTGCTGAATGGATGTCTGCGGCCGAAATTAGAGATCCTAGCAACATTCCGCGCAGCGGCATGGTGCTACAGGTACTCGAAGACTATGAAGCCGGACGTATTTTCTCTTTGGAAATGTTTCGTAACGGCTTATAGTAACGACATCATTACTGTCATAAAAAGTAGCTCGGTGTTCAATGAGTAAAACCCAAAAAGTTATCGTAGGCATGTCTGGCGGCGTTGATTCGTCTGTGGCGGCACTTTTGTTGCTGCAACAGGGCTATCAAGTCGAGGGCCTGTTTATGAAAAACTGGGACGAAGATGATGGTTCAGAGTATTGCACTGCCATGGCTGACCTAGCTGATGCGCAGCAGGTGTCAGACAAACTTGGCATTAACTTACATACAGCCAACTTTGCGGCCGATTACTGGGACAACGTATTTGAGCATTTTCTCGAGGAGTACCGCGCAGGACGAACCCCTAACCCCGACATTCTGTGCAACCGAGAAATCAAATTTAAAGTGTTCCTTGATTACGCCCAGATTCTTGGGGCTGATTTTATTGCCACCGGTCATTACACCCGAACCGACATACAGGAGGGTCGCTCTCGGTTGCTTAAAGGTTTAGATGGGAACAAAGATCAAAGCTATTTTTTACACGCGGTGGGCGAGCACGCCTTTGCCAAGTCGTTGTTCCCGGTCGGTGAGTTGGACAAGCCTGAGGTACGTAAAATTGCCGATGAGCATGGCTTTGTCACCTCAGACAAGAAAGACAGCACCGGTATCTGTTTTATAGGCGAGAGACGATTTAAAGACTTTTTAGAGCAGTATATTCCGGCTCAACCCGGGGTAATGGAGACACCTCATGGTGTGGCCATGGGCGAGCATCAAGGTTTGATGTTTTACACTATCGGTCAACGTCAGGGCCTCGGCATTGGTGGTGTTAAAGACAGCAGCGAAGAGCCTTGGTATACCTTAGACAAAGATCTTGAGCGCAATGTGTTAATTGTCGGTCAGGGGTCTAACCACCCTCTTTTGTTCACTAACCATCTGGCCGCGTCTGAAATTAACTGGATCAATGGCGAGCCCAGCGGGCCTTTAGAGTGCATGGCTAAAACGCGTTATCGGCAACCTGATCAACCTTGCCTGGTTACCCCCGATGCCGAAGGAGGTTGTGAGGTGACATTTAAGCAACCACAGCGTGCGGTAACACCAGGCCAGTCGGTGGTCTTCTATCAGCACGACTGTTGCCTCGGCGGCGGCGTGATTGAGCGGACTTGGAATATTGCTGAGTGATTTTTAGTCGCCCCACTGCTGACCAGGCGCTCGCCTTGGCAGGCGTTTTCCAATCGGCTGTATTGGTCGAGGAAATTGCCAATCATGGCGATATTAGTCAAAAACGATTGGCACACGCCATGTCGGTACTACTTAATCAAAACCCCGAATCTGTTTCTAGCCTCTATGGGTCGCCCAACGACATGGAGATAGGCGTCAACGCGATGCGCAACCTGCTTATCGATCGCTCATCGGGGTCAGCCGATGTACTGCGTTACGCTATTGGCATTATGTATCTCGCCCGAAAGCTTACCAGCGATCAAGCCAAGCTTAATAAGGTTGGCGAGGGTATCACTAATGCGCAACGACAGTCTGAGCACTTTTCTGCGACCCACGATAACGTGATAGCGAATGTTGCTGGGTTGTATCAAGACACGGTTAGTACAATGAGCGTGCGTATTCAGGTGTCAGGCAACCCAGCTTATTTGCAGCAATCGGGTATAGCCCAGCGCGTCCGATGCTTATTATTTGCCGGCATCCGCAGTGCCTTTCTTTGGCACCAGGTTGGTGGCAAGCGTAGCCATTTGCTACTTCGGCGTGACAACCTGCTTGCGGTATTACCAAAATAAGCTAACACTCAGATGATATGGTTTAACCGAATAGATAACTGAAATTGTGCCTTTATTCGGGTATAATTGCGGCCTGTTTAATTCTTCGATCTAGGAATCACCATGGCAAAGGTTTCGCTATCTCCTCTTACAGCCGTTTCTCCCATCGATGGGCGCTATGGCAGCAAAACAGAGATGTTGAGAACGGTATTCAGTGAGTACGGTTTAATTCGTTACCGCGTGTTGGTTGAGGTGCGTTGGTTGCAGCATTTGGCAGCTAACCCCGCCATCGTTGAGGTTGCTGCCTTTTCCGATGATGCGAACGCCCTGCTTAACGCTTTGGTCGACAATTTCACGCTCGAACATGCAGAGCGCGTTAAGGAAATTGAGCGAACCACTAACCATGATGTAAAAGCCGTGGAATACCTGATTAAAGAAATCATTGCCGACAATGCAGAGTTATTGGCGGTCAGTGAATTTGTGCACTTTGCCTGTACCTCTGAAGACATCAACAACCTGTCTCACGCGCTAATGCTTAAAGAAGGCCGCGATCAGGTGGTAGTGCCCGCATTACAGGGTATTCATGCCCAGTTAGTGGCCATGGCCATAGAGTTTTCCGATGTGGCTATGTTGGCTAGAACCCACGGACAGACAGCGTCCCCGACGACGGTTGGTAAAGAAATGGCGAATGTTGCCCATCGTCTGCAACGTCAACTAACGTCGATTACTGCGGTTCCTCTGTTGGGCAAGATAAACGGGGCTGTCGGTAACTACAACGCACATTTTTCTGCCTACCCCGACCTGGACTGGCCAGCGATTTCTCAGGCATTTATTGAACAACTAGGCTTAGAATTCAACCCTTACACCACTCAAATTGAACCCCATGACTATATGGCGGAGTTGTTTGATGGCTTAGCCCGGTCGAACACCATTTTGATCGACTTTGCGCGAGATATCTGGGGTTATATTTCACTGGGTTACTTCAAGCAAAAGACGATTGCAGGCGAAATAGGCTCATCGACTATGCCGCACAAGGTTAATCCTATCGATTTTGAAAATGCCGAAGGCAATATGGGCCTTGCTAATGCGCTCTATGGTCACCTGTCGGCTAAGTTGCCAGTATCACGTTGGCAGCGAGACCTGACTGACTCTACCGTGCTGCGAAATATGGGCGTTGGTCTGGGCTACTCTATGATTGCCTACGCCTCTCTTGATAAAGGCATAAGTAAATTACAGCTAAACCAAGCGCGTTTGGCGGCAGATCTGGATTCAGCCTGGGAAGTGCTTGCTGAGCCGATTCAAACGGTTATGCGCCGCTATGGCATTGAAGAGCCCTACGAGAAACTAAAAGCGCTAACGCGGGGTAAGGTGATGGATCAGGCGACTATTCAAGCGTTTATCGATACACTGGACATTCCAGAAGAGGCTAAGACGGCTCTTAAAGCTATGACGCCTGCCAGTTACATCGGTAACGCCGCACAACAAGCTAAGGATATTTAGGCCCTACCCCATGAGCGACAACCACTCTATTCTGGGCGATCTTAGCGCCGATCAGTTTCTTGCTGAGTATTGGCAGAAAAAGCCGTTGCTCATTCGCAATGCAATTCCACATTTTGAGCCACCCATAGACGGCGATGATTTGGCCGGTATGTCTCTTGAGCCCATGGTGGAATCAAGACTGGTGATAGGCAAGGATTGGCAAGTAGAGCATGGCCCCTTTGAAGAGGACCGCTTTGAAACCCTACCTGAGAACAACTGGACACTGTTGGTGCAGGCTGTCGACCTTTGGGTTCCTGAGGTTGCTGAACTACTCAATTATTTCGACTTTTTGCCCGCCTGGCGTGTCGATGACATTATGGTCAGCTATGCAGAGGACGGCGGCAGCGTAGGCCCGCATTTCGACCATTACGATGTATTCTTACTGCAAGGCAGCGGGCAGCGTCGTTGGCAGATCAGTGAGTCGGCCAATGGCGACATGACTCTCGCCAGTGATACCTCGCTAAAAGTATTAGAGAACTTTGTTGCCACTGAAGAATGGCTGTTAAACCCTGGCGATATGCTGTATTTGCCGCCGAAGGTTGCCCATCATGGCGTTGCCATAGGTGAGTGCACAACCTTTTCAGTGGGCTTTCGTGCCCCTTCGGCCACTGAGATGCTTGATGATCTAGCCACAGAGCTGCTAAGCAGAGATCTTGTTCCCAACCACCTGACTGACCCCCCTCTGACCGCAGCGATGGCAAATGCGCCCATCTCAGCGGAGTATGTTCAACGCATAAAGGCCTTGCTGCTTGAGACCTTGGACGATGATCAGATGCTGGGTCAATGGTTTACACAATTTATGACTGAGCCTAAGTATCCTTCATTGGTCGAGTTAACCGAAGAGGTACGAAGCGCTACTTTTGAAAATCAGGTCTCAGAGGGCGAAGAGCCCAGCTACACGCATTATGTCAACGGTCTAAAGCAAGACTAAATAGGAGTCACTGGCGAGATGAGCGCAGTCACAGTTACTAAAACCACCTGGGAAAAAGATCAAGTAGCGATTAAATCGGTGCGTGTACCTGTGTTTGTTGAAGAACAGCAAGTGCCCTATGAGGTTGACTTTGATGATTTTGATGCCGGTGCTGTGCACTGGCTGGCCTGCGACGGCGATCTTATGCCTATTGGGACCGCTAGAATGCTAGAGGACGGTCATTTTGGTCGTATGGCGGTACTGAAGTGGTCACGTAAACAGGGCGTTGGCCGGCTAATAATGTTGGCAGCTATTGATTACGCCGCCGCTGAGAGGTTGAAAACCATATTTCTGCATGCTCAGTTGCCGGCGATGCCGTTTTACCAGGCTTTGGGCTTTTATAGCTATGGTGAGGTGTTTAAAGACGCGGATATGGACCATGTCGCCATGAGACTCGATCTCTAGTACCCTCATTGGAGTATCACAGCCCAATATAGCGCTGTCCTAGAGCTAAACATCTTGTCCTTTAACAAAGACTTCTCTATCGTGTTTTAAAACAACCACTGCCAATAATGCTATTCTTTGGTTCTGGGCCCAATGAGACGAGATTATTATGACAAATAACTTTAACCAGCCACTGGGTGGCAACGATATGCCTCGTTTTGCTGGTATCGCGTCTATGTTTCGCTTGCCGGTGCATCAAAGCGCAGAAGGTCTTGATATCGCTTTAGTCGGCGTACCCTTAGATATAGGCACGAGCAACCGCAGTGGCACTCGTTTTGGCCCTCGAGAGATTCGTGCAGAGTCAGTGTTGGTGCGCCCTTATGGCATGGCCACAAAAGCTGCACCCTTTGACTCTTTTCAAATTGCTGACATTGGTGATGTCGCCATAAACCCCTATGACTTGAAAAAAAGTATTGCGCTTATCGAAAACCATTACCAGCAAATTTTGGCTCATAACGCCAAGCCAGTTTCAATCGGTGGCGATCATACGATTACCTTGCCTATTTTGCGTCAAATTGCTAAAAAACATGGGCCTGTAGCCCTTGTTCACGTCGACGCTCATACCGACATTAATGACACTATGTTCGGTGAGAAAATTGCCCACGGCACCATTTTTCGTCGCGCTATTGAAGAAGGCTTAGTCGACCCTCATAAAATGATTCAAATCGGCCCCCGTGCCACTGGTTATACCGCCGAAGACTTCGATTGGGCTGCTGATCAGGGCGTACAGGTAGTCACTGGAGAAGACTGCTGGTACAAATCGTTAGCGCCTTTGATGGACAGCTTTAGAGGTAAAATTGGTGCCGAGACGCCAACCTATTTAAGCTTTGATATAGATGGGCTAGATCCTTCAGTTGCGCCAGGCACCGGCACACCAGAGCCTGGCGGCCTGTCGTCGCCTCAGGGTTTGGAGGTTATTCGGGGTTGTCATGGCTTAAATTTGGTCGGCGCTGACTTGGTCGAAGTTTCACCGCCTTATGATACCAGTGGCAATACCTCTTTACTTGCTGCTAATCTGATTTTTGAGATGCTGTGCAGCATGCCTGGCTGTATCCGCAGGAACTAATCAGCATGAAGATCTTTCAGCTGGTCGATATCACGGAGAATTCCACTGTCATCAACGGCAATAAGATTGACCTGGCCGGGGTTATTATCAATTAAAAAGCGCGCACCCCTATCCCCATTGGATTGCCGTAAAGTCTCGTAAAAGTCCTCGCCAAAGGCCACAGGATTGCCTTTTTGGCCTTCGTATGTGGGCACACAGAGGGTATCTTTACTGACTGACGCTTTAAGTAGGGCATATGTATGAGGTTGAACCCAAGGCATATCTCCCAACGCGATGATAGTCCCCTGCCAGTCAGGTATCTGCGTCATCCCCTCAGCCAAGGTTACACCCATGCCCACTGCGGCATTGTGGCAGAAAATCAATTGGTGTTCCTCTAGATCAAAATCTGATGCCAGCGCACTGTCAGAGGGCGCAAGACAAAGCTTGAAGGGCAAGCCGGCCTGCTTTATGTTTTCCAGAGTAGTCTCTAAAACGGTCTTACCGGTGGGCATAACCGCGGCGCGCTTGTCGCTACCAAATCGGCGACTGACCCCTGCGGCCAGCAATAGCACCCCTACTTGGAACATCTGACTTACCTATGGTGATTTTTCAGGCTGTTTGCCTCGAGGTAAACGCCCTTATTTGATGGATTCTTTTGAAACAATAATACCGTTGTTGTCCGCATAGAGATAGTCGCCGGGATTAACGGTAATACCAGCAAAAGTAACGGCAATATTCTGCTCGCCTAGGCCCTTTTTCTCTGTTTTCATGGGGTGTATACCCAGAGCTTGCACGCCGATGTCAGTCGCCATGATCTCGTCAACATCACGAATGCAGCCATAGATGACAATGCCCGCCCAGCCGTTGCTAGAGGCGGCTTCAGCTAACATATCGCCGAGACAAGCCCTACGCATGCTGCCACCGCCATCAACAACCAATACGCGGTCATTCCCCGGGGTGCCGACAAGTTCTTTAACGAGACTGTTGTCTTCAAAGCATTTAAGGGTCACCACCTGCCCGCCAAAGCGCTCGCGACCACCAAAATTAGTAAATATAGGGTCTGCAACCCTAATCAATGCTGCGTGGTCATCACAAAGGTCTGGAGTAGATCTCATAGTGCAATATCCCCTTGGGTAATAAATTTATGCTTTTGCTTTTTGGCGGTAGCTGTGCAATAGAGGCTCAGTGTAACCACTGGGCTGCTCTAACCCCTTGTATACCAGGTCACAAGCGGCGCTAAAGGCGAGGCTGGTGTCAAAATTGGTACTCATCGCAACGTATTCCGGGTCGCCACTATTTTGGCCGTCAACCACGACAGCCATGCGTTTCAGCGTCTCCATCACCTGATCGCTTGAGCAGATGCCGTGATGCAGCCAATTGGCGATATGTTGACTTGAAATACGCAGCGTTGCCCGATCTTCCATAAGGCCGACGTTATTGATGTCAGGAACCTTAGAGCAGCCAACGCCCTGCTCAACCCAGCGCACAACATAACCAAGCATTCCTTGGACGTTATTGTCTAATTCAAGTTGAACCTCTTCTGCGGTAAGCCTTTGATTGCCCAGCAGCGGAATAGTAAGAATATCGTCAACATTTGCCCTTACGCGGCTTTTTAGCTGTTCTTGGAGGGCTGGCACGTCAATTTGGTGATAATGCATTGCGTGCAGCGTTGACGCCGTTGGCGAGGGTACCCAGGCGGTATTAGCGCCGGCCATAGGATGACCAATCTTTACCGCCATCATCTCTGCCATATTGTCTGGAATGGCCCACATGCCTTTGCCTATCTGAGCCTTGCCCTTTAAGCCACAGGCCAGCCCGACATCAACATTTTGGTTTTCGTAGGCTGTGATCCAGGGCATCTTTTTAAGATCACCCTTCAACGCAAACGCGCCAGCTAGCATGCTGGTGTGAATTTCGTCGCCGGTTCGATCGAGAAAGCCGGTATTAATAAAGACCACGCGGCCTTTAGCTGCGCGAATACACTCAGTTAAGTTTACTGACGTGCGGCGCTCTTCGTCCATTATGCCAACCTTAATCGTATGTCTGACAAGGCCTAGCAGGTCTTCGATAGCGTCGAACAGGTCATTGGTAAAGGCCACTTCTTCTGGGCCGTGCATCTTAGGTTTGACAATGTAGATGCTGCCAGCGGCCGAATTAGTCAGCTTTGACTGATTATTGATGTCATGAAGAGAGATTAGGCTACTAATGACGCCATCCATGATCCCTTCGGGTATTTCGTTGCCCTGATCATCCAATATCGCTGGGTTGGTCATCAGGTGGCCTACATTCCTTATGAACATGAGGCTACGGCCGTTAAGCCTAAGCTCTGAGCCATCGGCGGCTGTATAGGTGCGATCTGAGTTCATCGATCGCACAAAGCTGCTGTCACCACGGATAATAGTCTCTTTTAGAGTCCCCCTTATCAGCCCCAGCCAATTACCATAGGCCAGCGCCTTGTCGTCGGCGTCTACCGCAGCAACGGAGTCTTCACAGTCCATAATAGTGGTTAGCGCTGACTCCAGGACAATATCTTTAATTCCAGCCTTATCAGACGCGCCAATTTGGTGACTATTATCTACTTGAAGTTCAATATGTAAGTTATTGTTTTTAAATAAAATAGAGGTTGGTTTCCCCCTGTCGCCGAGATACCCAGATAGCTGCTCTGGCGCCTGCAGAGTGGCGTTACTTGCGCCCTCTAATTGAACCCTTAGCTGACCTTCTACCACAGTATACCGGGTCGCTTGGTGATGAGACCCGCTAGACAGCGGCACGGCGCCATCGAGAAAATCTCGACCGTAATCGATGACCTTTTGGCCTCGTACGGGATTATAAGCGCCGGCTTTCTCGGCTCCCTCTTGTTCAGAGATCACATCGTTGCCATAAAGCGCGTCGTACAGACTGCCCCAGCGGGCATTGACCGCGTTAAGGGCGAATCGAGCATTCATGATAGGTACTACTAGCTGTGGGCCAGCTTGCACGGCAATTTCTGTATCGACATTTTCCGGGCTTACAGCAAAGTCGCCCCCTTCTGGAACCAAATAGCCAATCTCTTGCAGAAAGGCCTTGTACCGGGCAAATTCGAACCGATCGCTGTTTGCACTATGCCACTGGTCTATCTGGGTTTGCAGTTGATCACGCTTGCGCAGGAGGGCTTTATTTCTGGGCCCGAACTCGGCCAAGATAGAGGCGAAACCAGACCAAAAAGCGGTTTCACTGATACCAGTACCTGGCAGGATCGCTTGATTCACAAGATCGTGGATTGGTTTGGCAACCTGTAGGCCTGATTCTTCGATGCGTTGACTCATTGGTCAATTTCTCCGGCAATTAAAACATTTACACTAAGTTTATTGACTCAACCCATATTTGCCAAATCTATTGCCTATATCTTTGCTATTCAGGAAGCAGATACTAGATAAGGTGGATTCGAGTTATCGAAGCATTTCTTCAGAGACCTTTTTGATTAACTGCCTCATCCATCTGTGACCTGGATCATGCTGTAGCAATGGACTCCAGACCATCTTTAGGCGTAGGCGTGGGATTTCAAAGGGTGGTTCTAAAACTTCCACGCTGGGGTCTCCCTTTAGCCTTTCCGCGGCCATTGATGGCAAGGTAACAATTAGATCGTCCTGCTCGCCCAAAAAAAGAGCAGCCTGATAATGTCGAGTGAACACGGTAATGTCGCGCTTTGCACCAATCTTATCTAAAGCATCATCCACCCAACCCAGTCGCTGCACGTCATCTGGGCTCATTCCCACACCTACGCCCATACCGGTCTTACTCACCCAGACATGCTTGCTTGAGAGGTATGATTCGAGATTCCAATTTTTAGTAACAGGGTTTTTGGCACTGACCACACAGGAGAAGCTGTCATCCCAAAGGTGTACCTGATGAAAAGACTGAGGCAAGGTATCAAATCGGTTAATAACCAGGTCAACCTTGCCTCTTTCGACGTCATGAAAACTCACATCGCTGGGCGTCATGATATCTAAGCGAACCCCCGGGGCCTCCTTACGCAGGCTGGTTAGCAAAACAGGCAATAGCGTTGATTCAGTATAGTCACTTGCCATGATGCGGAATATTCGGGTGGAAACACCGGGGTCAAAGTCTGTCTTAGGCAACACTGCCAGCTCTGCCGCCGCTAACACAGTCCGAACCAGCGGTTGTAGCTCCAAAGCTCTCTCAGTGGGGGTCATACCGTCGCTAGTCCGCACCAAAATAGGATCACTAAAGAGGTCTCTTAGGCGCCGCAGGCTGTTGGACATTGCCGGCTGGCTTATGCCAAGTTCTTCAGCCGCGCGGGTTACGTTGCACTCGCGAAGTAGTACATCAAGGTACACGAGGAGATTTAAATCTACTTTAGACATATTCATATAAAAAATACTCAAGATAGAAATGATAAACTAGGATAATGACGGCATGATACCTAAAATGGCACTACAGTCAAATTTCTTCACCAAAATAAGGTTTGTTTACATGTCTACTTTCAACCAAGATTCAGCCGATTTGGCAAAAGTCATACAAAACAATAAGGGTAACTGGAGCGCCATCAACGCTGACTCAGCGGCCCGTATGCGCGCTCAAAACCGCTTTAAAACAGGTCTTGATATAGCCAAATACACCGCCGGTATTATGCGTGCCGATATGGATGAGTACGATGCTGACCCTACCGCTTACACACAGTCTCTAGGTTGCTGGCATGGATTTATTGGACAGCAGAAGTTGATCGCGATCAAAAAACACTTCGGTACCACGAAAAAGAAGTACCTTTACCTGTCAGGATGGATGGTTGCAGCGCTGCGATCTGAGTTCGGACCTCTTCCTGATCAGTCTATGCACGAAAAGACGTCGGTGGCGGCTCTTATTGCTGAACTGTATACCTTTTTACGTCAGGCCGATGCTCGTGAACTAGCCGGCCTATTCCGCCAGTTAGATGCAGCTCAGGGTGATACTAAAGCGGCTATTAAAGTCCAGATCGATAATTTTGAAACTCACGTAGTACCCATTATTGCAGATATTGATGCTGGTTTCGGTAATGCTGAAGCGACTTATCTTATGGCTAAGCAGATGATTGAAGCTGGCGCCTGTTGTATTCAAATTGAGAACCAAGTCTCTGATGAAAAGCAATGTGGTCACCAGGACGGTAAGGTAACTGTTCCTCATTCTGACTTCTTAGCTAAAATTAACGCGGTTCGCTATGCCTTCCTTGAATTAGGCATTGATGAGGGTGTGATTGTTGCACGTACAGATTCATTGGGCGCAGGCCTGACTAAGCAAATCGCAGTAACCAACGAGCCAGGCGATTTGGGCGATCAGTACAACGCGTTCTTAGATGTTGAAGAAGTGACGCCTGCAGACATGAAAAATGGTGATGTAGTGATTAACCGAAATGGCAAACTGGTTCGGCCTAAACGTCTGCCCAGTAACCTATTTCAGTTTAAGGCTGGCACAGGCGAAGCACGATGCATACTGGACTCTATTACCAGCCTACAGAACGGCGCAGATATGATTTGGATCGAGACCGAGAAGCCACATATCGGCCAGATTGGCGCCATGGTTGATGAGATTCGTAAAGCCGTTCCTAACGCTAAACTGGTCTATAACAATAGCCCGTCGTTTAACTGGACACTTAACTTCCGCCAGCAGATCTTTGACGCATGGTCTGAAGCCGGCCAAGACGTGTCTAGCTATGAACGCGCAGACCTTATGAATGCCGTTTATGACGTCACTGACTTGGGTGTAGAGGCCGATGAAAAGATTCGTACTTTCCAGGCGGATGCAGCTAAGGATGCTGGGATTTTCCACCACTTGATTACCCTGCCTACCTACCATACCGCTGCCTTGTCTACCGATAACCTTGCTAAGGATTACTTTGGCGAACAGGGCATGCTGGGTTACGTCGCTGGCGTGCAACGCAAGGAAATTCGCCAGGGTATCGCCTGCGTTAAACATCAGAACATGGCCGGGTCTGACATGGGTGATGACCACAAAGAGTTCTTTGCCGGTGAAGCGGCACTTAAGGCCTCAGGTAAAGACAACACCATGAACCAGTTCTAGATTTAGATGAGTTAGTATCGATTGAGGGCGGATTTTTATCCGCCCTTTTCTGTGTCTGCCGGTTTCCCATGGATTGGAAATAGGTTGCACTCGCTTAATATGCTGGCTAACCTTGGGCCTCGAAGGGCTATAAACCCTAGCTATATGACTTTGAGGGATCTGTGGTGACCATAAAAAGAATTAGTATTGCTTTAACGGTAGGTTTAATCGTAGTTTGCATTGGCTTCTATCCGAAGTTGCAAGCACTGTACGTCACCATGCATCTATTTGATGAAGATAGAATTGTTGAAAACTTTCGTTCAGTCCAAACCATTTGGCCCACCAAGGGTTTAGAGAAATCCAGTCAACCTTATCGCTATTCCGTCGACCTATCAGGGTCACTGCCCCCGAACTTTAGTTATGACAACCAGGATTATATTACTCAAGCTTTTCTTAAGGACTCCTGGACGACCGGATTTTTGGTGATTCAGGACGATGTGATTGTCTCTGAGAGTTACTTTTTGGGTAATAACCAGACGACACAGAACATCTCTTGGTCTATGGCGAAGTCGTTTATCTCGGCACTGGTTGGTATCGCTGTTGATCAGGGCCAGATCGCCAGCATTGAGCAGGCTGTTGACGTCTACGCTCCTCAGTTAAAGGGCTCGGGCTATGAAGGGGTGCGCATTAAGGATGTATTGCAGATGTCTTCTGGAATCGCTTTTAACGAAGATTATGGCGACTTTTATAGCGATATTAATCGCTGGGGACGAGACTTTTCACTGGGTAATTCACAGGACGATTTTGCCGCTAGCCTCACGCGCGGAGTGCCACCCGGCACAAAAAACCATTATGTCAGCATAGATACCCATGTGCTAAGTATGGTGCTTAGTCGCGCGACCGGGCAAAGTATTACCGATTACATGCAGGACAATCTCTATACTGCTGCGGGCATGGAACATGAGGGCTATTGGATTGCTGACGGGGTCAACGTAGAAATGGCTCTAGGGGGCCTCAATTTGACGCTGCGCGACTTTGCCAAGATCGGATCTATGTATCTTCATGATGGAGCCTTAAACGGCCAGCAGATCGTACCTAAGGCCTGGGTGGCTGATTCGATCACACCCGACGGCGCACATGTCCAGCCAGGCCCAGGTTTTGGTTACGGGTATCAGTGGTGGATACCGCCGGGTAACGAGGGAGAGTTCATGGCGATGGGTGTCTACAATCAATATATTTATGTCAATCCTGAGACTAACACTGTGATTGCCAAGTTGTCGGCTAATCCGCACTATAACGACACCACCTATGGTCCATCTAGCGATTGGCCTCACCTCGCCCTGTTCCGATCCATCGCCCACCAGGTTGATGGACGTTAACCGGTTAAAGAAGACTATTATGAAATTACTGTTAATCGCTTTGCTGTTGGTGTCGCCGCTAAGTATCGCTGATGTCTTTACGGGAGAGAAAATATTTTCTCACCAAGGACTACAACGAACCTATTGGCTACATGTGCCCGCTGACTTGGAGCCAGACGCGCCTTTAATGGTAGTGATTCATGGCTACACTAGCGCAGCCAAATACATTATGGATTACTCCAAAATGAATGATATCGCCGACCGCGAAGGCTTTGTAGTCGTCTATCCCCAAGGAACGCTGGATCTTGGAGGAAATACGTTCTTTAACGTGGGCTATGACTTTCATATTGACTCAAGTGTGGACGATTTAGCTTTCATCAGGGAGTTAGTTATTGATGTAAGAGATCGTTATGAGTCAAACCCATCAAAAATCTTTGCCACGGGTATGTCTAATGGCGGCGACATGAGCTATATGCTTGCCTGCACCTCTACCGATATATTTAAGGCTTTTGCACCGGTGGCTGGCGTTTTGATGAAAGAAACCCGTGACTCTTGCAACCTTGATGCACCTATTCCTTTATTTGAGATACACGGCACCGCTGATGATATCTCCCTTTACGAGGGCGACATGGACAATAGTGACGGCTATGGGGCATATCTTGATCTACCCTCATCGACTCAATTTTTTGTGGAAGCCAACGGTTTGAACAAAAAAACTGCAATTAAAATTGAAGATAAGGACCCCAATGATGGGAGTTCAGTCATCTTTGAACGCTACTATGCCGATCATAAAAACCAGCAAGTCTGGTTTTATATCATTGACGGTGGCGGTCATCATTGGCCGGGCGCACAGGTCCCCTGGTGGAAATATCCTATGGATTGGGTTCGAGCTCAATCTGGTAATCGCGATATCAACGCCAGCGAAGAGGTCTGGTCCTTTTTTAGTGAATATTTATGAGGAGTAAAAGGTTTCTCCCTTAGCCGCCATCGCACGCATTCTGTCGGTGGGCTGATAGAGAGGACTGATATGGCTGTATTGGTCACCCAGAGCGCAAATTTCAGCTAGGCCAATCTCGTCCATCCAACGGCAGATACCGCCTCTAAACGATGGGAAACCAAGTCCGTAAATCAATGCCATGTCTGCCTCGGTTGGAGAACCAACGATGCCCTCCTCTAGGCAACGGGCCATTTCCATTCCCATAGGCAGCAGTACACGAGTCACTATCTCACGCTCATCAAATGGACCTGTTGTGCCAAATTGTGCTTCAAAAGCTTGGATAACCCATGGGTCTGGCGCCTTTGCTGCGCGACCCCTCTCGTCAGTTTGATAAGCGTAATAGCCAAGACCGTTCTTTTGACCTAACCTATTTGCATCCACTAGCATGGCAGATGGGCGAGCTGGCGAGATCTCAATGAAACGTTCAGGTATACCTGCCAACATGACTGAATAACAATGAACAATAGTGTCCAATCCGACAACATCAGAGAGATAGGCCGGTCCCATCGGTAAACCCCAGGCCTCAAGTGCATGGTCGATCTGTTGAAAGTCAGCCCCCTCCGCGATTAACATTTCCATGCCAAACATGGTGGCAAAGAGGACGCGATTAACCAAGAAGCCAGGGCAGTCATTAACGACAATCGGCTTTTTGCCAAGGCTTAGGGTGTAGGCACAGACCGCTGCAATCGTTTTGTCTGAGGTTTTTTCTCCACGAATAATCTCTACCAGGGGCATTGCATGAACGGGATTAAAAAAGTGCATGCCACAAAAGTTTTCTGGCCGCTGCAATGACTCAGCAAGAGACGTAATAGAGATTGTCGAAGTGTTCGATGTAATGATGCTTTCTGGGTTCGATAGCTGTGCTTCTACTGCGGCTAGAACCTGGGCCTTAACCGACTCTATTTCGACCACCGCCTCAACGATCATATTGCTATCACTAATAGCCGTATCGTCGAGCGTTGGTTGTATTTGACTGATAATCTGAGCCGACTTAGCCTCAGTTAGCTTACCTCGCTGTACACCCTTATTTAGAAGTTTAGTTGCCTCATTCATGCCCAGGTCAAGAGCTGGCTGGGCAATGTCTTTCATGACAACCGAATAACCCTTTAAGGCATTTTGATAGGCGATACCGCCACCCATAATGCCCGCGCCAATAACCGCGGCACTAGTAATGGGCTGTGCACTATCTTTGAAAGGTGCGCTGCGGACTTTTGCTTGTTTAACGACAAATTGACCGCCCAAAAACAGGCCTACTAAGGCCCTCGCCTCTGCTGTGTGGCTCAATTCACAAAATGTTTGGTTTTCCAAATGAATCGCCGCGTCACGGTCAACCAAAGCCGAGGCACTTAATAGGTCTATGGCCTTTAATGGCGCGGGATACCTGTTGCCCGTTCTACCCAAAATAGCGCTCTGAAGTTTGTCAGCCGTTTCTGCGATCTCGGTCGAACTGACCTTGACTGCTGAGCGTTTGCTGATTCGACGCTCTTCAAAGTCCACTTCGCCATTGGCATGAGATGCCAGCAATGCCAGAGCTGCGTCTCTTGTGCTATCTGCCTCTACTAACTGGTCCACAGCGCCCGCTTGTAAGGCTGATTGAGCAGATTGCTGCGCCCCTGAAGAGATCCACTGGGCTGCTGTAGCAAAACCCACCAGCCTAGGGAGGCGCACGGTACCACCCCAGCCGGGGATTATACCAAGTCCGGTCTCAGGCAATCCTACAGCCGCTTCAATATTCATGACACGTGAGTCACAGGACAGACAGATTTCGAAGCCGCCGCCGAGGGCAAAGCCATTAATGGCTGCTACCGAAGGGTATGGGAGGTCTTCAATAGCCGAAAAAAGACCATTAGCGTGCTGCGCCCCCGCTATAAACTCCTCTTTTGGTACGGCAAACATCTCGGCAAATTCAGTAATATCGGCGCCCACCACAAAAACCGATTTACTACTACTGACCAATAGGCCCTTGATGGACGCTGCAGCCTTTAGCATGGCCACCGCCGTTTCCAGCTCGCCCAGAGTTTGCTTGTCGAACTTGTTAACCGAGCCTGTGAGGCTATTGAAATTGATCTCTGCGAAGTCATTTTCAATCATTTTTAGGGTGAGGGTTTGTCCACTGAACATAAGTCTTCTCTGGGTTAATTTTGTTTGAAGGATGATATTCTAACTTTCTAGAAGGTTTAGTCTATGGTTTACTGCTTCTTATTCTGATTATCACTAAAATCTATCCAGAACGGATCAATTGAGATATGTCTCTACGCGATAAAATGCACGCAGAACAACAGCTTAAATCTCTCTATGAGGAGGCGCGAGGTTATGCCTTTGAATACGCTGATTCTGTTACAGAGCGGAACGTATTCCCGTCGCCTGAGGCTATAAAGGATCTCAATTATTTTATCGAAGATATGCCTGTTGAGAATGGTGATGGTTCAGAGATTCTCAAACAGCTACATCAGTTAGGCTCCCCCGCGTCCGTTGCGCAGACTGGTGGCCGTTACTTTGGCTATGTTAACGGTGGCATTATCCCGGTCACTTTGGCCACCAAATGGCTCACCGACTTTTGGGATCAAAATACAGCGCTTTATCTAATGTCACCGGTTGCCTCAAGATTAGAAGCGGTGTGCGAGACTTGGCTAAAACAACTATTTGACCTTCCTGATGAGACCGTCGCTGGTTTTGTCAGCGGCACCTCCTCTGCGATATTTTGTGGTCTTGCCGCGGCTCGCTATCGTTTATGCGACAACAAAGGGTGGGACTTCAATCGCCAGGGAATGAACGGCGCTCCACCACTGAGGGTCATTAGCGGTCAACAGACCCATGGTGCCGTGGTGAAAGCATTGGCACTCTTAGGTTTTGGCCTCGACAATATAGAGTATGTAGACTGTGATGATCAGGGTCGCCTCTGCCTAGAAAAATTACCCGCACTAGATGACAGTTGCCTGCTCATATTACAGGCGGGCAATGTCAATTCTGGTGCCTTTGATCCTTTTGATGAAATCTGCACGCTAGCCAATAATGTTGGTGCCTGGGTACATATTGACGGTGCCTTCGGTCTTTGGGCCGGCGCAACAGGGCAGCTTAGGCATTTGACCGAAGGTATGAACAAAGCCCAGTCTTGGTCAGTGGATGGCCACAAGACGCTTAATACCCCCTATGACAGCGGCATACTGCTATGCGCAGACAAACAGGCCCTAACCCATGCTTTACAGGCGTCTGGCGCCTACCTGCACTTCAGTGAAAGCCGCGATGGCATGCACTACACCCCAGAGATGTCCCGTCGAGCTCGCGCAGTGGAACTATGGGCTGCCTTAAAGTATCTGGGTCGCGAGGGCATTGATGAACTCATCGTTGGCCTGCATGAGCGCGCATTCCTATTTGCTAACCAACTCAGTCAACAGGGTTTTAGTGTTCTCAATGATGTGGTGTTTAATCAGGTAGTGGTCAGTTGCAATGCATCTGATGAAGACACCGAAGAAATTATTCAATCTATCCAAGACTCTGGCGAATGCTGGGTCGGTGGGTCTGTTTGGCAGGGACAAAAAGTAATTCGTATTAGCGTCTGCTCGTGGGTCACAACCGAGTCCGATATTGACAGGTCTGTGAAGTCTTTTGTTGCGGCCAGGAAAAAGGTTCTAACTACTTCCTGAAGAGTATTACGTCTGCACCGACAAACATCGGTGCACTGCCCCATTTGGCTCCCAGGTATTCAAAACTCTGTTGTGAGAAGAAACTAATGTGGCTTGGATCATTTTTATAGTGCCAACTGTCAAAAGACTCTCGGTCAGTAACCTGCTTGGTCATGAGCCCCAGATAGCCTCCATGCTTTAACAATCGCCACAGACGATCGAGCTCTAGGCCTGGCGCCGCGAGGTGCTCAACCACTTCAGTACTGGTAATAAAATCATAGTGACCTTCAAGGGCTAGTTTATCAGGGGCGTAATAAGGATCATAAATGGCTACCTTATGTCCTTTTTCTTCAAACATTAGCGATAAAGTAGGCCCTGGGCCGCTGCCAAAGTCTAGACCAAAACTATTGGGCGCAAGTTTTTCAAGTAAGGGGTCAGCAAGACGACCTAGAAACTTTCTGTAACCTTGATCATTAGGATTATTTTGGTGTTGATCATAGACCGCTCGCTCGTCCGTTGAGGACAAATGAAATGTTCGCGGTACAAAGACTAGCTGACATTGGCCACAGCACAAATATGACCGCGTTTTATCGTCGTAGTAGGCTGTAACTGTTATGTTCCCGCATAGCGGACAACCGTCAAAGGATGGGGCGTAGTCATTTTGCTGCACGCAATAGTCTCCCAGGAAAAAGGTACCAATTTCAGCCAATCAGCCACCCGCGTGGGGATCGGGATAAACGGGATTCGGTAGCCCAAAATTTGTCAAACTTTACCCTATCTAGACCAGCAGAGGCACCAATGAATTAAAGTCACCTAGTTTATTGCTAGATGTTATCATTTCGCATTGACGGTACCCTGCTCGATCAGTATCATGCGCGCTCTTGAGAAAGACCGTATGGAGAGTCATTCGGGGATTAGCGCAGCCTGGTAGCGCGCCTGCTTTGGGAGCAGGATGTCGGGGGTTCGAATCCCTCATCCCCGACCACTTTCCGGCTTGAAAGCTATGCCGCCCATAGCTCAATTGGATAGAGCATCCGCCTTCTAAGCGGAAGGTTCCAGGTTCAAGTCCTGGTGGGCGGACCAAGATTTGTTGTCTCTGTTGGTTTAAAAGTATAAATTCTTTTATATTTATCGCTTTAATGGTGGACGTAGCTCAGTTGGTAGAGCCCCGGATTGTGATTCCGGTGGTCGCGGGTTCAATCCCCGTCGTCCACCCCATTATTCCTTATTATAAATCAATGACTTACGATTATTTTTGGTGCAAATATGGCTCTGTGGACGGTCTGTCGACGGTTTTGTTTTGAAGCCACCTCGATCTAGTGGCAAGATTTACTTTTTTGCCTTTGGCTTTTTCTTTGGCTTTACTACTTTTTTGTATCCCATGTGACCACCTCGATCTATGAAATTAGTAACACCAACACATCTGCTCTGTCTTTCGTGTATCAACGTGTACAAATGTTTTAGCAACACCAACTGACATACCTATCGCTGATGCGTGTTTAACTATCTTTGCTCTCTGTGATCCTCCAGATACACGAATGTCACTTGCGATCCCGTAGGCGTCGTGCCAAAAGTTTCCTTGGCTCGTGCAAGACTATGTATTTTTATAAAAACATATTAGTATTCTAAAAAGTAAATCTGAAGTGGTAGCTGCAAAGCTCAATCATTAATTTTATTGGAGAAGCCTATGGACCTAAGAGTACTTAAAAGTGCCCTTATATCAACCTGCTTACTAGCAGCAGTATGTAGTGCGCAAAATACACCTATAATAGACAACACCGCTGACTTAATTCTGCAAGGCGCTAAAGTCTATACTTTCGATAAACAGCGCAGTTGGGCTGAAGCGGTAGCCATTAAAGACGGAAAAATTCTTTATGTAGGCAACCAAGCAGGCGCTAACGCCTATCGAGGCGATAAAACAAAACTGGCAGATTTAAAGGGCAAAATGCTACTACCCGCCTTTCAAGACACCCACATACATCCCATCGCAGGCGGCCTAGCCTATGATGAATGCCCTTTATTTGATTTAAAAACACTAGAACAAGTGCTCTCAACCATTAAAGACTGTGCCAATAAATACCCCGATAAAGATTATATAATCGCAAAAGGCTGGACCTGGGGAATATTTGGCATAACACAACCGAATAAACAATTACTCGATAACATCGATACCCAACGTCCCATCATCACCGAAGATACTGATGGACATACCTTATGGGTGAATTCCGCCGCACTGGCATTGGCGGGTGTGACTGCCACCAGCTCTGTGCCCGAAGGTGGTGCCATAGGCAAAGATGCAAAAACCGGCGAGCCGATTGGGACACTAATGGAAGGGCCAGCCATGGGCCTCATTTATGAGCAGCTACCAGCAACCACGATCGAGCAAGAAACCGCTGCACTGCTCTTCACCCAAAGCTATTTGCACTCTTTAGGCATTACCGCCATACAAGATGCCTTTATTGAAATGCCCGACAGCAATCCGAACAAATCGCTTCAGGCCTACGCTGCACTGCGAGATAGTGGCAAATTAAAGCTGCGCGTATCAGCCGCTCTAGGCTGGAAGCCAGGAAAAGGCGTTCAGCAAATTGAAACCATGATGAAAGCACGTGAGCAATTTTCTAACGGCCGACTAAGAGTCAATAGCGTTAAGTTTTGGGCTGATGGTATTATAGAAACCCATACCGCATTATTGTTAGAACCCTATAGCGATCAGCCTGATGTCCGCGGATTTTTAATGATGCCTTTGAAGGAAATAGAAGAAGGCACTCAACAGTTGGACGCTAAAGGCTTTCAATTACACATACACGCTATAGGTGATGGTACTGTAAGAATGGCTTTAAATGTTTTTGAAAACGCGCGCAAAGTTAATGGCGTTAGAGATGCCCGCCACCTTACTCACCACACACAACTAATACACCCTGATGATATTCCCCGTTTTGGTAAGTTAGATGTAATTGCCGGGTTTTCACCTTACTGGGCCTATGCCGATGAATACATCAGCGTCATCAATCCTCCTCAACTGGGCGCTGAACGCATGAGCTGGATATACCCCATTAACAGCATCACCAAGCAAGGTGGTCGCATAGCCTTTGGCAGCGACTGGTCGGTGAGTACTGCTGATCCCTTACTAGCCATAGAGACAGCGGTCACCCGATCAAACCCAGAGGGAGAAGCAACACCGCCACTAAATCCGACCGAAGCGATTACTTTAGAACAAGCCTTAGCGGCTTTCACCATCGACGCTGCTTACACCAACTTTATCGAAGATGAAACAGGCTCTATTGAAGTAGGGAAATATGCCGACCTGATTATTTTAAGTGATAATTTATTTGAGATTCCGGTAACGGAAATCTCTGCAGCCAAAGTCAGCGCTACACTGATGGAGGGTGAAGTGGTCTATGGTGCGATTAATTAGTCGATAGCACTGTTATCCTAGCAGTATTTTTGTTTGTTTTGATATGCATTTGGTTTGGTAATGGCGAATCAAACTGCGCCGTTACCATCTACATCAGTAAAATTAGTCTGGATAAGTGTATAGAATAATACCCTCGTTTATGGTTATTCTATCCCCGAATCTATACCGATTGTTGAATTGCATAAAATTTACGGACATATTACGTCACTCACCAACCGCAAATTGTTCCTTGAGGAACAAAGAAAGCATCACCCGCTTTTACGAAATGCTCCCCCCCCCATCTTCATCAATTAAAGTGATCGAACATTCTAATAAGTAGACGAGTTCATTACAGGGGAAGAGCTTAATTTGAGATGTAAAGGGTTCGCTATCCCATGTGCCGGAGAAAAACTGCCCCGTTGTATCTTCATAACAATAATAGTCTTTTTGGACAGGTTTATTTCCATATATAACAAATGGATGTGTTACATCCATCACCGTCATTGTCGCGTCTGCTTGCGGTTTAATGACTCATTCAAATGCAGGAACTTCTGGAATAGGAGTTAGGCCTTTATGTTGGTGTTTGGGACACGACTGCTATGGCAAAAGTAGGAGGCCCTTATGAGATTGTGGGCTCGAGTGCCGCTAGTTTTTCAACAGGTGTGGTACGCGTTATGCCGTCGCGTTCAACGCCACAAAAGGGCCGCTGAATTACTCTCAAAAGGAACTTTACCTGGAAACTGCGACAAGCAATTAGGTCATTCGCTCGCGGTATTTTATAACACTTACGCAGAGATGATTGATGCGTATCAGACTGACAGAGATTTGGATCAGTTTGAGCCATTGCCTGAAAACGAACATAAGCGGATTTAGGCCAGTATTTAGGCCTGTGGTTTGTCGCTCAGTGTCGATGAGTAAAATGAGAAGTCAGTTTTTATAGGGTTTGTAGCCGACACTGGCCTACACTCACCGTCAATACCACGGGTTCAATCCCCGTCGTCGACCCCATTATTTCTCGCAGAAAATCAAAGTCTTACTTCAACTTTAAGACCCACAGCCGCAGAGTCGACAACAATCTGCATAAGTAGAATATGAAAGGACTCGCTTTACTCGCCTGGATGATTTTCTCTTTTGGTTAGCTCTAGTACATAGGTCAGCTCAATAATTCCTTTGTCTAGAATCAAATGAGTACTTTCATTATTGGTCTTATTTCGTTCTTCACGTAGTGTCTCTATTCGCACTTCTATGTAGGTTTCAACTTTACTTTTACGCGCACCTGCAGTTCGTCTCATTTATCTTATTTCCGCTTGAGGTAATGTTTAATAAATCATCTCATAATCTGAGCGCTAATGCTTAGCAGATTGCTCCAATGGAGACCTATTAGTTAAGTTGATAACAAACCCTCTCCACTTCTAATGAGTAATAGCCAACACCGCATGCCAGTTGGCTTTAATCTCATATGAAAGAGCTATAAGAGATTTGCCGATTAATGCTTTATAATAGGTTGACCAAAGACCATCACCGAAGGCTATATCTTATGAAAATTGAGACTCAAGCGATTCACGCTGGGTTTAACGATGATCCAACAACCCGTGCGGTTGCTGTGCCCATATACCAAACCACCTCTTACAGTTTTCGCGACACACAGCATGGTGCGGACCTATTTAACTTGGTCGAGCCGGGCAATATTTACACTCGCATTATGAATCCAACTAACGACGTCCTCGAACAGCGCGTTGCCTTATTGGAAGGTGGTGTTGGCGCCCTGGCAATGGCGTCTGGTATGGCAGCCATCACAGCCGCAATTCAAACTGTTGCACGCGCCGGAGATAACATTGTCAGCGTTAGCCAACTTTATGGAGGTACCTACAATTTTTTCGCCCACTCTCTGCCGAACCAGGGTATTGAAGCACGCATGGCCTCAGGTGATGATATTGATGCACTAGAGGCCTTGATCGATGACAATACCAAAGCGCTTTTTTGCGAGTCCATAGGCAACCCTGCCGGTAACATCGTTGATATCCGAGCGCTATCGGATATGGCGCACAAGCACGGTATTCCGGTGATTGTAGATAATACCGTCGCCACACCTATTCTTTGCCGGCCATTTGAGCTGGGCGCAGATATTGTTATTCATTCCCTTACCAAATACATTGGCGGTCATGGCACCTCCGTGGGTGGCATCATCGTTGATTCGGGTAAATTTCCTTGGAAGGATCACCCTCGATTTCCAGTATTTAATCAACCAGATCCGTCTTATCATGGTGTGGTATACGCTGAGGCAATGGGAGAAGCGGCCTTTATTGGACGTGCGCGTGTTGTGCCCTTACGTAATATGGGCGCTGCCATTTCGCCCTTTAACTCATTTCTAATTTTACAGGGTTTAGAAACCCTTGCTCTGCGCATGGAACGACACACAGAGAATGCACTAACAGTTGCTAAATACCTGTCTGCACATGACTTGGTTGAGTGGGTTAACTATGCAGGGCTTGAAACTGATAAGTACCATGAACTAGCAAAGAGAGTTGTTTCGGGTAAACCATCAGGAATTTTGAGCTTTGGTATTAAAGGTGGCGAAGCGGCAGGCGCTAAGTTCATCGACGCCCTACTGCTCATTAAACGCCTGGTAAATATTGGTGATGCTAAGTCTCTAGCCTGCCATCCTGCCAGTACAACTCATCGCCAGCTGAATGATGATGAATTGAAGGCTGCGGGAACTAGCCGAGAGATGATTCGTATTTCTGTAGGTATTGAACATGTTGATGACATTATTGCTGATATAGAGCAGGCCCTTGACTGCGCTAAATAGAGTCAACACAATAACGGCACCCATGGTGCCGTTATTGTATCTCTGGTGCGACCTATCAGTCATTACCCACTAAATCTCTTCATACCTAAGTCGTTCTTGCCCCCCTAAATAAGCAACTCTGTTACATAATTAGTCTCTTTTAAACCCTGTATTTTTTAATGGAAAATTAATCCCCGTAGCGTACCTTGCGGTTGGTATTTAAAAAAGCTGAGGGAAAGAAAATAGATTATTGGTTATTAATGATGGGCGCTACCCTATCGCTAAACGGCGGTGTATTTTAAGGATTGATAGCTTATCTCCCGTCTATGGGAAATATCAATAAGACCGATATGGAACCGCTCACGAAGTCGCTCAGCTTTGTGAGTCGGCACATTTTTACCACCTTTCTTTTCACCGAGGCTGCTACATTGGCTTAGGTAGCCCCCAATACAGATTTTAGGATTGCGATGTACGCATTGACTGACATCAATCTATTGGCTGCTGCTTTATTGGTTGCTCTGGGTTTAGGTCGTTATGAGAGATTATTAAGGCCGCCAGACGCTTGCTTGGTGGGCTACAGAGCCATACTTGCGTTGCTCGGCATTTGGCCGCCCCACCGGTTAGCCTTTCTCAAATAAGAGCCTTTACGGCCTAGGAACTAGGCGGCTGTTATTAAGTCTGAGATCGAGTTATTGGGGCACCCATGTTGATGACAGTGCCCCAAAGTGTAATTTCACCTTGACTGCGGATATCAGAACAGGCATTCTGTCAATCAATGGAATGGTAGGTTGAGTAAAATTCATGTCAAGAACTAGACTATTTGACCCTGACGTCGCAATAGACTCTGCGGTTAAATTGTTCTTGAAAAAGGGTTATAGCGACTGCTCCATAGACGACATAGTAGAGAACTCAGGCGTTGCTCGCTACGGGATTTATCAGGAGTTTGGCGACAAGGATACATTGTTTAGACTTGCACTGAAGCGTTACCTTCATCAACGAATGAACGAATTCGATGGCAGTCTGAACGCACCCGGTGTGGGTATTTCAGAAATCCGTCATTACTTTATATCCATCATAGAGAGAATTGATCGCGGGGATCGCCTCGGATGTTTAGGTTGTCAGGCCTATGACAGAGCGGGGATTGACCCGGAAGTGGCTGCTATCATTCGCGGTATGGAGCATAACTTGCGGGAGGCCTTTGGAAAGGCTGTGGATGGGGCCCTATTGAAAGGCGAAATTCGTGAACTTCCTAGGGAATTACTTATCGAATTTATATTTGGGCTGCATCGAAATTTAGGTACTCTAGTGCGTTCTGAAACACCGGCGGCGTCTATTAAGCTGTATATTGAGGCGTCCTTAGCAATGCTGGATCCCTGAAGATTTTGCTAGCCTAGTGAATCGTCCGCTGGACCTTATGCGCGTGATTTATGTTTTTAACCGACTTTGTCCAGTTTTATCAGAACAACTATTCTGGTACTTGTGAAGGAGGAAGATATATCAGGTGAAAATCTGATGTTTGTATGTAGATTTGCTGAGGCAATTTGTTGTCATTATGCAGTCTACGCATTTAACCAGTAGTTTTTATTATCTAAGGAGTTAGACCGAATGAAATATATATATATTGCCTTGCTATTCACGTTGTTATCCAGCGGCGCTTCCGCTGGGCATCCCCTAATGGATCGATATGACCTTGATTCAGATGGCTTAGTCACAGCTGAAGAGCTCACCCAAGCTGGATGTAGTGTAAAAGAGAGCAGGTTCAAAGCTGCTGATATAAATGGCGATGGTTTTTTAACTAAAAAAGAGGTTTTAAAAGCCAAAAACTACCTTGTCACACCTAAACAATGCAATAACAACTAAACTGCCTAGACCAGAAGGTATAGGCAGTCAAAACACAAAGCTCTATTGATATTGATAACCTGCTTTGTGTCGGAAACCGCTCTTGGAGTTGCTATAGACAGTCTCAATTATGAAATTCGTCTATAGCAACCCTTTTTTTTAAGCGACACCACCCTGTCTTTCGACGATCCAAATGCCGATTCAAAAATACCCCCGCCATAATGCCTATAAACAGCACCAGAGTGAATAGTAAGGCCAAAGTTCACTTAACTATTAGCCGTGATAGTTTGAACACAACAGATGATGATCGGAGACTACTGCCTGCAGCATAACAGCTTACATTTTGAGCTTTATTTATAAAACAAAAAAGCCTCTCAATTACTTGAAAGGCTTTAGTGAGACTAAGGTAACCACTACTTACCTGCTTTTTTGGTCTTCTTTTCGTTGCGCTTCTCTTTCAATGTTTTTTCAGCTTTCTTCTTACCCGCTTTTTTCGAATCCTGTCCCTTAGCCATAAATTTCTCCATTAGCTTCTATTTTCAGAATTTAGCTTTAAAGAAGATGTGCGAATAATGTTAATTTTCGCGTAGTTATCCTTTAAATCATGATTGGTTTTTTTCTTGTAATACAGCTTATATATTCACTCATATAGCTAATAAAAACAACCAACCAAGGGAACTTAGTGATACTTAAACCTTATATTACATAACCACAAGGCCCAACCGGTTCCGCTGGGGTCCATGTTTCGAGAAAATTACCTCATCGCCTAAGGCGACAAGGACACCCAGGTCAACGGGCTTAAACAGGTTCAAGCAATATCGATCGACGCCTAACCACTGTAATACGCCGCCCTTCCCTTAATCTAGTATTAACTTGCAGCTATTTCTTGTTTAATTACAGGGCAATGAGCGCCAAGAGAAACTATTGCATCGAACTGATGCCTGTTGTCACCTGGCTGTCCTGCAGACTAAAATCAGATCTAAGGCAAACAAAAATAATGTGGTGCCTAAACCAGCATAAAATCCCGCTGGATAGGCGATTATGAGGTAGCATGGAGATATATCGGTGGGCTTGTGCCAAGCCCTCAACATTGTCGAGAAAGATTGTTATGAACCGCGTCAACCAGTTTTGCCTCAGCCTTATCCTAATCGTCGGCATCGGTGCCTGCGCCGAACCCAACAAGCCGGTGGTCGACAACCAAATCGATAGCTCTACAGCACTCACAACAACCACGATCGACAGTCGACGTCTGTCGGACATTGTAAAAGTCTTAGCCTCAGATGAGTTCGAAGGCCGCGCACCCGGCGGGCCTGGGGAAGAGAAAACCATCGCCTTTTTGATCGACCAGTTTGAGTCTCTCGATCTTGAGCCCGGTGGTGTCGACGGGACATGGACCCACTCGGTGCCCTTGATCCATACCCAACTAGCCCAGGACGGCAATTTGGGCGTTTCGGCAGGCAACGCTAGTCAAACATGGCAACAGGGCGTTGATGTTGCGGTGAGCACAGTGCGCGCCGTTGAGTCAGTCGAAATTGTGGGTGCTCCCTTGGTTTTTGTTGGTTTTGGTGCCAAGGCTCCCGAGCGGGATTGGGATGATTTTGGTGATATGGATTTAAACGGAAAAGTCGCTATCTTTTTGGTCAACGATCCGGATTTCTCTGCGCAGGACGACGAGCCAGTCGCGGGACGCTTTGGTAACCAGCGTATGACATATTACGGTCGCTGGACTTACAAGTATGAGGAAGCTGCGCGCCGTGGTGCCTTGGCAGCTCTAGTGATTCATGAAGATAAAGCTGCCGGCTACGGATGGGGTGTAGCCTCTTCATCTCCGGGGGAGCAATTTGCACTGGCGGAGACCAGCGGCCCATTGCCACCGCTGTTGCAAGGCTGGCTCCACTATGATGCGGCGGTTGAATTGTTTGCTTCAGCCGGGCTAGATTTTGTCGAACAGCGCCAACGGGCCCGACGAGATGATTTTTCTGCCTTTGAATTACCCGAAGTGTCGTTGAGGGCAAGTTTTAGTGTTGCACTCGAGAAAATTGAGTCTCACAACGTGCTGGCACGACTGGCTGGTAGTACGCAGCCTGAAGAGACCTTGATGGTGTCGTCTCACTGGGATGCTTTTGGTCAGGGTAAGCCCGATGCTCAGGGCCGCACTGTGCGTCCTGGCGCAAATGATGATGCGCTTGGCACGGCCGGGGTTATTGAGCTAGCACGGGTTCTCAAGGCCGGTTCACCGATGGCACGCAGCGTTGTGTTCGCTGTCTGGACCGCAGAAGAAAGTGGCCTGTTGGGTTCAGCTGCCTATGCCGCAAAACCGATCTACCCTCTTCATTCTACCGTGGCTAATTTCACTCTGGATATTCTGCAGACTGCTGGACCGGCACGAGATGTAATTTTGGTCGGCGAAGGCCAGAGTGATCTGGAAGAGGATTTGAGGCGAGCCGCCGCTAACCAGTCGCGTGTGGTTACGCCAGAAAATCTGCCTGAGAATGGATTGTTTTTCCGCGCCGACCATTTTTCCCTAGCGAGACAGGGTGTGCCAGTATTGCTGCTCATGGGTATCGCCGGCGGAGCCGATTTGGTTGAGGGCGGACGCACAGCAGGTGATCAATGGATTGCAGATTACACAGGCAATTGCTATCACCAGACCTGCGACGCCTGGAGCGCTGACTGGGATCTACGCGGCGCGGTTGACGACATTGAATTGTTTCATACCATTATACGGGACCTGGGTGATTCGACCCGATGGCCTCAGTTGATGGCGGGTTCTGAATTTAGCGCGATCCGTGCCAAAACCCATAGCCACCGGGTCAGGCCGCCAGCAAACTGATTCGGCCGCGCAGTTGTAACCGCAGCTGCTGCGGCTTGTTTTTTAGGTTGCCTTGTTAATTTTTGCAGGTGCTTTGCTTTTCAGGTCTAAAGTGTGTATTTTGCGGAGAATTGTAGGCGACTGGTTAAACAGTTACCGCGATCTAATTCCGAGTTAATTGGATTGCCTGTTGGGTTATTGTTGATCTAAAAAGGGAACCATATGAAGATAGCAGAACTAATAAAACGTGAGTCCATGGGAACTTTTTTCGGTTGGATGTGGATAGTAGGCACTTTTTCAGCTGTTTATTTCTTTGTTCAAGCTTTCTTCTACCAAGATAGTTGGATCCCTTTTTTGTTGGCATCAGCCATTGGCATCCTGGGAAAGCAGTTCTTGAAAGATTTTGAAGCCGGTAAAAACAGTTGAGTAAGATGGCGCACAACAACAGTCTTTTTAATAGGGTCGGCGCAATAAAGAGCCGCCCTGCCTATCGATTACAAAGCCCAATCTTAGGCTATTTTAGTATTAAAAAAGACGATGAATTTGGCGGCTTTACGAGAGATAGGAAATACTAAACTTAATCGACACAAAAATTATTCCAAGGTAAAAAATCCATGAGCTCATCTTCTCGTTACGACATTTTGTTTGAACCGGTTCAAATAGGCCCTGTAACGGCTCCCAATCGTTTTTACCAAGTGCCCCATGCCAGTGGCATGACAGAAGCCAACCCAAGAGTTAGGGCTGCTTTTAGAGGCATGAAAGCCGAGGGTGGTTGGGGAGTTGTATCAACTGGTGCTGTATCTACACATCCTTCCTCTGACGACAGTCCACTCCCCTTCGCACGATTATGGGACGATAACGACGTTCGAGCGCACGCCATGAGCTGTGATGCTATTCATGAGCATGGCGCTCTGGCCGCAGTGGAGTTGTGGCACGGTGGCGCCGCGGTCATGAATCGGACCTCAAAAATAGCGCCTTATTCTCCTTCAGGTATCCCTTGGGCAGCTACCCATGTCGGCTTTATGGGACAACTGCGTCCCCGAGTTATGGACCACAATGACATTCGCGATGTTATTAGTTGGCAAGTGGCGGCGGCCAAAAGAGCACAACAAGCCGGGTTTGATATTGTCTACATATACGCCGGTATGGGCTACCTTGGCTATGAGTTTTTACTTGAGGAATACAATCACCGCACCGATGCTTACGGTGGTTCGGTGACCAATCGGGTACGATTTGTGCGAGAGCTAATTGAGGCTACCAAAGATGCGGTGGGTGACAAATGTGGTGTGGCATTGCGTATCAGTTTAGAAGAACTCCGCGCAAAACCTAGTCAGCATTACGCCTCCGAAGCGCATGAGGTTGTAACGCTACTATCTGACTTGCCAGACCTGTGGGATGTCAAAATGGACTCTAGCCCTACTGATTGCGGTGCGTCTCGCTTTCGCCCAGAGGGGGCTCATGAACCGATTATTGATTTTGTGAAAAAGGTAACGAACAAACCCGTGGTAGGCGTTGGTCGCTTCACGTCTCCCGACACGATGGTATCGCAGATAAAACGAGGCGTACTTGACCTGATTGGTGGCGCTCGCCCGTCTATAGCTGATCCTTTTCTACCCAACAAGATCAGAGAGGGACGTGAGGATGAGATACGTGAATGCATTGGCTGTAATATTTGCATTGCCAGTTGGCATGATGGTGTCCCCGTCCGCTGTACCCAGAATGCAACTGCTGGCGAAGAGTGGCGTAAAGGCTGGCATCCTGAGAAATTTGCATCGCCAGGTAGCAGTGACAAGATACTCATTGTTGGCGCGGGCCCGGCGGGCCTAGAAGCAGGTTTAATAGCCGCGCGCCGTGGCTATCAGGTGACTATCGCTGAGAAGTCCAATGAAATGGGTGGACGCTTATTATTTGAAACTAAATTGCCAGGTTTAAACACTTGGGGCAGAGTGAATGAGTACAGACTCTACGCACTGAAACAGATGTCTAATGTCGAGCTATATTTGGACAGTGAATTGGATGCCGAGGATATTCTCAATTTGGAACATCAGCGTGTGGCTATAGCCACCGGAGCCCACTGGACGAAAACCCTCTACTCATCACTAGAAATTCCCCTAGGTGAACTGAATAAGCCTAATGTCTATACGCCAGACGACTTGGCCCGAGGTGTGACTCCAGAATCCCCTGTTTTAGTTTATGACTTTGATAACTACTATTTGGGTGGGGTCATTGCTGAGTCTCTAGCTCTGCAGGGTCTTGAGGTAAGCTACGCGACTCCCGCAGGCCATGCTTCAGCCTGGACCCTAATGACAAATGAACAACCTTATGTGCACCAAGCGCTCGATCGCTGTAATGTTGATGTGCACACTCAAAAATTACTCAGTGATTTTGATGGCGGGGAAGCCACACTCAGCAATATATTTACTAAAAAAAGCCAGCGAGTACCTGCAAAATCTGTAGTGCTAGTGGGCTTAAGGCTTCCTAATGATGACTTATACCAGGCACTCATGGCGCGATCAGAGGACTTTACCCGGGCCGGCATTAAGTCAGTCGAAAGGATTGGTGATGCTCTTGCTCCGGGCGCCTTGGTTCATGCGGTCTATAGCGGTCACTCATTCTCGCGCGAACTAGATCGCCAAACCAACGATCTATACCTTCGTGATATACCCATCGCTGAGTACCCACCAGGTCCCGTGATTTAAATATCGATATAGGGACCAATACGGTCCTTAACGTATTTGCGTATATCCAAATTCCAGTCTTCCATGGGTGAGAAAACCCCCTGTGTATGGACTCGAGAGCTCATCCCAGTTTGCACCCTCTCACAGATCGACCAGTCTTGCCTGTTTACAAGATGCCAGAAGTCCACCGCATCGGATGGATCGAAATCATCTTTCTTGATTTCGTCTTGAGAAAACAAAAAATGGCAGTCAATACGCGTTTTGTCTGGACCTTCTGCATGTAGGATGAAAACGGCGACATGGTCGGCGGCTAAGCTTAAAAATAGATTTGGGTAGATTAAATCGCCTTTGTGACGCACCTTTTCAAAGTCATCGAGATCTGGAAAGGTTTGACGAGTTGTCGTTCCTGTCAGGGTGAAACTGGTAGCGCCCTCTCGATGTGGGACGCCGTTAGCCCAATCGAGGTCTGCGCCACCCTTTTCCTTAAAGGCCGGGACTAACTGACACAACTCTGGATGCACAGGACCGCAGTGATAACATTCATTATAGTTTTCGCAAAGCACCTTCCAGTTAGCGTTTACGTGGTAGCTCAATGTCTTAGACACCACAAGCTCCGCTAACGGATAACGTTTAAAACTCTCAGCGCTCAACCCGATGTGTTCTGAAAATGGTTTAGCCTGTTCTGGGCTAAGATGTAAAAAGATAAAGCCGCCCCAAGATTCACTGGCTACGGGGTGTAATCGGATATCTTCCAGATTCAATCCCATCTCGGATGTCAAATGAGGTGCCCGGATCAATCGTCCATTTAAGTCGTAACTCCACGCATGATAGGGGCACAAAATTGCTTTGCCTCCCACTACGCCTCCTTTTAAGGGTACACGGTCATTAGAGTTCTCTTGCTCTCCCACCGGGCACAACTGGGCGCCTCGGTGACGACACACATTATAAAAAGCTCGTAGTTCATGCTCATTATTACGGAGTAACAAAATACTCTCACCGTAGAGGTCTAGTACTTTATGATCACCTGGTTTTGGAATCTCTTCTTCGCGACCAACGCAGATCCATTCTTTAAAAAAGATATGCTCTCTCTCAAGGGCAAAAATATCCTGAGACAGGTACCACTCGCTTGGCAGCGTTAAGGTCATGCTAGAATTTTCTAGTAAATCTAAAAGCTCACTCATTAATTATTTCCTCTAGGGTGCCGTCTACAGTAGATATAAGCCGTCTTTTTTGCACTATTCGCATCATCAAGTAAGCAGAAAATGTACCTACTAAGCACAGTATCGCAATCGTACCGAAATAATAGCGGTAACCTTCAGCGCCCGGATAGGTATCTAGCAAGATACCTCCAAGTAAGGGCATAAATACATCGGGGGTGAAACCAATGGCAGAGATTACTCCAACGGCTGTTCCCGTTGCCGCGGCCGATATTCCCCCCTCAGTCAGAAGAGCAAAATATAAACCACGGAGCGCAAAAACCCCGATCGAAATAATCACCGTGTTTATCAACATAACGGCCAAATACCCACCACCCTGCGGTAAAACTGAGAACACTGCAAAACAGAGTGTCATGGCTAACAGGCAATAAAATACGGTGTTGGCGACCCCCATTCTGTCCGCAGTAAATCCAGCCAAGACAGCTACAAATGGTTTCAGCCACATTTTTCCCACAGCTATCGATGCGCCTACAACCACACTGAGACCAAAAATATCGGTGGCGTAAGGAGCAAAATAAAAGGCCCCCCAATACGCGCTGTATGAGGAGAGTACGATAATAGAGATAAGCCACACAGTCGGCATTTTTAACACCGCTATTATTTCCTTGAGTCCCAACTCAAAATTTTTGCTCTCTTCTGCTTTATCACCCTCTGTGTCTTGTAAAAATAACCAGACCAATATTGCTAGTGCTGCATTACATAAAGAAAACAATAGAATAACCTGTGATAAAGCCTCCGCTTGACTCCCCAACCAGATAAAAAGAGCTAGCAGTAGCGATGAACTAGCTAGCTCAGAAATACCTCGGCCGCTTTCCAACAAGCCAAACGCCTGACCCTGTTTATTTGATCGCCCCCAGTTACGAGTGGCCTTGATCATCGCACCCCAAAATACCAAAGAGGTACAGAGACCCCAAAACGCGTGAATAACAATACTTATGGCATAAGAAGGAAACCTAGAATAATAAACGCCAGCTAATGCCATACCCAATAAACCACAGCTCATTAACTTTCGTGGGGAAAAACGGTCAGCTAGCCAGCCACCAGGGAAATAGGCGAGCAAGGACGCTGTACCAAAGACACTGCTCAACACACCCATCTGAGTGTGATCAAAAGAGAACGCCTGCTGCATGGGGATATAATAGACTTCACGAAGGAAAGGCAGCATGAAAATTATACCGCCAGAAAGGCAGAGAACAGTCAGAATCAACCAACGTTGCATAGGCATCCTACAGAGTACGTTATACTGAAAAAATAAAAATAAAAATAAAAATCGACTTCATTGCCAATAATATACAGGTTGTCTCGCAAGAGCGACACCCCGTTTTTTGGTGGTCCATTGGCATGGGTCATCCATGCTTAGGCTGAACGGAGTTCGAGTTAATTTTATAATTTGTACCGGTGCTATGGCATGCCTAAAATCCAAAAATATAACCACACTATATTTATAGCTAGCGCCAAGGCATCGGTTATTTCTTGGGCAATGACTAGTATCTCATCATGTTTTTCTTATAGTCACTGTGTCAACGATAACTCCTATTTATAATTAGGCGATTACTTTAATAATATCCGGTTAGCCTGCTTAATCAAATAAAGAATCCATCGAGGTTGCTATCCTCAGGTGTTTGATGGGACTATGTAGCACGTTGAAATAGAGAGATAGCTGATGACTCAATTAGATATAGATTTTGTAAGAAACCAATTCCCTGCGTTTAGCGAACCAAGCCTAAAAGATTTCGCACATTTTGAGAATGCCGGCGGTTCATATGCCTGTCGCCAAATGATCGACGCATTACACCACTACTATTCTGCAACCAAAGTTCAGCCTTATTATGGGTTTGAGCCCTCCATGGGTGCGGGCGTAAAAATGACACGAGGTCGGGAGCGCATGGCGTCATGGCTCAACGTAGCCGCTGATGAAGTACATTTTGGCGCCTCAACCTCTCAAAATAGCTATGTCGTGGCGCAAGCATTAAGAGAGTATTTGAAAGTCGGAGATGAAATCATTGTTACTAACCAAGATCATGAGGCGAACATTGGTGTCTGGCGTCGCTTGGAAGCGGCGGGTATCCTTATTCGAGAGTGGCGAGTCAATCCTGAAACAGCCGAGCTAGAAGACGAAGGATTGGATGCACTATTAAACGAAAAGACGCGCGTCGTGGCTTTTACCCATTGCTCAAATATCGTCGGCAGTATTAACCCGGTACGTAAGTGGGCTGATAAAATTCATGCGGCTGGCGCTCTGGCATTTGTTGACGGGGTTTCCTATGCCGGCCACGGTCTGCCCGATGTGGATGCGCTGGGGGCTGATATTTACTTCTTCTCTCTATACAAGGTCTACGGCCCCCATCTTGGCGTGATGGTGATGCGTGAGGCTGTTAATCGTGCATTACCCAGTCAAGCACATTTTTTCAATGCTGGCTCTGCGACCAGCCGGTTCACGCCGGCAGGACCAGATCATGCACAGATCGCATCGGTTAATGGTGTCATTGATTATTTTGAGGCGCTTGATGCACATCATTTTGCTGACAGCGAAAAGTTACTATCGTCCAAAACAGATCGAGTTGGCGCATTAATACACAATTCAGAAATCGTGAATTTAGAGCCGTTGCTAGCGTTTCTTAACGAACGCAAAGGTGTCAAGTTAATAGGCAAGACGGTCACCGAGAATCGAGCCGCTACCCTATCATTTACCGTCGCCGGGGTTGACCCTGCTGACATCGCCGCGAAACTAGCAGCGCAGCGTATTGGCGTAGCTAATGGCAACTGCTATGCCTATCGGTTAATGGAGGCTTTGGGCATACCCCCAGACCAGGGCGTTGTGCGCCTTTCCTTTGTGCATTATACGAGTGCTAACGAAGTTCGCCGGTTAATCGAGGCTTTGAAGATTATTATCTAAGCTAACTTAGGGAAGGATTATGAGAAACAAATACTTGCTCATGCTGATTGCATTTTTAATGCACACGGTCGTTATTGCTGGACCTAGATTAATTATTCAAAATGGTACACTCATAGATGCTGTCAACCCAGATCGGCAGGCTATGACAATGATTATTGAAGGAGACAGAATCCTATCAATACAGTCAGCTGGGGAGGAAATTGCATTATTAATAGATGACGTAGTCATAGATGCCAAAGATAAGTTTGTAATTCCCGGCCTGTGGGATGCGCACGTGCATTTGACCTTTATTCCAGAACTTGATTACAAAACGTCGTACGATCTTTTTCTTAAGAATGGGATCACAAGTATCAGAGATACCGGCGGTCTTATTAGAAAAATGCAGCCTGCAATTACATATGCAAATAAAAACCCTGATACAACGCCTAGGTTATTTTTCGCAGGACCGCTAATTGATGGGAAAGATCGAGTCTACAAAGGCTTAGAGCCAGGTTTTCCAGACTTATCTATCGGTATCGATGAGTCCTCTGACATTGAAGGCATTGTTGATGAGTTAACTGCCAAAGGCGCAACCTTTTTGAAGTCCTATGAGATGCTCTCGCGTCCTACCTATCTCAAATTGCTGCAGGTCGCGGAACAAAAAGGGCTTAGAGTAACAGGCCATATACCACTAAGCATTGATCTGATGGAAGCCATTGATGCTGGCCTTGGCGGTATGCAACATATTAGGAACCTAGATCTTGCATGCTCTATTGAGGCGGATGAAATAAGGGCTCAGAGAGGTGTGCTGTTAAGCAACCGTGGTGAAATACCTGGCTCAGCGTTACGGAGTAAGATTCATAGTGAACAACGCTATACCGCAATCGAGAATTTTGATGAGACCCGGTGCAATTCAATAATTGAAGCGTTGGCTAAAAATGACGTTTATCAAACACCCACCCTTACAATCAACACTTTTGGATCAAAACGGTTCTTTGCGGATGCGGAATGGAGGGAAACGTACAAATTCCTCCCCAAGACCCTTCAAAAAACCTGGCAAACAGAGTCTTTACGTTTATCGGCACAACCAGTAGATCCGAATGATGTTATCTTCGGAAATTGGAGCATGAAAATAGTCAGCCTATTTAGCGAAAACAACGTCAAAATTCTGGCAGGCACAGATACTCCGATAGGCTACCTAACTCCGGGATATAGTCTCCACAAGGAACTAGAACTTCTTGTCGAAGCAGGTCTTTCGCCCAGGGAGGCTTTGCGATCAGCTACTATCGCTCCTGCCGAGTTTTTTAACTTGGAGAATAAAATGGGTAGCCTTGATGAGGGAAAAGTCGCTGACATCTTGATCCTGAACCATAATCCCCTCAATGACATAAAGAATACTCAAGATATTTACAAAGTTATCTTAAAAGGAATGGAGAAATAAAGCATGGATTCGATTCAAAGAACATACGCAATAGTAGGTCCTAATCTAAAAGTAACGCCGAACGCAGACGCTATTGACTCATTCTGGGCAAAAGCTATAGTCGAAAACCCCTCACTGGAGCGCGATCATCAAGTAAAATGGATAGGGCTTGATGAAGAAACAACGGCCCAGATAATAACCTTTATAAAATCTGAAGAAAAAATAGCTACATTTTAAGCTCCAAGACATAAGTAAGACGGGCGCGATAAGCTCTTATGCCCCCTCCTGTTCTGACCCGCCTAAGCGAAGTTAATTGAGTGTCGTTTTTAGGATCGCTAAAGGGTTGCGTTATTGGCTATCCTCCGCTACCTTGTCCGCCGTATATAATCAGCTTCTTTTAAAGGAAAAAAAATGCCTGCTCTAGTTCTTGATGGAAAATCTTTGTCGACTCAGTCTGAGGCTGATCTAGCCGGTAGAGTTGCCGAGCTTAAACAAAAGAATGGCGGTCAAGCGCCTATTTTAGCCACTATTTTAGTGGGAGGCGATCCTGCATCAGCAACCTACGTCAAGATGAAGCAAAACGCTTGTAAGCGCGTCGGTATGGAATCTATTGCCGTTGAGATGCCTGCACATACGTCAACACGTGAATTACTGGCTCAGATCGACGAGCTCAATAGTAATCCTAATTGTCACGGTATTCTGTTGCAGCATCCGGTACCTTCGCAGATTGATGAGCGTGCCTGTTTTGATCAGATCGATATCGCCAAAGATGTCGATGGGGTTACCTGTCATGGCTTTGGTCGCATGGCGATGGACGAAGATGCTTATGGGTCGGCAACACCTCAAGGGATTATGCGGATACTAGAGGCCTATGGTATTGAATTAGCGGGAAAACACGCGGTCGTTGTTGGTAGAAGCCCTATTCTTGGAAAGCCAATGGCTTTGATGCTGCTAAATGCGAATGCAACGGTCACTATTTGCCACTCTAAAACCAAGAACCTTCCTGATTTAATCAAGCAGGCTGATATTGTTGTTGGTGCTGTCGGTCGGCCAGAGTTCATTCAAGCGGACTGGATTAAAGACGGCGCTGTTGTGGTTGACGCCGGTTATCACCCCGGCGGTGTGGGTGATATTGAATTGGCTCCATTGATAGATCGTGCGGCCGCATATACTCCCGTTCCTGGTGGTGTTGGTCCGATGACAATCAATACGCTCATACAGCAGTCTGTTATAGCAGCAGAGAAAGCCCTAGCAAAGGGCTAGCGCTTGCTGGAGATTTTGTCGATCATCGCTGAAATTGCATTTTTGGCGTAGGGCTGATTGATCGACCAGACCTGCTGCGCGGTCTCTAGGTTTACAATTTCATTATGCTCATTGGTGCCCCCAGCCTGTCGTAGCGTTTGCTTAGTTCGCAGCAACAGCTCTTTGGGCAGGTCTCGAATATTAGCAGTGAAGTCGAAGGCTGCTTCGACTAATTCGTCCTGTTTGACACACTTCCATGCTAGTCCTTTATCGACAGCTTCTTGTCCGGTAATCGATTGAGAAAATAACAACATGCCGGCAGCTGTGTTCCAGTTCACCAGTTGCCGTAACATCCAGCTATTACCTCCCCCAGGATGTAACCCCAGACCAAAGAATCGAGGCTCAAACCGAGCTTTTTCTGTGACTATACGTACGTCGCAACCCACTGCCATATTGAAACCTGCCCCTACTGCAGGCCCGTTAACTGCGGCAATGGTTGGCAGTTCACACTGCGCAATACACAGGAAACCACTATAGATATTTTCGAGCATCAACTGATCAGCGGTTATATCAGTAAGCTGACCACCGGCACAGAAGGTTGGACCATTACCCGTCACTATGAGCGCCTTTACATCGGGGTGCTGCTCAGCTTGGGCGACATAATCGACTATTAATTCACAGACCTCAGCAGTCAGCATATTGCGTTTTGAGGGATTGTTAAGCGTTAATAAGGCAATATTGTCGCGAATTTCGAAAAGCACCAGAGACATGAGTAGTTCCTTGTTGTTAGGCTGGAGTAAGGATACCATTTACCAAGCCCTAATTAGAACTATGAGATTGTCGCCAATGTCAGTAAAAATACTCCCTGTCACCCCTCTTAATGCTGAAGAACTAGTGGCCCACCGGGGCTATCGAGCGAAATATCCTGAAAACACGGCATTATCGATTAGTAAGGCAATAGACGCAGGCGCCCTATATGTCGAAATAGACGTGCAGTTTAGTCAAGATAAACTACCGATCATTTACCACGACACCACTCTCTCTAGAGTCAGCGGATTTGATAAGTCTGTATTTGAGTGTAAGAGAGATGAGTTATTGGGCTACCCGGCTTACGAACCCGATCGATTGGGTGACACCTTTATAGATGAAAAAATATCACCATTGGAGGCCTTAGTGACAATCTTAGAGGCCAACCCAGATGTGAAAGCCTTTGTTGAAATCAAGGATGAGTCTATTGATCACTGTGGGCGAGAATTTATCCTTGATTCGGTGCAGAGTATTCTGCACCCAGTAGCTGATCGAGCAGTGATTATGAGCTTTGATTATTCTCTAGCTTTAGGTGCCAGAAAAAGTGGCTGGCCGCTGGTAGGCTTAGTATTAAAGCAGTGGGATGACCTTTATCTAGAAGAGGTTAAGGCCGCTGAGCCTGATTTCATCTACACCGATCACCTCATTATTCCCAATGAGTGTGATTTGACCACAATTGAGGCGCTGCGAGATGCAACCTTAGTTGCCTATGAAGTAGGGAGTCAAGCACTAGGGCATTCCTTATTAGACCGTGGAGTAGATATGCTTGAAACCTTTGAAATTGAAGCGCTGCTGGCGGTAGATTGATTTACAGCCTACCCACGACGCCATTTTGTGCCTTCGCGACTGTCTTCAAGTACTACACCACGAACTAACAACTCTTTGCGAATCTGGTCTGCCCCAGCAAAGTCTTTATCGGCTTTTGCTGATTGGCGCTTCTCGATCAAGCCCTCAATCTCGCCGCTTGAAATATCATCAGAACGCCTCACTTGAGTAAACCATTGCTCAGCGTCACGCTGAAGTAGACCCATTAATGAGCTGAGTCCCTCTAGTTCAGCACGCAAATCTTGCTGCTGCAAGCCGGTAGCGGCGTGCATCTGCTTTGCTAGGCGATGCAGTTCGCTGATGGCGAGAGGAGTATTCAAGTCATCTAAGAGTGCTTTATAGCCCTTGCTCTCTGTAGCAATAATCGGGCCTGCAACCTTAATACCACGCAGGTACCCATATAGGGCATCTAAAGAACGCCAGGCGCTATCGAGGAGATCCTTACTGAAGCTCTGCTCTGATCGATAGTGTGCAGATAAAATGACATAGCGTAAAACTTCTCCGGGGTATTGATCTAGGAGATCATTGACCATACGAAAATTACCCAGTGACTTGGACATTTTTTCGCCTTCGATATTAATGAAGCCGTTGTGCATCCAAACATTGGCCATCGGCTTACCGTCGTGCGCACAGCAGCTTTGGGCTATTTCGTTCTCATGGTGAGGAAAAATTAGATCTTGGCCGCCGGCGTGGATGTCAATGGTATCGCCAAGGTGTTTTTCAGTCATCGCAGAGCACTCAAGATGCCAGCCTGGACGGCCTTTGCCCCAGGGACTGTCCCAGCCTGGCTCATTGTCCGTAGATGGCTTCCAAAGTACGAAGTCTCCAGCATAACGTTTGTAGTCCGCTACCTCGACCCGCGCGCCAGCCAGCATATCATCCAACGAGCGACCGGATAGTCGACCATAGGTCTCCATAGACTGGACCGCAAAAAGGACGTGCCCATCAGCTTCATAGGCATGCCCTTTCTCTATTAAAACGCGGGTCATGCTAATCATTTCGGGAATATGTTGTGTCGCATACGGGGTGATGGTTGGCTCAAGATTGTTGAGCGCCGCCATGTCTTCGAAATAGGCTTTCGAATATCGAGCAGAGACGATGGAAATATCTTCATTGAGATCTAATGCAGTCGCCATTATTTTATCATCAATGTCAGTGATGTTTCGCGCATACACCACGTTGGGGTACTCATGCTGTAAAACACGATACAGGGTATCAAACACAACCGCTGGTCGAGCATTGCCAATATGCACACGGTTATAGACTGTTGGCCCACAGACGTACATAGTGATTCGATCAGGGTCGATCGGCTCAAAGACCGACTTCCCTCGGCTTAACGTGTTGTACAGTACCAAAGTACTATTTTTTGTATCGGTCATTCTATGCTTTCCAGTTATCTCGCAATCCAATAGTGCAGTTAAACACTAAATTGTCCAAACTACCGCTATCACGAGTGAAGTACCCTTCTCTCTCAAACTGATAATGGTCGCCGGCAATTGCATCAGCAAGGCCAGCCTCTACCTTACAGCCGGTCATTTCAACCAAGGAATCAGGGTTTAGGTAATCAAGCATATCTCTACCGCCCTCATCAGGTGATGCCACTGTAAACAATCGATCGTACACATTAACGGTACAGTCTGCGGAAGTTTGCTTGGATACCCAGTGAATAACTCCGCGAGGACGGATACCCTCGGGAGCATCTTGCCCAACGGTATCATGCACTAGGCTGCCTATCACTTCGATGACCTCGCCAGCCGCATCTTTGATGACCTCGTCGGCGCGAATAATGTAGGCACTGCGCAACCGAACATAGTCTCCGATAACAAGGCGCTTGAACTTCTTTCTGGATAAAGTAGTATCTTCGCTAAAGTCAGACCGATCAATATAAATCTGCCTTCCAAAATCAATAGTTCTCAGTCCAAGCTCTTCTCTGTTCGGGTGACAAGGAATCTCAAACTGCTCCTGCTCATTATAATTACTGAGTGTAATGAGCAACGGTTTAAACACACACATGGCTCGACCAGCATTGAGGTTGAGGTCGTCTCTAATAAAGTGTTCAAGCTGAGCCATATCGACGGTACCGTCAGTTTTGGCAACGGCTAAACTATTACAAAAATTACGAATCGCAGCCGCAGTAACACCCCGTCGACGCAAGCCTGAAATAGTCGGCATACGGGGATCGCTCCAACTATCGACATGGCCCTGCTCCACCAGTTGCTTGAGCTTGCGCTTACTGGTGACAGTGTAATTGAGGTTTAATCGACCAAACTCATATTGTCTCGGGATCGATGGTAAGGGTAAATTCGCCGTAAACCATTCATAAAGCGGACGGTTTGCGGCAAATTCTAAGGTACAAACCGAATGAGTAACGCCCTCTATCGCATCTTCCTGCCCATGCGCAAAATCATAGGAGGGATAAATGTTCCATTTATCCCCTGTGCGTTGATGGGCCATCTTCTTAATACGATACAACACTGGGTCTCGAAGATTGATATTAGGTGATGTCATATCTATCTTAGCGCGAAGTGTCATTGCACCCTCGTTAATTAACCCTAAACGCATATCTTCCAGTAAGTTTAAGCTCTCTGCGGCAGCTCTATCCCGAAATGGGCTATTTTTACCGGCCTCAGTCAAGGTACCCCGGTACTCGCGCATCTGTTCAGCATTGAGCTCACAGACATAGGCATTGCCCTCGGCAATCAAATACTTTGCCCAGACGTACAGTTGCTCGAAGTAATTCGAGGCATAGAAAGGACCCTCGCCAAGATCATAGCCAAGCCACTGGACGTCCTCGATAATTGCTTGAACGAATTCTTCATCTTCTTTTTCGGGATTGGTGTCATCAAATCTAAGATTACAGATGCCACCATATTGCTCAGCCAGACCAAAGTTGACACAAATAGACTTAGCATGGCCAATATGAAGATAGCCGTTCGGCTCTGGAGGAAAGCGAGTAACGATCTTTTTAACCCGACCAGCGGAAAGATCAGCATTAATAACCTGCTGGATAAAATTAATTGGTTTTTCAACGTCAGTCATAGTTTTTGCAAAGATAGGGCTAGGAAGCATGCAAGTATAGCGGCAGCGTGCTTTTGGATAAACAAAAAGCCTCAAATAGCGCTTTTTTATTAGCCTAAAGGTCTCCTTTTGACAATATGAGTAAAGATTAGTTTAAATCGAGTCCGTTACAACCTAAAATAGTGCGCTAGACAAACTTATTAATGCTAAGGAATACTAATGATTACATTTCGAACCACCATGGGTGACTTTTCTGTTGAACTTGATTTTGACAAAGCTCCCGTAACCGCAGCTAATTTTTTACAGTACGCTCGTGATGATTTTTACACTGGCACCATTTTTCACCGGGTCATTAACGGGTTTATGGTTCAGGGCGGCGGCATGGACTCCGATATGAATCAAAAAAGTGGTCGAGCATCGATTGAAAACGAAGCTGACAACGGACTTACTAACGAGATTGGCACCCTTGCCATGGCGCGCACAGGTGACCCGCACTCTGCATCATCACAATTCTTTGTTAATGTTGCTAACAATGGGTTTTTGAACCATTCAGGTAAGAACAGTCAAGGCTGGGGATATGCTGTTTTTGGCAAGGTGGTTGAGGGCATGGATGTGGTAGACAATATTAAGGCTGTGAAAACAGGTAATACTGGAGGACACCAAGACGTGCCTTCCGACATTGTTGAGATCACTGCCACTGTTGTTGGCGAAGAGTATGCCGACAAATAGAGCGATTATCTTATGTCAGTTCTGATTATTTCAGACCTACATCTTTCTCCTGAACGCCCGGTTATTTTCCGGGCGTTTTTGGATTTCATAAAAGATCGTGCTGCCTTGGCTGACGCGCTTTACATTCTAGGGGATCTTTTTGAAGCCTGGGTCGGCGATGATGACCCCAGTGACCTCGCAGTACAGACGAAGGCCGCTCTATTGCAATTGAGTAATAATGGAGTGCCTGTCTATATCCAGCGCGGCAACCGCGACTTTACTCTTGGCGCCCGTTTTATGCGTGAGAGTGGCGCCACTTTACTGGCTGATGAGGAGATTATTGAATATTACGGACATCGGGCTCTGGTAATGCATGGCGACTCACTCTGCATTGATGATGTCGAATACCAGCGTTTTCGTCGAAAGTCCCGAAACACTATCTATCTTTGGTGTTTGCTTCACCTGCCATTGTGGGTGCGACAGAAGATCGCTAGTGATTGGCGACGCAAAAGCGCCGCCGCCAATAGCAACAAGGCAAGCGCAATAATGGACGTCAATGCAGAGGCGGTAGCTGAGGTCATGGCGAAGCATCGCGTTGACATCCTCATTCATGGCCATACGCACCGGCCAGCGAGACACCCGTTAAGTAATGGTGAACGTATAGTCCTCGGCGACTGGGAAGCAAATGGATGGAACCTCATCATGGACGAGAGAGGTTTTGAGCTAGAATCCTTTCCTATCCTTTAAATTTCAAAAAATGTCCCCATTATAATGAATCTAACTAGCTATCGGCTGTCGTATCAGTATCATTGCAGCTTTATTGATATCAACTTTATGGAAGGGTCACTATGGAAACTGAAAAGTATCGAACTAGCACGATGTCGGGTGGTATTCAAAGCACTGCTCTTAGCCCTGAGGTTACCAAAGTGCTTCGCAGTACGTATATGCTCCTTGGGACGACCATCGCCTTCAGCGCTCTTATGGCGGGCCTATCGATGGCCATCAAGGCCCCCTATTTTGGATTGGTGACACTCATACCCTACTTCTTCTGCTTATGGATGACGGAGAAGAACAAAAATACCTCTAAAGGCTTGTTCTGGGTGTTCGCACTAACGGGTTGGCTGGGCTTTACTCTGGGACCTATTTTGAGTATGTACCTAGCGGTTAAAGGCGCAGAACCTATTATGTTAGCCCTCGGTTCAACAGCCTTGGTGTTTTTTGCTTGTTCAGCTTACGTGTTAACCACGCGAAAGAATCTTAGCTTTATGACCGGGTTTTTGATGGTTGGTATGCTGGTCGCCTTTATTGCCGCGATTGCTAATATATTTTTACAAATTCCGTTACTGTCTCTTACCATTAGTGCGGTATTCGTCTTTTTGTCCGCTGGTATTATCATGTGGCAAACCAGCGCTATTATTCATGGAGGTGAGCGCAACTATATATCTGCCACCGTGACCCTCTTTGTGATGATTTATAACCTGTTCCTAAGCCTGCTCCAGATCTTTGGTATCATGAGCGACGATTAACGAAACGGTATACGTTTGACTCAAAGCCCTGTTTAATAGCAGGGCTTTTTTCATGAGCGGTATAATAAATGCCTGACGATAAGAAATATCTTTCTAAAATTCCACAGTGGTCTACCGAGAATGCTACCGCCCTAGGCCTAGAGCAAGACATACAGGTGGCGGATGAACACCTTGCAGTGTTGTTATTGGCAAGAGCCTTCTATGGCAATTATGGGTTCTCCCCCTCAATGAGACCGCTGTGTAAGACTGTTGCTGCGAGCTTGGGCGTAGACAAAGGCCGCAGTATCTATCTGAATCAATTATTTCCTGGCAGTCCGGCCAAGATCGTAGCCCGTTTGGCTGGCCTGCCTAAACCGAAGAACTGTCTGTAGGGGCCCGATTGATGAAACCTTTGAGTGAATATCCCTGTGCCGCCACACCGAGGGATGCTGCCAAGCTGTCGGACAAAGAGCAACGCGAGTTAGCCAAGCAGATAGCGGAGTGGAAAATCGATCTTAATGACGGCGTAGCGCAGCTTTGGCGTGTTTATCGGGTAGGTAACTTTATTCAGGCGATGGCCTTCGCTAATGAGATTAGTTTAATTGCCGAAGAGGGCGACCACCACCCTGCCCTTTTGGTTGAATGGGGTCGTATTAAAGTGTCATGGTGGAGCCACAGTATTGGTGGACTGCATCTAAATGACTTTGTAATGGCCGCCAAAACCGATGAGATATTCAAGGCATTATGACTGAACTATCAACACCATTGATTGACTACAGCCCCGACAACTATCAACAGCAACTCGAAGACAAGATTGACGCCTATAAAAGCGCGCTTGCTGCTTTGGGTGACTATGCAGTTGAGGTGCATCCTTCAGCTCGATTAAATTTCCGTATGCGTGCCGAGTTTCGAATTTGGCACGAAGATGGCTCTGCTCACTATGCGATGAATCGAGCAGGGGACAAACGTCCCTATATAATCGATAATTTCCCAATCGGTGGCGCACTGATCAATCAGCTAATGCCTCTGCTGCTAGATGCTGTGAACAGTAACCCTGTCCTGAGCAAACGGCTATTTAGCGCAGAGTTTTTGACCACCACAAGCGGTGAATCTCTGATTACCTTGATCTACCATAGGCCATTAGATTCTATTTGGGAGGACGAGGCTCGAAAAGTTCAGAATGATCTAAATATTGCCATTATTGGACGTAGTCGAAAACAAAAGGTGGTTTTAGATCGTGACTATGTGACTGAAAAACTGACTGTTCGGGGTCGCGACTACCTCTATCAGCAAGTGGAGTCGGGCTTCACGCAACCCAACGCGGGTATCAATGTAAAAATGCTTAGGTGGGCCAGCGAATGCTGTAGTGACATTGCCAAGGATACTGATCTACTTGAGCTGTATTGTGGTAATGGCAACTTCACTGCCGTTGTTGCTCAACATTATAGAAATGTTCTGGCCACCGAGGTATCCAAGGTCTCTGTTACCTCCGCTCAACGTAATTTTGAACAAAACGACGTCGATAATGTCATCGTGGTGAGGCTCTCTAGCGAAGAGATAACCCAAGCTCTAAATGGGGTTCGGTCGTTTAGGCGGCTTAAAGCTATTGATTTGGATAGTTATGACTTTTCAACTATCTTCGTCGACCCGCCGCGGGCTGGATTGGACAGAGGTACGCTGCAATTAGTCGCACAGTTCGATCAAGTACTTTATATATCTTGTAACCCGGAAACTCTAATGGGGAACCTGTCTGAACTGATGAACACTCACGAAATACAGAGAGTCGCGGTATTTGACCAGTTTCCTTGGACTCACCATTTGGAGAGCGGTGTTCTCTTAAAGCGGCGTAGTTAACCTAACCGGAGTCTTGTCAACTGTTCGGCACTGGCCTGAATAAAGTCACTGTACTTGCTTTCAATCGCGGTTCTTTCTTGGGTCAACCGGTTCTTTTCAGACTTCTCTAGCACCTTCCAATCATCAAGTATGGGAATATGGGAGGTGGCTTCAGCGAGTTGTTGGAACACGGAAAAAAGGGTTTTTTCATCGTGATTTGCAGTGATTTTTTGGCTCAGAAACCCAATTCGCATTGCTGCCTCGGTCTCAGATACATCCTTCTGAATCAGCGCCTTGGCAATGATTTGCACGGATTGTCTAGCCTCCTTGTCATTGTACTCAAACTCAATCCTGAGCTCTTCCTCAGCCTTATCCCGGCGAGATTTTTGTCGCTTCAATTGTAAACCCAAGTACAGGGCATAACCCGTTAACAGGAGCACAATAACGCCACCAATCGTGAGTGCGAGGGGATAACTCACGATGTTTCATCCTCATCACCAGCGTCGCTTGAGTCGAGGAGTCCCTCGCTCCGACTGGCAATGGAAACTACATTGTCAGGAAGGCTTTTTTTGGCCTTTGCGCCTAACTTCTTAAGTTCTTCTGTCCGTCTAACCAGATTTCCGCGTCCACTGACCAAGCGTTTGTGTGCCGTGTCCCAAACCTCTTTGCTCTTATCTAGATGCCTGCCTACGTCTTCAAGCGCCTCGACATAAAGAACAAACTGATCGTACAGAGCCCCTGCCTTGTCAGCAATAACCTGTGCGTTTCGATTTTGGTCGGCATAGCGCCATAGGTTCTTAATTGTTCTTAATGTCACCATCAGGGTGCTTGGGCTGACTAGAATGATGCCCCGGTCATAGGCGTCGCGCATAATTTCAGGGGCCCGATCTAAGGCCACCATAAAGGCCGCCTCAACCGGAATGAAGATCAATACAAAATCAAGGCTGTTGACCCCCTCTAAGCTCTCGTAATCTTTAATACTTAGACCTCTAATATGAGCGCCGAGGGAGGATAAATGCTGTTTTAAGCACTGCTGTTTAACGTCCTCCTCCTCTGCATGAAAATAACGCTCGTAATCAACCAGGCTGACCTTGGCATCAATGATGATATCTCTACCTTCCGGCAGATGGATAATCACGTCGGGATTACGCCGTTTTCCATCTTCGTCTTTTAAGGCGACCTGAGTGTCATACTCGCGGCCCTTTGATAAACCAGAATCCTCAAGTAGCTTCTCAAGAACAAACTCGCCCCAATTGCCTTGAGCCTTATTATCACCACGCAGAGCATTCGCCAAGTTGACAGCGTCGGCGGAAATTTGCATGGTTTGTTTTTGCAGCTCAGTAATGTGGCCAACAAGTTTATTACGATCTGCATTTTCTTTATCGTAAACAGTTTCAACCTGTTTACGAAAGTCCCCTATATCTCTGCGCAAAGGACTGAGAGACACCTCAAGTGCCTCTTTGCTCTGAGCTGAAAACTTGGCTTGCTTGTCATCGAATATACGATTTGCTAGGTTTTCAAACTCTTGACTGAGGTTTTGCTTAGCATCCTGTAATAGCTTCAACTGAGCCTCATACTGAGATTGTTGATTTGACAGCTTCTCTTCAAGAACCCTGTTCGTTGAGAGCAGTTCTGCATAGTCAATAGGGCCCGGTACGCTCTCTTTTGATCGCGCAAAAAACACGCCCATGACCAATCCGACGGTGAGGCCAGCCAAAGTGGCAAAAACTAAACTCAAACTAATAGCAAATTCCATGCCTTTATTGTAACAGTCTACTGTCAATTAGATCATTGTTTTGCGATTATAGGGGTCTATTTTTTTATAAAGCGATTGACTAAGCAACTATGTTAGCGCCTCTAATTGATATACGACTATTTCGTCAATTTATCGAGGATGATCGACTTATTCTCACTCCTAATCATCGCCTGGCCGCGAAGATCTTGGATGCCTGGGCAATCGCTAACCGCGATGAATGCAGAGTGTGGCAAGCACCACGAGTTTTCTCTATTGATCACTGGCTAACTTTTTGTTGGAGTGAGCTTCAAGACCAAAATCATAGCCTGGTGTTCGGGCAGTCAATTGTTGGACAGCAGCAAAGTCGCTATTACTGGGAACGAGCCATTAAGCTCAATCATCCGGAACTTAGCTCAAAATACGCGAAAATTGCGCGGGACACCTACAGTAGCCTTCAGCAATGGAACCTCAAGATTACTGAGGTGCCTAGCGATTCCCATGCTACAGGTTACTTCAAGCAATGGGCTCAAAGCTTTGATGGGTTACTTAAGCGGAATAATCTAGTAACCACAACAGAGAGTTGGTGCAGTGTTGCCAGTGGTTTTGAGTGTGGCGCTTTGTCGAGGGAAGCTGAAATCGTCTTGTACGGCTTCCAATCAATTCCTCCTATACAGTCCGACATTATCCATAAGGCATCCGTTAAGTCGACCACTGTTCGCGCTCCTACCACCCCGTCTAATACCTCGGTAGTGAAACTGTCCAGCACTGAAGAAGAGCTATGCTGTGCTGCGCAATGGGCGGCAAAACAGCTTAAGATTAACAAACATCAACGAATTGGAATTATCATCCCTGATCTTAAAGATAACTTAGCGGCCGTTGCTAGATTGGTGGGTGAAGCTTGTTACACTGAGAAGATTAGTCCCGCCGTTAATATATCTGCCGGTACCGCGCTTTGCGATACTGCGATAGTCAGCCAAGGTCTAGAGTTAATTGGGATGTTAAGACAGCAGCATCCACTTGAAGCATGGGTAGCTCTGCTCTACAGCCCTCATTCGCTATTTGATAGGCTTCCCATCTCATTTCGAGTGGACGCTGAAATCAGGCTGCGCAAAAAAAGTCGATTTACGTTTGATTTACGTGAATTTCTCAATGAAGTGACACCTAATTCATCTGAAGGTCATAGCGAGCATACCAATCAAATATTACGACCACTGATTCTGGCGCGAGACTCGCGAGCCACCGCCGAGGGCACACAACAGGACTTTTCAAGCTGGGCTCTGGTTTTTAAATCTATTTTAAGCGACCTTGGTTGGCCAGGTACTAGATCACTCGATAGTGTGGAATACCAACAAAGAGAGCATTGGGCGCGGTTATTGGAGGCATTCAGTGAGCTTGATAATTTATCCATTGAGGTGGGCTTCAACAACGCACTAAAACAATTGCGGCAGCTTGCCCAGGATGCGGTATTCCATCCACAGACTTCAGACGCCCCATTACAAATACTGGGGTTATTGGAAGGCGATGGGCTGAGGTTCGACAAGTTATGGATTACTGGTATGCATAGCCAAAACTTCCCCGCATCAGTGACCATCAATCCGCTTCTTCCAGCCAGTTTTCAGCGTCTTCATGAAATGCCTCATAGTTTGCCTGGGCGAGAGCTAGAAATAGCGCAAAGGCTCCTGCAGGGGTTTAAAAACAATACCGATGAGTTGGTGTTAAGTTACCCAGAAATGAAGGGTGAAGAACAGCTGGAAGTGAGTCCGCTACTGAGGCTAGAGGTTAAAAGAGATAGTCGGGCGATGACTGAACATGTCGGACTCTATCCGCGGTGGCTAGCTCAGTCACATCAGTTTGAAGTGTTTGAAGACCTTGCACCCTCTTATGATCCAAAGAAAGAGACCATTAGGACTGGAAGTACTCTCTTGAAGAATCAATCACTCTGCCCTTTTAATGCGTTTGCCATACATCGACTAAAGGCGGAGCCTTTGGAGAAGCCAAGTCAGGGCCTCTCTGCTAAAGATCGAGGGTCTTTGCTGCATGAGATTTTATTTAGACTTTGGAAAAAGTGGGACAACTCTTCCGTGCTGAATGGATTGACAGACATTGAGCTGTCAGAGGCCTTGATCAAAACTATTGCTGCAACTCTTGAGTTGTCGATACCTCGTTATCCTATTCTTGGCGGTAATCGCTATCGTGGGCTCGAACAAACTAGGCTTAAAAAGCTATTATCTGAATGGCTAGAGCTCGAGAAACAGCGCCCAATATTCTCGATTGTCGATCTTGAATGTAGTCGACGCCTTAGTTTTGGCGACCTAGAAATATCACTGAAATTAGACCGTATTGACTCAGTTAACGGCCATTTGGTGGTTATTGATTATAAGTCAGGAGAGGTAACCGCATCGCATTGGCAAGGAGACAGACCCAAGGATCCTCAATTGCCGCTCTATGTTCTGGCTACTGTACCCCATGCTAAAGGCTGTGCTTTTGCTCAGCTGAAGGCCGGCAAGATTAGATTTACAGGCGTTAGCCTTAGCGAGCTAATTCCCGATGTGGAGCCCCTGGATACTTGGGATATCCAAGTGGCCCAATGGCAATCAGCGATTACAGGCTTGGCTGACGAATTCAGCGCTGGAGTTGCTCAGGTTGAAGTATTCGATTCCAGCAACTTTCAATATCAGAGCCACCTGTTACCCTTAAACCGCTGGCATGAAGAGTCTGACATCAACACTGAACTGTTAAACAAGAGCAAGCAATGAGCAAGGTGACTGATCAAGCCCAGAGGACGCAAGCTCTTGATACGGAGAGAAGCTTTATTGTCTCAGCACCCGCTGGGTCTGGAAAGACGGGACTCATCAGTCAGAGAATTCTGCGATTGCTTTGTATTGTTGATAACCCGGAAGAGATATTAAGCATTACCTTTACCCGTAAAGCCGCGGCAGAAATGGCTGCTCGGGTTCACAGTGCACTTCAACTCGCTGCCTATCATCCTCGACCCGATGACGAGTACCAAGCCCAGACATGGGATCTCGCCAGCTTGGCCGTTGCTAGAGATAGGCAACGTGGCTGGAATTTACTCCAACTACCCGGACGTCTGCGTATTCAGACAATTGACGGATTTTGTCGCTATATCGCCAGCCAGTTCTCGTTGGAAACCGATTTAGGCGATCTATCTGAACCCAGTGAGCAGCCACAGATTCACTATTATGCCGCGGCACGTTCATTATTGGACAAGCTAGAGGGCGAAGACACCACCGCGGAATGCCTATCGATACTTCTTGGCCATACAGGCAATGATCTATCAAGGTGTGAAAGGTTACTCGCCGAAATTCTTTATAAAAGAGAACAATGGCTGCCTCTGATCTATGATGCGTCGGGCAATCAGGCTTATTTTAAACAGGTGATCGAAGGGATAGTTAGCCAAACTGTCTATGAACTGAGTGATGCCCTTATGCCAATTGCTGGCGAGTTGATTCAGGTCGTTGATTTTGCCGCCAATCATTTACCCTCTGAGAAAAATTACGCCTTACAGCAACTGGTCGGCATAACAGATTTCCCCGATGACAATCTGGCGTCTATCGGTCAATGGAAAGTCATTCTTGGCATGCTGGTCACGCAGAAAGGTGAATTGAGAAAGTCCGTGACAAAAAATGATGGCTTTCCCGCGGATCAAACAGAAGCCAAAGTTCGTATGAAGGACATACTTGAATGGTGCTCCAGGCAACGAGATGTCGTTGATTTGATCACTAATGTCTTAAATTTGCCTGATTCAGAGATTAGTCCGTCGCAGCAAGTCTTGCTTGATGCGCTGGGGTATTTGTTACCCAAACTTGCAGCTGAGTTAAATACGCAGTTCAGGCTTCATGATTTATGTGATTATTCCACGATAACTCTGTCAGCTCTTCAGGCATTGGAGCCGGCTACTGAGGATTCTGGAATATCAGACATAACGCTGAGGATGGACTACCAGCTTCGGCATATTTTGGTTGATGAGTTCCAAGATACCTCACAGACCCAGATAAGGCTGCTGACAGCACTGATTAGTGGTTGGGAGCCCAACGATGGCCGCAGTTTGTTCTTAGTTGGCGATGCCATGCAGTCTCTGTACAGTTTTAGGAACGCCAATGTTGGCTTATTTATCAATAGTCAACGCCACCCCATCGCTGGTGTGAGTTGCACTCCCTTATCACTAACCACTAACTTTCGCTCCAAGGGGGGCATTGTCGACTGGGTAAATAGGGTGTTTCAAGACGCATTTCCCGCGCGGCCAGATATTAGCCGAGGAGCTATACCCTATGCATCATCCATGGCTTATAAGGACGCTGAGATAGCACCGGCCGTTAGCTTTCACGGATTTTCTGGGTCTGCTTACGAGATCGCTGAAGCTGAGCAGATCGCCCTCAGATGCCGAGAAATAATCCACCAGTGCCCAGGCGAGTCCATAGCAATTTTGGTCCGCGGTAGAAGCCACCTCAGAGCTATTATTCCTGCTTTACGTGAGTTGGGTCTTAACTGGCAAGCTCACGACATTATGCCTTTAGCGAGCAGAATGCCCGTCGTCGACTTGATGTCCATGACCCGTGCCCTTCTGTCCCCAGCAGACCGTATAGGCTGGTTATCGCTACTAAGAGCGCCATTCTGTGGTCTGGGGCTTGGGGATTTGCTCGTCCTAACCAATAGTACACAGCGCAACGGTTACAACGGTGACCCCATTTTGGAGCAGCTGCGTACGATACTGTCTATCGATGCCTTTCACCAGCTTTCGGACTACGGTCAGGCTAGCCTTAAAAGACTTGTCCCGGTGTTGTTGTTAGCCTGGGATAGTCGCGGGCGAGGTAACCTTCGCAACCTGCTAGAGCACACGTGGCAACAGCTTGGTGGCCCGGCCTGCCTCTCCGGAACGGGTGAATTAAGTGATGTTCGTCGTTATCTAGATTTGGTAGAAAAATGGCAGGTGGCTGGCGTCATTAATGACTGGTCTAATTTCGAGTTGGCGGTAGATAAACTCTATGCCGAACCGTCTCCGTCGAGCACCACGCTAGACGAACAAAATAATGTGATCCAGGTGATGACTATACATAAGTCAAAGGGGTTAGAATTCGACCATGTCCTTTTACCCGGCCTCACAAGACGATCAGCATCTGATAAAAAGCCTCTTTTGCGATGGCAAGAGCATATCGACGCTGATAGTCGATCAACTCTAGTGATGGCGCCCCTTGGGGCGTACGATGAGGAAGACGATCCGGTTTATAGCTATTTGAAACATGAAGAGGGAGTAAAATCGCGGCTAGAAAATACACGGGTGTTGTACGTCGCTGCCACGCGAGCGATTAGGCGGCTGTACTTATTTGCTGAGCTCAAGGCCACTAAGAAAGGTAAGTGGGAAGCACCATCGAAGAATACGCTGCTGGCTCCGATTTGGTCATCGATCAATCAGGGTATCGACTCCGAGATCTACCGAGTAATGGATACTAATGTTGGCGATGCCCTGTCACAGGACAATCAGCAAAACGCCGCACTCAGGCATATTCGACGACTGCCAGAAAATTACGAGATACCCACCACTCCCGCTGGAACTATTGAGATAGGGGTGAATGAAACCACAGCAGCGACAACAAAGGTCGACGACGCCAATCTCACTCGGCGAGCTCGCCATCTTGGTACGGTGATGCACCGCACCTTAAAGCAAGTTGCTAATGAAGGTGTCCGGGCATGGCCAGCAAGTAGGCTCGCTAGACTGCCGGTTAGTTGGTCTGCACAGCTTAAGGAGCTTGGGCTCATCGTTGACAGTGGTGAATTAGAACAGCTTACTGATGCTTTAAAAAATATGCTCAGAGAACCGAAGGGTCAATGGATTTTAGCCGATCATAAACAGGCTCAGTGTGAAGTGGCTCTGGGCTATTATCGAGCGGATAGCCATGAGGCTGGGACCTCAGTGATTGATCGCACCTTTATAAGCGAAGGCACACGCTGGATAGTCGATTATAAATTTACCTCTCCCAATGAGGGTGAAAAAATCGAAGAGTTTGAGGCACGCCAAGTTAATAGTTATCGAAAACAGCTCTCTCATTATGTAAGGCTGTATGAAGATTTAGGCTCAGAACCGGTAAGTAGTGCTCTTTATTTTCCAAAGATAGGCTTGTTTAGCGAAGTATCTGTGGATTAACCTTCAAAACTAGCTATTTTTCAGTACAATAACGCCCTTTTATCGAATCATCGTAATCAGGAAATCCAAAATGGATCTGACAGCTGTAGAAAACATTAACATTGAGTTACCCGAGATACTAATCACTCCCTCTGAATTGAAGAGTGAAATCCCTATATCGGACAAAGCTCGTGAAACAATTTCAAGAGGCCGTAAAGCGATCGAGAATATACTAACTCGTAAAGATCATCGCGTGATTGTCGTTGTCGGCCCTTGCTCAATTCACGATATTAAAGCCGCACATGAGTATGCTCATAAACTTAAGCAGCTTGCCGATAAAGTTAGCGACACACTGCTGATCGTTATGCGAGTTTATTTTGAGAAACCACGAACGACAACGGGATGGAAGGGTTTGATTAACGATCCGTTTATGAATGACTCATTCAAGATCACTGATGGCCTGCATATTGGCCGGCAGTTACTTCACGATGTGTTAGAAATCGGATTACCCACAGCGACTGAGGCACTAGATCCAATTTCGCCTCAGTACATGCAAGACCTTATTGCATGGTCTGCAATTGGCGCTCGAACCACGGAGTCACAGACTCACCGGGAGATGGCTTCAGGACTTTCGTCATCCGTTGGTTTTAAAAATGGCACTGATGGCAGTCTTACCGTGGCGATAAACGCCCTGCAATCGGTTGCCAGCCCTCATCGCTTCCTGGGAATTAACTCAGACGGCAAGGTCTCGGTGATTACCACTAAGGGTAATCCCCATGCGCACGTTGTATTGCGCGGCGGAAATGGTAAACCAAACTATGATTCAGTAAGCGTGTCAATCTGCGAGCAAGAGTTAAAAGCAGCCGGTATAACTCCCAATATTATGGTGGATTGCAGCCATGCCAATTCCAACAAAGATCACAATTTGCAGCCCCTAGTATTAGAAAATGTCGCCAATCAAATTGTAGAGGGAAATACCTCAATTGTTGGGGCCATGATAGAGAGCCACTTAAACGCGGGAAGTCAGAAGCTATCGAGCAATCCCAACGACATGGAATACGGCGTTTCCGTAACGGATGCCTGTATCGGCTGGGAAACAACTGAAGCGAGTCTGCTCGCCATGGCTGACAAATTAAGAGATGTACTCAAAACACGGTAGCTCGAGTAACTTACTTTTTCCATTGCTGGGGCAGATCATCTGATCTAGCATATAATTATTAGCGTATGGATTTGATAAAGGATGTTTGACTAACTATGCCTCAATTAATCTTACTTCTTGCTCTTATTGGTGGTCTTTGGTATTGGTGGTCTGCCGTCAAAGGATTATCCCCCGAAGAGCGGCGGTCTTTTCTATGGCGTTCTGCGTTTTGGGCGGTATTAGGCTTGTCAATTATGCTGGTTGCCTCGGGCCGAATGCACTGGCTAGGTGCTGGTATCGCAGCGCTTATACCCCTAACCAAAACGGTATTCAGCCTGGGACTGAGGGCACTTCCATTTTTGTCTGTACTTAGTCGCTTTAAAAGTAGCCCGTCTCAATTTAGAACGAAATCGCTACTGGTGACTGTTAACTTTGCGACGAAACAGATGAGCGGTGAGGTATTGGCCGGAGAATATACTGGTAAAACTTTGTCAGAGCTAACACCGGACGAGCTGAATACTTTAGCTGCCGATCTAAGGGCCAATGATCGAGAGTCCTTTGTTTTACTAAATGCCTATCGGATGCGAGGTGGTGATAAAACTCAGGAATCCTCAGATGATTATCAGGCCAGAGGGGCCTCAGATTTATCCAACGAAGAGTGTTACAAAATTCTTGGGATAGACGTAAATGCATCAAAAGAGGAGGTATTGAAGGCTCACAAGCGTTTGATTCAGCGGCTACATCCGGATCGTGGTGGTAGCGATTATCTTGCAGCAAAGATCAATGCGGCTAAAGACAAGCTGAGCTAATTGTTAATCTTTCCAAACCTTTGTGCGATTCGATCCCGAAACCCTTAAACTACAATTAGGGTTATATAGCCTGCCCGGCTTTTGCACACTACAATAGAACATCAAACTTTAAGGCGCCCGCTAATGGCAAATCAGTCCCCTACTGTTGAGCTAGCGATGCAGCTCATCACACAGCCCTCCGTCACACCCACCGATGCCGGTTGCCAGGCAATAATGATAGAGCGCCTACAGACTAATGGCTTTAGCGTTAAGAATCTTCGGTTCGGTGATGTTGATAATTTCTGGGCGGTCCATGGCGACTCAGGCCCTATTTTTTGTTTTGCAGGTCATACCGACGTAGTGCCAACAGGTCCATTACAGACCTGGTCCCATCCACCTTTTACGCCCACTATTGTCGACGGGCAGTTATACGGTAGAGGTGCGGCAGACATGAAAGGTTCACTCGCCGCCATGGTGGTTGCAGCGGAGCAATTTGTCACAGATTTTCCAAACCATGAGGGGCGTTTAGCCTTTCTAATCACCAGTGATGAGGAAGGTATAGCAATCAATGGGACGGTAAAGGTTGTTGACTGGCTTCAACAGCAAGAGATTACCCCTCGATGGTGCCTAGTCGGAGAGCCATCTAGCACGAGCCAAACTGGAGATACTATCAAAAACGGCCGACGGGGCTCGCTTGGTTGTCGTCTAACCATTAAAGGCAAACAAGGGCATGTCGCCTACCCTCACTTGGCCGCAAATCCGATTCATTTAGGTATCCCAGCTCTTGATGAATTGGCTCGCGAGATATGGGACCAAGGCAATGCTTTTTTCCCAGCAACATCATTCCAGATATCTAACATTAATGGAGGAACCGGGGCGACCAATGTGATACCTGGGACCCTCGAAGTATTATTTAACTTTCGGTTTTCAACCGAACTAACCGAACGACAGTTACGGGATCGAACTGAAGCTATATTGGATAGGTATCCTATAGAATACGAGGTAGAATGGAACCTGAGTGGCCAGCCTTTTCTGACGGCAAAAGGCGATCTAGTCGAAGCTGCTTTAAAGAGCATATCGAAAATTACCGGCCTAGCCTCAGAATTATCAACGGCTGGAGGAACCTCGGATGGTCGGTTTATAGCCCCTATGGGAACTCAGGTTGTAGAATTAGGCCCCATCAATGAAAGTATCCATCGTGTTGATGAGAACGTATCTATTGCTGACTTAGATGTTTTGACCGCGATCTACCAAAATATTCTTCAAGAACTACTTAATTAGGTGCCTGGCGTATCAGCGCATTAATCCAGAGGGATCGACCATCCATGAATCCTTATGTAGCATTCCTATATATCTCGACAGTGCTCATATGGGGATCAACTTGGCTAGCGATTACCTACCAACTTGGTCATGTCGATCCAATTGTGTCCGTAATCTATCGTATGCTCTTATCGTCGGTTCTATTGTTTATATTTTGTCGACTCCGAAGTATTCCGCTGCGCGTCAACTCCAGAAATCACTACTTCCTATTGGCCCAGGGGGTGAGTTTATTTGGGCTTAATTATTGGATCATCTATATGGCTGAATCTTATTTAGCCAGCGGTATTATCGCAGTTATATTCTCACTCATAGTGCTCTTCAATATTATTAACAGCAGAATATTTTTAAAGCGCCCAATCACCCCGAATATCGCGCTCGGTGGACTTGTCGGATTAAGTGGCATCTGCCTGCTCTTTTATCCAGAATTAGCAACCGTTGGTACGGGAAATACAGCTATGACTGGCTTTGGACTAGCTTTAACTGCCGTCTTTATTGCATCTTTAGGAAATATGGCGGCCACACGTAATGGCCTAACAGGCCTCTCAGTCTGGTCTATCAATGCTTGGGGGACGCTCTACGGCGCTATAGCCCTTACCATCATCGCCCTTTTCACTGGGACAGAATTTACCTACGAATATAGCCTGTCCTATACAGCATCATTGGTTTATCTCTCCATCTTCGGCACTATTTTGGCGTTTGGTGCCTATTTGAAGCTCATGGTTTTGATAGGTCCCGAGAAAGCTGGGTATGGCGCCCTTCTAATACCCTTCGTGGCGATAATTTTATCGACCATCTTTGAAAGCTATCAGTGGACGTCTATGGCCATCACTGGCTTTATACTGGCGGGGCTAGGAAACTATCTGGTCATGTCGAGGAAGAGTTAATTAGGCAGTTTATTGAGAGCGAAAACATCGAAGCGCGTACTCTTTCCTGTTAGCGAGTAACTAGGTTTTAGGTCACCCAACCATTCAGCCGATACTGATCGTTTGACTACAACTCTATATTTAGCCTGGTCAAGCGCAAGGGCGAGCAAGTCCGAACTATCATAGTCGGGGCCAACAATGGAATGGAAGGCCTGCATTTCCTTCTTAACTTTCGCTGATTTTTTTCTTTCCGGGAACATCGGATCTATGTAGACGATATCAGGTCGCTCTTCCGGGGAAAGCAATGCTAAAAATTCGCTCGAATCCTGTCTCACAAGACTTATTCGTCCAACAATCGTTCCTAGTGCCGTATCCATAGACGCCGTCTGTCTTGCCCTCTCTAAGCCGTCACTCAACAAACTATGCACCACTTTATTTCTTTCAATTAATGTCACTGAGCAACCTAGTGAGGCCAGCACAAAACCATCAACCCCTAGCCCCGCCGTAAGATCGAGGACCCTCGGGGTAAAACGAGTGGAAACCCCTATGGCTTTTGCGATCGCCTGCCCGTTACCGCCACCATGTTTGCGACGATGAGTGTTGGCTGCGCTGCTAAAATCACAACGAATTGCCCCGTGAAGCTTTGTGTTGGTTGGCCAAAGAGCTAGCCCATGATCGTCCAAAACAAGCTCATATTCAAACATTTGTTGCTTGGCTTCAATGCTTAAATCCGGATCAAGTATTGGACAACACAGAACTTTAGCTAACCGATTCGCATGCTCGGAGTGCAGAGAATTTTTACAATTAATAACAATAGTCGACATCTGGTTATTTAAACATACAATAGAGCTTTCTAGGATTGAGAAACATCGATATGAAGCTTATTTTTGCCGCCTTTATTATGAGCCTGCTGTTATCCTGCTCCGATTATGAGATTACACTCAATGATCAACCCCTTCAGCTAAGAAAACCAGTATCTGTCGTATTTACAGTTTCAGACCCGTCGCTATCACGCTGTTTAACCGAAACGCTGAATACTCAAAATGCGACTAGAATTGACGATCTAAGGATTCTTGATTGCAGCTTTGCGGGTATTAAAAGCCTGGAGGGCTTGGAGCAATTTCAAGGGCTAGTCCGGCTCAAGTTGAGCGGCAATGAACTCTATGATATTGGACCATTGCTATCCTTGGGCGGACTGACTATAGCTGACTTATCAGAGAACAGTAATATCCCATGCCAGCAACTCCAGGTCCTAGAGAGCTTTATAGCAACAGGGCTGACCCATTCGAGGGAGTGTGAGATTTAGACCTGGGTGTATTGTCTAAGATTATTTCAAGATTGTACGCCAAAAGTTACCCACAATATCTGTGGATAACTTTGTGGATTAACAGTGGTGTAACGCCATTAGCGCCTAATTAATCTGATCTTATGTTAGATTGATCACTTTTTGATCAGAGTAATAAAGCCTTATATTTCAAATACTTAACCTTAACTCAACTAAGAATCAATGACTTACAAGCAATATCTCATCTAAGTTTTAAAACATTGGATCCATTTGTGGATAAAATGTCACTGGTTGAGAAATTAATCCCTCAAAATGAAAAATAAAACTTGCTCTTAAGTACACAATGATCTAGCGCGATAGGGAGACCCTACACCCTAGAGAGAATCTAGCCATTAAGCTCAATCCAGGGACTTCCGGCTTCTTGGCTAGCATACTCGAGAGGGTCCCTAGCCAATAATGAGTCCGCAATGGCCAGCTTAACCTTATCTATATGGTTATTTTTTTCGCTGATATGGCCGATTAAAATGACCTTAAGATTACCTTGGTCTATCTTCAACAAAAAAGCACTTAGTTGGTCGTTACTTAAATGACCAAACTTTCCCCCTACCCTCTCTTTCAAAAAGCTTGGGTAAGGACCACTGTCGAGCATATCTTGATCATAATTCGCCTCAAGAAGCAGTCCATGACAATTTGAATATTGACCTTCGACAAAAGGAGTCGAATGCCCAATATCGGTCAGTATTCCGAACTTAATACCATGAGCATCAAAGACATATTGAACAGGTTCCCTTGCATCGTGAGGGACCGGAACTGGGGTCACTTGAAGATCACCAATGGCAAAGGGAATATGACTGTCGATAATGTTGAAGTTCACCCCCTCATAAACCCTATCTCTGGACTTTAGACACCCAGCCGTGAGGAAGATTGGGATGGAAAATTTACGTGCCAAGGGCACTACACCTTTCCAGTGATCACTATGCTCGTGGGTGACCAAAATAGCACTGAGGTCTTCAGGGGTTTTACCTAAGGCCAAAAGACGCCTACAGACGTCTCTAATGCCGAATCCACAGTCAACCATCACACAGGTATCCTGCGTCTCAATGAGAGTGGAATTTCCCTTACTACCACTGCCTAAGGAGGCAAACCGCACTAGAGACAATTCCTCAAGAAAGATTACTACGTATCACAGTAAGCAATCTCAATGCATCCGCTCTTGTTAAGCCGTTACCGTTGTGACTTACTATTCTGATCTCTGTATCAGAGCCCAGGGTCTGCATGAGAACTTGATAATTCGCCTTTATGATGTCCTGATCCTTGCGCCCACCAAATAACTTCCCAAAGAAACCAATTTCTTCAGAATCAGATTCTGTGAAATTAACAAAAATTATCCCCTGGCTTCGGTCTTTGTCAATCGCGGTAAAACCACCCCGCTCAGTGGAGTACACAAGTGATGCCCATGAGCGATCAAAACCTAACTTGATACGAATAAAGGGGTCGGCAACTTGAGGGGACACAATATCTACCTTTGCTGAACCACCGATATCTTGTGCAAGAAGTGAAACGCTCGCGAAATTAGACTCTTCCGCCAGCTCATTGGCGACCAAGGTTAGTATATCCAGCTCTCGCTGATCATTGTCGGAGGTTTCTGGCCATACCCCTCCTTCTTCAGCGCCTCGAATAACCTGATTATGTATCGCAGATATCTCCGTACTGTCTAATTGAACGCCTGGTGTGATATTAAAGCGAAATCGATGGGAGTATTCTTCATCAGAGTTAAACGTGACCCAAACTGTCTCTATCAGGCCAGAGGATCCCTCTGCACGGGCGGAAGGGACTCCGCTGCGATTCAATACACTTCGTAAGCGGGGCCATAACTCTCCTGGCGCGATATTGATTAACACCCAGCGTCGCTCATCAAAGCTCTGAATCTTAACCAGCTTCTCAAAGGTGTTGACCGATGCTGGTTGCGGCCGCGGGACGTCATAAGAACTTAGCTGTTCTGAATTAGTCTCGATTTGGGGTATTGGGTAGGCCTGACCTAGGGGCACACTATCCATTTCTACGGGGATCACCGTCGGCGCTGTTTCTTCGGATAACAGATAGTCTTCACCGCGATCCCTAAGCCCCAACCAACCACAGCTGGTGAGACTAAAAATAAAAACAAATATAATAGCGTTAGAGATTATTTTACTCATCAAACAAAGCCTTCTTCATTGTGCAATTAGTTACACTTATATTATTTAGTGATACCCGCGGCGTTGAGGGCTGCGACAACAGTATCTTGATATTCCCTGCTAAGGGGTGTCATTGGGAGTCGTAGAACATTTTCCATTAGACCCATCTCACATAATGCCCATTTTACAGGAATCGGATTAGACTCTAGAAAAAGCGCTGCATGTAATAATGCCAAACTCATATCAATTTTAGCTGCCCGCTCGCTGTCACCAGCAAGCGCTGCCGAACACATGTCTGACATCAACTTTGGCGCAACGTTCGCGGTCACAGAGATATCACCATGCCCGCCCATTTGCATCATTTCTCTTGCAGTTGCGTCATCTCCGGAATAAATGGCAAACCCATCACCACAGCCAGCCTTTAAAGCCCCCATTCGTGATAAGTCACCAGTGGCTTCCTTAATTCCTACGATATTAGTTAGTTTACTTAGACGCGCGACCGTGTCGGGCTGCATATCACAGGACGTTCTTCCTGGGACGTTATAAAGTATTTGATTTATGTCCACAGCCTCAGCGATTTCTTTATAGTGCAGATAAAGCCCCTCTTGAGTCGGCTTATTATAGTACGGAGTGACTAACAGGCAGGCATCTGCTCCAGCCGCATGGGCAGCCTTAGTGAGTGAAATAGCTTCGGCTGTAGAGTTTGCCCCGGTTCCTGCGATAACCGGTATACGACCAGCCACCTGCTCTACAATGACCCTAATTACTTCCTTATGCTCTGTTACATTTAGCGTAGAGGACTCGCCAGTAGTACCTACAGCAACGATCCCATTGGTGCCCTGCTGAATATGCCACTCTACTAATCCTTTAAGTGATGGCCAATCTATGTTGAGAGAGCCCGCTTGCATAGGCGTAACCAATGCAACAATACTACCAGTGATCATTTAATTCTCCAGTTAGCGGACTTAATAAAGGCAGTTATGGTACTGAGGCTATCAGTTAGGTACAAGTAAAACCCTACAGATGAAAACACTTTTAGGGTCATTTGACTGTGGCCGTTAAGTTATATACATCGGGCTCACCTTCAGGGCGGTTTTTAAATCGTCGATGCGCCCACAGATATTGATCTGGCTGGAGTAAAATAAATTGTTCGACAAGCTGATTAATCCGCGTTGCATCCACTAGATCATCGCCCTCCGGAAACTTCTCTAAGGGTGGATATATGGTTATTTGGTAGCCCTTGGTACCTTCAAGTCTAATATGACTAAAAGGAATGACTGCAGCCCCCGATATTTTCGCAAACCTTGCAGTACCATAAACAGTAGCCGCCTGAATACCAAAGAAAGGAGCAAACAAACCCTGAACTAACCCATAGTCCTGGTCTGGACCATACCAAAGCGTGCGCCCCTTTTTGAGGGCTTTCATTGTGCCTCTAACATCTCTGCGCTCATACACGACCGTATTGCCTTGCCCTTTTGAGACTCGGCCTCGCGCTTGAATAAAGTCATAAACCGGATTGCCGTGCGCACGGTACATTCCATCCATTTGAGTGGCCATTGCTATGGCACCACCACCGATTTCCAGAGTAGTAAAGTGAATCCCGAGCAACATTATGCCCTGGCCTGGATCTATTGAGTCAAAATGCTCAAGTCCATCGTACTTGATCAACTTAGCAAACCGACGTTTTGGCCACCACCATGCAATCCCCGTTTCCATTACGGCGATCCCCATATTAATAAAGTTATCCCTAAGCATCTTTTGCTGCTCAGCAATCGTCTTCTCAGGGAAACAAATTTCTATATTACGCTTGGCAATGTGTTTACGTCGGTTAGGGATACTGTGTAGCAAAAGACCTAATGCTTTGCCAAAAATCAGTAACGCTGAGAAGGGAAAAATAGTAATAAAACGCCATAACCCAAAGATCAGCCAGATAGGCCAATGCTTTGGATGCAATAATCCAATCTGGAATTTCGTGCCCTTAGACTGACTAAAATTCAAAATTTTGTAACCTTAAACAAGTTGTGCAATGTCCACTTCCGGGTTTACATCGGCTTCATAATCGATACCGGCAATATCGAAGCCAAAGAGAGCCAGAAATTCATGCTTGTATCCAGCAAAGTCGGTTAACTGTCTCAGGTTTTCAGTCGATATATTAGCCCAAGATTTAGCCACAGCATCCTGTATCTCTGGGCGTAGTTCGAGATCATCCATTCTGAGACGACCCTCTTGATCGTATTGTGGTGTATCAGTATAAAGTCCCTCTGTAAACAGGCGATAAAGCTGCTCGATACAGCCCTCGTGACTACCGTCAGCTTTCATCTCACGGAATAACATCGCTAAATAAAGAGGCATTATTGGGATAGCTGAACTGGACTGTGTAACCACAGCCTTTAACACCGCCACACGAGCATCTCCGCCGCTCCGAGCTAAGGAGTCTCTAATGGATATTACTTTGGTATCAAGATCCTTCTTCGCCTGACCGATGGTCCCATCCCAATACAGGTCCCAGGTCATCTTCTCTCCAATGTAAGTAAATGCGGTAGTTTTGGCGCCCTCAGCGAGCACACCTGCAACACTTAAGGCCTCAAGCCACATCTGCCAGTCTTCGCCCCCCATCACGGAAACCGTATCCTGAATTTCCTGCTCACTGGCAGCCTCAAGGCTAAATTCTTGAATAGTTTCTTTATCGGTATTAATACCGCGCATACTGATATTTTTGCCAACGGGCTTTAAAGTCGAGTTAAATACTTCGCCAGTTTTAGGGTGCTGTCGTCGTGGTGCAGCCAAGCTATATATGACCAAATCAATCTGACCGAGATCTTCTTTTATCGTTGTGATGGCCCGTTGCTTTACTTCATCGGAAAATGCATCACCATTGATACTCTTAGCATAAATACCATTGGCGTCTGCATGCTTATGGAACGCCGCACTGTTATACCAGCCAGCGCTTCCGGGCTTGCGGTCGGTACCAGGCTTCTCAAAAAATATGCCTACTGTTGAAGCTCCGCAACCAAAAGCAGCGGTAATACGCGCAGACAATCCGTATCCCGTTGAACTACCAATCACCAGCACGCGCTTTGGACCCACAACCGGCACTTGAGACTTAATATAATTAATTTGCTCCACCACGTTGCGTTCACAGCCAATCGGGTGACTCGTAATACACATAAATCCTCTCACGCGAGGCTTAATAATCATTCAAAATTTCTCCATCTGAAGGGGTTGCGCTCAATCTGTGCAATGATACCCTAATGCCTCCCTATCTCGTAAGACTAGAATCAAAATATAGATAAATGATCAGTTTTTAATCACAGACCGTAACTCAGTCTAGGGGCATTCTGTTTGAAGTCGATTATGTCAGTGTAGAACGATTGAAGGGCCACTATAATACCCTGCTGATTCCACTGGTCCCGATCCGGGTAAGGTCCAGCAGATTAAATGAGAACCGCAAAGCTATGACCCAACCTGATCAACTTCCCTATCCGTTTCTAAGGCCCGCTTTTTTACAGGCACTTGAGGATAGCCGCAGTGTTTCACCCGAAACCGGATGGACTCCGATACATCTGCAACTGGAAGAGCAAAACAACCAGTGTTTTATGCCTCTATATCTGAAAGATCACTCTATGGGCGAATACGTTTTTGATTACGCCTGGGCCAACGCATATCATCAGAATGGGCTTGAGTACTACCCTAAACTAATCACCGCAGTACCCTTTACTCCCTCTACCGGCATTAGGGTCAGAACTAATGACCCATTAGACAGGCAGCACTGCATTCAGTTTTTAGATGAGGTAATAAGACTTGCAGACCAAGTTGATGCCTCGAGCTGGCACTTGCTATTCCCCAGTTCGGAGCAGCTGACTTTATTCGAAGACCCCCGGCTACTCAAGCGTAGCGGCGTGCAATATCATTGGCTGAATAAGGAATATGATGATTTTGACGATTTTTTAGGGTCGATGACCTCACGAAAACGCAAGATGATACGTAAGGAGCGATCTGAAATAATCAAGCAAGAGATCAGAGTGGAGCTCCTTGTCGGCCAAGAGATAACCGCCGAGATCTGGGACCTTTTTTATAGCCTCTATGAACGCACCTACGCTAAGCGAAACGGAACAAAAGGCTATTTGACCCGGGCGTTTTTTGCACAGATCGCAGCCACTATGCCAGAGCAGATAGCCATGTCCGTTGCTATCAAAGACGAAGAGCCGATTGCCTGTGCCTTATACCTCTTTGACAGTGAGACGCTCTATGGTCGTTACTGGGGAAGCCTCGGCGAGTTCCCCTACCTTCATTTTGAACTTTGCTACTACCGCGGTATCGAGTTTGCAATAGAGAAGGGTCTTCGTCGTTATGACGCAGGTGCCCAAGGTGAGCACAAATTGGTGAGAGGCTTTGAACCGGTTAAGACCCATTCGCTTCACTGGATTAAGCATCCACAGTTTAAAGATGCCATTGCGCGGTATCTAAACTCTGAAGATATAGGCATCACCCAGCATATTGAGCAAGCCATGGGAATGTTACCATTCAAAAAGGTCTGACTAGAGGTGCAAGACTACCATTCGCCTAGGTTTCCCATCGATGCCCAGGGCTCCTTTGAGGCTAGTTGAGATCCAGCCTGTAATAATTCGATGGAAATGTTGTCTGGTGAGCGAACAAATGCCATGTGCCCGTCCCGCGGCGGACGATTAATAACCACACCGCGATCAGCCAGTTTTTGGCAAGTCTGGTAGATATCGGCCACACGAAACGCCAGATGACCGAAATTTCTGCCACCAAAATACTCTTCAGCATCCCAATTCCACGTCAGCTCGATCAATGGTGCTTGAGTAGATTTCGCGGTGGCCGCATCGTCCTTGGCGGCAAGGAAGACAAGCGTAAATCGCCCTTTTTCATTGTCGACTCTAGATATTTCCGCTAAGCCTAATCCACCGCAATAAAAGTCAAGTGAGGCTTCAAGATTACTAACGCGAACCATAGTGTGTAAAAACTGCATGCGTGCCCCAATAAATATAGCTCAAAAATTACAAGACTAGGTGGCGAATATCACTTAAGAATTTGACAATATCGCTCATAAATCGCCCTGCATCACCACCATTTACAAGTCGGTGGTCATAGGACAGAGCCATCGGTAACATTAGTCGTGGTTCGAAAGTATCACCATTCCATACCGGTTTCATTTGCGATTTAGAAACCCCTAAAATACCGGCCTCTGGTGCGTTCACAATGGGTGTAAATCCATTACCTCCAATAGCGCCTAGACTTGATAGACTAAAGCACCCGCCTTGCATATCTAAGGGCATGAGTTTGCCGTCACGGGCTTTGGTGGCAAGATCAGCCACATCCGCAGCGATCTCCCATATGCCTTTTCCATCGGCATTACTAATTACGGGGACCATCAAACCTCTTGGCGTATCTACCGCCATACCGATATTGCAGTAGGCTTTTTGAATATAATGATCACCGTCGGGCGCCAGAGAACGATTGAAAACTGGGTTGGCGCTGAGCGCCATGGCGATGGCCTTAATAATAAATGACACCGGCGTTATACGAGTCCCTCGCGACTCTCCTTCAGCTTTAAGTGACTTACGGAAATCTTCCAAATCAGTAATGTCTGCATCATCAAAGTGAGTGACGTGGGGGACATTTAACCAATTACGATGCATATTGGTAGCGGTGAGTTTCTGTATCTTAGATAATTTAACTGTATCGACTGCGCCAAACCGGCTGAAATCAACGGCTGGGATTGCTGGAATTCCGCTACCAGTTACTAGATTATTGCCCGCACTACTTTTTAGCGCGTCTTTAACATAGGCGTCGATGTCGTCTTTAATAATACGACCTCGGGGGCCACTTCCAACAACCGAACCCAAGCTTACACCCAACTCTCTGGCCATCAAGCGCACCGAGGGGCCTGCATAGATATCGGCCCCTGTTGCTCCATCCTGTGATGGTTCAACTTCAGTGGCAATATTGGCTGGTTCAGCGACCTTTGGCTCTGGAGCTGGCGCTGATTCTTCATCAACCACAGGTGCTTCAACCTGAGATTCGGCTGCCTCAATCTGAACTGGCTCCTCAGCCTGAGGCTTAGTAACTGGCTCATCAGCCTCAGGCTTAGTAACTGACTCTGAGGAAGAAACCTCAAGCTCGGCAATAGGGTCGCCAACCTTAACCGTATCACCCTCAGCAACAAGATACTTGACCAACTGCCCTTCGTAGGGCGAGGGAACATCCATAGTGGCCTTGTCTGATTCAAGAACTATCAGAAAGTCTTCTATTGCAATATTGTCGCCCTGAGCCAAGCTCAGTTCGATAACATCAACCGTTTCAGCACCACCCAAGTCGGGAACTCTAACAATTTCGATAGCCACTCATTTTTCCTTTATTTCATTTGAATACTAACCCAGTGCTATGAATATTAACAACCATTACATATCCAGAGGGTTTCTCTTTTCAGAATCTATACCGAACTTATCTATCGCATCTGATACAACTGACGCGTCAATTGTTCCATTATCCGCTAACCCTTTGAGTGCTGATACCGCAATGAAATAACGGTCGACTTCAAAAAAGCTTCTCAGCGCAACTCTGCTGTCACTGCGTCCGAAGCCATCAGTTCCCAAGACATGAAGAGGGCTATCAATATATCGGCGAAGTTGTTCGCCATAAGTCTTCATGTAATCTGTTGCTATCACTACTGGCTCAGAAATACCCTCTAACTGCGTCTGAACATAACACTGTTTTGGCGTCTCCGTGGGATGTAACAAGTTCCATCTATCGACGTCTTGTCCATTCCTAACCAATTCGTTGATACTAGTAAGACTCCAAATGTCTGCATTAACATCATAACTGTCTTTTAGAATGGCTGCGGCAGCAATGACCTCATTGAGAATAGTGCCCGCTCCCATCAAGGTTACCTTTTTTGCCTTAGCCACTTTGTCCGAGCCAACCTCAGAACGGACTAAGGGGTACATCCCTTTTATAATCCCCTCCTCCACACCCTCTGGCATTGCTGGCTGGACATAATTTTCATTCATAGTGGTTAGATAATAAAAATAATTTTGTTTCTCTTCAAACATGCATTTCAAACCGCTCTGAACAATAACTGCAAGTTCATAGCTATAGGTCGCATCATAGCTCTTACAATTTGGAATGGTGTTGGCCAGGATAAGACTATGTCCGTCTTGATGCTGAAGCCCCTCACCATTGAGAGTGGTACGACCCGCTGTTGCACCAATCAAAAAGCCTCGCGCCTGACTATCTCCAGCGGCCCAGGCTAAATCTCCGATACGCTGAAAACCAAACATCGAGTAAAAAATATAGAACGGAATCATCGGAAAGCTGTTGGTGCTGTAGGAAGTCGCCAACGCCAACCACGCAGACATAGCGCCAGCCTCGTTGATCCCCTCCTCTAAAATCACACCCTTCTTGTCTTCCTTGTAGTACATGATTTGCTCATGGTCATGGGGTACGTATTGCTGGCCTACCGAAGTATAAATACCAAGTTGCCTAAACATACCTTCCATACCAAATGTTCGCGCTTCATCAGGCACAATCGGAACCACATTTTTACCAATGTTCTTGTCCTTTATTAATGTGGACAATACTCTCACAAAGGCCATAGTCGTCGAAATCTCACGCTTGCCGCTGCTGGCTAGCTGTTTATCAAAGACGCTTAGATCCGGAATATCCATGGCTTCAAATTCTGACTTCCGCGCTGGAAGTGGTCCGCCAAGGCTCTCGCGGCGACGATTCATATACGTCAATTCGGGACTGTCCTCTGCAGGACGATAGTATGGAACTGTCTCTAGCTGCTCATCCGTTATAGGAATACCAAATCGATCTCTAAATCTGCGGAGGTTTTCCACATCCAGCTTTTTGACAGAATGAGTGTCGTTAGCCGCTTGGCCACCCGCTCCTAGCCCGTATCCCTTAACAGTCTGCGCAAGAATCACCGTTGGTTTGCCCTTATTGGCAACAGCCTCTGAGTAGGCTGCATAAACCTTATAAGGATCATGGCCGCCTCTATTTAAACCCATGATCTGATCATCGGTTAGATCTTTAACAAGTTCGAGAAGTTCAGGATACTTACCGAAGAAATGTTCCCTAGTGTAGGCGCCACCATTGTATTTATAATTTTGCAGTTCACCGTCACATACTTCATTCATACGTTGCAGTAATAATCCGCTTTTGTCTCGCTCTATTAGGGCATCCCAGTGACGACCCCAAATTACCTTAATAACATTCCAGCCCGCGCCTCTAAACTGACCCTCTAGCTCTTGAATAATCTTTCCGTTTCCCCTCACCGGACCATCCAAGCGCTGCAAGTTACAATTAATCACAAATATAAGGTTCTCTAGCCCTTCTCTACCCGCTAGAGAGATAGCTCCAAGCGTTTCAGGCTCGTCACATTCTCCATCCCCAATAAATGCCCAAACCTTCCTGTCACCACGCGCAACTAGCCCGCGTGCAGACAAATAGCGCATAACGTGTGCTTGATAAATCGCTTGAATAGGGCCTAAACCCATTGAAACCGTAGGAAACTGCCAGTAGTCCGGCATTAACCATGGATGAGGGTATGACGAGAGTCCTTTGCCATCAACTTCTCGCCTGAAGTTGTCTAGCTGACTCACAGTTAAACGACCTTCCAAGAAAGAGCGCGCATACATACCTGGGGAACTATGACCCTGAAAGAAAATCAGATCGCCCAAATTATCGTCTTTAGATCCTCTGAAGAAATAATTAAAGCCAATATCATACAGAGTAGCTGCCGAGGAAAAGCTAGCGATGTGACCACCAATGCCCTCACTTTGGGTATTCGCACGCATCACCATGGCGAGCGCATTCCACCTGACAAGTGATCTTATCCGCCGCTCCATAAATAGATCGCCAGGCATCACTTTTTCTTGCTCAACAGGAATTGTATTTCTGTACGGAGTCGTCACCGACTGAGGTAGCTGGATTCTGTTTTCAGTAGCGTGAGAATGCAAAGCATCAAGGATGAAGCTAGCGCGCTGATCGCCCTGCGCCCGTCGTATGGAATCCAGAGCGTCGAGCCACTCTTTAGTTTCAGATGGATCTAAATCTTGCATGGTTTGCTCCCAAACACTGGCCTATGTGGCTGACTTTTCCTGTAGCTCTGACCGCTACCCATTACTGGCCGGATGAGAGGAAACAGCCGCCGCCTAAATATGTAGTATAACTACAAAAATCAGCTAATTAAAGCTAATTCCTGAATTATTTTCCCCACCATTTCCGGCGATAAAATGTTATCTCATTGAAATATAAGGACTTAAATAAAAATTGCAAGTTAGTAAAACTACAGAAATTAGAGTTTCGATGCGACAAAACAGGTTCAATTATACCTGCGCAAGCCCTTCAAACACCTAGGCAGGCGACTCATCTAGTCCTCTAAAACCTCTCCAGCTGTCGAGTCTTCAGGCCAAGCGTTAAATACGGCCTTTACCAAAGTTGCTAAGGGAATCGCAAAAAACAATCCCCAAAAACCCCATATACCTCCAAAGAGTAACACCGCAACGATGATGGCGATTGGGTGTAAATTGACCACCTCAGAAAACAAAAGAGGCACTAACACATTCCCATCAAAAAATTGAATGACTCCGTAAGTAAAAAACAACCACCAGAATTCAACTGAGTACCCCCACTGCATATATCCCACCAGCAACACGGGCAGTGTCACAACACTTGCGCCTATATAGGGTATCAGTACTGACAGGCCCACTAGCAGCGCCAACAAGGCCGCGTAATTGAGGCCAAGCAACAAAAATGCACCAAATGATAGGGAGCCCACGATTAGGATCTCAATCGCTTTACCACGAACATAGTTGGCAAACTGAATATTCATCTCAGACCAAATAATTGTCATCACTGGACGCCTGCGCGGTAACAAATTAGCCATGAAAGCAAATAGTTCCTGTCTATCCTTAAGCATGAAAAAGACCAAGACTGGCACCAAAAGCACATAGATAGCAACAGCTAGCAGACTTGGAAAGCTACTGATTGAAAATGTCAGAATTTGCTCGGCAATATTAGCTATTTCCTCGGAAATACGCAACGAGAGCAGCTCAAATTGATTCGCTGTCAAGTATGCGGAATATCGGTCTGGTAGCGTCACTAAAAAACCTTGGATACGACTGATCAGGTTTGGTGCTTCGGCGAGCAGCAGAGACATTTGCCTGCCGACAATGGGTACTAAGCCTACCAAGATCGCCACCAAACCCAGTAAAAATAGTACGTAAGAAGTCACCATTGATATGCGAGGCGAAACACCCGCGCGCTGCAGCGCATTTACTACCCCTTGCAGCAAAAATGATAGAATCAAGGCAGTAAATACCGGGCCTAAGAATCCACCGATCGTTGCCATAACGGCAAGAGAAACCAATAGCATCACAGCCAAAAGCACAGCTTCTTCATTGCCGAAATAACGACCTAACCACCTGTTCAACACTTGCTTCATGAAAGTTCCTTGAGAATAACTGTGCAATAAATACCAGCTTAAATCGGACAATCCATTATAAGGCCTTATAAGACATGAAACGAGTCGAAGTTTCAACTGTCAAACCTTTAGATAATATTTTCTTAAAATGGTAGAAATTTTAAATCCCCTGTGTATGCTTGAACCCAAGAGACAACCACAGCACAAAGGACTGAACTCCACTTATGTTAAGACTTTTTAGTACACTACTGTTGGCATACTGGTTCTTTTTGATCCCAATGAACACCCTACAGGCAAAAGAGATTGAATTGCCACTGCTCGGTGATAGCAGTTCTGGGATAGTATCCAAGCAACAAGAGTACCAACTGGGTCGGACCTGGTTAAAAGTCTTCCGCAGCCGAGTTAGAGAACACGATGACCCTTTGATGCAGCTCTATTTCGAAGAGCTAATTTATAATTTGGCTGTATTCAGCGATCTAGAAGATCCTGATCTAGAACTGGTGATCATCAAAAATCCAACGATGAATGCATTTGCCGTCCCAGGTGGTGTCGTAGGAATACACACCGGATTATTTGCCTTTGCCGAGAACGAAGACCAAATGGTCTCAGTATTGGCGCACGAACTTGCACATTTAAGCCAACGGCACTTTGCTCGGGGGCTCGAAGCACAAAGAACCTCATCAATGGTGACTCTCGCAGGCCTTTTAGCTGGGCTTGTTGTCGCAGCCACCGTTGGAGGCGATGCAGGGATTGCAGCAATGAGCGCAAGTCAAGCTTACGCCTCCAACAGCCGACTGAGATACAGTAGATCAAACGAGCAAGAAGCCGACCGAATCGGATTACAGACGATGGAACGATCGGGTCGTGACCCTTCGGCTGCTGGCGATATGTTTGAGACACTGCTGATGAAAACACGCTATTCTGGCAGTCACATTCCCGAATTTTTGCTAACGCATCCAGTCACCGAGAAACGTATTGCGGATGCTCGAGGTCGCAGTATGGGCCACGGGCTGCGCCACTACCACGACCAACCCGACTATTACCTAATGCAAGCTCGAGCCATCGTTTCCATGGACAGCAGTAGTCAAGATAGCATCACCAAATTTCAAGCTGAACTTAACAGCAACACATTACGTCCTGACGCTGCCAACTACGGATTAGCACTGGCCTATATGAAAGCCGGAAAACTAAAGAAAGCTGAAATGCTCATTTCATCCCTTCTAGAAAAAAATCCTCGCCAAATCGCCTACCAGTACTCTGACATCGAAATAAATCTAGCCCAGAAAAACTATTCAATAGCGCTTCAAAAGCTCAATAGACTATTGGCTCTAACACCTGAAAACTACCCTCTTATGGCGCTAGAGAGTGAGATTCTCTGGCAGGATCATCAATACGAGCAGTCAGCCGCGGTATTGACTACGCTTACTCGCAGTCGACCCGAAGACCCTATGCTTTGGTATCGTCTAGCCGAGGTCCGCGGCCTAGCCGGCAATATCTCAGGGGTTCATGAAGCTCGAGCAGAGTACTTTATATTGGTCGGTGCCTTCGACCTAGCAAGAGAACAACTGGGACTGGCGGCAAAACTGGTAGTTGCTGATTTCAAGCGCTCAGCCATTGTCAGTCAACGACTTCGGGATGTGGTTTCAATGGAAGAAAAAGCGAAACGTCTCTAGGCTAGGTGGCGCGCTTTAAACTGCATCATTCGGTCAAGAGACTGAATGGCAAGCCCAGCAATCTCAGGATCAACAAACACCTCATTAATACCGTTTTCTAGGCAGGCCAGTAAGTTTTGCAAGCTATTCATACCCATCCAAGGACAGCTTGCGCAGCTTCGACAGGTTGCGCCACTGCCGCCTGTAGGCGCTATAAGCAGGAGCTTGTCAGGGACAGCACGCTGCATTTTATAAAAAATACCCTGATCTGTGGCCACTATGAGTTGCTTGTTAGGCAATTCCACCGCTGCCTTGATAAGCTGTGACGTAGATCCAGTGACATCAGCAATATTGACTACAGAGTCCGGTGATTCTGGATGGACCAGGACTGCAGCATCAGGATAGATCTTTTTAAGATCTAAAATGCCCTTGGCCTTGAACTCTTCGTGAACGATACAGCTGCCATCCCAAAGAAGCATATCTGCGCCAGTTTTTTTCTGGATATAACTGCCAAGATATTTATCTGGGGCCCAAAGAATTTTCTCACCCTGGCTATCAAGATGATCGACAATGTCAAGCGCGATGCTCGAAGTAACCACCCAATCAGCGCGAGCTTTGACTGCCGCTGATGTATTGGCATAGACCACCACGGTTCGATCCGGATGTTCATCGCAAAAAGCGGAGAATTCATCAACTGCACACCCAACATCTAGAGAACAAGTTGCTTCGAGGGTGGGCATCAACACGCGCTTGTGTGGCGTCAAAATCTTGGCAGTTTCACCCATAAACTTAACGCCCGCGACAACCAGTGTCTGCGCATTATGGGTATTGCCAAAGCGAGCCATTTCCAGGGAATCGGACACTATACCGCCAGTCTCTTCGGCAAGCTCCTGAATCAGCGAGTCGGTATAGTAATGAGCAATCAGGACGGCATTTTCAGCCGTCAATTGGGACTTTATTTTCTCTTTAAGAATGTTGATCTCAGACTTATCTGTGCGGTCAATCAATGGCGCCCTATTGAGGTACTCTTCGACGATGCGACGCTCATTCTCGACTACTATTTCTGCCTTATAGTGCTGCATAGACATTTCTTGAGAGACCTCAGTCCTTAAATCTAAAATCCAGAAAGCCAATAAACAACGGCCGTCACCAAAATAAGCAGTATCGCTACTGCTGCAATAGCATCAGCCGTTGAATCATTACTTTCCCGCGGAGTATTGTTGTCCTTCATGACTAAACGCCTAATTATTATTTGGGACGGCATTTTAACATTAATCAGCAACCTGTCTCGCTTTGAATAACCTACATCGTGAAAATAATTGCTATCCTGATAAATAGGGTAACAATAATAATCATAATGTCGACTGCGGCCTTGTGATTACACAAGCGGATCTTTAGACTGCTACTTATCAGAAACAGCCTTAGCGTACGGCAATCCAAAGCTAACTCCAGCCTAACTGGGCGCTAGCTGTATCGATAATACAGCCTCCGATTAAACGATGGATACTATGCATAACGATTTTATACAGCTCTTCTTTCTTATCTTCACTGGCGGTGCGGTAATGGCCTCGCTTGCGCTATACGGCCGGCAACCTCTGTTAGTTGCCTATATCGTGCTGGGCGCGGTAATAGGGCCTTACGGCTTGGGTTGGGTCTCCGACGTTGAATTGATTGGACAAATCGGTAGCGTTGGAATCATATTTTTATTGTTCTTGTTAGGTTTGGATATGCAACCGCAAGTTTTATGGCGGGTTCTGCGTCAAGTCACCCATGTAACGCTTATTAGTTCGAGTCTCTTTGCGCTTGTTGGCTTTGCCGTTGGCAATCTTTTTGGCTACTCAATGATTGAGAACATTATAATTGGCATTGCCATGATGTTTTCGAGCACCATCATTGGGATTAAACTATTACCAACGACGGCACTGCACCACAAACACTCCGGGGAGCTGATGGTTGGCATGCTGTTGATGCAGGACTTTTTGGCTATTTTTGTCTTACTATTGCTTATCTCTGGGGACATAACTAGCGGCAATCTCCTTCCACTAGGAAAGAGCCTTGTTGCCCTACCCGTTCTAGTCGGCGGCTCCTTTCTCGCCGTAAAAATAATGTTACAGCCACTGTTCTCAAGGTTTGACCGAATTGGCGAGTACGTCTTCTTACTCGCATTAGGCTGGTGTTTGGGCATTGCAGAGCTGGCCGAGTATTCAGGCCTGTCTCGAGAAATCGGCGCATTTGTGGCGGGTATTTCTATCGCCACAAGTCCCATCTCACAATACATCGCGCTTAATCTAAAACCACTCAGGGACTTCTTTTTGATTTTGTTTTTCTTTTCTCTAGGCAGCGGTTTCAATCTTTCACTGATCCCTAACATAGCGATAGCAGCCTGTGTATTAGCGGCACTGATGTTAGTAATTAAGCCGCTTATCTATCATTGGCTACTTAAATCTCCGAGCGAAACCGATAACCTAGCTTGGGATATAGGATTTAGATTGGGCCAAAATAGCGAATTTTCACTAATGATAGCCTACCTCGCATTTAACACAGGCCTGATAGGTTCCCATTCATCTCACTTAATACAGGCCACTGCAATTCTTACTTTCTTAGTCTCAAGCTATATCGTGGTGCTTAACTTCCCGAGCCCAATTGCAATAAGTGACAAGCTGCGTAGAGACTAACAGGCGCTAAAGACGTCGATTAGAATCTTGGGTCAGCCTTGACCACCATCGGACTAACAATCTGTCAGCGCTTTCTTCTGCGGCTAGGCCCAACCGTTGATGAAGTTTTTTCTTAAACACATAGGCGATCTCAAACACATCAGCTTGCTCAATTCGAGAAACTAAGTATTCATCGCTAGTTTGTATACCATCGACAAGCGACATGGCTAAAGCTCTGGAACCGAACCAAATTTCGCCGGTAGCTATTTTATCAATATCCACTTGGGGGCGACGCTCAGATACATAGTCTTTAAATAACTGATGAGTCTCTTCTAGCTCTTCTGCGAACTTTTCACGGCCCTTATCGGTATTTTCACCAAACATGGTCAAGGTTCTTTTGTGCTCACCCGCCGTCATCATTTCGAACTCCACATCATGCTTTTTCAATAGCTTATTGAAATTAGGAATCTGAGCCACCACGCCGATCGAGCCTATAATCGCAAAGGGCGCCGCGAGAATCTTATCGGCTACACATGCCATCATATAACCTCCGCTCGCGGCAACTTTGTCCACACAGACTGTTAGAGGGACATTTTTTTTGCGCAACCTGTCTAATTGACTACTCGCCAACCCATAGCTGTGCACCATGCCCCCGGGACTTTCAAGTTTCAATAGAACTTCATCATTACTGCTAGCCAGAGTAAGGATCGCGGTAATTTCTTCGCGCAAGTGCTCGACAGCTTCCGCACTTATATTGCCATTAAAATTAAGCACGAAGACCTTGCTTTTCGCCTGGACCTCTTTATTTTCCTGGGATGTACTCACTTGCTTGGCGGTTTTTTTATCAGCAGCAATCTGTTTCTTTTTGGCTTTGTGCAGTTTTTTCTGTTCGGCCTTTTGATAAGCCTCATCGGTTGTTGCTAACAACATGGTTTCCTTGAGGTCCTCAAACTGTGGATTCAGAGGGGTAATCTCCAGGTGGCCTTTTTCTGCGCCAATCTTATTTCTTTGGCTCGCACTGACAATGACACCAACGACCACCACAAAGGCAATCAAGATCGTTGCAACTTTGGCAAAAAATAACCCGTATTCGAATAAAAATTCCAAATCAATCTCCAAATAATCAATATTTTTTCAAATTTGATCGACCTCTAAGAGAGGCAATCAATATAGCTGTAGTCAGTCGTACTTAGCTTTAGATTCCAAGATAAACTGCTCGATCAAACGTCCAGCCATTATCGTAGGGGGCGCGATAACTTCAGGCAGTTGGTCATATCTATGCCAGTTTGCCTCAGCTATCTCCACACCGTCAATTGTAATCTTATCCGTTTTAGCATCAGCGATATAGCCCAGCATTAACTGGCCGGGATATGGCCAAGCCTGGCTACCGACATATCGAATATTCTCAATTTCAATACCGACCTCTTCGAAAACTTCACGATGCAGAGCCTGTTCTGCACTCTCGCCAGCCTCGATAAACCCAGCAAGAGTACTAAACCTATTTGCAGGCCAATTCGGATGGCGAGCAAATAAACATTTATCATCCTTAACAACCGCTACAATGACGCAGGGTGATATCCTAGGATACTGACTAATCTGACAGGGTTGGCACTGAAATGCGTGCTCTTTCTCAGAGGCTAGATTAGGCCCTCCACAAGCACCACAAAACTTATTCTTAGCCTGCCAGTCCAACAACTGTAAAGCCCGGGAAATAAGAGAAAACTCCGCATCTCCTGACTGCGCAAGTAATGAACGTAATTCAACTCTTACAAATCCGTCGCTCAGTGCCGCCTCTGGGATTAATTCCCATACTTCACAGTCAATTCCCTGCCACTGCCCAACACAAAGACTGCGCTCGCGGAAAAACCTAAGTGGGCCAGCCTGGTCGCTGGTAATAGTTGCAGAGGTGGCCCCATGAGATATATATGAAGGGACTAGCAAGTCGCCCTCAATCACGGCGACAATCCATTGACTAGGGCTACCAGTGGGTATTGAGCTAGCGTAGAAGCCGTTTAGGTATGAAGGAGCGAGCACAGCAATTATGCCTCTAGATTAGGTTCGGATTTAATCTCCACCCTTGCAAAAACTAAGGAGTAAAGATAAAGTTTGCGGATACCAAAAAGTGATCTATAAGTCTAGCACGATTGGCTGCGATGTTTTACTGCACTAAGGGGTAAATTGGCTTCATAACTGTACCCAATAGATTTATTTTACATACAAAATACAAAAGGAATTCATAGATGACAGCAACGCTCCCTCTGGCTTTTAGAAAGAACTTTCTAGGTAATTCACCTAGTTGGTATAAAGCCGCGATCATTGGCTTCCTGGTCTTAAATCCCATCATGCTTTATCTGTTCGGTCCATTTATCACAGGTTGGGCACTGATAGCTGAATTTATATTTACCCTGGCCATGGCTTTAAAGTGCTACCCACTGCAACCCGGCGGCTTGCTGGCCATTGAGGCTATCATTCTTGGAATGGCTAGCCCAGACACTGTCTACCAAGAGGTTGCAGGCAATCTTCAGGTCATTTTGTTGCTGATGTTTATGGTCGCGGGCATTTATTTCATGCGCGATATGCTTCAATTTGTATTCACCAAACTTTTACTCGGCGTGAAATCAAAAACGACTCTTTCGTTCTTGTTTTGCTTTTCAGGAGCTTTTCTATCTGCGTTTTTAGATGCATTGACTGTCACTGCCGTGCTGATAACAATAGGAGTTGGCTTTTATTCCGTATATCACAAGGTCGCCTCAGGTAAGCAGATCATTGATGAGGATCATGATCATAGTGATGACGACACACTTGAGCCTGCTCACACAGACAATCTAGAGGCTTTTAGAGCTTTTTTACGCAGCCTAATCATGCACGGCGCTGTTGGTACTGCACTGGGGGGGGTCTGCACCACTGTAGGCGAGCCGCAGAATCTCTTGATTGCAGAAAGGGCTGGCTGGAAATTTGTTGAATTTTTCATGCATATGGCGCCGGTGACAATACCCGTATTAATAGCTGGCCTATGCTGCTGTGTCCTTTTGGAGAAGCTGAAAATATTTGGTTATGGTGCCGCACTTCCCGATGAGGTGCGTGACGTTCTCCAGCAGTCGAGCGATCATGAGTCCGCCAAACAAACGCAATATGACAAGGCCGCTCTAATCGTTCAGGTAATTGTCGCCTTTATTCTCGTTATGGGCTTAGCCTTCCATTGGGCGGCTGTAGGACTAATTGGCCTGATGGTTATCATTCTTCTCACTGCATTTAACGGCGTTACTGAAGAACATCGTATAGGTCCTGCCTTTGAGGAAGCATTGCCTTTTACTGCGCTATTGATCGTGTTTTTCGCCATTGTTGCTGTGATTCACGAACAGCACCTGTTTTCGCCAGTTATCGCATTAGTTTTGGCTCAAGACACATCCGTTCAGCCTGGCATGTTTTTTCTAGCCAACGGATTACTATCAGCTATCAGCGATAATGTATTTGTTGCTACTGTTTACATTAATGAAGTTAAGGCTGTGTTTGATGCTGGTGAGATCTCTCGCGATCACTTTGATAAGCTTGTCGTCGCCATTAACACTGGGACCAATCTTCCTAGTGTAGCAACCCCTAACGGTCAAGCGGCTTTCTTGTTTTTACTGACCTCCGCCTTGGCGCCATTGATAAGACTATCATACATGCGGATGGTCATTATGGCTCTTCCTTATACCGTTGTACTGACGGTTGTGGGCTTACTTGGCGTAGTTTACGCGCTCTAGTAATTAAGCTTGCATCTAGACAGATATAAAAACCGGGCGTAAAAGCCCGGTTTTTATATCCATTAGCTGCCTAAAGCCCCTTAAGGTCTTTGCGCAAAACTTTACCCACATTAGTCATAGGTAATTCATCCCGAAATTCTACAAATTTAGGTACCTTGTAAGCTGCCATATGCTTTTTGCAAAACTCAATCACTTCAGACTCAGTCAGTGATGACTTAGATTTTACGACAAACATCTTCACCAGTTCACCAGCTTTGTCATCGGCGACACCCACTGCTGCGCACTGGGAAACATATGGGTGTCCGGTCAATACCTGTTCGAGTTCGTTTGGGTAAACATTAAAACCCGATACTATGATCATATCTTTAAGGCGGTCAACGATTGTAATGTAGCCCTGATCATCAACTGTAACTACGTCGCCGGTATGCAACCAGCCATCAACGATTGTCTCAGCTGTTTGCTCCGGGTGGTTCCAATACCCTGCCATAAGCTGCTTGCCTTTAATGCATAGCTCGCCAACACCGCCAACCTGTTGCTCGCCTCCATCCTCGTCAATGACCTTGATTTCTGTCCCTGGGATTGGTATCCCAGCAGTACCAATTCGTTCAAAACCGGGCGGGTTCATCGAGATAACAGGCGAGGCCTCAGTCATTCCATAGCCCTCGCTAATGATACAGCCGGTCACTTTCTGCCATTGGTCCGCTACTGACTTCATCAGTGGCATACCGCCAGAGAGCGTTATTTTGAGGTCTCCAAAACCCAGCCTGCAGAAGTCTTTATTTTCTAATAGGGCTACAAATAAGGAATTTAGACCACAAAATATTTGAATTTTCAATTTCTTTATCGCGCTAACAAAAAGTGGAATATTACGAGGATCAGGGATCAATACCGAGTGACCACGAAGTGCGGGCAGCACCCCAATACACAGTGAGAATGCGTATATATGGTAGAGGGGAAGAGGTAAAGCGATGGCACTATATCTCAACGACTCAGTTGTAACCGATATAACGCCCAGCGCCTGAGCCACGTTAGCGGTCAGGCTTAACTGAGTCAGCATAACCCCTTTAGATGCCCCAGTTGTGCCCCCTGTGTATTGCAAAGCGCAAATATCGCTCTCGGAGGCCCTGTGATTAATGTAACTTGTACCTCCGGCTAACAAATCTTTAAAATCAATAACGTCTGGGTTTTTGATTCGGGGACTCTTCCCCATTAACTTCATTAATCCTCCCAGTAATAGTCGTTTTGTGGAGGGCATGAGATCTGGGGATCGAGTAACGATGACGTGCTCAACACTAGTTTGAGGCACAGCCTCTGAGAGTACGTCATAAAACTGATCTAGAACAATCACAGCCTTAACCCCGGCGTCATTAAACTGGTGAACTAGTTCTCTCACCGAATACATCGGGTTAGTATTAACAATCACCAAACCAAGCTTCATTGCAGCAATTGCTACCACTGGATATTGGATGAGATTTGGAAGCTGAATTGCAATTCGATCGCCGGCCCGCAACTTGAGGCGTTTCTGCAAATAGCTGGCGACTCTCCGCGCCAGCTGATCTATTTCGCCATAGCTGAGAGTTTGACCCAAGCAAGTGAACGCCGGCTTAGAGCTCGAATCAGATACTGCCTCAGTCCAAATCTGCAGTATTGACTGCGCTGATATAGATGGCTGCTCAGAGGATATTCCAATTCTTTTTTGGGCTTGGGTTACAGCTGATTTAATTAACATTTTTGATCACAGTAATTTGATTATATCCCAAAAACACGGGCGACATACTCGCTGTTAACGAGATAAAAGGGACATGCCCTTTTCTAAACCGCCGAGTGTCAACGGGAACATTTTTTGTTCCGTTAATTCTTTTAACATTGTTATCGATGGAGTGTAATCCCAGTATTTCTCTTGCACTGGGTTTAGCCAGACCAACTTATCATAAGCCTTGGTCATTCGTTGCATCCAGATTGCACCCGCCTCATCATTATTGTACTCCACACTACCACCGGGGCTTGTCACCTCATAGGGTGCCATGGAGGCATCTCCTACAAATATAACCTTATAGTCAGAAGAGTACTTATGAATCAGATCAAATGTCGAAATTTGCTCTTCTCGGCGGCGGTGATTATCTTTCCAAACATAGTCATACAAGCAATTGTGAAAGTAAAAGTATTCCAGATGTTTAAATTCGGTCTTAGCCGCAGAAAAAAGTTCTTCGCAGAGTTTTACATAGGGATCCATAGAACCCCCGACGTCAAAGAAGATAAGAACCTTCACCGCGTTATGCCTCTCGGGCACCATCTTAATATCTAGATAACCGGCATTTTTTGCGGTGCAGCGGATGGTCTCATCTAAGTCTAACTGATCCGCTGAACCCTCCCGTGCAAATTTCCGCAACCGGCGCAACGCAACCTTGATGTTTCGGGTACCAATTTGAACAGAGTCATCCAGATCTTGATATTGACGCTCATCCCATACCTTTACCGCAGTACCCTTCCCCCCCGGACCACCAATACGAATACCTTCAGGGTTATACCCACCGTGACCAAAGGGTGATGTTCCGTTAGTACCTACCCATTTGTTGCCGCCCTCATGCCTTTCCTTTTGCTCTTCGAGACGCTTCTTGAACTCTTCAATAAGCTTTTCGAGACCGCCAAGGCTTTCCACTTTGGCTTTTTCTTCATCAGTAAAGTATTTCTCAAATTCCTTACGTAACCAGTCTTCAGGCAACAATGCTTCAACAATACCCTCAATATTTTCCAAATTCTTAAAATAGGCCCCAAACGCGCGATCAAAACGGTCGTAGTATTTCTCATCTTTGACCATGCATGTGCGAGCGAGTAGATAGAAATCATCTACAGAACCGAACGCAAGGTTTTGCTCCATGGCCGCTAAAAGATCAAGAAACTCCTTGATGGATACGGGAACATTAGCTTTTTTAAGCGTATTAAAAAAATTAATTAGCATAGGTTAAGCTCATATCTATTGATAATTTATCGAGCTTCACGACGGGTCATAAACGCAAGCCGCTCCAGTAAATGTACGTCTTGCTCATTTTTCAGTAAGGCCCCATACAGTGGCGGTATCGCCTTAGTGGGATCTCGATTAGTCAAAATATCTTCTGGAATATCGTCTGACATGATCAATTTCAGCCAATCCACTAACTCTGACGTAGAGGGTTTCTTCTTTAAGCCTGGAATCTTTCTGACGTCAAAAAATATATCCATTGCATCGTCAACCAATTGTTTTTTAATCTTTGGAAAATGCACATCAACAATTCGCTGCATGGTCATGCGGTCAGGAAACTTAATAAAGTGGAAAAAACAACGGCGTAAAAATGCATCAGGCAATTCTTTCTCATTGTTACTGGTGATAATCACAATCGGTCGCTTCACTGCTTTGATGGTTTCGCCAGTCTCATAGACATGGAATTCCATGCGGTCGAGCTCAAGTAATAGGTCGTTGGGAAACTCTATATCCGCCTTATCAATCTCGTCAATCAGCAGAACAACCTGCTCATCAGCGGTAAAGGCTTCCCAAAGTTTGCCCTGTTTAATGTAATTGCCGATATCTTGGACTTTATCGCTACCTAGTTGAGAGTCACGCAACCGAGAAACCGCATCGTACTCATAAAGGCCTTGCTGCGCTTTCGTGGTGGATTTGATATGCCAAGCCAATAAAGGCTTACCTAGCGCCTTGGCTACTTCTTCGGCCAACAGGGTCTTTCCTGTGCCGGGTTCCCCTTTGATAAGGAGCGGCCGCTGTAAGGTCACCGCTGCATTCACGGCCATCTGAAGCTCTTCGGTGGCTACATAGTTGTCAGTACCAGTAAATTTCATAGTATTTAATCCACTTTCAGGGTTATCTAGTTGTTAGCCTGACATTTTAATCTATTCTATAAACTGTTTTGAATCTATATTTACCAATCGAATCGTCATATAAGGGATAAACGGCATTAACTATGACCCAGCAGTACTCATAGGTAAGCCTTGAAGACAACCTAGAGCGCTCTAACAATACCCAAG